>ERZ1106935.2930-NODE-2930-length-10616-cov-2.820945_pt1 | contig 10616 bp, 6 predicted proteins | sample MGYA00403666_ERZ1106935 | MGnify/ENA primary metagenome ERZ1106935 (study PRJEB35170, sample SAMEA104062452) | human gut metagenome | biome: human gut; feature: human-associated habitat; material: faeces | place: Denmark | collected 2012-11-20 ... | reverse complement strand
ACATTGGGAAAGGCTCCTTATATGGAAGCAAGTGTGGGCGTTGAGAATATCTTTATACATATTCCGTTGCAGAACCGGCAGGCGTTTCGAACCAATTTTTGCTGCGAATATCCAGATCCTGACCCATTCCGGAATAGATTGAAGCCTTTCGTCCTTCTGCAATAACACATTCACAACTTGCGAGATTCTTAAAAAACAAATCGGAACGGCCTTCCTTCAAATCATATACATAGAGGGAAGATACATACTCGTGGCGTGCCATTTTTTCGATATACGAAAGGTTCCTATAAGCGTATACGTTGTTGATTGAATCATTCATAAACTCGAATCGCTTGGAATCAATCACTTCCTGGGCACATGCCAACGCATCGGTCAGATTTTCCTGGCAGAGATACACTCGTGCCATCAAAGCCGTCACTCCGTAATAGTTCAAGCGCGATTTCCGATAAAGCCAAAAACCGTCATCTGTGATGTACTCGTCCATTCCGTATTCTAGTTTATCGTTATATTCTGCAAAGGATGGTCCGATCGGATCTACCGGTTTCAGCAATGCTTGAGCAGTTTTCAGATCTGTAAGAATGTATTCCAAAACCTCGGCTACCGTCGATTGTACAACCGGACTGTTCGTCACCTCCCGTACATAAGGAATAGCGGGTTCATCTTTGCCCATTTTGTATGAAGGAGCATATCCTCGCAACAGGTCGAAATGCAGAAAAGCCCTTAAAGCCAAGGCTTCACCTTCCACGACATTACGTAAACGCTCGCTCATCACGCTACCCTTTTTTTCTATATTTTGTAACAAGTAGTTACAATTAGCAATCGCATTATAATTGGAACTCCACATCGTATCCACAATCCCCTTGACATGCTCTTCTTTATAATTATACTTCAAGGCATCTTCATAATCGTAGTCCACTTTGCTATAAGTCTGCGCAAGCATATCCATAAATCCCATGGTACTGTTGCCTCCGTAGGTTTCTACCCTTCCCATCAAGGCATAAATACCCGTCAATGCATCGCGGAATCCCGATTCGGAACTGAACAAATCTTCCTCTTTTACTTGCGATTTGGGTTGTACATCCAACCAGTCATTGCATCCAAAGGCAAACAACGACAGGCATAACATCATATATCTCAATTTCTTATTCATCTTGTTTCGTTTTTATGCTATTAAAATCTTGCCTGCAAACCGATACTGAAATTCCGGGCAAACGGGTAATCGATACCTCGTTCTTGTTTCACGTTGGAAACATGGAACACATCGTTCATATAAAACATCGCCTTTAGCCGCTTAATGCCACATCGCTGTAATTTCGCTGTGCCAAATTCATAAGAAAGATTCAAGGTTGCCAATTCAAGATAGTTGTAATCTTCTACAAACCGCGAAGTAGGACGGGTCACATAAGCCACATTGATTCCGTTTAATTCAGTGCGGAAAGCAGCGAACCGCACCTTATCTCCCGGTTCTTGCCAGCGTTGTTCGAAAGCACGTTTATCCACATTGTAGCGCGGGTCTACATCCTGTACCTTATCCACCAAAGTCTGATTGTACATCTGCCCACCGATACGATAGCGGAATGTCATGTTCAAAGACAAACCTTTCCAAGTGAAATTACTTCCGAATGTTCCTTCCACCTTCGAATCGGTACACCCGCCGATAACGTAATTGGCAGACGACCAGTCAGTCACCAAGTCACCGTTGCGGGCAACAAAAATCTCCTTACCGGTGGCAGGGTCGATTCCCAAAGAATGATTCACCCAAATAGAGTTCATAGAAGCCCCCTCCACATAGCGTACCCGAGGACGGTTGACTTCCGATTTCTTACCATCAGTGTTAGGTTCTTTATCCAGTTCACTATCCGAGGTTTCGTTATAAGCTTTCAGAGCATTCGAAATTTTCAGTAATTTGTTTTTGTTGTGGATAGCCGAGCCATTCACGCTCCAAAAAATCTTCTTAGACTGGTCACGAATTAATGTAGCTCGCAAACTCAATTCATATCCGCGGTTTTCCACCTCTCCCAGATTGTCCATGTAAGAAGAAAAGCCAAGAGATGGGGCTAAAGTAACAGCTGTCAATACGTCTTTAGAGGTTTTGATGTAATAATCGGCAGAGATATCGATTCGGTTTTTCCACAAGGTCAGATCCAACCCGTAGTTCTGTTGCCAGGTTCGCTGCCAAGCCAGGTTACGGTTGCCCATTGCTTTGGCGATAGCCCCCACGGCAAAGTGGTAACGGTCTTGGGTGAGGTATTCATACGTTGTGATTGCTTGGTATGGATCGTAGTTCTGACTACCCGTCAGACCGTAGGAACCGCGGATTTTGAATTGCTGCAGCCAATCCACGCCTTCCATGAAATGCTCATTGTGCAGGTTCCAGCCCAAACCCGCCGACCAGAACGGTGCCCAACGCTTGTCCGCACCGAACTGCGAGGAGGCGTCCTCACGGAAAGAGAGGTCGAACAGGTAACGCTCGTCCCAACTGTAATTCAGGTTGCCGAGGAAACCCACCAGACGGGAGGTGTACTCATTACCCGAGGGAGAGCCGTTCTTCTGGTACTGCGTGGCGAAACTGATGTAATCCAGGCGTTCGTTCGGAAAGCCCTCCGCCATAACGGAAAACTCTTTCGTCCGGCTCTGTTTGGCGTTCCATCCTAAATTGGCATTGATGACATGCTTGTTTGCCTGCCAGAAATAACTCAACACCAGCGAAGCGTCATAATCGAACACATCCCCGCGGGAAGCCGAATAGGAGCCCCGGCGGTCAAAATCGTCACCAGTATAAGTAGCAAAATCAGTATGCTTTGCCGGTTTAAAGACATCCGCCGAAGTATTCTGCAACGTGAAAGAGAAACTGCCTTTCAACCGCAGCCCTTCGATAATCTGCCAGTCGATGCCGAACAGGTTGGTCAGGTCATTATAGCGCGATTCATCTCTGACATCCAATGTCGTATTATACAATGGATTGTAAATAAAAAATTTATAGCTTCCTGTATTGCTTCTTCTGTCTTCTGCTTCCAGTTCATAAATATAATTACCGTCTTCATCTTTGTATTTTACGTAAGGATTTAATCGGGTATATTCGCTGAAACTGCCATAAGGTGAGTTGGTCGCTTTCACCCGCGAATAATTCAACTGGTTGCGGAAAGTCAGATTCTTGTAAATATACTGCAATTCCAACCCCAATCCGAGACGTTCGCGTCCGGATTCTTTCATCACACCGGGGGTATTATTATAGTTCACCTCCATGGCATAACGAATATAATCATTTCCTCCGTCCAAACGCAAAGAGTGTTTATGTGCTACGGTCAGACTATTTAGTGGTTTATCCAACCAATAAGTGTTTACTCCTTCTCTAATATTAGCCAAACGCCAGTTATAGGCTCTCTGCATGACGGCTTGATCTGCAAACTTACTGCCATAATTGAAATACTGCTTTTTTTCCACATCATACAATCCCGCCAGTACTTCCAGTTCCAATTTCTCCTCTGGATTACATAAATTATAGGCACTTAAGTCCGCCATATAAAATGTAGCATCCCCATTATAGCTCACCGCCATCTTTCCGCTGGCCGGAGCCGTTGTGGTGATGACCACTACACCATTGGAGGCTCGCGAACCGTAAATCGCTGTCGCTGCAGCATCTTTCAATAAGGTGATCGTTGCCACCCGGTAAGGATCCATATCGAATACTTTTTCCGCTGTAGTTTCGAAACCGTCGACGATAAACACCGGCATATTCGGATTACCGCTATACTCGTCGCGCATGCCACTGATGCTTCCGGCTCCGCGGATCTGGAAATCGGGGATGGCATTCGGATTCGATCCCAGCTGATTATTTTCCAGCTTGACAAAAGAGGGATCGATATTTTGTAGTGCACTTAGGATATTTTGGTTGCCTCCTGCTTGCAACTCTTCGGCCGTAATGGTACGGGCTGCTCCGGTGAAGCTGTTTTTCGCCTGGTTGAAGTATCCCGTTATCACCACCTCGTCCATCTCGCTTGTTTCGTGTTGCATGATTATATTCAATTCGGTTTGATTTTTCAGGGTTACTTCCTGGGTTTTCATACCTACCATGGTAAACAGGAGAATATAATTACCTTCCGGGACGGACAGAGAATATTTTCCATCCATATCTGTTGCAGTTCCCAGTGTCGTGCCTTTGATTAAAACCGTTACGCCGGGGAGGGGTGCCCCGTCCTCGTCGCTTACTTTACCTTGTATCCGTACTGTTTTTTGTTGCGGAAAACTGTTTTTCTTTTCTTTCACCACAATGACACCGTCTGTCACCTCATATTCGAAGCGGGTGTTTGCCAGCACTTGTCGCAGAGCTTCTTCAACCTCCACATTGTTTAAATCCAGATTAATGTTTTCGTAATTTTTCAGTAAATTTTCGTTGTACAGAATTTTTACTCCTGTCTGATCTTTGATTTGCATCAAGACATTACTTAACGATTCGGCGACAACTTTCAGATTTACCAACTTCTGTTGGGAAAAGACTGTCCCGAAGGCAGAAAGAGTTAGCCAGCAGGCCAAAAAGCAACTCAGACGCATTACTAGAAAAGTTTTTTTCCAGTGCTTTTTTTTCATAAATTTGTCGTACATGTTATAAATTTTAAATTAGTAATATGGAATGTACAAAGAGTGCGAAAAGTTGGACGCTGACCGCACTCTTTGTTTTTATTCAGCACTTTTGATATACACCGTCCTGCCGGAAAGCTGAAAACGGACATTCGCGCCTATTCCGAATAAACGGAAAAAAGTTTCGATGTCGGTATATTTATTCAGGTTCCCGGAGAATTCCAATTGTTTTAAGTCATTGTTTTCAAATACAACTTCGATATCATACCATCGGGCTAAGATCCGCATGATTTCTTCAAGGGTTTCTTTATGAAAAATCAGTTGATTGTCTTTCCAACCGATATAATTACAGACATTGACCTGGCGGATTTCAGCTTCCTGGTTCCCTCTTTCGAAAAGAAGTTGTTGACCGGGGGCGAGTATCCTTTCCGGAACTTCTGAGTTGATGAAACTGACTTTCCCATTCACCAAGGTAGTAGCTATAATAGTTTCGTCGGGATAACATTTTACATTAAATTCTGTTCCCATTACCCGGATTTCGCCTAAATCGGTCTCTACGATAAACGGTGCCTGGGTATCTTTGGCTACTTTGAAATAGCCTTCACCGCTCAATCGGATTCTCCTCTCGTTTTCTGCAAAAACCACAGGATATTTCAGACGACTGTCGGCATTCAGCCAGGCACGGGTTCCGTCGGACAAACTTAAACAATACATTCCTGCCCGGGGAACGATCAATTCATTGTAATCGGTGGTATGGGAAACAAATTGTTTCTGGAGCGGATATTCCAGTCCTCCGGAATCGATGGCAATAAGCATTCCGTTTTTTTCTTTCAGTTGCCGGCTTTCTTTTCCCAGCATCACTTGTTCTCCATCGGTTTTAATCAGCAAAGCCTTCATTTCGGCAGAACGGATTTCCGGAATAGAATGACCGGCCAATGGTAAGACTTCTGTTTTTTGTTTCGGCACAATGACCAATATTCCGGCGATCAGAATGCATGCCGCACTGGCAGACCGGATCCATAAACGGATTTTCCGGCGTTTTGCCTCCCGACGTTTCATTTGCCTGAAAGCCTCTTCTCCGCAATAACGTTTCCGTTGTTGCGATTTTTTTTCCAAATAAGCCGGATCTTGCAGACGGATTGACAACTGATCTCCGGATATTTTCCGGTTTTCAGTCAATAAATCGGTCAGTGCCTGTTCTGTTGCTTTTCGGGCTTCATCTGTTATGTCTTCCCACTTCATCATTTTCGGTTTAAAAGTACATACAGACACCACGAAAGAAAAAACGGGTGACAAAAAATTAAAAAAAATATGGAATCGTTATTTAAACAACAGAGGCAATACGAACAACCACAATTCGCCAAGCTGTTCCCGCAAAAAGAAATAAGCTCTCTTTTTCTGAGTCTTAACCGTATTTTCAGAGATACCGAGCGAAAGAGCGATGTCTCTGATTTTTTTTCCATTTGCACTTTGTAAGAGAATTTCTCTTTGTTGTTCCGGCAGACGGGAAATGGCCTGATAGAAACGGGAGATGGCTTCCTCTTCAATCGCTCCTGCAATTGCTGCCACTTCAGACTCGTAGGTCTGCTTCATCCATTTTTCATGAAGCTTGTGAGCCCGTTGCCGGTCACGAAGAAAATTTAAAGAAGCATGATAAACAGAACGATAAAGATAAGAAGTAATGATTTTGATATCTTGAAAACAGAGCGATGAGCGCCATAACCGTAGTAAACATCCCTGTACAATATCTTCAGCGGCATCTTCGTCGCCGATGAGCCGGGCGGAATAACAACATAAAGGAGCATAAAAATAATTATACAGTTCTTTCCAAGCCTGATCCTCTTTCAAATTTACTCCCCGTATGAATAGCCTCGTCTCCATAACCCTATTTTGACAACAAAGCTAAAAATTTATTCCGGGATTAGAAAATTGAATTGCTAATAGAAGGATCGAACTTACCATCTTTTGTATCCGTATACTTCACTTGTTTGAAGTAACAATTTAATTTAACGTGAGTTCTATGAATTCAGAATAACGCAATCGCGGTGATACTGCCGTTTATTGTCTGATTTTAGCGTATATTTCCCATCATAGCGTTAGAAAACTTGCAGAAGTCATCTGCCATGCAAAATAATTCTGTAACTTTATCCTCGGTGAATATAGCAATTTTCGCTAATCATCAAATTTGCAGACAACTATAATTCATCGAACTCACGTTAATTTACTACCGGAAGACATGGATTCAGCTCTGTTTCGGTTTTCGCAAAGTCGTCGGCAACGATTACCTGCATGGGGCACTATCCGCCTTCGGACGGATTGCTCTGGAACAAGGTTATCACCCCTACAAGCTGCTTTATGAAATAACGATCTAATTTTCCAGATTGTATTCTTTCAGCTTCCGGTATAGGGTTCGTTCGGATATGCCCAAGTCTTTGGCGGCCAGTTTCCTCTTACCGTGATTTTTTTCAAGTGCTTTGAGGATCAGTTCTCTTTCTTTTTCTTCGATGGAAAAGGACTCTTCGATGACTGCTTCGGTATCCTGGATACGATCTTCCCGGTGATTGATCATTGTCGGACTGGGAGCCGGGGAAAACTGTCCCGGTTCCTGGTTATAGAGATTCCGCAATACCAGAGAAGTGGTCGGCTCGGTTACCACCGTCTCTTGCTGAGGTTCGTTTTGCATCAGATCATAAACCAGACGTTTCAGGTCGTTCATATCCTTTTTCATGTCGAAAAGGATTTTGTACAAGATCTCTCTTTCTGAAGCAAAGCTGGCATCTCCTTTATCGTGGCCGCCTGTCAGTGTCGGCAACATCGGATCGTTTTCCGGTATATATTTGCGCAACGTGGCTCCATCTGCTATGCGTTCCTGTTCGATGACAGAGATTTGTTCCGTTACATTCTTCAGTTGGCGGATATTTCCCGGCCAACGGAAGTCTTGTAGGACTTTAACGGCATCTTCCGTTAATCGGATTGCGGGCATCCGGTATTTTTCGGCAAAATCGGCGGCAAATTTCCGGAATAACAAGGGAATATCTTCTTTACGCTCACGTAAAGGAGGGATGGTAATGGGAATGGTATTCAGGCGATAATACAAGTCCTCCCGGAATTTTCCGTTTTTCACCGCTTGCGGGATGTCGAGATTGGTGGCTGCGATGACCCGGACGTTAGTCTTCTGGACTTTGGAAGAACCTACCCGGATAAATTCACCGGTTTCCAGTACCCTTAATAAACGGGCTTGCGTAGGTAGGGGCAATTCTCCCACTTCATCCAGAAAAATAGTTCCGCCGTCTGTTACTTCGAAATACCCTTTCCGGTCGGATACGGCCCCTGTAAAAGCCCCTTTCTCATGACCGAAGAGTTCGGAGTCGATCGTCCCTTCGGGGATCGCACCGCAGTTTACCGCTATATACTGGGCATGTTTGCGGGTGCTGTATGCATGGATGATTCGGGGGAAAATTTCTTTCCCGACCCCACTCTCTCCGGTTATTAGTACAGATAGATCTGTCGGGGCTACCTGAGTGGCAATATCGATGGCCCGATTTAAACCCGGATTGTTACCGATGATTTCAAATCGTTGTTTGATCGCTTGTATATCTTCCATAATCAGTTGTCTTTTAAATATTTTCCTCAGGACCTGAAAAACTGCAGGCACTCTGACAAAATTACATCAAAAAGCCTGAATCGGGAAATATTCTTAATGAAATGTTAGAAGAGTAGTGCAGTTATCACAAATATAGGTTAAGATGAAAGGAATTGGACCTAAAATCGGATCCGATTTTATAAATTGCCTCATCATTTACCAAAACTATTAAAATCGTATTATGAAAAAATTAATTCCTTTGATGATGTGTTTGGTGCTTAGCGTAATGGTTTTTGCACAAACGGGAGTAGATTTCCGGCATCTGACATTTGATGAAGCTTTAGCTAAAGCAAAAGCAGAAAAAAAATTGGTTTTCGTCGATTGTTATACCACTTGGTGCGGTCCGTGTAAGATGATGACGACAAAGATTTTCCCGATGAAAGAAGCCGGAGAATTTTTTAATCCTCGTTTTGTCTGTGTGAAATTCGATATGGAACAGGGAGAAGGGAAAGAGTTGAAAAATAAATTAGGTGTGCGGGCTTATCCTTCTTTCTTTATTATCCGTCCGGACGGAACGGTACAACATGCTGTCGTCGGTGGAGATGAACTGGAACCTTTTATCGAAAGAGTAAAGAAAGGGTTGAATGAAAAGACTTCCTTGCTGTATCTGAATCAACAGTACGAAAAAGGAAAAATGAATAAAAAGCAATTATTGGCTTATAAGGTCGCTTTAGATGATGCTTACGATCAGAAAAAAGCAGAGCAGGTAAAAAAAGAATTACTGCCTCAGGTCACCGAGAAAGATAAATTGAAAAAAGAATTCTGGCCCTTGTTTGAAGACGGTACTTGTACGGTTGGAACTCCCGATTTTAATTTGATATTGGCCAATATTCCGACTTTTGAAAAAAATATAGGGAAAGAAAAATTGGATGAATTTTTATTCTCTGCTTATAGCCGGGCTTTGTCTCCACACCTTTATGGAAATAAAGAAAGACAAACCGTATCTTTGGATGAACTGAAACAACAGATCGGTAAATTGGATCTTCAGAAAAAGAACGATTTGTTGTCTTTATGTGATATCGCCGGATTGGTGGCTCAGGGAGATGTGAATCAGTTGGTATCTAAAGTGGAAGAAAACGCTGCTACATTGACCGGAAACGATTTATCGTCTATGCTGATGGCTTTCGGAGCTATGCGGGATAAAGCGACTAAGGCAGATTATAACCGTATGGTTGCTGCCGCTGAAAAAATGATGGCTAACCCGGCTAATAGCGAAATGAAAAATTACCTGGAATATTATGTGGAATCCTGGAAGAATTTAGCTCATGTAGGGGTTAATTTCCAGGACTTGACTTTTGAACAGGCAGTAGAAAAGGCTGCTAAGATGCGTAAACAGATTTTTGTCGACTGTTATACTTCCTGGTGTGGGCCTTGTAAATATATGAGTAACACTGTTTTCCCACAGGAGAAAATGGGAGATTATATGAATCCGAAATTCATTTGTGTTAAATATGATATGGAAAAAGGAGAAGGACCTGAATTAGCTAAAAAATTCGGTGTTCGCGCTTATCCTACTTTTGTCATTTTGAATACGGATGGAACCGTGCGTCATAAATTTGTCGGCGGTGGTGAACCGGACCGGTTTATCGAACGGGTAAAGGATGCTTTCGACGATAATAAAGCAACCGGTGTACTGGATGCAAAATATGCAGAAGGAGCCCGGGATAAGGAATTCCTGGCTAAATATGTGGAAAGTTTGATTTCTATGTATTCTCCGGATGCTTCGAAAGTAGCTGCAGAATTGTATGGACAACTCACCGATGAAGAGAAAGTATCGGCTGATTATTGGTTTATTTTCAATAATCCTGATTTAGCTCCGGCAGGCTCTGAAGCTTATGAATATTTGTTGGCAAACCGGGAGAAGTTTGCACAAAATAATACGGAAGAAGCTGTCGATAAACGACTGTCCAGCGGGTATCAACGTAAATTGATGATGATTTTCTACGGACGGGATAAATCGACAACAGCTGCCGACCTGGATCAGATGAAGAAAGAGATTGTCGGTCTGAAATTGAAAAATGAAAAATCATTGGTAGGGCAGATCAATATCGCTAAAGCACTCTTAGCCAATAATCCGAATCAGCTGCTTACAGTCTGTGAAAAAGAAGTGAACAACCTTTCTCCGGAAGAATTCCCATTCTCGATAATTGCCGGAGCAAAAGAAAAAGCTACTCCTCTGCAGATCAACCGTTGGAAAAAGATCGGTCAGAAACTGGTAGCCAAATGTGAGGATAAAGACATGGCAAAGCAAATGGAACAATATATCGAATCTATGTTTGCTAAAAAGTAGGTAAATAGTTCTGTCCGAAATAGAAGCGAAGCTGTGTGAATCGAGCATTCACACAGCTTTTCTTTTGAATTTTTAGAATTAACTATGAACTCCTTGCTTTCTAAT
>ERZ1106935.2929-NODE-2929-length-10617-cov-3.479076_pt1 | contig 10617 bp, 11 predicted proteins | sample MGYA00403666_ERZ1106935 | MGnify/ENA primary metagenome ERZ1106935 (study PRJEB35170, sample SAMEA104062452) | human gut metagenome | biome: human gut; feature: human-associated habitat; material: faeces | place: Denmark | collected 2012-11-20 ... | reverse complement strand
ATCCACCTTATAAATATAAATCTTCCCATCAAATTCTTTGGCAAACTCATCCAATATAGGGCTTAAGCGTTTGCAATAACCGCACCAAGGAGCGTGAAAATCTATGAGGCAAGGACGACTTCCTATATATTTCCAATCTTTGGGATTCGCCTCAAAATCACCGACATTGGCGATAAAACCATCTTTCGTTAAATCGATCACTACCATACTTCTCTATATTTTGATTTATAATATAACAAAGATAAGTATGAATAGGTTGCGGTATTTTTTATACTTTCGCGGCATCGTTTTAACAACAGACAGAATGCTCACACTTGATAAAATTTATCAGGCATCATATGCCTTGAAGACAGTCATCAGACGCACTGATTTAATCAGCGCTCCCAATATCAATCCGGAATCCCATATTTTTCTAAAACCAGAGAACTTACAAGTAACCGGATCGTTTAAAGTGCGCGGCGCTTGTTTCAAGATCGCCCAGCTTACGGAAGAAGAGAAATCGCATGGCGTAGTGGCTTGCTCGGCGGGAAACCATGCCCAAGGTGTGGCATTAGCGGCTACCGCTCATGGTATCAAGTCCTTAATCTGCTTGCCCGATAACGCTCCTATCTCTAAAGTCGAGGCTACTAAATCTTATGGGGCAGATGTATGCCTTGTCGAAGGTGTTTACGATGACGCCTATAACAAGGCTTTACAATTGAAGGATGAGAAAGGATACACATTTATCCATCCGTTTGATGATGAGGATGTGATCGCCGGACAAGGGACCATCGGTTTGGAGTTATTGGAACAACTCCCGGAAGTAGAGGCCGTAATCATTCCGATCGGAGGGGGTGGGCTGATCTCCGGAGTCGCCTATGCCATCAAGAACTTGAACCCGAATATCAGAGTTTACGGAGTGCAAGCCAAAGGAGCGCCCAGCATGTTAAACTCTATCGAGCATGGGAAAATCGAACGCCTCGAAGGTGTCCGTACCATAGCCGACGGTATCGCCGTAAAAGAACCGGGAATACATACTTTCGATCTTTGCCAGCAATATGTGGACGAGATCGTATCCGTGACAGACGATGAGATTTCCACCGCTATCCTCGCATTGATCGAGCAACATAAATTAATCGCCGAAGGGGCGGGTGCCGTAGCCGTGGCCGCCGCCATGTTTAATAAAGTACCCATCAAAGGGAAAAAAGTAATCTGTTTGATTTCCGGCGGAAATATCGACGTGAATATCCTTTCCCGGGTAATCGGACGTGGTTTGCAGAAATCCGGCCGCTCTTGTTCCATGACGATCGAATTGGTAGACAAACCCGGACAACTACAGCACGTATCTGAAATCATTGCCTCTACCGGCGCTAACGTAGTATCCGTATATCACGAGCGTGTCAGCCATACGGCTGATATCAATGGCTGTTATCTGCGGTTGGAGATGGAAACAAGGAATCAACAGCAGATTAATGAGATCCGGCAATTACTCACCGTTTCGGGATATAAGATAGTGGAAGGATAAACAATTCGCCCCTAAGCATACAATTGATTGGCAAACCATTACTGTGCCACTACTTTCCATAGGCGTGGCACAGCCGTGCCATCTTAGTGGCACACTTGTGCCATCCTTATGGCATAGCTGTGCCATCACGGTGGCACAAGCTAAATATTAATATATTGTCTTAATGTATTCACATACTCCTCCATCGCCAAGCGTCCTTTATCTGTGATCCGGCAAACCGTTCGGGGCTTCTTCCCGGCAAACCCCTTCTCGATCTCGATATAACCAGCTTCATTAAGTTTGTCCAATTGGACGCTGAGATTTCCTGCGGTAGCGCTCGTCTTCTCCTTGATATAGACAAACTCCGCCTCCTCCACCGATAGTAAAATGGACATCACCGCTAGCCGGAGTTGGGAATGCAATAAAGGATCTAATTCTTTAAACATTGTTTTTTAGCTTTATTATTAAGAATATGCCCGGGAATAATCATCATTACCACAAATGAAAGGCCAAAATACAAATACCATAAAACCGTGACAGGATCATGATTTATCAAACTCATCAGCATGTGGATAACTAAAACGAAAGCAACCACCGGAGAGTAAATCATCCATTTCTCCCGCAAGATAATGCCATTTATAGATACCCCTAATCCACAATATAATAACGATAAAGGAAGCATCAATATAAAATTGACGGATTGCCCATAAAGCGCACAAAATACCGCGATCAAGACGAACGTCAGTCCAAACATACAGCCAAACACTTGCCATACCTTGGAGATCGTCTTGTCCGTATAAGTCACCACGGCCGGCTCACAACCTCTTTGCTTATATGAAATAACTGGTCCGACAGCAAACATGAGCATCCATCCCCAAGACCAAATATAATTTTGAGTACACAATATCAAGGAGGATATCACGACCGATAAGAGCACAGTAAAATATCCCCAATAAAGTAACACATTGCCACTCCCTACTTTCATGTTTCGCTTACTGGAGTTAATCATCTGAGTGATAATATCCAGACTTTCTTTTTCTGATAATTTTCTATCTTCCATAATTGTATTTATTTTATGTTATTTTTCATTCAGGCGACTCCGTTCGGAACCGGAACCTATCTCAATCTTACTCTTCCTTACTTTCTTTCCGCTATTGAAATTCCATGTCAACGCAACCTTAAAGACCCTTCCAGTAAGTCCGTTTTCATAACGGGATGATGTTCGATAAACATCCAACGTACTGGCGTACTCATTGGCTTGGTTAAAGATATTATCGACTGAAACTGCCAACAATAGCTTATCATTAAATAGTTTCTTTCTCGCCATTACTCCAACCGTATGCCGGGGGGCGACCTCGCTATTACCGGAATATAGCCGGCTCGTTCCACTATACCGGGCCTCCACCGTAAAACCTGCCGGCAATGCAAAGGTAGCGATCGCATTGGCAAACCCTAAATAATGAGACAAGAAAGAAGACAATTCCGTCATCCGGATATCCTGCCGTACGCCTATGAAATTCCCTGTCAAGTTACACCAAGTAAAGGGTTGATACGGCAAGCTGACCGCTACAAACCAATGGTTTTCCCGATCGTGATTTTCATACGTGATATAGGATACATCGGGATTCGCCACATCTTGTTTACAGAACTCCCGGATCAAGTCGTGGTGCAAGTTTCCTCCTACAGTCACCGTATAACGATAATTATAAACCAACGTTACACTGAAACGATTGATATAAGTAGGACGCAGATAGGGATTCCCGATCTGGTAGCTATAGTCCGAACTCTGTATACGATTCGGATTCAAGGTATAGAACGGAGGACGTTCGATATTACGAGCATATTGCCCGACCAGCATCCACCTCTTGATGGGATCGAACGCATAGGTCACGCTCAAGTTCGGAAAAAGATCCAGATAATCCCGATTAAAATCCTCTCTTCTATCCGACGTCTTGGAATATTCCGCACGTATCCCCGCAGCAAACGACCAGTTCTTGATCTCCGCAGAGAAAGAGGCGTAAGCTCCTACTATATTTTCATTATATCTCAAGGTATATCCATATTCCTCATTTGGAATCCAGCTACCACTAGAGGTTACCCCCTCATACAAGGAATGATCATCCATCAATGTATAGGCATATTTGGTCCCGATTTTCAAAGACATTTTTTCACGCAAATTCTTTTGGAAAGAAATATCGGTTGTCGCCATATCATAATCCGCCGCCGCATGACTCCGGTAAACCGTGTCATAGCTCCAACTAGACTGTTCATAACAGATCGTATGGAAATTATCCCCGGTTGATCGCTTACTTACGTAATCGGCTATGACCTTAAATACCGAGCCTCGATCATCCATTTCGCGTAAGTAATTGACCGTAGCGGAAAACGTGTTATAATCATCCTTCTGTCGATAATTCCCCGTACTCTTCATAGGATAAGAGTTCTTTACTAAATCCGTTTGACTCCAAGATGTTCCATCCGAAGCTTGATTGATATATTCGATCTCAGCTCCGACACTATTCAGCGAATCGATCTCGAAAATAGCCCCGACACGTCCATTCCCATATTTGGAATCCGTATCATACAAAGATTGAGACACAAACTTATTCCCCACCGTTCCGTATTCCCTGTTGGAGTTCATCTCTCCTTTATCCCGGGGAGTAAAAGTACCCGATACCGCTCCATTCAAGCTCCATTTCCCGACACGTGCATTTACGGACGCCGATGGAATATACCCTTGTAAAGATGGAGACAATGACGTACCTAAAGATACATATCCTTGCATACCGTTATCCGGACGTCGCCGCAATGAGATCTTGATCACTCCACCCTTAGTTGAGGCCTCATACTCAACTCCCGCGATCGGTATTACCTCAATCCTTTTTATATCCTCCGATTTCAAAGACCGCAAATAAGCCAGTAGTTCCTCTCCCGTTAAACGAATCTCACGATCATCCACAAACACCTTCGTTCCTTGCGCCCCATTTATCGAGATAGTTTCATCCGAGAGCCAGACACCCGGTGCCTGTGATAATAATTCCGTACCATCCCTTCCAGCAGATGGCATGACCGACATGATAAAGCGGTCCGCCTTCCGCTCGATATTCTTCGCTTGAACAACAACTTCCCTCAGAACATGGTTCGATAGATCTAGAATCAAGGAATCCCGCCGTTTTATCGGCAAGATCAGCTCTTTCCGTAAAGGCTCGTATCCGAGGCATTGAACAACAAGCCTATACTTCCCAGCCTCCGCCTCCATGTTAAAATCGCCATCACTATTGGCCACGGCACCCCCTACCTGTTTTTCTCCCGATAAAAGCACAGCGGTCGCATATTCCACGGCATTTCCCTCCGCATCGGAAACATGGGCTTTATAAACCGTTTGTCCCGAGATCTTTTGGGCACTACCCCCGCCTATCGCCAAAATCCAAAGCGATAGTAGTAAAACCCGTACCATGGTTCTATTGATTTACCGGATAATACAGTTTTAATTTGAAAGTCGCTTCCTCATCCTTCACCTCGCAACTTTTCAACACATATCCTTCCGCAGGCCCTTTTCCTTCCAGCATATCCATTTGCCAATTCTCGTTCTCGTCATGGAATACGGACAGATCAAACTTTTCCCAATCCACGTTTTCCAGCCGGATCGTAACCTTTCCTTTCTCAGACTTCGCCATGCCATAAACAGGCTTGGTATCTTTTCCTGACTGAGCCATAACTAGGATATTCCCATGGTTACCACGTATATTTCCAATCTCTACAATAATAGTACGTGCCTCTATGCAACCACATACCAACATGAATAAAGATAATATGAATAGAACTCGTCTCATTTTAGTATTCTCCTCTTAATTATTTTACGTTACTACAAACAAGTTTATCTTATAAACCACCCATGGATAAAAAAATGCAAAGAAGCTGCGCATCACTTTTTGCACATCGCAAATATAGATAAGTTTATTTTATAAACAAAACTATATTATAAAATATTCCGATAAAAATTCAACTCTACAAAATACCGTCAAAATAGCCATTCTACCCCTTCAAAAAAAGACGTACGTGTTTTCCCAAAAAGACGTACATGTTTTTCGGGAAACACGTACATGTTTTCAAAACAAGTATCACAAGCTTGAAACAATACAATTTTTTCGCTATATTGCATACATTAATACACAATTATACTCGTTTTACAAACAACTAAAGATATGAATGAACGAATAAGTGTTATACAAGCGGATATCACGACATTGGATACGGACGCAATCGTAAATGCCGCTAATAATAGCCTATTGGGTGGCGGTGGCGTGGACGGTGCTATTCACAGAGCTGCCGGACCAGAACTTTTGGCCGAATGCCGGACTTTACACGGATGCCCGACCGGAGAATCCAAGATAACTAAGGGGTACAGATTAAAAGCCCGTCACGTGATTCACACTGTAGGCCCAATTTACCGAGATGGACAACATGGCGAACCCAAATTATTAGAGAATTGCTATCGTAATTCTTTGTGCTTGGCTATAAAAAATGGAGTAAGAACAATTGCATTCCCATCGATAAGCACCGGCGTATATGGTTATCCGATTGAAGACGCAGCGCAAATAGCGATCCGGACAATCGTCACATTTTTAAGTAAGAACCCGGAAATCCAGCAAGTCGTAATGTGCTGTTTCTCCAAATATGACCAATCGGTTTATACAAAAGCACTAGAACAAATCACGACTCACGAGCCGTAATGTGGAAACACCCTTGCTTGCGTTCGTGCTTGATATAGCAACGATCCGCCCTGCGCAAATCACGAAGCACGGAGGCAAGCACCATTTTCAAGCGGTCCTTATCAATATTTAAGGTATCTTTCTCATCTATCTTAGTATAGCGTACCCATGATACATCGAACGTAGTTCCGTATTGGTGGGCAGAGTTGAGAGAAGAGTTCGTATTCCTTTTTCTCAATTTCTTGACATCGGCAACCGTACGGGTTACACTGGTTACCTTTATTTTATAGATGGAAGCATTCAAGTTTTTCAATGAGTCTTGGAAGTTTTTCCCGATATCCTCCAGCAGATTAGCGGCTTCCGGCACCAAATACGGAATAGAGTGCGTCAACTCCTCTACCGCGTAATAGTCATTCGTCTTGATCTCCACCATATCCCGGGAGGCGTGCTCCACTCCTTCCCTCGAAGAGACAGGCTCTATGCCGATCTTCTTCGCAACGGACAAATGAACGTCATTCAAATCATTAAAATCACGATTATAGCTTCCATTGTACCAAATCTTCTTCAATTCACCTCTTTTCTCCTTACAAGAAGAAAAAGCCGTCGCCGACACGATCACGACCAGCAACAACATCACATTAAACACAGTCTTCATCTTCATTACCTTCGTTTTGCCTGACAAACATACGGAAAAATCCGAAATTACCCCTTAACTCCAATTAGTTTTTCTCTAAATGGTAGACGGACGGCTGAAAGATGTGTTCCCGTGAAATAAAACTTCTCCCTTTGCATCAATGGATAAAGAATATTACTAATTTTGTAACTTGATTCGAATAATAAAAAATAGCACATCTTTTTGAAGCGTAATTTAATAAAAGGAATAGCGGATGATTGAAAGAATTTATATTCTTGAAAGCGTAGACCCGGTAATTTTCTACGGTGTGAATAACTCTAATATGCAATTGATCAAGACATTGTTTCCGAAATTGCGTATCGTTGCCCGTGGAAATGTGATGAAAGTGATTGGAGATGAGGATGAGTCCGAGCTTTTTCTCAAGAAAATCCGTGAGGTGGAAAAATACTGTGAGGAGTTTAACTCGCTCTCCGAAGACGTGATTCTGGATATTATAAAAGGGAAAGGTCCCACGGTCGTGAAGCAGGAGAACCTGATCATCCACGGCATGAATGGCAAGCCGATTACCGCACGTACCGAGAATCAACAGTTATTGGTAAAGGCTTTCGAGAACAACGATCTGGTTTTCGCCACAGGACCCGCCGGTTCGGGCAAAACATTCGTCGCTATCGCCCTAGCCGTAAAAGCATTAAAGAATAAGGAAGTACGGAAGATCATCTTAAGCCGTCCCGCCGTGGAAGCCGGAGAAAAACTAGGTTTCTTGCCGGGTGAGATGAAGGATAAGCTAGATCCCTATCTGCAACCGCTTTACGATGCCTTGCAGGATATGATACCGGCAGCCAAGCTGAAGGAATATATGGAGAATAACGTGATACAGATCGCCCCGCTAGCGTTTATGCGCGGTCGTACCTTGAACGACGCCGTCATTATATTGGACGAGGCGCAAAACACGACGACGCATCAAATCAAGATGTTCTTGACCCGCTTGGGTATGAACGCCAAGATGATCGTCACCGGAGATGTCACGCAGATAGACCTTCCGCCTTCTACCACGTCCGGATTGATACAGGCCATGCAAATATTGAAGGGCGTAAACGGGATCGGTAAGATCGAGTTCACCAAGAAAGATATTGTCCGGCATAAACTTGTCCAACGAATCGTAGAGGCTTATGATAAGTTCGATGATAAACGGAAGAAAGAGATCAAAGAGGCAAAAGAGAAGAAAACGAATATAGACAACAACTAAAAGTAAGAGTCATGAAGAAGGCATTAGTTAAAACAGACTTCAATTTCCCGCGACAAAAGAGCGTATACCATGGGAAAGTACGCGACGTGTACAACATCAATGACGAGGTATTGGTAATGGTCGCTACAGACCGTATTTCCGCTTTCGATGTTATCTTGCCGGAAGGTATTCCTTACAAGGGACAAATGTTAAACCAGATCGCCGCCAAGTTCCTTGACGCTACGACTGATATTTGTCCGAACTGGAAAATGGCTACTCCGGACCCGATGGTAACGGTTGGCGTTCAATGCCAAGGTTTCCCGGTTGAGATGATCGTACGCGGTTATCTGTGCGGAAGCGCATGGCGTGCTTATAAGAGCGGCGTGCGTGAGATCTGCGGCGTGAAACTACCGGAGGGTATGCGTGAGAACCAACGTTTCCCCGAACCCATTATCACCCCGACCACAAAGGCTGAGATCGGAGAGCATGATCAAGATATCTCTAAAGAGGAGATTCTCGCTAAAGGTTTGGTCTCTAAAGAGGACTACGAGGTTCTTGAGAAATATACGATGGCCTTGTTTAAACGCGGTACCGAGATCGCTAAGGAACGTGGCTTGATTTTGGTTGACACAAAATATGAGTTCGGTCATCGTGACGGCAAGATCTATTTGATCGACGAGATCCATACTCCGGATTCCTCCCGTTATTTCTACTCAGAAGGATACGAGGATCGTTTCGCCAAAGGGGAACCGCAGAAGCAACTTTCCAAGGAGTTCGTTCGCGAATGGTTGATGGAAAATGGCTTCCAAGGTAAATCCGGACAGAAAGTTCCTGAAATGACACCGGAGATCGTAGAAGGAATCAGCAACCGATATATCGAATTGTTCGAGCATATCACAGGGGAGACTTTCGTAAAAGGCGAGACTGATAACTTGCTGAACCGCATTGAGAAAAACGTTACCGAATATTTACAGAATAAATAAGATACCGCACATGACACAGTATGGTTCAGAGACAATACTTCCTTATAACAAAGAGGAACAAAAGGGTACGCAAGTCAAACGTATGTTCGACTCGATAGCCGAAACGTATGATCAACTCAACCATACTCTCTCATTTGGTATCGACAAGATATGGCGCAGGAAAGGGATCGCTTTCCTGCGTCCTTTCTCTCCTAAAACGATACTGGATATCGCTACCGGTACCGGAGACTTGGCTATCTCCATGTACAAAAAGCTGCGACCCGACCATATCGTCGGTGCCGACATCTCGTTAGGCATGATGGAAGTGGGACGGAAAAAAGTAGCTGCCGCCGGTTATTCGGAGCATATATCCTTCGAGCAACAGGACTGTACGGCCTTGACCTACGAGGAAAACTCGTTCGATGCCGTAACCGCCGCTTTCGGGGTTCGTAATTTTGAGAACATAGAGCAAGGTATCTCAGAGATGTACCGGGTGCTGAAACCCGGTGGGCATATCATGATCTTGGAACTTTCCACACCGGAACATTTTCCCATGAGACAACTCTACCAGATCTATTCAAAGACCGTCATCCCCTTTATCGGACGTCTACTCTCTAAAGAAAAAGTCGCGTATAATTATTTGCCGGCTTCCATCAAGGTAGTTCCTCAGGGAAAGGTCATGACGGATTTACTCACCCGCCAAGGCTTCAAGCAGGCCCGTGTACGGACCTTTACCTTCGGGATCTGTTCATTATATACAGGATCTAAAGAATAAACAATAAAAAGGTTATGCAGAAATATGGCTTACTGGGATATCCCCTCGGACATTCGTTTTCTAAAACGTATTTCAACCAGAAGTTTGAGGCGGAGAAGATCGACGCTGAGTACTTGAATTTCGAGATTCCCTCTATCAAGGAGATTAAGAACGTAATCAAAGAAAACCCTGAACTTAACGGTTTAAACGTGACCATTCCTTATAAGGAACAAGTAATCCCATATTTAGACGATTTGGATGACGATGCCCGTCAGATCGGAGCGGTAAATGTCATCAAGTTCACAAAAGGTCTTTTCGGCAAACTTAAACTGAAAGGATATAACTCGGATATTATCGGATTCAAGCAATCGATTGATCCTTTATTGAAAGAAACGCACCGGAAAGCGTTGATCCTTGGTACGGGAGGGGCGTCGAAGGCAGTCTTCCACGGACTGAAACAGCTAGGCGTTGGTGCCACGCTGGTTTCTCGCAAACCGAAAGAATTTTGTATCACGTACGATGAGATTACTCCGAAAACCATGGAGCAATATACGGTGATCGTAAACACGACTCCCTTAGGTATGTTCCCGAATATAGACTCATGTCCGGATATCCCGTACGATTTACTTACGCCGAATCATCTATTGTATGATTTACTTTACAATCCGGATGAGACCCTTTTCATGAAGAAAGGAAAAGAAAAAGGCGCCGTCGTGAAAAATGGTCTGGAAATGCTTCTATTACAGGCTTTCGCCGCTTGGGAGATCTGGCAGAAATAGATCGAACGATATCTTGACATGATACAGATTTACTTCACACGCAATTAACAATTAAAAGAACGTGTGTA
>ERZ1106935.2915-NODE-2915-length-10690-cov-4.726657_pt1 | contig 10690 bp, 6 predicted proteins | sample MGYA00403666_ERZ1106935 | MGnify/ENA primary metagenome ERZ1106935 (study PRJEB35170, sample SAMEA104062452) | human gut metagenome | biome: human gut; feature: human-associated habitat; material: faeces | place: Denmark | collected 2012-11-20 ... | reverse complement strand
TCTCTATCATATCCAGATGCAGGTGCGGACCGAAAGAGTATCCGGTGTTTCCGCTTAAAGCTATTATCTGACCGGCTTTCACGGGATATTCGCCCAAGATATGCACCCCGAGATTATTACTGCCTCTATCTCTATCGTCTCCCTCATCTGACACGGGAGCAGGCTCGGGAATTATCTCTACTTCCCAGCTTTCCTTTTCGTACTGAAGAGCCTTCACTCGCTTTGCCACTTCACCCACAAAGGCGCTAAGATGACGGTAGATGGCGGTATAGCCGTTATCATACACCACATCGAGCACATAGCCCGAGCCGTGGGTGACACGGATACGCGAAATATATCCGTCCGCCAGCGCACGTACCGGTTTGCCTATGGCGCCACCGGTCTTGAAATCCAGTCCGCCATGAAAATGGTTGGCACGTATCTCGCCAAAGTTACCGGAGAAAATGATGGGAAAATCAAAAGGCGGAGTGAAGGAAGCCTCTTGTGCCCGAGCCCCGACAGATATAAAGAAAAAAGACAAAATGACAGATTTTATGTATATATTCATTGCAGTAACTTCTTATGATAAACGCAGGCAAAGATAAAAATAATCCCTATCTTTGCCATACAAAAGAGAAAATAAACAATGGAGAAAATACATTACTTCCGTCCCCTCTATCTTGCTCTGGCACTCACCATAAGCCTATTTTCCACCGCAAGCACCCCTAACCGATACAAAACCTCCGCTTCCCTGCCCGACAGCCTGCTGACCGAACAGCATATCCGCAGCATCTATTACACCCTGCCCGACAGCGCTCTGTCACTGCTGGACGAAGCCGAAGCCCGCCGTCTTCCCCACCTGCCGCAATTCCGCATCGACATGCTGCGCGGCACAGTCTACGAACGTCAAGGTATGTACCACCTCAAGGAGCGGTACATCCGCCGCGCCCTGCAAAGCGACTCCGTGCAGCACACTCCTCTCCGGAAACTGCAAGTCCTCACGCAGCTCGCCACCGCCCTCGACCGCCTGAACAAATACGAAGAAGGCATCCGCATCTGTACCGAAGCCATCGAGCTGGCACAGGAGCAAGGACAGAAGGCCAAAGAAAGCGAACTGCTGTTCACTTTGGGCCGCATGTATCAAGGCATGAAGCTCGACGACAAAGCGTTCCGGTACATGTACCGTTCCATCGAACTGCTGCAAGGCACGGACAATGTGCGCGAACTGGCCCAACTATCCACCTCCTACGGCGACTTGTCCGCCTATCTGGCCGAAAACGAGCGTTTGGACGAAGCCATTGCCCTCTGCGAGAAGCGTCTCGACGTTATCAGCCGCATGAGCCTGCTGCCCGGACCGCCGCCCGGATACATAGACCAGCAATACGGTTACCTCTACTCCAAACTTGCCTGGTACTACCTGCAAAACGGACAAAGCGAAAAAGCCGCCGAAACCGCCCGGAAATACCAAAGCACCGGCTTTGCACAATCGCAGGCAGGACAAACAGAAATCGTCCCCTACCTGCTGGGTACGCGTCAGTACCATAAAGTGCTGCAACTTCTTGACGCCTCTTCCGCCCTGGCCGAACCGGCCGATACCTTCAACTACGGCCACCTGATTCTGCTGGACCGCTATGCCCGCACCTACCGCGGACTGAAACGTCCGGAACTGGCCGACAGCTACCAACAGCGCATCACCATGCTGACCGACAGCATCTATGCCCGCGAAAAGGCCGGCCAGGCACACGAATTCGCCATCATCTACCAAACCCAGGAAAAGGATGCGCAGATACGCGAAGCCCAACACAAGCTGGCACGGCAACGCGTACTGTTCATCACCACCAGCTTCATCGCCATCCTGCTCACCATCCTGCTATGGGAAAAGCACCTCCACCTGCGCCGCACCCGCGAACGCAACCAGATAGCCGCCCGCCAGATAGAAGAGCTTCTGGCACAGAAAGAAGAACTGCGCAAGGCATACCGCCGGCAGCCGCTTCACCCGGAAGATGCCCCTAACGAAGAGCCGCCTGCCGCTCAAGCCAACACTTCCCCCTCCGCTGCCGACGATGAAGACAACCGCCGCCGGTTCATGCAGATGGAAGATGCCCTGCTCACCGACCTGCCCTTCCTAAACCCCGACTTCAACCGCGAAGACCTGATGAAGATAACGGCCTTGAGCAAGAACCGCCTCAACCCGTTCCTGCGCGAATATGCCGATGCCGACGGCTTCAGCGACTACATCAACCGCCTGCGCGTGGAGCACTCCATATCGATGCTGAAAGACAACAAAATGTATTCCATAGATGCCATAGCCACCGCTTCGGGCTTCAAGAGCCGCAACACCTACTATGTGGCGTTCAACAAACTGCTTGGCATGACACCCGTGCAGTACCGGGAGACTTTGCCGGACAAGTCCGCAGAACCATGCACAGAGCCTATAGTTTAACAGATTGCAGGCCGTCAGTTACAAGAACTATTCGTATATTTGTGCGTTGCAAGTAATATATAAGAAAGTTACAGGTAATATATAAGAAAAGTGATATATAAGAAAGGAGAACCGGAAATATGGAACCCATACAGAGCAACAAAATCTACCCCATCGGCATACAGAACTTCGAGAAGATGCGCAAAGGCGGCTATTTCTACGTCGACAAGACCGCCCTTGTCTACCGGCTGGTAAAGACGGGCAGCTACTACTTCCTAAGCCGCCCCCGGCGCTTCGGCAAGAGCCTGCTCATCTCCACCCTCGAAGCCTACTTCCAGGGAAAGAAGGAACTCTTTGAAGGGCTGGCGATGGAGAAGCTGGAGAAAGACTGGATAAAACGCCCCGTGCTGCACATCGACCTGAATATAGGGAAGTATGACACCCCGGACAGCTTGGACAAACAGCTGGAAAAAGCTGTGACAGAATGGGAACAGCTTTATGGCACGGGAATGGCGGAAAGCACGCTTGCCCTTCGCTTCGCCGGAGTGGTCAGGCGTGCCTGCGAGCAGACGGGGCAACGTGTGGCCATCCTCATCGACGAATACGACAAGCCCATGCTGCAAGCCATCGGCAACAAAGCGCTGCAGAACGAGTTCCGCAACACCTTGAAACCCTTCTACGGCGTACTGAAAACCATGGACGGATGCATCCAGTTTGCCCTGCTGACGGGGGTCACCAAGTTCGGCAAGGTCAGCGTGTTCAGCGACCTCAACAACCTGAACGACATCTCCATGGACCGGCGATACCTTGCCCTTTGCGGTGTCACCGACGAAGAGCTGCGCCAAGAATTCGCCCCAAGCATCCGGCTGCTGGCGCAGGCGCAAAACATGACCTACGAGGAAACCTGCCAACGCTTGCAGAAAGATTACGACGGTTACCACTTCACACACAACTCCATCGGAATCTACAACCCTTTCAGCCTGCTCAACACCTTCGACAAGCAGGAGTTCGGCAGCTATTGGTTCGAGACGGGCACCCCCACCTATCTGGTGGAACTGCTGAAACGCAACCACTACAACCTGGAGGAGATGGCCCATGCAGAAACCTACGCCGACGTGCTGAACAGCATCTATGGCGACGAAGACCCACTGCCCGTCATCTTCCAAAGCGGATACCTCACGATTAAGGAGTACGACCCAAGGTTCGGACTCTACCGCCTCGGCTTCCCCAACCGGGAAGTGGAAGAAGGGTTCGTCAAGTTCCTGATGCCGTTCTACACCCGCTTCAACAAGATAGAGGCACCGTTCGAGATACAGAAGTTTGTACGTGAGATAGAATCCGGACAGCCCGATGCCTTCTTCCGCCGCCTGCAAAGTTTCTTTGCCGACACCCCCTACGAACTTGTCGGCGACCGCGAACTGCACTACCAGAACGTGCTTTTCATTGTCTTCAAGCTGGTGGGATTCTATACCCAAGTGGAATATCACACCTCCGAGGGACGTGTGGACCTCGTGCTGAAGACAGACCGCTACATCTACATCATGGAGTTCAAGTTCGAAGGCACTGCCGAAGAAGCGCTGCGGCAGATTGACGAAAAGCACTACGCGCAACCCTTCGAAGCCGACGGTCGCCCACTGTTCAGGATAGGCGTGAACTTCAGCGCCCGGACGCGCAACATAGAAAGGTGGCTGATAAAAGCATGACTTCCTCCCCATAAGGACGGATTTTCATCCTCCGCACTTCCCTTCGCACCCCCTCCGGAAGCACTTCTGAGAGGGGGTGCGACAATTCAGGACAACAAGGCGACAATGCGGGACAAGCACCGAGGGGTAAAATTAGGCAGTTTATACCATTATTAACAACTTTGCAGACACATTTGCAAAGGAACATTAATAAAACCTATAACAACCCAAATGGAGAACTGCATCATGAAACGACTGACCTCACAGGGATGGGAAACGCTGCGCACACTGACCGCCATCACGGCAGCCATAGGTACCATGATATGCCTGCTGATACTGGCAGGATGCACCAACGAACTGACCGGGCAGGACGAAAACCGGGGAAACGGACAAGCGCTGACGCTGGGAACCGTAAGCATAGAAGGAGGAAACACCCGTGCCGCCAATGCCGTGCCCGGCGTGGCATCCGGCCATAGCTTCAGAGACGACGAAAAGCTGCACGTAGCCCTCACCGCCGGAAGCGCCCAATCTGCCGGCACCTACCTATACGACGGCAACAACAGCAGCTGGAGTTCCACCAAGACCGAGCGCGCCTACTGGCAAGGGAGCGGCAACCACACCCTCACCGCCTGGTGGGGACCCGCTTATTCTTCCTCCTCCCCTGCCGTTTACGACATGCCCTCCGACTACGAAACCAACACCGCCGCAGGGAGCACCCTGAATGCCTGGGACGGCAAGCAATATACCGCTGCCGCCGATAAATGGCACATCACCGACCTGCTGCACTACAGCGGTACACATTCCGCCACATCCTCTTCCATCAATCTGCTGCTGAAGCACAGCATGGCGCAGCTATGCGTCAACCTGCTGCCGGGCGACGGCATCACCGCCGAACAGCTGCAGAAGGCCACCGTACACCTCAAGCAAGCGAAAACCTACTTCACCATGAATACCGACGGAGAGCCCGTCATCCATAATCACGACGGCGAAGCCTCCACCCCTACCGATGTCCGCCTGCTGAAGAACGGCAATACCTCGTCGGCATACTACGCCCTGATGCTGCCGGGGCAGACCTTTGCCGCAGACCGACTGATGATAAGCATCCACATCGGAAACGACATCTATAAGTACCTCCCCACCAACGACATCACCACCCAAGCCAATACCTGCCACGAGCTGAAACTGAAAGTAAACAAAGCAGGGGTGAGCGCATTGAGCGTAACGTCCACCGGATGGCAAAGCCCGACACTGGTGGAGGCGACGGAAGCAGAAAGCTTCGTAACAGTGGAGAACGAAACAGCGGGAAGCCTGCTGGCAGATGGGTCTGCACTGAAGACTGCACTGGCAAGCGCCGGCCAAGACAGCCCCATCAAGGTAATGATTACGGGGGAGATTAGCGACCAGGACTTGGCGAATTTGAAAGAGCAGATGATCGGTGGTAGTAATGGTAATAAATACTTCAAGGTCAGCCACCTCTACATCACCGCAAGCGGGGCGACAACCATACCGGAGGGATTTTGCAAAACGGGGGATAACACAAATACCGCACTTCAAGAGGTGATACTCCCCGAAGGGATAACAAGTATAGGAGAGCGCGCATTCCAAAGCTGCACGACACTAAAGAGCATTCAACTGCCAAAGAAAGTGACAAAGATAGGAAAGTACGCATTCATTAATTGCCGCCAGCTAACAAACATCCAACTGCCGGACGGAGTGACAGAAATAGGAGAATACGCATTCGTCGACTGTAGCAGCCTGACAGAAATCAGCATCCCCACGGGAGTAACGAAGATAGGAGAGAGGACATTCCAAAGCTGCGCGAATCTGACGAGCATCCAACTGCCGGAGACAGTGACAGAGATAGGCCAAAGCGCATTCAACTACTGTGGAAGTCTGAAGGAAATCAACATACCGAAAGCAGCGACAAGCATAGGAAGCTACGCATTCCAGTATTGTAGCAGCTTGACAGAAATCAGCATACCCAAAGCAGTGACAAGCATAGGAGTCTGCGCATTCTACGACTGCTCCGCCCTCGAAGAAGTCGTCCTCAGCGGCACCAACGACCAATTTGGCTTCTTCCTGCCCACCGTTGGTGATGGTGCATTCGCAGGCACCTCCGCCACCCTCCTCTTCCTCACCGATGTCACCGAAGAGATGTTCAAGGCAGAAGGAAATGCCGCCACATGCCAATCCTGGGGTAGTGTCACCTGGAAAGCCATCCACTACAACCTGACTGCGGATAATCCTGCCAGCCTGACAGACACCGCCAACTATAGCGGCCACTGGCTCAAGGACTCCCCCCAATAACCCCAACCCCATAACCCATAACCCATAACTCAAAATTCATAACTCATAATTCAAAACCCCATGGCAACAACCTTTGAAAAGCTCATCAGTCTCGTGGCCTACGACAACGCCCTGACCGAGCGCACGGACGACTTCTACCTCCGTGCCAAGACACAACCCCGCACACTGGACATCACCGAGATAGCCCGCGAAACAGCCCGGCAACTGGGCAAGTACGGCGAAAACCCGTTGGGATAACACCCCACGGCCCTACCCCCATAAGGGTGCGCACCCCCACCCCGAACGGCCCTACTTATACGAAACCCTAAAAAAGACACCCAACGAATGAAAACAAGGAACCACCTCCGCCGGACGCTACTGCTCCCCACCCTGCTGCTTGCCCTGCTGCCGCCCTGCACCTGCACAGACGACATCTGCCCCGACACCGCCCCCCTGCCCGGTGCCGACAGTGAAGCCACAGCCTCCCTCATAGGCCACCCCATACAGATAGGCTGCATCGCCACAAGCGTGGAACAGCAGTCGCCCATGGCCGGAGAAGGAGGAGGGCAGACACGCGCCGACGGAACCACCGGCACACCCGCCACGGAAACCGGCTTCCCCAAAGTAGGAACCACCATCACCGTATTCATGACCGTGCCCGTAAGGTCGTCGTCGGCAGCAGACGGCTCGTCCGCCGAAGTCCGCTACAGCCACGCCAACTACACCTGCACCTCCGTCAGCACCGACGGCGGCACGCAAGCCGTCACCTCCGCCACTTGGCAGCCCACCGACCCCGCCAACCTCCTCCGCTGGGAGAAAGACGCCGCCGCCTACTACTTCGCCGCCATCTCCCCCGCCATAGAGATGCAGCCACTGGAGGCATTGACATATACCGGCAGCGACGGCAACAGCGGAGGCAGCTACGCCCTGCAGACGGGCGAAGCCTTCACCTTCCAGCTGCCCCAAGCCTTCACCCCCGAGAACTACGCCTACTGGGAACAGCTGCGCACCTCCGGCCTCGCCGTCCGCATACCCCAGCCCACCGCCGACCCCATCCCCCTACAGATGCAACGCGCCCTGGTGAAAGTGGACATCTTCTCCACCGCATCCGCCGCCGTCCTGCTGAAAGCACCTGCCAAAGCCGTATTCTGCGCCTACACAGGCGGAGTGACGGCGCTGAGAGAGGCACCCATTGTGAGCAATTCTACTGACGGGATACACTCCTATCTGTTTGTTGACAAGCTCACCGACACCCGTTCCGTCACCACCTTGAGCCGGGACGGTGCGGCGGTGCATCGGGCGTTGATGATACCCACTTACCACCAATACAGCCCAGACTACCTCCCCCCTAATGGACCTACTTGCAGCGAAGCCGGAGGAAACGGTGCCCTCTCTTTTCTTACGGACAAGGTATATAGCGCCGGAGGCTCAATCGGCAGCAGCAGCGAGACCGGCAGCGTCACCGGCGGCACCACCGGCAACCGATTCTATCTCCCCGGCAAGTACCTGCAAGTGTCGGACGGAAGTACCGACATAAAAGGCACAGCACCGGAAAACATCCTCCTGCTGGATGGGACGGAAGCGTCCTACAATGCCGTAAAGAGCAGGCTGGAAGCGATAAATGCCGCCGGAAGCTCTTCTCCCCCTACCCTCGTCTCCAAACTCTTCATCAGCGGTTCTGTACCGGAAGGCATGGACCAGAGCGAGCTGTTAGGATTGCTGGGCAGCAGCCATAATTACGTACAAAACCTCTATATGGAGCCGGTGAAGGAAGTGCCTACGAATTGGTATCTCTTCACCAACGGCAATAGTACTCTGCAAAGCATCAACCTGCCACAAGCCACCAAAATAGGATATAATGCTTTCAATAAATGCACCGGCCTGACAAGCATCGACCTGCCAAAAGTTACCGAAATCGGAAACAGAGCTTTCGCCGGATGCACCGGCCTGACAAGCATCAACCTGCCACAAGTCACCAAAATAGGAAATGGTACTTTTGTGAATTGTACCAGCCTGACAAATATTGACCTGTCACAAGCCACCGACATCGGAGAAAATGCTTTCTGGAATTGCACCGCCCTGACAAGTATCGACCTGCCACAAGCCATCGGAATCGGAGAAAGAGCCTTCCAGGATTGCACCGCCCTGGCAAGCATTGACCTGCCAAAAGTCACCAATATAGGAATCGGAGCTTTCGTCGGATGCGGGAAACTGGCAAGCATCTACCTGCCACAAGTCACCGACATCAGAGAAGATGCTTTCTTTGGTTGCACCGGCCTGAAGAGCATCGTCCTTAGCGGCACCGGTACCGAAAACAGCTTCGCTCTCCCCACCTACGACACCCAAAACGGTCTCGGAAATTATAATTTCTCCCCCGAGAACCTCTTCCTCACCGGAGTTACCGCACTCGAGGACGATCAAATCACCCAGTGCCGCACCTGGGGAAAGATGACTTGGGCGAACATATACTATAACTACAAGGGAAGCCCTTCACTTGCCGAAGCCACCATTACGGAGCTGACAAACCCCGAGAATTACACAAAAGTAACCGATAAGTAACTTATTATTAACAACAAATAAATAGACCAAATATGAAAACAAGAAGTATCCAAACGCTGCTCCTCGCAGCCACCCTCGGCCTGCTGGTCACCGCCTGTAACAACGATTCAGACCAGACAGTGGACATCACCAAGCCCATCAACGTGAAGCTCTCGCTCACCACCACCGGCACCAATATCCCCATCAGCCGCGCCGCCATCGGCGCCACCGAGTTCGATGATGACGACGCACTGGGCCTCTACATCGCCCACAAAACGGGTGCCAACGATGAATCCCCCATCAGCGCCTCCCTCGACCCCAAGAACACCAAATGGGTAAACGGCAGCTTCACCGACGAACCCCTCTACTGGCAGAACGTCACCGACCAGCACACCCTCTACGCCTACTATCCCTATACCAACACCGCCACCGACACCTACACCGTGCCCAACGTCAGCATCAAGCCCGACCAGAACAACAGCAGCACCGCCGCCGCCGACTACGAAGCCTCCGACCTGCTGTGGGGCAAATGCACCACCGTGGCAACGAACAACGCAAGCATCAGCATGAAGCACTGCATGAGCCAAATCACCGTCACCCTCTCCGCAGGAAACGGCTACTCCTCCCTGCCCGCCATCGACAAGGTAGAACTGCTCTGCTCCGCAGGCTTCGCCCTCAGCGGCACGTGGAATCTGGCAGACGGCAAAGTAACAAAGGCTAATGATGCCGCTGCCACCGACGCTGCAGCTGCATCTACCACCTCCATCACCACCTACGCCCACAGCGTTGCAGGTGCCACCACCTACCGCGCCATCGTGCTGCCGGGTCAGGCATTCACCAATAGCTCCCAATTCGTAAAAGTCACCTCCGGCAGCAACACCTACACCTACTATCTGGCTATGAGTTCCAGCGAAAACCTCACTACCGAGGCCAACAAAACCTACAACTTCGACCTCAGCCTGAACAAGGCCGGGCTAACGCTGAAAGGGATTACCATCGCCGCATGGGACACAGATGAAATAGAAGGGGATGCAGGCATGGACATTGGAAACTGATGGACAATGAATAACTGAGAACGAAAACTGTTCTTAAACATGGAGGGTACGGAGACACTGTACCCTCCATTTTTGTATCTTGCGCCATGTTTAACCCCTCAATAAAAACTTTAAGGTTATGATTATCGGAGTACCTAAAGAAATCAAGAACAACGAGAACCGTGTAGGAATGACCCCTGCCGGAGTAGCCGAGTTGGTGAAACGCGGTCATACGGTGTATGTGCAAGCCTCGGCAGGCGCAAACAGCGGTTTCTCTGACGATGATTACATCGCCGTAGGTGCACAAATGTTGCCAACCATTGAAGACACGTATGCCATAGCCGACATGATTGTCAAGGTAAAGGAGCCCATCGCACCGGAGTACAAACTGATAAAAAAGGAACAAGTGGTATTCACCTATTTCCACTTCGCTGCCGATAAATTGCTGACCGAAGCCATGATAGCAAGCGGCGCCGTCTGCATCGCCTACGAAACGGTAGAGAAAGAAGACCGCTCACTTCCGCTGCTTACCCCCATGAGCGAAGTGGCGGGACGCATGGCCACCCAGGTAGGAGCACGCTTCCTCGAAAAACCCCAAGGCGGCAAAGGGAAACTGATGGGTGGCGTGACGGGTGTACGCCCCGCACGCGTACTTATCCTGGGCGGCGGCATTGTGGGCACCAATGCCGCACAAATAGCTGCCGGAATGGGTGCCGAGGTACTGATTGCCGACATCAACCTTCCCCGCC
>ERZ1106935.2901-NODE-2901-length-10724-cov-12.941794_pt1 | contig 10724 bp, 8 predicted proteins | sample MGYA00403666_ERZ1106935 | MGnify/ENA primary metagenome ERZ1106935 (study PRJEB35170, sample SAMEA104062452) | human gut metagenome | biome: human gut; feature: human-associated habitat; material: faeces | place: Denmark | collected 2012-11-20 ... | reverse complement strand
GATCATGTAATAGAAAAGGAGAACACGTTATGAAGACCAGCGACATCAAAGGCATCATCCCTCCCGTAATCACCCCCATGAACAACGACCCTGAGCAGACGGTCAATCATCAGGCTCTGCGCGAGCAGGTGGAGCGCCTGCTGGCAGGCGGTGTGCATGGCATCTTCCCCATGGGCACCAACGGCGAGGCTTACGCCCTCTCCTTTAAGGAGAAGGAGGAGATCCTTGCCACTGTCATCGATCAGGTAAAGGGCCGCGTCCCCGTTTACGCAGGCACCGGCTGCATCACCACCGCCGAGACCATCCGCATGAGCAAGCGCGCCGAGGAGATGGGCGCAGATGCACTGTCCATCATCACCCCCAGCTTTGCACTGGCCTCCCAGAAGGAGCTGTACGACCACTACACCGCCGTGGCAAAGGCCGTGAACCTGCCCATCATCCTGTACAACATCCCCGCCCGCACCGGCAACAAGCTCCTGCCCGAGACCGTGCAGGCCCTCTGCCGTGACGTGGACGTCATCGTCGGCGCAAAGGATTCCAGCGGCGACATCGAGAACCTGAAGGCTTACATCCGCCTGACCCGTGAGCTGGACAAGGATGTGGCCATCCTCGCCGGCAACGACGGCGCGATCCTGACCTGCCTGAAAGAGGGCGGCGCAGGCGGCATTGCAGGCCGCGCCAACATCTGGCCTGCCACTGTTGCAAAGATCTACGACTGCTTCAAGGCCGGCGACCTCGAGGGCGCACAGGCCGCTCAGGACGCTATCGCCATCCTGCAGCAGACCTTCAAGTACGGCAACCCCAACACCATCATCAAGACCGCTGTGGCCCTGCAGGGCCACAACGTCGGCAAGTGCCGCGCTCCCTTCAACTACGTCCCCGAAGAGGGTCTGGAAGCCATCAAGAAGGTCCTGGCCGAGAACGCTGCCAAGGGCCTGAACTGAGAAGAGCAAGGAGAGCACTGCTATGAATAAACCTATCGTTGGCATTACGATGGGCGATCCCGCCGGCTCCGGCCCGGAGATCACCATCAAGGCTCTGGCAGATCCGGAGCAGTATACCTACTGCCGCCCCATCGTTGTGGGCGACGTGAAGGTGTTCGAGCAGGCCAGAAAGTTCGTTGGCCGTGAGGACATCGTCATCCACCGCTGCGACAAGGTGTCGGATGCCCTGTTCACCCCCGGAACCATCGACGTGCTGCACCTCGACCTCATCGAGGACATCAACAAGTTCGAGATGGCAAAGGTGAGCGTGGAGGGCGGCAACGCCGCTTTCCAGTGCGTCAAGAAAGTCATCGAGCTGGCCATGGCCGGCGAGGTGGATGCTACCTGCACCAACGCCCTGAACAAGGAAGCCATGAACAAGGCTCTGGAATACTATCACGGCGAGAAGTCGGACGGCTACACCCATTTCGACGGCCATACCGAAATTTACGCCACCTACACCCATACCAAGAAGTACACCATGATGCTGGCCCATCACGACCTGCGCGTGGTCCACGTCTCTACTCATGTGTCTCTGCGCGAAGCCTGCGACCGGGTCAAGAAAGAGCGTGTGCTGGAAGTCATCGAGATCGCCAATAAGGCCTGCAAGGATATGGGCATCGAGAACCCCCGCATCGCTGTGGCCGGCCTGAACCCCCACTGCGGCGAGAACGGCCTGTTCGGCCGCGAGGAGATCGAGGAGATCACCCCGGCCATCGAGGCTGCCAAGGCCGAGGGCATCACCGGTGTTGTGGGTCCCTGCCCGCCGGACAGCGTTTTCTCGCAGGCCATCGGCGGCTGGTACGACATCGTGGTCTGTATGTACCACGATCAGGGACATATCCCCCTCAAGACCGTCGGCTTCGTCTACGACCGCGAGAAGCAGGAGTGGAAGGCTGTGGAGGGCGTCAACGTCACGCTGGGCCTGCCCATCATCCGCGCCAGCGTGGACCATGGCACCGACTTCTACCATGCAGGCAAGGGCAACGGCAATGAGCTGAGCCTTGTCAACGCCATCAAGTATGCCGTCAAGATGACCGGCCGCGAGGCGTAAATCTTCCAATAGCTCCTTACACGCCCGCTTTTGCAGTTTCTGCTGCAAAGGCGGGCGTTTTTTAACTTAACGGACGGAAGGAAAAGTTCTATCCTGAAACGTGTGAATTTGAGCAAGACCGTCAAAGCGTTCTAAAATGTTACGATTTTAACAGAACATTCATGAAATATCCTGGAAATGTTTCAGAATGAAACGGAAACAAGGCGGTTTAGCCGTTGTAAGGGCTTGCCATTTTGAATATAATTTAGACAACAAAAACGAACAAAGACTGTGAAAAGCGGCGACGCCGCAGAAGAAGGCATGAAGTACACAGTCCGGTTCGCTACACGAGAACCCCAAGAGAAAAGGAGAACAAGATTATGAAAAAGATTTCTCGTCGCAGCTTTCTGAAGGTTTCTGGTACTATGGCAGCGGCTGGTGCTCTGGCAGCCTGCGGCGGCTCTTCCTCCACCAGCACCGCAGCTTCCAGTGAGGCAGCTCCTTCCGTTGAGGCAAAGGCTGTGGACGGTCTGCCCGATATGAGCAAAGAGACTCTGAACTTCAGCTCCGATAAGGTCGGTTCTGGCTCTTACAATATGATCGTCGCAATGTCCAAGGTGCTGGAGAAGGCTGGCGGTTTCCAGACTGTCAACGTCAACCCTGACTCTCCTGGCGGTATGGGCGCTCCTTATCTGTTTGCTTCCGGCAACACCGATCTGGCCTTCATCAACGGTGCTCCTGCAAAGTGGGCAATGGAGGAAGGCACTCTGGGCAAGCCTGCTACCAGCGGCTATGCAGCGATCATCGGCGGCCTGACTGCTGTCTGCTACATCAACTGCGTGTCCAACGCATTCCTGCAGAAGTACAATGTCTCCACCATCGAGGAGATCTTCGAGCAGAAGCTGCCCCTGCGCATCGGCTGCTCCGCAAAGGGCTCCATGGATGCTGAGGGCGCTTACCTGCTGCTCGAGTACTTCGGCGTGACCGAGGACGACCTGAAGAGCTGGGGCGGCTCCATCACCAACCAGGGCGGCGATGCCAACGCAGACGCCATCGCGGACGGCCAGATCGACTTCTACATCGACCACACCTCTTCTGCTTCTTCCACCATGGCTCAGATCGCTACCAGCGTGGATGTCACCTTCCTGCAGTGGGGCGATGACCTGTGCAGCTGGTTCGTCAGCGAAAAGGGCTTCGACCTCATCACCATCCCGGCCAACTCCTTCAAGGGTCAGGATAAGGAGCTGACGCTGCCCGGCACTCCCGACTGCGTCTTCTGCAAAGAGAGCCTGAGCGAGGACGTCGTCTACGCCATCACCAAGAGCCTGAGCGAGAACCGCGACGCTCTGGTGGCCGAGTACAATTCCCTGTCTCCGTGGGAGCCTGAGACCGCTTGGGAAGAGATGAAGCGCGGCGGCTGCCCGCTGCATCCCGGTGCTGAGAAGTACTACAAGGAAGCAGGCTACATGAAGTAAGTTCCGGCTGTGAAAGCTTTCGGCGGAGGCGCTCCGCACGACATCAGATCTATCCTTTGACCGTAGGCAGAGGCCGGACGCTTTGCGGTGTCCGGCCTCTGCTTTCACAAGGGATAATACGGAGGGAAATATGAGCAACGAAAAAGAAACCAAGGTATCGGCTCTCGACGCCAAGGCCAAGGCTCTGGCAAACGAAGAGGACGAAGATACCAAAATCGCCAAGCTGCTGAAGAATATGCCGAAATGGCGCTTCTATTCGCTGGCAGTTCTTACCGTTATCTGGACGGTGTTCCAGCTCTACATCAAGCTGGTCAAGCCTCTTGACCCGTGGTTCCAGCTGCCGCTCCATATGTGCCTTGCACTGGTCGTGGTGTGGCTGTACAATCCGATGGTCGAGAAATCCAAGAGCCACAATAAGCTGTGGTGGATCTACGACATCTTCCTCATCGCGTCCAGCTGCTTCATCTGCTGGTTCTTCCTGAGCCACGCAGAACAGCTCAACTACCGCATCTTCAATGTTGACGTTATGACCACCACCGAGGTCATCGTGGCGGTGCTTCTGGTCATCAATGTCATGGAGGCGGTCCGCCGCGTGGTCAGTATGTCCCTGTTCTGGGTCATCTGCTTCTTCCTTGCTTATGCATGGTTCGGCCAGTATATCCCCGGCCTGTTCCGCTTCTCCGGCATCAGCTTCCCCAAACTGATGGAAGTCCTGATGTACGGCGAGAATGGCATTTTCGGCTCTCCGCTGGTCACTTCTCTGGGCACCCTGTTCTACTTCCTCGTTTTCGGCACCTTCTTCTCCAACTGCGGCGGCGGCGGTGTCCTGATCGACGGCGGCATGAAGCTCAGCGATAAGACGGTCGGCGGCCCCGCAAAGGCAGCTGTCATCTCTTCCGGCCTGCTGGGCATGGTTTCTGGTTCTGCCATCGCAAATGTTTCCACCACCGGCGTTCTGACCATCCCCCTGATGAAAAAGACCGGTTATGCCCCCGAAGAGGCAGCAGCAGTCGAGTCTGTTGCTTCCACCGGCGGCCAGATCATGCCCCCCATCATGGGCGCTGGCGCATTCATCATGGCCGAGATCATCGGTGTGCAGTATGCGCAGATCGCGGCAGCAGCCGTCCTGCCCGCTGTGGCCTACTTCCTCGCCGTGTTCATCCTTGTCCACATGATCGCAAAGAAGAAGGGTCTGGGCAAAGACTCCGGCGTACATTACGAAGGCAAGCCCATCCTGCCCCGCGTGTACCGTCTGCTGCCCATCATCGTTCTGGTCATCATGATCATCATGGGCTATTCTCTGCCCCGTTCCGCGATCTACTGCACCATCTTCTCCATCATCATCGCAGCGATCTCTCCTGAGACCCGCATGGGTCCCCGCAAGCTGCTCCAGACCCTGATGGACGGCGTCCGTCAGGCCGCAAACATTGCGATCCCCACCGCTGCCTGCGGCATCATGATCGGCATCGTGGTCAACTCCGGCGTTGCCGTCAAGATCGCAAAGCTCATCGGTACCTCTGGTGAGGGCAGCCTGTTCATCGCACTGCTCATCGCCGCTCTGGGCTGCCTGCTGCTGGGCATGGCACTGCCTACCGTGGCCGCTTACCTGATTGCTGTCACTCTGTTCGCATCGGCTATCCAGGGTCTGGGCATCTCCGCTCTGGTCACCAATATGTTCATCTTCTACTTCGGTGTCGTGGCTCAGATCACTCCTCCCGTCTGTCTGGCATCCTTTACTGCGGCAGGCATCGCGGGTGCAAGCGCATGGAAGACCGGCTGGAAGGCATTCTCCTTCGCCATCACCGCTTTCATCGTCCCCTTTGCATTCGTGTATCGTCCCGCTATCCTGCTGGAAGGCACGATGGTGGAGATCATCATTGCATACTGCATCGTCATTGCAGCCACCTATCTGCTGGCCTGCGGCATCGCTGGCTACCTGTTCCGTCCCCTGAAGATGTGGGAGCGCATCGCCTGCTATATCGTGGCCTTCATCTTCATCCTGCCCAGCTCCATGTCTGATATTATCGGCATTGCTGGATGCGTGCTCATCATGGCTTACTGCTTCATGACGGGCAAGAAGAACGCCAACAAGGCACAGCCTGCCTGATAAGCGGTCCTTCCGAGAACCTTCTTCATAAATCACAGTTCGGCGAAACCCCCGCCTCCGGTACTCCCGGAGGCGGGGGTTTCTTGTTTGTCCTTTTTGGGGCGGGAAGATTGGAAGAAAGGTCAAGATTTGAGCTAAGATCCTCAGCCGCCCGCCAGATATGAAAAAAACTCCCCTCCGGGGGGAGGGGAGCGGAAAAACCAATATCAATCGTCGTCGCTGTCGAGCTTGAGCACGGCGGTGAACGCCTCGCTGGGCAGGGAGACGCTGCCGAGCTGGCGCATCTTCTTTTTGCCCTCTTTCTGCTTTTCCAGCAGTTTTTTCTTGCGGGAGATGTCGCCGCCGTAGCACTTGGCCAGCACATCCTTGCGCATGGCCTTGACCGTCTCGCGGGCGATGATCTTGCCGCCGATGGCCGCCTGAACGGGGATCTCGAAGAGGTTGCGTGGGATGTTGTCCCGCAGCTTCTCGCAGATGCGGCGGCCCTTGGCGTAGGCGTTGTCGCGGAAGACGATCATGGACAGAGCATCCACGGGGTCGCCGTTGAGCAGGAAGTCCAGCTTGACGAGGTCGCTCTCGCGGTACTCCTTGAACTCGTAGTCGTAGCTGGCGTAGCCGCGGCTCCGGCTCTTGATGGCGTCGAAGAAGTCGTAGACGATCTCGCCCAGCGGCAGGGCGTAGTGCAGGTCCACACGCACATCATCCATATACTTCATGTCGATGAGGACGCCGCGCTTGTTCTGGCACAGGTCCATCAGGCTGCCGACGTATTCGTTGGGGGTGTAGAGGTGGACGTCCACGAAGGGCTCCTCCTGCTTGACGATGTTGGAGGGGTCGGGGTAGCTGGACGGGTTGTCTATCATCTCCACAGTGCCGTCGGTCAGGGTCAGACGATAGCGGACGCTGGGCGTGGTGGTGATGAGGTCGAGGTCGAACTCGCGTTCCAGACGCTCGGTGATGATCTCCATGTGGAGCAGGCCAAGGAAGCCGCAACGGAAGCCGAAGCCCAGCGCGGCACTGGTTTCCAGCTCAAAGGTCAGGGAGGCGTCGTTGAGCTGCAGCTTTTCCAGCGCGTCCTTCAAATCGGGGTACTTTGCGCCGTCGGCGGGGTAGATGCCGCAGAAGACCATGGGCTTGACCTGACGGTAGCCGGGCAGAGCCTCGGGGGTGGGGTTATTCGCCAGGGTGACGGTGTCGCCGACGCGGGTGTCCTGCACGGTCTTGATGCTGGCGGTCAGATAGCCGACCTCACCGGCCTGCAGCTGGTCGCAGGGGGTCAGGCTGGTAGCGCCCATGTGGCCCACTTCCACCAGCGTGAACTGTGCGCCGGTGGCCATCAGGCGGATGGTGTCGCCGGGCTTGACTGTACCTTCAAAGACGCGGATATAGACGATGACGCCCTTGTAGCTGTCGTAGATGCTGTCGAAGATGAGGGCCTTGAGGGGAGCGTCCGGGTCGCCGGTGGGGGCGGGGATGTCGCTGACCACACGTTCCAGCACCTGATCGATGTTCAGGCCGGTCTTGGCCGAGACGCGGGGCGCGTCGAGGCAGGGCAGGCCGATGACGTCCTCCACTTCCTGCGCCACCTCGTCCGGGTGGGCAGAGGGCAGGTCGATCTTGTTCAGGATAGGCACCAGCTCGAGGTCGTGTTCCAGCGCCATATAGGTATTGGCGAGGGTCTGGGCCTCCACGCCCTGGGTGGCGTCCACCACGAGGATAGCGCCCTCGCAGGCGGCGAGGCTGCGGCTGACTTCGTAAGCGAAGTCCACATGGCCCGGGGTGTCGATGAGGTTGAACTCGTACACCTTGCCGTCCTTGGCGGTGTAGTTCATGGTGACGGCGCGGGCCTTGATGGTGATGCCGCGTTCCCGCTCGATGTCCATGCTGTCGAGGATCTGGTCCTCCATCGTCCGCTCGTCCACGCTCTTGGTCAGCTCGAGGATGCGGTCGGAGAGGGTGGATTTGCCGTGGTCGATGTGCGCGATGATGCAGAAGTTGCGGATGTTGTCTCTTGCCATGTAGTTCCTCCGAAATTTATAGGATCCAGTCCTCGACGGCCTTGATGCCGCCGTTTTCCAGGTAAACGCGGGGTACCCGGCGGGAAACGCCGCAGAGCACCTCGTAAGAAATGGTATCGGTCTTGTGGGCGATGGTCTCGGCGCTGTCGCTCACTTCGCCGCCCCACAGGATGGCTTCGTCCCCTTCCTGCACGTCGGGCAGAGCCGAGACATCCACCATGATCTGGTCCATGCAGACCCGGCCCAGAACGGGGCAGGGCATGCCCTTTATCTCCACGATGCCCTTGCCGCAGCTCAAAAGGCGGGGGTAGCCGTCGGCGTAACCGGCACAGAGGGTGGCGACCTTGGTGGGCTTTTCCGCGGTGAAGCGGCGTCCGTAACTGGCCGACTGGCCGGGCAGCATCTCCTTGACCATGCTGACGATGGTCTTGAGCTTCATCACCGGGCGGAAGATGCCGAAGCGGACTTCATCGCTGGGGTCGAAGCCGTAGAGGACGATGCCGGGGCGTGCCATGCAGTGGGTGCGGGGCAGTCCGGCGGGCCAGTCGGGGTGGAGCATCACCCCGGCGGAGTTGTCGCAGTGGACGACGGCAGGCTCAAAACCGGCCTCGGCAAGGCCCCGACAGGCCCGGACGAAGAGCTCGTGCTGCTGGCGGGTATAAGCCACGCTGTCGGCGCTGTCGTCGTCGGCCACAGCGAAGTGCTGGAACAGGCCGGTCACGTCCAGTCCCGGCAGGCGGCAGGCATCCAGCATCCCGGCCAGCGCCGCGTCAAAGTCGGTGCGGAGCGCAAAACCGATGCGGCCCATGCCGGTGTCGGCCTTGAGGTGGACTTTGACTTTTCCGCCGGCAGTGCAGGCGGCCTCGCTGAGGGCCCTGGCCTGGGGCAGGGAGTAGCAGGCGGCGGTGATGTCCTCCTGGATGAGGACGGGCGCACGGCCCGGCTCCACATGGCCCAGAATGAGGATGGGCAGCGTCAGCCCGGCTTTGCGCAGCTGACGGGCTTCCGCCAGACAGCTCACAGCCAGCCATGCGGCCCCCTCTTCGGCAAAGACCTTGGCGCACTCTACGGCACCGTGGCCGTAGCTGTCGGCTTTGACGACAGCGCACAGAGGCATCTCCCCGGCCCGGGCCTTCACGGCACGGAAATTGTGGCGCAGGGCGTCAAGGTCTATCTCGGCCCAGACGTGTTTTTCAAATGCGGGCATCTGCATGGGCTGTGTCCTCCTTTTTTGATGTACGGGCCGGGTGCAAAGGACGCCAGCCGTCGATGCCGCTCTCCTGCAGAGCGTGAAGGGTCTTCTGCCGGAAAGCTCGGTCGGTGCGGCACCGCTCCCGGACAAAGTTTTTCGTGTCCTCCCGGGTGGTCACGCCGTCGGCCGGGCAGCGGCTCTTGACGATGGGAAAACCTTCTTCCTTCACCGCACAGCGCACCTCCTGCTCTGTGGCGAGCAGGAGAGGCCGGATGAGGGTCAGCCCCCGGTCGGACAGCTCTGTCACCGGCGAGAAGCAGCCGATGCGGCCCTCCCGCCAGAGGTTCATGTAAAACGTCTCGATGGCGTCGTCCAGATGATGCCCCAGCGCCACCTTGTTGCAGTCCAGCTCTTCGGCAGCGGCGTGGAGCGCGCCCCGGCGCATCTTGGCGCAGAGGGAGCAGGGATTCTTCTCGTTCCGGTAGTCGAAGACGATGGGGCCGATAAGGGTGCGGCGCACCTCGTAAGGCACATCGTACCGCCGGAACAGCGCTTCCAGCGCGGAGTAATCCACCGGCTTGCCGCCAAACTGGGGGTCGAGGGTGACGGCCACGACTTCGAACGGGAAGCCGAGGTACTGCCGCAGCCGCGCGAGACCGATGGTCAAAGCTACGCTGTCCTTGCCGCCCGAAACGCCCACCAGAACGCGGTCGCCGGGGGCCAGCATCTCGTACTGCTGGACGGCTTTGCGCATCAGGCCGCAGAGCCGCTGCATCGCTTTCGTGTCGCTCATGACAGGCTCACGCTCTCCACGAGGTTGACGATGTCGCTGATGGAGGCCAGCTTGGTCAGGCCGGAGACATAGATGACGTCGCCGCTGTCGTACTCGATGGTGGCCAGCACGGCGTAGTAAGCCTGAAGATCACAGCGCACGGCGGTGACGGCGGCACCGTCGATGTTCAGATCGACTTTCCGGGGGCTGATGACGCCGTAAGCCTGCTGGAGCTCTTTTTTCGACTGGCCGATGAAGTCCTCATAGGTGTCTTTCGTGCCTTTCTGGAAGAGCACGACCTGATAGTTGGCGTCGTCGCTGCTCTGGGCAGAGGCCAGTTCCAACGCACGGCCAAGGGTGGCGTCCTCGGTCATCTCGCACACCGGCCAGACGGCGGACTCGTAGTAGACGGAAATGCCGTTCTCGGCGGTGTAGCGGGTGTCGGGCGAAGCGGGGGTGCGGCGGTTGACCACGAGGGTCAGTACAAAATAGGCCAGTGCGCCCAGCAGGACGATGATGCCCATGGCCAGCAGCAGGCGGGAAGAGCGCTGCTGCGCGGTGTCGCGCTGGTGGATGTCTTTCGGCATGAAGGAAAGTCCTCCTTATAAATGTAAGGCTCAGCCCCGGGGTGGGGCTGCATCTTTATTAGTATAACATACTCGGGACTGAAATTGTAGCGCTCTGCCGCAAAAACAGAAACGAAAATGCGATTTGAGAAAACACGAGATTTCAAGAGAAAACAAGAGAAAACGAGAGATTCAAAAAACTGAGCCGAAAAAATCGAAAAATGATGTTGACAGGGGCGTTCTTGTGATGTATACTGACACTCGCGCCCCAAAAGGTGCATTGAACCGTTGAAACACTTATCAGGAGGAAATAGATATGAGCACTACTCTCGTCAAGCCCGCTGAAGTCGAGCGCAAGTGGTATCTGCTCGACGCTGCCGGCAAGAGCCTGGGCCACGTCGCTGCTGAGGCTGCTGTTCTGCTGCGCGGCAAGCAGAAGGTCGATTATACCCCCAATGTTGACTGCGGCGATTTCGTCGTCGTCATCAACTGCGACAAGGCTGTTCTGACCGGCAAGAAGGCCGAGCAGAAGTTCCACATCACCCACAGCAAGTACATCGGCGGCCTGAAGAAGGTCC
>ERZ1106935.2896-NODE-2896-length-10747-cov-6.673214_pt1 | contig 10747 bp, 7 predicted proteins | sample MGYA00403666_ERZ1106935 | MGnify/ENA primary metagenome ERZ1106935 (study PRJEB35170, sample SAMEA104062452) | human gut metagenome | biome: human gut; feature: human-associated habitat; material: faeces | place: Denmark | collected 2012-11-20 ... | reverse complement strand
GCCTGATTGAGTCCGTTTGCACTTGCGCGCGTCGCCTTATATCCCCGTCATGAATGACGGGGCTTTACGACTCGTTTTGGTAAACTGTTTGAACGCCGACAAGCAGGAATCAGAACACATATATTGAAGGTGCGCCTGACGCGATTCGCCGAGCGTACCTTTTTCTTTTCTATGATTCCTTCCATTCTTGTCTGCGGAGACTAATCCTATGGCCGCTCAGCGAAACGTCCAGAAAAAGAAGTCCAAGCGCAAAAACACCCGCCGACAAAATCAGGACGGCAATCCGCGCTCGGAAGCGCCTTTCCTTCAAGAAGCGCCGATATCTTCTGCGGTTGCCGAAGCTTTGAGAGCAGAAGCTGCCGCGCCGACTGACCATGGCGCTTTGGAGGAGCCGGAAGCATCGGCACCCAAGGAATGCCTGACATCCGACGCATCAGCGCAAACGGATGCAAAACCGGCGGCTGTGACCGCCGCTGCAGAACGGCCTGCGGAAACACCTGCTGGCGAGCCCTCTGAAGAAGAAAAAGCGGACGAGCGCTCTGCAATCGCCCCTTCTCCAGAGACGGACCTGACCGAGGGCGTAGATGCGGTCTCTGGCGCCGCACCGAGCATTGCGCCCTCCAGGGCGCCGAACTTTGTCCTGGGGGCAGCAACGCCGCCGCCGGAAACGGCTGTCGAACGCAAAACGAGAACGGCCGACACCAGCCCAATTGCACCGGCACCTGCAGAAACACCTACCGTTTCCGCAGAACCTGCTCCGCTTGCTGCAGCGAACGCAGAAAAAAACACTGCTGACGAGGAGAGCGCTCCGCCAGCTGCGGACTTAGACCATGCTCGATCACTTCGCCCCTTCGGGATGATCATCGGGAGCTGGGCAATCCTTCTGCTCTCGGGCGCACTGCTTGCATTTGCAGCTGCAAATTGGACCGTCTGGTCCAATACGCTGCGGCTCACGATCTTTGGCGGCGCCGCACTGCTGAGTTTCCTCCCAACCGTTTGCTGCAAATACATCAGCCGCACGCTGCAGGACTGCTCTGCAGCCCTGGGCGGTCTCCTCACGGCGCTGCTATTCGTTGTTATTGGGCAAACCTGGCAGACCGGGGACGATGCCGCGAGCCTGCTCCTTGGCCTCTCAGCCATTCTGACGCCCTGGCTGCTCGTTATCCGGCGGCCGCTCATATTTACGCTCTGGTACGCCGCCTTAGCGGTCGGTTTGGGGCTCAAGGGCTTTGAGCGCTTTGGTGAAGCCCCTGATATCTTCACGCCGATGCTTATTGCCGCGGTTTTTGCCTCGGCGGCTGCCGTGGTGCTTGGCCTGAGTCTGCGGCTGCGGCCAAGTCCGGGACTTCGTGCCTCAGCGCTCCTCCCAGCACTTAATTTCTCAGTGCTCCTCGGCCTGCTGCCGCCAGTCGCCTTCGCCCTGGATAATGCCGGGCTTGAATCGCTCGCCGGGCTGGCACTGCTTTTTCTTGCCGGCGCTCTGATCGGCTCCGCTGCACTCTGGAGCTCACGGCTGCCGGAACTTCGTGCGTTGGCGATGCTGACATTAGCCGGGGGGGGCAACGCACTCCTCATCCTATTCATGCACCCGTATCTGGGCCATCTTTCGAGCACCAGTCTCGGATATGCCCTCACGCTCCTCAACGGCCTAGTCTGTCTCGCAGGGACCTTGAGCGCGGCTCGTTTTTCCCGCCGGCGGACAATGCATGCGAAGGCTCAAGACGCATCATCACGGCCCGACACGGGTCCTGAAAAATCCTGCGCAGCTTCTCATTCACTCCGAGCCTCTCTGGAAAAAGCCGCGGCGTCAGCCCCATCGGTTGCGGCTGGCATTCTCGGCGCGCTCGCGATTACGTTGGCGATATCGACGCTCCTCATGTTCGATGTCAGCACCTTTTTCGTTGAGGTTCTCTTTCTGGTCATCGGTCTGACGCTGGGAGGCTGGGCGGCAGTACAGGCTCGGCGCGCGCAGAAAACCAATGCCGTCAAGGTATTGTCGGCCTCGGGCATCACACTGCAGACTGCGGGACTGCTCTTTGCCGCTGTCGGCTGGCTGATGCTTGCTTCTGATTTGAGCGGCCAAAGTCCATGGACCATGATCATGCCGGCGGCAGCACTCCTATGCGCCTGGCTTTTCCCCTGGCGAGCGGTGCTTTTTGCTGCGCTCCTCTCTCCGCTTTACGTCAATATGCCGCTCCCCGGCGCCGTTGCCTGGAGCGATGTGCTCTTCATACTCACGCTGCTCACGGGATTAAGCGTGCTTTTCGGAAAGTCTGCCGCGCAGCGCGCTGAATCCCTGCTTCCGGCACTCCTTGCCGCGGCCTGGACGAGCGGGCTGCTGCAGCCCGAGAGTTTTGTGCATCAGCCCGTACCGACAGGGCACTTTGCTCAAATACCCTCCATTGGGTTTATGGCCGCCGCCGCACTTCTTCTTATTGTCTGCCTCCGCGGCTTAGCGGCAGACCGGCATCGAAGCGTTTCGCTTCAGCGAGGCGCCGCTTTTATAGCCGCCGCTGCAGCTGCCGTCGCCGCTGTATGGATGCTGCCGGCAGCATCCGATTTACTCCTTCTTTCTGCCGCCATTTTGTCCGCTCTGTCACTTGGCGGAAAACGACTCGCTGCGGCAGCGTTCATTGCCACCGGCGGCCTCTTATTCTGCGCAGCAGACCTTTTCTGGACAGCCGCAGCCCCCGGCGTCAATCCGCTCTTGGAAGCGGCAAAAATCTACGGCGTCATGGGGCTGGCATTTGCTTTGAGCAGCCTGGCGCTCTGCCTGCGCCGATTCTCCGGCTCAAGCGTCAAAATGTTTGGTTTTGGCCTGCAGCAGGGCTTTGCTTTGGCCGCACTGATGATCACCGCAGCCGCAGTCGCCTTCACCGCCTTGAACCGCATTGACCTGCTCGAACATGGCCAGTCCCGTATTGTGCGTTTGGTGCCAGCCGACCCGAGAGATATGCTCCTCGGGGATTTCATGGCATTGCGCTACGCATTTGATGATGAGGCCCTGCAGGTGCGACAGTCAGCCGAGGCGGCAGTACACGTCGAAGGCTTCTGCCTCAGCATGCGGAACACTCAAAACCCGCCGAACGATGCTTCTGCGCTGAATCAGGCGGAAACAGCCGACAAACTGGATCAATGGATCATTGTCGGCGCCAAACTTCGCCGCGACGGCACTGTTTCGGCCTGTCCCAAGGGAACACAGTGGGAGCTCGCTGCACTGGCGGGCGAACCAAAAGTCCCGCGCCGGTGGTTCTTTCCGTCCGGCGAAGCGCATCGCTATGAACCTGCGGCGGCAGCGGATTTCCGCTGTCTCGGCCGCAACTGTATTCTTGCCGGGCTGCTTAACGCCAACGGGGAACCCATTGCCCGCCGCGCGGAATAAGTTGTCCGGCCATTCTTAAATTGATGCTCCTCGGGGCCCAGGCATCTTCCGCCAAAGGCTGCTGAGAACCCAAAAACATTTTTAACTGCTGCCATGAGCTTTCGATTTCCCTCCGCCGACATCTTTTGCCGCGTAATTGACAATTTCGGCGATGCCGGCGTCTGCTGGCGTCTGGCTTGCCGACTGAAGTCCCTCGGCATCGCCGTGCGCTTCATCACAGATCGTCCGGACGTGCTGCAGCTCATCGCCCCTCGTGCCGCAGAGGAAGCCCAAATTGCTGCCTGGGATGATTTTGCAAAAGCAGCCGCTCAGCCCGACTTTCAGCCGTCAGAGCTCATCATTGAAACCTTCGGATGCCGGCTCCCCGAAGCTTATGACGAAGCGGCGGCCAAGCTGCGGGCTCAGCGTCTTGCTGCGCGCCAAACACCGCCCTTTTACTTCAATCTTGACTATCTTTCCGCAGAAGACTGGGTGGAAGGAAGCCACAATATGGTCGGTCTTCACCCGCGTCTGGACCTGCCGAAACTTTGGTTCTTCCCCGGCGTCACCGACCGTACCGGCGGCGTACTGATTGAAGACGACTATGAAAAGCGTCAGCAGGCATTTGCACTGCAAAAGAAGGATTTTCTCCTTGAGCTCGGTGCTGATCCTCAACGCACCACCGTCTTTATATTCACGTATCCGGTGAACGACCTGCAAACCGCTGCCGCAGCCCTTCGGCAGGCGGCCGCCAATCGGCCGTTGAATGCATTGCTTGCACCCGGTGAAGCCGGCGACATTCTTGAGAAACTCCTCTCCGGCGCGGGCAGTGAACTCCGTACAGTGCGCACGCCCTTCGTTGCGCAAAAGGATTTCGATAAGCTCCTGTGGGCTTCGGATACGGCCATTATTCGCGGTGAGGACAGCTTCATACGCGCGCAGCTCGCAGGACTGCCCATGCTTTGGTCTACTTATCCGACGGAAGATCATGCGCATCGCGTGAAACTCGACGCTTGGCTCACCCGTTTTGTGCCCAAACTCGCGCCTTGGGGATTAAGCGCTTCGTACACAAAGCTCGCCCAAGACTGGCTCGAAGGTTCGGCAGCGAGCGAGGACATCTGCCGCTTTCTGCTTGAAGCCCGTCGTTATGCCCCCGGATTTGACGTCTGGCGCACAGAGCTCCTCGAGCGAGGTGATCTGGCACAGCATATGCTTGAACGTGCAGAACTGGGCATGTGAAACGGCGATATACAGCGAAAGCCACTCTCCGGAGATTTCTAAGCAGCGCTGAGTCGGCTATAATCAGCCGCTTAAAGATTTTTCGTCCTTGCGCACATTTCACAGCGCCGGGGCTCGCAAACTCTGCTACAGGGAATTTATTCAAATGAAAACCGCACAGGAACTGCGCGTCGGCAACGTCTTCATGGTCGGCAAGGATCCGATGGTCGTCGTTAAGGCTGAATACTCCAAGGGCGGCCGCGGTGCCTCCACCGTCAAGATGAAGATGAAGAATCTTCTGACGAACGCCACGTCCGAAACCGTCTTCCGCGCCGATGACAAGTTCGAAGACCTCGTGCTCGAACGCAAGGAAGTCACGTACTCCTACTTCGCTGATCCGCACTATGTCTGGATGGACGAAGAGTACAACCAGTACGAAGTCGACGCCGATGTGATGGCTGAAGCCCTCAAGTACCTCGAAGACGGCATGCCCGCCGAATGCGTGTTCTACGAAGGCCGTCCGATCTCGATCGAACTCCCGACGATCCTCGTTCGCGAAGTCACCTACACGGAACCCGCCGTCAAGGGCGACACCTCCGGCAAGGTCATGAAGCCCGCCAAGCTGGCTACCGGCTTCGAACTCGCCGTTCCGGCCTTCGTCAACACCGGCGACAAGATCGAAATCGACACCCGCACGAGCGAATACCGCAATCGCGTCAAGTAATTCTGCTTGATTAGCAAAGAGCGATTCCGTTCGTGAAAGCCCGATCTGTTATGGATCGGGCTTTTATATTTTTGCCAGTTGAAGTCCTGCTTTGCACGGGTTTCTCATCTGAATCTGCAAATACATCAACGATCAAAAGGCAGCAGTTCCTCGGCTTCTTCAAAAATCCGCTTCGCGCCAATGGTTATTTTTGACCTTACCCAAGTGAGCAACGGTGTATCTGAGCTGCGATACCAAAAAAGACCCGGACGCCAAGGTAATTTGAGACCTCTCTCCTGCCGAAGGATTTCAACAGGGAAATAACGCGCCAGCTTCAATGCGGTTTCTCTTGGCATACGCATTAAAAGATCAGATTCAGAGCAAAGGCAGGCTCCGGCCACGAAATAAGGCATCTCACACGAAATTTTGTCAGCCAGATTGCATTGCTGACCAATAATGAACCGATTCTCAGTGGACCCCATCGCCAGTGCAATGCCGATATGTTTGAATCGAGCTGTGTCTTCGAAAGTCAGCCCGCCGTTATGCGCAGCAATGGCCTTCAGCGGATGATTGCGGCGTACAAGCAAGACATGGTCAGATGTGAAAAGCGGCATTTCAATGAATCCTGCCGGCACAGCCTTCCCTTCGGTTGAATAGATGGCAAGGTCGATCTTGGCATCGCGCATGGATTCAAGCATGTTCGAATAACGATCATAAATCTCAAACTTCACGCCGGGAACTGTCGCTTCTAATTCAACAATCAATGGCGAAAGCAGCGTAAGAAACGCATTATCGACAGCCACGATACGGATGACGCCTTCGGCCTTGCGAGGATCAAACGGCTGCGGCGAAGTAAAGAGTTCGTCCAAATTTTCAATCATGCGCCGGCACACGGGTTCAAGTTCAATCATTCGGCGCGTCGGGACCATTCGGCCCGCTGAATAAATGAAGAGTTCATCTCCGAACCACTCGCGCGCGCGGGCAAGTCGTCGTGATGCCGTCGGAGTTGTGATGCCTAAGCTCTCCGCAGCGCGCGTCAAAACGGGCTCCCTTAGAAGTCCGCACATAAGTCTCAGAATTTGACAAAACGCTTCATCCCGAATACTCAAAGGCAGATCTGTATCTTGGTGGTCAATCATCGTTTTATTTTTCGCAAAAAAGGATTGCAGCCTTTCATTTTTATATCGGATAAAAGAGTATGCAACATAACGCCCTGAATTAATAGACTTTTTATGTCGAATAAAGATCAGCTTCGACGATGTCAAACCACCTCAGGGAGTCACGTATATGCAATTTCAAAAGACGGCGCTTGCGCTCTGCGCTGCAGGTCTCCTATCACTGCCCGGTCTTGTTGCCGCCAGCGGCGGCCCTTCAGGGCCCGCGGTCACTTTTGCGGTTCAAGGCAACATTGGTGAAGTCATTGTCAACCCATACAAACTTGCCCCGCTCACAGCCATCATTCGCAACGGTGGCTATGAACTGCAGGATGTTGAAGTTCGGATTGTGCCCAAGCAAAACGGACAGGAAATCAAATATAAAGTTTCCAAACGACAGCTGAAAAACAATGCCGGCATTCCCATTTTTGGCCTTTATCCAGACTATCTCAATACGGTTGAAGTGAAATACACACGCCTATTCAATGGGAAAGCTGAAAAATTCTCTGAAAGCTATCAGTTCTATGCACCGCCCGTTTTCACACTGTCCAATGGCATGCCTGCACAAAAAGGCACGATGTTTCAAACTGAAGTTATCAAGGTAGATCCTCAGTTCAAGAATCGCCTCTATCTCGTCGACAATCAGCTTTCGCCGATTTCGCCGCACGGTGCTCGATTCACTTGGAATAATCCGTCCGGCGGTGCTCTGGAGTGGGCTTTCAACTCTCAGGTCGGCATTATTGATACTTCCGGTGATCTGCGCTGGTATCTTCTCAACGGCATCATCAATGACCCGGCGGATCCCTGGACCTCCGGCTTCATGATGGGCTTCCAACAAACCAATGACGGCGCACTTACCTGGGGCTTTGGTCAGCGGTATGTCAAATACGATCTGATGGGACGAGAGATCTTCAATCGCCGCCTGCCGGAAAGTTATTCGGATTATTCACACGCCTTCGACAATGCCCAGAATGGACACAGCTTCCTGCGTGTAGCCTCTTCTGACTACCGCCGTCCTGACGGCAAACGCGTTCATACCGTTCGTGATGTTATCGTTGAAATTGATCAGAACGGCGGTGTAGTTGACGACTTCAGACTGTTTGATATTCTTGACCCGTACCGTTCCAATGTGGTTCAAGCAATGGATCAGGGAGCCGTATGCCTCAATATTGACGAATCTAAGTCGGGGCAGACGCTATCGGCTGAAGACCTCGCCAAGATGGATGCCAACGGACAATTCGGCGATATCGCCGGTACGGGCCCTGGACGCAATTGGGCACATGTGAACTCCGTTGACTATGATCCGACCGACGATGCAATCATTATTTCCTCTCGTCACCAAGGCATCGTGAAAATCGGCCGTGATAAGAAGGTCAAATGGATTCTGGCATCTCCAGAAGGCTGGAAGAAAGGCTGGGCAGAAAAAGTTCTGACTCCGGTCGACCACAACGGCAAACCCATCAAGTGTGAAAACTCTAAATGCGAAGGCAGCTTTGATTGGTCCTGGACTCAACACACCGCCTGGCGAATTGATTCCAAGTCCAATAAAGACGTGCTGTACCTCTCTGTTTTTGATAACGGTGATGCCCGCGGCATGGAGCAGCCCCCGCTGCCCGACATGAAGTACTCGCGCGCGGTGGTCTATAAGATCGATCAAAAGAAGATGACGGTAGAACAGATCTGGGAGGTCGGCAAGGAACTCGGCCATCCGTACTTCAGTCCTGTGACGGGTCTCACAAAGTACATGGAAGATACCGACACGATGATGGTGTATTGGTCGACAGCTGGTCTCGGCGCTTCTCCGGAAAAGAAAGGCAATAAGCTCGGCCGCCTTAATCCTCATATCTGTGAATACAAGTGGGGAGAAACAACACCTGTCGTCGATATTGTCCTTTGGGATACGTTCGGTTATCAGGCTTTCCCGATTAATCTTGAAAAAGCCTTCACTCTGAACTAAGCGCAGACATTGAGCTGCTCGACGCCTTCCTGACAGCGGTCTGGAAGGCGTTCGTTTTTTGCAAGTCATCCAAAAAGCTTATTGAGCTCACCTCTGAAACCCACGCTTTGACTCGCTAGAATTCATTCTTCGCTTCGGCTCACCGCAACAGCTGTCATTGGAGCAATGGAATGGATATCGTCAAAGACAACCAGATGTATATGCGTATTGCACAGATTGCCGCGGAGCGCAGCTATGCTAAGCGGCTCAAGGTTGGCTGCGTCATCGTGAAAAACCACTCCATTATTTCTTTTGGATGGAACGGTATGCCGACGGGGTACGACAACTGCTGTGAAATGGAAGTTGACGGCAAACTCGTCACCCGTCCGGAGGTCCAGCACGCGGAGCTCAATGCCATCGCGAAGCTCGCCGAAAACGGCTATTCCTCCAAAGATGCTGCGATTTTTATTACGCACAGCCCCTGCATCCACTGCGCGCTCTTGATTCAAAAATGCGGCATTTCACAGGTTTTCTATCACGAGCTTTACAGAAGCCGCGAGGGACTGGACTTTCTCGAGCGTGCCGGCATCAAGGTGACTCAGCTGTAACTTCTTCGCGAGGTTTTCAGCAAAACGCTCAACTTGCCTAGCCTCCTCTCCATTCAAGAGCCTAGCCGCCCTTGATCTCTTTTTTGGTCTCGAATATCCGGCCGTCCAGGGGACAGCCGATGGCCAGCGCGGCACTTGCCGCTTTGCCTCCCTAACCAATATGAGGGCTGAATTTTTGGCTTTGGGCCATTAAACAACCCTTCGCCCGGAACCCATGGTCTTTAACTGCATGCCCAAGCATGCCGCAAGCGAAAAAAAAAACAGGCTGCAGTTGACTGGTGAGCAATTCAGGCAGTTCTTTGACTGAAACCGCGCTTTCGCCGTCCCCGTCGAGCGGCAAAATACTGCTCAACAGTTCAATCCTCAAACGCCATTCCAAGTGAAGGGGTTTGATGGATTATTATTCCTAAAAAAATTCAGATCCCCATGGAAAACTACGATCTTTATCTGCCCACACATCTCATCTTCGGCCGCGGACGCATTGATGAGCTCCCTTCTCTTTTGCCCGCCAAAGGCAGCCGCATCCTGCTTGCGATGGGCGGCGGCAGCATTCGCCGCATCGGTCTCTACGACAAACTGCGTGAACTGATCTCTGATTACGAAGTCTTCGACTTTTCCGGCATCGAACCCAATCCGAAAATTTCCACGATTCGGCGTGCTGTTGAACTCTGCAAAGCGCAAAAAATCGACTTCATCGTTGCTGCCGGCGGCGGCAGCGTGATTGACGCTGTGAAGTGCATTGCTGCCGGCGCCTACTATGACGGCGACCCTTGGGATTTAGTGCTCGACCACAGCCGCATTGGCCGCGCCATTCCTTTCTGCGCCGTGCTCACCTTGTCGGCTACGGGGAGCGACTACGACAATTCCGGCGTCATCAGCAATTCGGCGACGAATGAAAAGATGTTCCTCGCCGCCTCAAATCTCTTTCCGCAAGCCTCCATTCTGGATCCGACCTACACCTTCACGGTACCGGCCAATCAGACCGCGGCCGGATCGGCGGACATCATCTCTCACACATTCGAGCAGTATCTCGTTAAAGAAGGCAATCCCTTCACGGATGCCATGTGCGAAGGGGTTCTGCGGACTGTTTTTGAGTATGCGCCCAAGGCCATTGCGGCTCCCGACGACTATGAAGCCCGCGCCCAGCTCATGATGGTGAGTTCGTTTGGCTGCTGCGGCCTCCTTTCGATCGGCCGAACTCCGAGTCCCTGGCCTTGCCACGGCATGGAGCATGAGATTTCTGCCTTCTACGACATCACCCACGGCGTCGGTCTCGCTATTCTCACGCCCAACTGGATGCGCTGGAGTCTGACGCCGGAAACGGCTCCGCGCTTTGCGCAGTATGGCGTTCGCGTTTGGCATCTGAATCCCCAGGACGACGTCATGAAAAACGCTCAAAAGGCTATCGAAAAAACAGCCGAATTCTTCAAATCCATCGGCCTGCCTTCTAAGCTCTCCGAAGTCGGCATCGACGACAAGCACTTTGAAGAAATGGCCGATCATGTGGCCAAGATCTGGTGGTCCTTTGACGGCGCACTGCGTCCGATCAGCCGCAGCGGCGTCCTTGAGATTCTGCGTATGAGTCTTTAATCCTTCTGCCGGCGAATTTAAAGGCCGCAGTTCAAATGAAGCAAGAACTGCGGCTTTTTTTCATGCCGGTTCCGGCTTAACTGCGCCGGAACCGGGGCATCCAATCGCCCGAAACGCCGCTCACCGGAACTCCCGGATAACTGATCCCTAATTTTTCAGGACCCGGGGCGGATTTTC
>ERZ1106935.2883-NODE-2883-length-10795-cov-2.817505_pt1 | contig 10795 bp, 9 predicted proteins | sample MGYA00403666_ERZ1106935 | MGnify/ENA primary metagenome ERZ1106935 (study PRJEB35170, sample SAMEA104062452) | human gut metagenome | biome: human gut; feature: human-associated habitat; material: faeces | place: Denmark | collected 2012-11-20 ... | reverse complement strand
TCGTTATTGGACAGGCAGCAGAATTTGACTATGCAGGAACACAGGCTTGTAGAGCACTTCAGGAAGAAGGAGTGGAAGTAGTCTTAGTAAACTCAAACCCTGCAACAATCATGACAGATAAAGATATTGCCGATAAAGTATATATCGAGCCATTAACAGCTCCTGTCATTGAAAAGATCATCGAAAAAGAAAAACCGGACAGTATCCTTCCAACACTTGGTGGACAGGCAGCCTTAAACCTTGCAATGGAATTAGTAGAAAGCGGATATCTTGAAAAATCTGGAGTGAAACTGATCGGTACATCTCCATCAACAATTAAGAAAGCAGAAGCCCGCCTGGAATTCCAGCAGACAATGGAAAAGATCGGAGAACCGATCGCAGCAGGACAGGTTGTTAAAACTGTAGAAGATGGAGTAGAATTCGCCAAAGTGATCGGATATCCAGCCGTACTTCGTCCAGCATATACACTTGGAGGAAGTGGTGGAGGAATCGCCCACAATCAGGAAGAATTAGAGACAATCCTTGAAAATGGTCTTCGTTTAAGCCGTGTAGGGGAAGTATTAGTAGAACGTTACATCGGTGGATGGAAAGAAGTCGAATACGAAGTAATGCGTGACGAAAATGGAACATGTATTACAATCTGTAACATGGAAAACATCGACCCAGCTGGTGTTCATACAGGAGACAGTATCGTAGTTGCTCCATCTCAGACATTAGGAGATAAAGAATACCAGATGCTTCGTACATCTGCATTAAATATCATCACAGAATTAGACGTTCATGGTGGATGTAACGTACAGTATGCATTAAATCCAGACAGTTTTGAATATTGTGTTATCGAGGTAAACCCTCGAGTAAGCCGTTCTTCAGCGTTAGCTTCCAAAGCAACAGGATACCCAATCGCGAAAGTAACAGCCAAGATCGCGATTGGATATACATTAGATGAAATCGAAAATGCGGTAACAAAGAAAACATATGCAAGTTTTGAGCCAATGCTTGACTACTGTGTCGTTAAGATGCCAAGACTTCCATTTGATAAATTTATTCATGCAAAACGTACTCTGACAACTCAGATGAAAGCAACTGGAGAAGTTATGAGTATCGGAACAAACTTTGAAGGGGCGTTAATGAAAGCCATCCGTTCCTTAGAGCAGCATGTAGACAGCTTAATTTTCGGTGATTACGATAAATTAACAGATGATGAATTATTAAAAGAACTTGAAAAGATCGACGACCTTCGTATCTATGTGATCGCAGAAGCAATTCGTCGTGGATTTGACTATGATACGATCTTTAACATCACAAAGATTGACCGCTGGTTCTTAGATAAGATCGCAGTCTTAGTTGAGATGGAAAAGAAATTAGCACAAGCCGATACATTAGATAAAGCTTTATTACAGGAAGCAAAACGTTTAGAATTCCCAGATAAAGTGATCGGAAGCTTAACAGGTAAGACAGAACGTGAGATCAAAGAATTAAGAAATGAATATAATATTCATGCATCTTACAAGATGGTAGATACATGTGCAGCTGAGTTTGATGCAGCAACACCTTACTACTATTCTTGCTATGACGGAGAAAATGAAGTCGAAGAAACATCAGGAAAGAAAAAAGTCATGGTACTTGGTTCTGGACCAATCCGTATCGGACAGGGTATCGAATTCGACTTCTGTTCTGTACACAGTGTATGGGCATTAAGCAAAGAAGGATACGAGACAATCATCGTAAACAACAACCCTGAAACAGTTTCTACAGACTTTGATGTTGCTGATAAACTTTATTTTGAACCATTAACAGCAGAAGATGTAGAAAGTATCGTAGATCTTGAGAAACCAGACGGTGCAGTCGTACAGTTCGGTGGACAGACAGCGATCAAATTAACAGAAGCACTGATGAAGATGGGAGTACCAATCCTTGGAACAAGTGCTGAAAATGTAGATGCAGCTGAAGATAGAGAATTATTTGACGAGATCTTAGAAGAATGCTGTATCCCAAGACCAAAAGGAACAACAGTCTTTACATGCGAAGAAGCAATCAAAGTTGCACATGAACTTGGATATCCAGTGCTTGTAAGACCTTCTTATGTACTTGGTGGACAGGGAATGCAGATTGCGGTATCTGATGAAGATATTACAGCATTTATGGAAGTTATCAACCGTTACGAGCAGGAACATCCAATCTTGATCGATAAATATCTGGTTGGTAAAGAAGTCGAAGTTGATGCTGTTTGTGATGGAACAGATATTCTGATCCCAGGAATCATGGAACATGTGGAACGTGCCGGAATCCATTCAGGAGACAGCATTTCCGTATATCCATCTATTAATTTAACAGACAGGATTAAACGAATCATTGCAGAATATACAAGAAAACTTGCAAAATCATTACACGTTATCGGACTGATCAACATTCAGTTTATCGTAGCAGATGATGAAGTATATGTCATCGAAGTAAACCCAAGATCTAGCCGTACTGTACCTTATATCAGTAAAGTAACAGGTATTCCGATCGTAGCATTAGCAGCGAAAGTGATCACAGGGGCAAAGATCAGAGATCTTGGATATGAACCAGGACTTCAGAAAGAATCTGAATACTATGCAGTGAAGAAACCTGTCTTCTCATTTGAAAAATTAAGAGGAGCAGAGATCAGCCTTGGACCTGAAATGAAATCTACAGGTGAGTGCTTAGGTATTTCTAAGAACTTCCATGAAGCATTATATAAAGCGTTCTTAGGAGCTGGAGTCAATCTTCCAAAATATAAGAAGATGATCTTAACAGTCAAGGATTCTGATAAGATCGATGCGATCGATATCGGACATAGATTTGAAGCGTTAGGATATGAGATCTTCTCAACAAAGAGCACATGCAGAGTCTTAAATGAAGCTGGAGTTCATGCAAAACCAATCAATAAATTAGAAGAACCATCTCCAAACTTGCTAGATCTCATTTTAGATGATAAAATTGATTTAGTCATTGATACACCATCACAGGGTGTAGGTCGAAGCAAAGATGGATTCCTGATCCGCCGTTACGCAATCGAAACAGGAGTAACATGCCTTACAAGTCTTGATACGGCAGATGCTCTGCTGACTAGTTTGGAAACAGGAAACAGAGATCAGCTCAGCGTAGTTGATATCGCACAGATTTAATAGAAGTAAGAAGGAGTGATGTTATGGGTCGATACACAAAACAAGATGTGATAGACCTCGTCAGAGAAAACGATGTAGAATTTATCAGACTACAGTTTTCTGACTTGTTCGGAACAATGAAGAACGTCGCGATCACCGCAAGACAGCTTGAGAAAGCATTAGATAACAAGTGTACATTTGATGGATCCAGTGTTGATGGATTTGTCCGCATTGAAGAATCTGATATGTATTTATATCCAGATCTTGACAGCTTTGCGATCTTCCCGTGGAATGCGGGAGGAAACCGTGTGGCAAGACTGATCTGTGATGTATATGGTCAGGATGGACTCCCATTTGAAGGGGATCCAAGAAATGTACTAAAACGTGTGATGGTTGAGTGCCAGAAGATGGGGTATAAATTTAACGTCGGTCCGGAATGTGAATTTTTCTTATTCCATACAGATGACAATGGAAACCCTACTACAATAAGTCATGAAAAAGGAAGTTATTTTGATTTAGGTCCTACAGATCTCGGCGAAAATGCCCGTCGTGACATTGTATTAAATCTTGAAGAAATGGGATTTGAAGTTGAGGCTTCACACCATGAAGTAGCGCCGGCACAGCATGAAATTGATTTCAGATACGGTGAGGCATTGGAAACAGCAGATAAGATTATGACATACAAGCTTACAGTTAAGACAATTGCAAAGCGTCACGGATTATATGCATCATTTATGCCAAAACCAAAATATGGAGTATGTGGTTCAGGTATGCATATTAATATGTCATTGTCAGATATGGAAGGTAACAATATATTTGCCAACCCTGATGACCCTAACGGATTAAGCAAAGAAGCATACAGTTTTATTGCAGGAATAATGGAGCATATGAGATCAATGACAGCCATTACTAATCCAATTGTAAATTCATATAAGAGACTGGTACCGGGATTTGAAGCTCCTACATATATTGCATGGTCAGCTACAAACAGAAGTCCTTTGGTAAGAGTTCCTGCATCAAGAGGGGCAGGAACAAGAGTAGAACTCAGATGTCCTGACTGTGCCTGCAACCCATACCTTGCTATAGCAGTTTGTCTTGCAGCAGGTCTTGACGGTATTAAGAGAGGGCTCACACCACCTGAAAGTGTTCAGAAGGACATTTATGAAATGACAGAACAGGAAAGAGTAGAAGCCGGAATTGGTAATCTCCCAAGCAATTTATATGAAGCTATTCAGGAAATGAAAAAATCAGAATTTGTGAAAAAGGTTTTAGGAGAAGAAGTATTTAACAAATATATAAGAGCTAAAAGCGAAGAATGGGATGAATACACATCTCAAGTTACAGATTGGGAGATTGACAGATATCTTGATCGCATCTAAATAGGAGGCAAAATTGGCAGGAGTAATAGTAGTATTTCCGAAGCCTGAGGATAGCAAGTCGATAAAGAACCTCCTTATTCATAACGGATACGATAACGTTTTTAGTTGCGCGACAGGTTCGAAGGCAATAACATTGGCGGATACCTTAGGTGAAGGTGTTATAATATGTGGATATAGAATGCCGGATATGTCATATACTGATATCTATTATAATGTAGAAGGTAGGTTTGAGATGCTGCTTGTAGCATCCAGACAAAAACTATTAGATGATGATACAGGTGTTGCAATGGTTGAAATGCCTATCAAAGTTCGAGATTTTCTTAATTCTGTTGAAATGATGCAAAATAACATTTATGAAAAATACAGAAGGAAAAGAAAATCACCCCCTAAGAGAACAGAAGAAGAGCAAAGCATTGTAGATGAGGCAAAGGCAGTTTTAATGCAAAAAAATAATATGACAGAAAATGAAGCACACAGATACATCCAGAAAAATGCTATGGACAGTGGTAGGACAATGGTTGATACTGCAACTTCAATTCTGCAGATTATGTATAAAGAGTAAACTAACAAAGTAAGAAAGAAGGATTGAAAAATGTACAAAATTAATGAAAACTACTTAAAGTTACCGGGAAGTTATTTATTCTCAAACATTGGTAAAAAGGTTGCAGCTTATAAGCAGGCCAATCCTGATAAGGAAGTAATAAGTCTTGGAATAGGTGACGTTACACAGCCTCTTTGTCCGGCTGTTATTGAAGCTATGCACAAAGCAGTTGATGAAATGGCTGATGCAGCTACATTTCATGGTTATGCACCTGATTTAGGTTATGAGTTCCTTAGAGTAGCGATAAGAGATAATGATTATAGGGCAAGAGGCGTTGATATAGCACTTGATGAAATCTTTATAAGTGATGGTGCCAAATCAGATTCAGGAAATATTGGTGATATTTTTGCAGTTGACAATAAAATTGCAGTTTGTGACCCTGTATATCCTGTTTACGTAGATACTAATGCTATGGCAGGCAGAACAGGTGATTACATTCCTGAACAGGAAAAATGGAGCAATGTTATTTATATGCCATGTACAAAGGCTACGAATTTTGCACCTGAGCTCCCAAAGGAAACACCTGATATTATTTATCTTTGCTTCCCAAATAATCCAACAGGTTCTACAATTACAAAAAAACAGTTACAGGAATGGGTAGATTACGCAAATAAAGTTGGTGCTGTAATTATTTATGATGCAGCATATGAAGCATATATTTCAGAAGATGATGTACCTCACTCAATTTATGAATGTGATGGTGCGAAAACATGTGCAATTGAACTCAGAAGTTTTTCTAAAAATGCCGGATTCACAGGAACAAGACTTGGATTTACAGTTATTCCAAAAGAACTTGAATCAAACGGAACTAAGTTAAATGCTCTTTGGGCAAGAAGACACGGAACTAAATTCAATGGTGCACCTTACATTATTCAGAGAGCCGGTGAGGCCGTTTATTCAGAAGCCGGTAAGGCACAGACAAAGCAGCAGGTAGCTTATTACATGAACAATGCAAAAGTAATTATGGATGGCTTAAGAGCTGCCGGATACAATGTCAGCGGTGGTGTGAATGCACCTTATGTATGGCTTGAGACACCTGATGGAATGTCATCATGGGATTTCTTTGACAAGTTATTACAGGAGGCTAACATCGTAGGAACTCCGGGGTCAGGATTTGGACCTAGTGGTGAAGGATATTTCCGCCTGACAGCATTTGGAACATATGAAAATACATTAAAGGCTATTGAGAGAATCAAGAATTTATAAAAAGCAACGAAATTGAAATAAATGATTGAAAATTGGGTAATCCAAGTTTAGAAAACACGATTGTGGAAAACTACAATCGTGTTTTCTTTAATGTAAGTTTTTCCCACAACTGTAATATTTAAACTTAAATCTGTAGTATATAAGTAAGGAGGTGAAAAAGTGGAAGATAATATAATTATAGAAAAGTTATTCCGTCGCTCAGAGGATGCTATTGCAGATGTATCAGAAAAATATGAAGCAAACTGTATAAAAATTGCGGAGCGTATTGTCAATAACAAAGAAGATGCTGAAGAGTGTGTGAATGATACATTTCTTGCAGTGTGGAATAATATTCCACCGGAGAAGCCAAATCCACTTTCTGCTTATATATATCGGATAACCAGAAATATTGCAATAAAAAAATATCATGCCAATATAGCAAAAAAAAGAAACAATTATTATGATCTGGTATTGGATGAACTGCAGGAATGTCTGGAAGGAAGAGAGAGCGTGGAAAGTGAAATATTGGCGCAGGAACTGAAAATGTACATAAACAAATTTCTGGGTAAATTGAAAAAACAGGATCAAATTATATTTGTAAAGAGATATTGGCTTTTAGAAACAATTCCTGAAATTGCAGAAGATGTTGGAAAAAGCAGGAATTATGTCACTGTTCATTTACACAGAATCAGAGAAAGATTAAAAAAGTATTTGTATGGGAAAGGATTGATTCTATGAAACGGGAAAACATTGAGAAAATGCTAGAGGGCATTGATGATAAATATATTAGTCAGGCGCAGGAATCCTGGGTTAAGCACCGGAATGTTAAAGCAGGAATTGCTGTAGCAGTTCTTGTAGTGCTGGTAGGGGTTGTTGGAATTTATGGAGGCGTGAAAAATCAGACACAAAAAGTAGCTAAGAGCAATATTATTACAGAAAAAAATACAAAGAAAAATGTTACTACAGAAAAAGTAGAAATTAAGGAAAACGATAGGCTTAGTCTGTCAGTAAAAAAGGGTGAAAAGAGCGAAGAAGTATATAAGGGAATGACTATCAATGAAGGTGATTACAGATATGGCATGGAATCCAGTACTCCCGGAATTCCACTGGTAGTAACTGGCAAAGTGGATGGTGCAACACTTTATGTAAAAAATGAAAATGGACAAATTATGATAGAAAAAGACAAAGGCACATATGAAGTGTTAGAAAATAATGGGGAAATAGAAAGTGGGAAAATCATATTCTGGAGACCGGATAAAAATTCAAAGTACGGATCAGAAGTAGTGGTAACATTATATAACAATGGTAAAATGACAGGTGGAATAGTAGTTGACATAAAATCGACAGGCGAATCAACATACACTGTAGAGTATATTGATAACATAGAAGTTAAAAGTGATGCGGAATCTATGAAGTCAACCTTAAACGTTATAAAAACCGTAATTTATGATATGGAAAGAGATTTAGAAAGAAATGCTGTTCCAAAAAAAATGTTGCCGGATACAAAAAAACGGCTAAAAGAATATAGAAAGTTTTTTGAAAAATATGAAAAGAAAATCAAAAATACTAAAAACAAAGAAGAGCTATACTCTGAATTTCTTGTTGATTATAATAAACTGTCATATAAATTCAATAAGGCTAAATAAAAAATAGCAAAACCTATTACTTACAGGTACTTAAAAGAACTGATTCTTTTGAAAGTACATATCCATGTAAGTAATAGGTTTTTTAGTGCATATCAACAAAATAAATAACTATTAAATTTAAAAGAAAGATAAAATGATAGTAAATATTTGTCATAAGCATTAAAATTTGCTATCGTATTTCTAGTATGTAAATGGAGGTCATAAGATGAATTTTTTAGAAGAACGAATTGTAAAGGATGGTATTGTAAAAGAAGGAAATGTGCTGAAGGTAGACAGTTTTCTTAATCATCAGATGGATATAAGATTATTTGAGCAGATGGGAGAAGAATTCAAACGTCGTTTTAAGGATAAAAAGATAAATAAAATTTTAACAATAGAAGCTTCAGGGATTGGAATTGCATGTATAGTTGCAAAGTACTTTGATGCATCGGTGGTGTTTGCAAAGAAATCTAAGAGCATTAACATTGACGGTGAAATGTATGTGGCAGAGGTAGAATCGTTTACACATAAGTGTAAAAATCAGATTATTGTATCAAAGAAGTTTATAGGACCTCAGGATCATGTTTTGATAATTGACGATTTCCTTGCTAATGGTTGTGCATTGCAGGGACTTATATCAATTGTCACTTCAGCAGGGGCTACAGTTGAGGGAATAGGAATTGCCATTGAAAAAGGATTCCAACCGGGAGGAAGAATGATAAGAAATCTTGGATATGATTTACAATCCCTTGCCATTGTAGAGGGAATGGACGCTAAAACAGGAGAAATTCAATTCCGCCCTCAATAATTTGTGCTATTGATACATGCTCTTTTTCTGTTATAATAGATTAGGTGTTTTGTATAAAACAAATAATAAAGAAAGGAGGAAGGGCGTGTTTAACGGATTATTTGGGAGAAGCGACAAACATACTGCAGCAGTTTTTGTAGATTATGAGCATTGGTATTATGGATACAGTAATATATTTTCTATGAAACCTAATATCGAAGAATGGTATGAAGAACTAAAGGAAGAATATAATATAAAAAAGTTAATGTTTTTTGGTGACTTTCACGGAAGTCCTATAGAAAAGGAATTACCAAGATTAGAGAAGATATCAGATAATGTGGTTCACACAGCAAGCACAAAAGACGGTGTGGACAAAGATTTTACGGATTTTATTATTTTAGATGCAATCTACAGAGAAGCTGCCAGAAAAAATTCCCCGGAAGTATTTATTATTTTTACCGGAGATGCCCATTTTGATTTAGTTATAAAATATCTTAGAGACATTAAGAAAAAGGTTATTGTATATGGTGTGAAGCATTCACTTAGCAACAAGATTAAGGCATCAGCCAATGCATATGTGGAAATGCCAAGATCAAATCAGGAAAGACAATATTATTATGACGCAATTTTACAGTCTTTATATATTTTAAAAAAGAGACGCAAAATGGCAACTTATTCCAAGACAGTAGAAAATGTATCTAATCACAGCGGGATTTCCAGAGAACGCATTCAGAATGCATTGGATGATTTAATGAATAACAAATATTTAAATATGACCGAGAAAGAGTATCGCGGTAAAAAACCTAAAATACTTGAAGCAGATTGGAAGCGTTTAAAAAAAGACGGTTTGTGGGATAAGTAATTGATATTAAATGAAAATAACCCCGTTTCAAATGACATTGTCAATTGAAACGGGGATGTTTTTTATTTGTTTTTTATGGCAAAAGTAATTTTCTTTGATGACCATACATTAGGTGTTACATTTATCTCAAGCTTTTTCCATTTTTTTGGAACTTCGTAAGATATAACCCCTTCCATTTTTTTACCGGATGCAATGTCGCCATCCAGTGAATTATATTTTTTGCCTTCATCTGTCTGGGTGCCAAGGTAATCACAATTTATAGATGAATCGTCAAGATATGCTTCAAAACTCACCATAGAACTTATTGTCAAATCTTTGTTTGAATTATTTTGAATTTTAAAAACACAAAGTACAAATTCTTTTCCATTGTCCGGTTTGACGAACATATCATCGCCTTCAGATGTAATAACCTTTTTTAGAGTAACCCGGATATCTTTGTATTCAGCAGTTTCACCAACATTAAAAACTGTTTTTTCTTCTGCGTTTTTTGGGGCACTGTCTTTTTTTGCTTCGGCCTTTGTGCTGTCATTTGAATCTGCTTTTTTTGCTTCAGTTTTTGTATTGTTATTTGAAGCTACCTTTTTTACTTCGTCGCTTTCGCCGGAACCACCGTTTGCTATAGCTGCAATAATAATCACTGCAATTACTGCAATAACAATCCATTTAACTTTAGATTTTTTTGGTTTAACGGCATTGTTAGTCTGTGTAACATTTTCTTCCATAATTATTTCCTCCACTTGTAAAAATTTATGTATAACATAAGATTATTATAAATGTTGTAGATTAGAAAATGTTATGCTGACAGCATAATATTAGTCTATAATATCTTCATTCATGTTATGAAGTAAAATATTGGTGTCAATTAAATTACATTTTTGTTCAATTGCAAACTGAATAATGCTATCACGTTTAATGCGTGGGTAAAGAGTGCTGTGGTCAGACAATTTAAGCAGACGGTTAGTATCAATAACAGATAGCTCCATTGCAATACATAATGCATCTGATAGCAGTAATTTTTTTGAATATTAGATTTGTCAATAACGGCAGATTTGGTCATTCCGCAATTAGTAAGATATTTATTTAGATATTGGGTAAAAGTAGCATCATTAACGTCATCGAAGTTTTCCTGTATAAAGTGTTCAATGTTCTTAGAATTTTTAAGTACTTTAAGTAATTCATCTGTTGTCTTCATAAAAAAATCCTTTCAGGTTTTCAAATTTAATTTTTT
>ERZ1106935.2875-NODE-2875-length-10824-cov-4.006964_pt1 | contig 10824 bp, 8 predicted proteins | sample MGYA00403666_ERZ1106935 | MGnify/ENA primary metagenome ERZ1106935 (study PRJEB35170, sample SAMEA104062452) | human gut metagenome | biome: human gut; feature: human-associated habitat; material: faeces | place: Denmark | collected 2012-11-20 ... | reverse complement strand
CCAGGAAACCAATTTATTCCTTTATTTGGTATTCTATTTTTATCTTCCATCTTTTTTCCTCACTTTTACTATAATATTATAATTAATTAATGCTGAGTCTAGAGCGGCTGTTATTGTATTTACCTGTGTTGCATTACCTGTCCCAAATACGGTGAGAACACCGAGTGCTGAGAATAAATAAGCAAGCCAGTGCCAGTGCTTCTTAAGACCATTTTTAATATAGTACATCGGACCGCCAACAAGCTCACCATTATTATTAGTTTCTCTGAAATGTACAGCAAGAACCACCTCGGAAAATTTAGTACACATTCCAAGTATTGCGGATATCCACATCCAGAATACAGCCCCTGGACCTCCAATTGCAATTGCTCCAGCAACTCCGGCTATATTACCGGTACCTACAGTTGCTGCTAAAGCTGTACAGACAGCTTGAAATGGCGTAAGGGCGCCGTCAGAAGCTTTACGCTTCTTAAGCATGCGCCCGATAGTTATTTTCATTGCATAAGGAAATTTCCTTATCTGGATAAATCTGGTTTTTACACTTAAGACAATTCCTACGCCGATAATACATATCATTGCAGGAAGTCCCCAGATAAAGTTATTGATTACGCTGTTTATTGATTCAATTGTTGAAAGCATTAATTAGTCCATCCTGTTATATAGTTGTCATTATATGTTATTTTTTTCTTGACCCAAAGAATTTAGATAGCAGCCCTTTTTCTTTTGTATCAGAAGATTTATCAGATACCTCATCTATAGTAGTATCTGTTTCATCAGTATAATTAAATGTTAATCCTGTTAATTTACTGAATTCATAAAGGACAGAATCATATGCTGATTTGGCTGAATCATAATCAGCTTTATTATAATCACTTCTTGTTGCTTCATAATTTAATTTATAGAATACTTTAGAAAGCTGGTTACATATGCTGTTGCTTTGGGTATATGTATAATTGGCTTTTTCATATTCTGTTTTAGCGTTGTCATATGCAAGCTTTAATGATTCAGAAGTACGTCCTTTTTCATTAGAATTAGCCTGGGCTTTACCAAGTTTTTCTTCAGCTTCATGTAGTTTAAAGCGTATCTGATTGATGTTTTCTTTTGTCTGGTTGATTTTCTTGTGGATATTCATCTCATCTGCAAGAGCATCTTCCATTGCTTTTTTCTTAGCTTCTTCATCAGCAATACATTTGTCAAGTTCATCCTTAACCTGAGGCATATTTGCTGCAGCATTCTGTTGTGCAGCAATGACTTCATCGTATTGTGCTTTAGCGTTCTCATATTCAAGCTTTGCATTATTAAGAACAGAAGCTGAATCCTCATCTAATGCTTCAAGTTTTTTTATATGATCTTTGGCATTGTCAATATCATTAAGAATTTTATCTACACTTTTTCTGGCATTTTCATATTCTATATTAATTGAAGAGGTTGTAGAAGTTACTCTGTTATATTCTTCTAATAATGCATCAGCTTTCTGTTTATACTGTTCATAGATTTCATATGCAGCAGCAACGGCTTTGGCTGTTTCGTCATATTCAGTTTTAGAGCGATTTACCATAGCACGCTGTGTATTAAAATTCATTTTTATTGATTCAGCATTCTTTACAGCTTTTTCGTATTCTGTCTTAAGACCAGGAACTACTGCTTTTCGTGTCTCTAAAGTCGCAGCTGCATTATCGGTGGTTGTTTTTGCTTTGTTATAGGCAATTTCTGCATTATTAATATCATCCTGAATAGATTTCAGGCTTAGCTGATAAAGATCTGTTCCATTTAAAAAATCCTTTTCAGTAAAGAATGGTTTCTTAATAATATGCGACATATCTGATATGTCGCATTCACATATATCAATTCTGTTATCAGAATTTTTTTTGCATTCACATGAATAATTAGTTTTATCAGAGATCCCATTTTTTGTGAAACTTACCGGTATATAGGCAAGTCCAGATAATCCCTTAAGATTAACAATCCATTCTCCAAATGATATGTCTTTGTAATCATGTACTGTCAGATTATAAAGAATCAGGTGCTTGCAATAATCCTGAATATCTGGATTATTAATTGTAAAATCAGTTATTAATGAAATGCTCTTTTCTTCAGCTCTAAGATTATCAAGCACAGCATCATAGTCATTATTGTGAGAATCTCTGCCAATATCTACCTGCGAGTTATATTTTTTTTCTTTAGCAGCTTCATCATTGACAGCATTGTCATATGCAGTATGTGCTTCTTCTAATAATTTTGCAGCATCTTCATATTCTTCTTTTGCATATTTCTCTGCGTTAACAGCTTCATCATACGCCGGCTTAAGGCGGTTTTGTGCCTCTATTGTACGGTCATATGCAACTTTTTTAATTGTTTCAATTGAATGAATCTGTTCATAGTCTTTTTTCTTATCAGCTTCTTCAGCCTCTGCTTTTTCAAGCATCGTCTTTCTGCCTGATATTAATGAAGAATTACGATTGTATTCTTCCTGTAAATCCTGAATAGAAGCTACAGCCTTATTATATTTATCTTCCAATTCTTTAAGCAGGGCTTTTGCTTCGTCTATCTTATCCTGTGATTTATCAGCCGCATCAATATACTCATCATATACGGCTTTTTTTGCATTGAGATTCTCTTCTACTTTGCTGATACTGTCTTTAAAAGTATCAGCTTTCTTTTTTATATTATAGAATCTGTCTCCCATTTCAATTGTCTTCTGTTTAGCCGCAGAATGAACTTCTGATGCTTTTTTAGAAGCTTCTTTAGCATTATTAATCTCATCATTAAGTGACAAAAGGGATGCCTCTGCTTTATTCAATTCAACTTTTATAAGATCAACCGAAAGTATATATTCATGAATACCAGAATTATCTGATGATACTGTGTTGATATTATCATCATAATCTTTCTTTGCATCTTCAAGCTTAGCTTTACTATCGTTAATCTTCTGTTTAAGGACAGATAAATGTGCTTTTGCTTTAGCAACGTCCTGTTCAGCTTTTGTTATAACAGCGAAATTGTTCATAAAAACACCCTCTTTAGCTATATTGTTATTTCATTATCATAATGAAGAAATACTTATTTAAGTGCATCAGCAAGCTGGTCTAATGCAGGAATATCAGTTTCTTTAAGAACTGATTTAATTGTGACAACAGGTTCAACAATTGTTATATTTTTCATTGTTTCAAGTATGTTTCGCATTGTTTTTGCAGCTGTAGGTGCCCATGAGCCATTCTCAATAAGTCCTACTGTTCTGTTCTGGAATGCTTTTGCCTGAAGGTGATGAAGGAAATCCTGCATAATTGGGAATACACCTGCATCATAACTTGCGGCAGCCAGAACCATTCTGTCATATCTGAATGCATCTTCTACTGCCTCAGCAATATCACATCTTGAAAGGTCAGTAATAACAACATTATCAACGCCTTTGTTGCGAAGCATTTCTGCAAATTGTTCGGCAGCATATGCAGTATTGCCATGAATTGAAGCATAGGCTATAAATACACCTTTGCTTTCTGGCTGATAACTGCTCCATGTGTTATATAAGTCAAGGTAATATCCGAGGTTATCTGATAATACAGGACCATGTAATGGACATATAGTCTTAATATCAAGTGCCGAAGCTTTTTTAAGTAAGGTCTGGACAGGAGCACCATATTTACCAACTATGTTAAAATAATATCTTCTTGCTTCACATGCCCAGTCCGCATTCTCAGTAAGCGACAGAGCCCCAAATTTTCCAAACCCATCAGCTGAGAACAGAACCTTCTCACTGCTTTCATAAGTTACCATAACCTCAGGCCAGTGAACCATTGGCGCCATGACAAAAGTAAGAGTGTGGGAACCAAGATTAAGAGTATCTCCTTCTTTAACAGTAAGAGAATTCTTAATGTTAATATTCTCAAAGAACTGGTTAATCATTACAAATGTCTTGGCATTACCTACTACAGTGATTTCAGGGAAAAGTTCAATAAGTCTGGCAAGGCTTCCAGCATGGTCAGGTTCCATATGCTGTATAATTACATAATCAGCATTCCTTCCATCCAGAGCATTAAGAAGATTGTTTTCCCAGTCTTTCATTCCACGCTTGTCGACAGTATCCATAATGGCTGTTTTGTCATCAAGAATTACATATGAGTTATATGAAACACCATCTGGAACAGCATACTGGCTTTCAAAAAGATCTAATGTTGTATCATCAACTCCGATGTATTTTATTTTATCTGATATATTCATAATTAGTACCTCACTTTCTGATTCTGAAATTATTAAATTGTATAAAATCAATTGTTATAAGTATAACATTTATCTGACAGAAGTTAAATGGTAATTGTTTATAAGAAATCATGATTTTATTATGCTTTTTTAATAAAATCAACTTGTTATTATTTTGTCATAGTGGTAAAATATAGTCAACTTTTAAAAGTGAACAATTTTATATTTATGGAGGCGTTTTTATGGCACAGAGATTTATTTTGAACGGAACTTCTTATCATGGAGCAGGTGCAATTCAGGAGATTGCAACAGAAGTTAAGTCAAGAGGGTTTAAGAAAGCATTTGTATGTTCTGATCCTGATCTTGTTAAGTTTGGTGTGACAGCAAAGGTTCTTAAGGTTCTTGATGATAATGGTTTTTCTTATGAATTATATTCTAACATCAAGCCTAATCCAACAATTGAGAATGTACAGACAGGTGTAGAAGCATTCAAGAATGCGGGAACAGATTACTTAATCGCTATTGGTGGTGGTTCTTCTATGGATACAGCCAAGGCAATCGGTATTATAATCAACAATCCTGAGTTTGCTGATGTAAGAAGTCTTGAGGGTGTTGCTGATACAAAGAATCCGGCAGTTCCTATTATTGCAGTTCCTACTACAGCTGGTACAGCCGCAGAAGTTACCATTAATTATGTTATTACTGATGCAGAGAAGAATCGTAAGATGGTATGTGTAGATCCTCATGATATTCCTGTTGTTGCTGTTGTAGATCCTGATATGATGTCAAGCATGCCTAAGGGTCTTACTGCTGCTACCGGTATGGATGCTCTTACACATGCTATTGAGGGTTATATTACTGCTGGTGCATGGGAATTGTCTGATATGTTCCATCTAAAGGCAATTGAGATTATTGCCAAGAGTTTAAGAGGTGCAGTTGATAATACTCCTGAAGGAAGAGAAGGAATGGCTTTAGGTCAGTACATAGCTGGTATGGGATTTTCTAATGTAGGTCTTGGTATTGTTCATTCTATGGCTCATCCACTTGGAGCACTTTATGATACACCACATGGTGTAGCTAATGCTATTATTCTTCCAACAGGCATGGAGTATAATGCACCTGCTACTGGTGAAAAATATCGTGATATTGCCAAGGCAATGGGTGTTGAAGGCACAGAAAAGATGACTCAGGATGAATACAGAAAAGCTGCTATTGATGCTGTTAAGAAGCTTGCTGCTGATGTTGGAATTCCTGCTGATCTTAAGGATATTGTTAAGCCAGAGGATATTCCATTCCTTGCACAGTCAGCATATGATGATGCATGCCGTCCAGGTAATCCAAGAGAAACAAGCGTAGAAGAGATTACAAAGCTTTATGAGAGTCTTATCTAAGTAATATATGTATATGTAAATAATAAACCGCGGTATAGTAAATTGCTATATCGCGGTTTATGTATATTATTAATTTTCTGTCATATTAATAAACATTACATTTAATTCTGGTAAAGATCTTTTTAATGATACAGGACAGCCTGATGTATCAAGGAAGCAGTGTTCACTTTCGCCAGTACATCTTACTTCTCCAGTCTTTTCATCAATCACAGTATATTCAAGCGTAATCTTTACACCATTGTATTTAATAACCTTGACATTAATAATAACAGTATCATAGTAATGAGTCATAGACTTATATCTGGCATTAACTGATAATACAGGACTTATTATTCCTGATTCTTCCATTTTCTTATAGCCAAAGCCATTTTCTTCAAGAAGAAATGACCTTGCTTCCTCAAACCATCTTATGTAATTAGAATGATGAACTATTCCCATCTGGTCTGTTTCATAATACTGAACCAGATGTTTGTATGGTTTATATATCATAATATCCCTCCTGACATGTTTCTGTATAATCCACAGTTATGAATTTTATTCATTGTGTAATTATAGTTATTCAGATACATTTTTGTCAATTTTAGAAAGGTTGATATTAATTACATTATAATTAGCAGCTACATTTATTACATTGTCAGCTATTATTTTATCATATCTGTTCATCCATTTTCCTGTTACTCCAGTGTATGAAGCAACTTCATCTTTAGATGCTCCTCCCATTAGCATATAGCTTATAGCTGCATGACGAAGTGTCTGCATGGTATAATGCTTTCGTAATTTTTTGGCTTTCACAAGTTTATCTGTGTATGAAGCAAGAAGACGTTCTGTATCGCGCATTTTAATACGGTTTTTTCGTATATTTGTAAATAATGCGCCGCTCTGTATATTTTCAGCCACAATATATGTATCAAGAATTGTACCAAGGTCATCAGGTATAATAAGAAATCTGCTTATATGATTCTTTGGTGGCATATTAATACATAGGTGCCCTGTCTGATTTCGGCATATATATTCTTTGTTCAGATTACATATTTCCTGATTGGTAAGCCCCATCTTAATTACAAGTGAAAATATTAAAAATGCTTTATTGTCATTGGCATCTAATGCCGCACTCAGAAGATTATCAATTTCTTTAGTATCAGGTATTGCATCTTTTGGCAATATTTTATCCTGTTCTGGAAGAGACATACTTTCAAAATAATTAACATATCGTTTGCCATGATTAATAGTATAAGTTTCTATAAATGTGCATACAGATTTCATAACTGAAAGACGCATTACTGCAGTATTATATGACAATCTGCCAGAGTTAACTTTCTCTATAAGGCTGTTGTAATAATTCATTGCATCTTTTCTTGTTAATTTAAGTGGGTCGTGTCCTGTTAATTTATCAAAGCTCCTTATAACATTCCAATATTCTTTTCGTGTTCTTGCACGTAAATTTGTCTGGAAATATATCCATATCTCATCTTCGAATTTTGCTGAAATCATATGTTATCCTTTCTCAAAAGCAGTGGTGTGGTATAGTTTGGTTATATATGACGACATATGTATAAATCACATACAAATAATATCATCCCTCCACCAAAAAATCAAAATAAAATAAAACAAAAACCAAAATAATTAAGAAAAGCTTCCTGACTGAACTCAGTTCACATTTGCTTTTTATGTCGAAAGTCCGTATAATGTATTTATATTTATATTGAAGGAGTTAATATGGAACAGTATTCTAGGCGATTTATAGAAGAGCTTGCCAAGCATATCAACCCAACGATTCTAGAATTTTTCAATAAAAAGAAAAATCTGATGAACTTTCCTACTGATAATGCTGCAGAGCTTATAGACGAAACATTGATGGAGTATCTTGAAGGTAAAACGAGCCGTGAAGATTTAATGCCTATTATTAACAAGATTAAAAAGTCGCGTCTTCAGAAACGCGCCAGATGGTATAAGGCATACAACAATGACATTGATAATATGAATCTTGATGATCCCAAACATCCTCTCGCCAGTTTTATTTCTCTGGCCAGATCATTAAGACCTGACGAGTATGCCAAGCTTTATGGAGATAAAGAACTTGATGATATTATCAAAGATAAAAAAGAAGCTGCTAATAAATGGAAGAACGATTCCGGAAGTCTTCTGATTGATTTTCCAGGACTCTACTCTTTCACTAATAATTCAATATATAATTCTCTTAAGAATGATCTAATTATAAGTGCATGGAAGTATATAGAAAGTGAACTTGCTGGTAACATTGATTCCTACCTAAGAATGTATCCTGTTGACCTTGTTGATAAACCATTATTCAGCCCATCTTCTTTTACTCTGATGATGGAAACAGCTTCCAATAATTTGTTAAAGGAAATTATCACAGATGATGATGGAGATGAACTGTTAGAGGTCACTGTTGATAATGGTAAGCTGACACCACCAAAGTCTATGGATACTGATGACCTTAAGCTGGTTAATGCATTTATCTCTAATATTAACATGCAGGAGTTCTCTAAGGAGAAATCTGTTATTGTTGATCTTAATACTCTGGGTAAAGAGGTTGTAGATTATCATGTAGGTAAGAACGTTCTTAACAAGATAAGTAATTCCTGCCGTAAACTTGTAGAGTATAACTTCTCTTATGAAGCTGAAGGCAGTAAGATATATTTCAACCTGTTCGATAATATTGTTATTAAAGAAGATGCTGAACGCCCATATGCCATAGCACAATTTGGAGAAATTCTAAGCAACGCAATTATTCAGAAGAAGCTTATCTCCATTACTTCTGCTTCTTATGATGTTCTTGATAATAATCTTTCAAAGATTATATGCTATGCGATAAAGCGTGAACAGATTGCTAATCAGGAAACAAGAGTTAATGAATACAGTTATACATACTTCCAGAAGATTGTAAGATTCAAGTTGAAGAACAAAAAGAAGAATCTGCAGCTTATCCAGGAAAGTCTTCAGGAGTTTGTTGATAACCATATTGCAATAGAAAAGTTTGAATTAAAGAATGGTGTATTTATCATAACTTTCCTGCCGTTGTCTGATGCTGAAATAGAAGATCTTAATTCTGACAATGATAAGAATGACAAAGGACTGTTGATTGACACCCTTGGATAAATGTCTACATTTTCGTATTTAAAAAATTGATGTAGAATACTGAAGGATAATTGATTAATTTCAATTATCCTTTTTTTATTTGCCTCAACCATGCGATTTATTCACATTTTGTCGTTTATTTTTATTTTTTAGTATAGAAAATGTGCTTTACTCCCCTATTTAAGGCATTTTAATAAAAATAAACGAGATAATTGATATTCCCGTGTAACCTGCTTCTAAAAAATGTAGATAAATTTGGAGTAAATCAGTAATACATCACTATCAGAATGTAGATATTTTTGGAGTAATTTAATGAAATGTAGATATTTTTGGAGTAATTTAATTCATTTTTATAAAAAAATCGCCCCAAAACTATGCTTAATGATATATTAACACTACACAAAGAAGTGTTTTTCTACATTTTTTTTTCAAAAAATCATTGTCAATGTCTACATTTTTGGCTTAAATACTAGATATTCGGGAATTATTGTCTTTATATATAAATCAATAACACCCAAATGTAGATAAATTTGGAGTAAAACATACAAAATATGTAATTTGAAGTCTACAAAAAAAAATCACAAGAAATTTCGTAGATAAAAACGGAGTAAAACAAGTATCTTTTTAAAAAATGTAGATAAATTCAGAGTAAAATAATATGAAAATAAATATAATGTGGACAAAAATGGAGTAAAAAGGCAAATTTGATTTTAGCCCCAAATACTGTTAAATTATGGGCTAAAAGGGGGTGAAATGTTTGGATAATTTTGCGAATATTGGCAAAGCAGCTATAATCCAGTCTTTAGGTATTCAGAAGAATTACACAGAAGTAATTGAAACTACTGTAGATGCCATTGATTATAGTAATACAGCTTGTTCAACATGTAAATACAAAGCTATCATCAATACATTTGATGAAAATAGCAAGCCTTATGCTGATGCCTGTGCTTCCTGTGCAAGTTGTCCACATAAGACATTAATCCAGAAGAACGTGTATAAAAAAATCTACCATAATGAAAAAAATCGTTATGGTTACAGACCTATGCTTAAGGCTAATGCCATTAAACTGTTTTTGTTATTGCATTTTTATCACCCTGATAATAACGGAATTGTATATAATCTGGAAGCATGTGAACTTGCGTCTGTTATCGGGTGTAATGTAAGAACTGTATGGAATAATCTTAAGGTACTTGAAGAATATACATATATCTCATATTCAAAGAATGAGTATGGGCTTATTAATGTTATCCTCAATGATTATGAAAATTATTACCTTCCTGCCAATAAAGGTGGGCGAGGTTTTCTTGTCATGTCAAAGGAGTTGCTAACAAAACTTAATTCAACAGATTCCCTGGTATCACTCCGTATCTTTATAAGAGAACTTTTAAGTCTTGATTCTCCTGAATTAAAAGGTGTTGCAAGTGTTGATTACAAAAACATACGCGATATACGTAATACGCTTCCATCTTACTGCAAGCCTTCGGTTATTAAAGCAAAGCTTACGAAAAACTCCGATATATTCAATGTTACATTCAAAGATGATGTTGTCCGGTTCGAGATCGATAAAGCATATATCCCAAAGAACCAGAAAGCTTATGTACATGAGGAATATGTAGGAATCCTGCAGAATTTTATATGGGAATTTAATCAGAATGTTGCTTATGTTAATTCCGGTGAAACTGTTTCTGCAAAATTCAGCTCATTTTTTAATATTAAAACTTCAGTTGCTTCTTATAAACTTATGAAGCTCACTGATATTGAAATTGATGATATTGCAAGTCTTTCCTTACACTATTCTTATGAAATTGTGATGAATGCTCTCTCTGTCGTTTATAAAGAATATTATATGTACGAAAAGACTATAAATAATCTTGCAGGTCTTATGTCGACAATAATTCGAGCTCAATTTAATAATCTTAAAAAGGCTGCCTGAAAACAGTCTTTTTTCTGTGTCTTTTTATCAAAACTCTTCATAAATTATCTAAAGATTCTTTCTCACCCCTTACCTGATTTTCGTTTCTTAAGTTAAATATATGTCATTTATTAAAAATTATGATAAAAGTTATTATAAAAAGTGGCAATAATGACTAATATATTAATAATTTATGGAAAAAAAACGACGATAAATGACTTAAAA
>ERZ1106935.2874-NODE-2874-length-10824-cov-10.680100_pt1 | contig 10824 bp, 6 predicted proteins | sample MGYA00403666_ERZ1106935 | MGnify/ENA primary metagenome ERZ1106935 (study PRJEB35170, sample SAMEA104062452) | human gut metagenome | biome: human gut; feature: human-associated habitat; material: faeces | place: Denmark | collected 2012-11-20 ... | reverse complement strand
GCACCTGCCGGTATATCGACGACTACCATGTGGAGATCGGGAGCAACCTCTATCATATCTGCGAGTTTGCCGAGCGTATGGAATACGGCGGCCATACCTGCGAGCCGATTCGGGACAACCTGCCCGAGCAGTGCTACAGCGTCCTTTCCGGCAGCGACGAAATCATTATCATCAATCGCGGTGAAAAGGGCTATTTCAAGACGGACATTCCCGTTACCGACAAGGACGAAGCCCGGAGCATCGTGAACGAGTACAACACAAAGCTCGGCGTCAGCCGAGCGCAGGAAGAAGCCATGAAGGCCGGTTCTATGTTCGGCTTTCAGGTGCCCGCCGCTGACCCGAGAAATTATGACGCAGACGGAAAGCCTGTGATGCCGAAGGATAGAGGTGATGCAAGATGAGTGAGAGTGATTATCGCATCTGGTCCAATGCTGACCTTGATTATGAAGAGTGGAAGGACTGGATGGAAGAAGAATATCCGACGCTTTCCGAGGACGACCGCGTCGCCATGATGTATGAGGAAAACGGGCACTACCTTGAGGACGAACGACTCAATCTGGACATTCAACTTTCCCAGCCCATTCTGGTTGTTGCCGATCTGGGGCTTTGGAATGGCAGGCGCACGGGATACAAAGAAATTCCCAGCGGCAATATCCGCGACTGCCTTTACTCTGATTACGACTACACCACATGGTATGTGGACCGAAACGGAGACTTCCGGTGCGATGATACCCACCATGACGGTACGAACCATTATCTCTATCGGGTGTATAAGGACAATATTTCGGAGGCGCAAAAGGACCGGCTCAAAGAAAAAATCTACAACGGCACAGCCACCAGAGCAGACATTGCCCGCATCACCCGCAGGCTTGGCGATGAGATCGGAAAAGTGTACGGCTGGAGCTTTCCAACCAGGCAGCGAGAGCGAGGTGAAGCACGATGAACCACGCACTGCCGAGCGAAAGTTATATTGCCAGACTGGACTATTTGGCTTTCAACGGAAAAGTATGCAGCAGCGTTGAGTACAGCGATGAGCAGCGCTTCCTGGAAGACCTGAAGGAGTCGCTCTATCACGGAGAGCCGCTGTGCGTCGTTCTCTACCGAGACCGGAACGGCAAGACGATTTCTCGTGCGTTTCTGAACGACCTGGATACACTGCCAAAAGGACTTTTCATAGAGGACAGTTCCCACAGAAAGCCGAAGGAAAGGAGTGAAGCACGATGAGGGTAAATGCCATGACAGAGAAGTTTGAGGATGTGACGGTTCTGGGGCATCCCATGCTTTTTACCTGCCTGCGGGTAGACCGCGATACCGTTCCACAGGGCATGTACATGTACGAGGTTCGCCACGATGATGACCAACAGGGCGAGCCGGTTCAGATTGCCAACTGGATCATGGTGAATCATTGGGGAACGCTGATTTCCAATAGGCCTGTCCGCTTGGAGCCCCGACCGGACGGGAGAAACGCCTACCGCGACATTGATCCTGAAAACGATTGGAACTATGAGGGCACGCTTACTACCGTGAAGGAGTACATGGAGAAGAATCCACCGGCGGTTCACAAGGAAAAAGAACACGAGTCTACAAGATAGGAGAAGCTATGGATAAGAAGAAAGCCATCTGCGAGTATCTCCGTAAACATCATGTTGGCAGAGAAAACGCCATCCACAGCAAGGAGCTTGAAAAGCTGTTTCTGCTTGACGGACGAAATATTCGCCGCAAGATCAGCGCCTTGCGACAGGATGGCTTTCCTATTTGCAGCGATGAAACGGGCTACTATTACGCAGATAACCAGAAAGAGATCAATACCACCGTCTGCCGGCTGAATGAGCTTGTGACGAAGGTGTCCAACGCCAGAACCGGGCTTTTATTTGCATCGATCCTCGGAGAGAATGCGCAGACCGTTGAGGTCACGATCAAAGTAAGATAAGGAGGGAGTTCCCATGCCGAGCAAATACAGAATCATTTTGGAGATGGCATCCCAGACTGCCAGGGATATCGCCTCCAATGCCGACCGATATACCGATTTTCTGATTACGGCGGCAAACAACTACAAGTACAGCTTTAAGGAGCAGCTGCTCATCCATGCGCAGAAGCCGGATGCAACGGCGTGTGCGGAAATCGACACATGGAATAAACTCGGCAGATGGGTAAACAAGGGCACGAAAGGCATCGCACTGCTGATCGACAGAGATGTTCCCTACAAGCTGAGACATATCTTTGATATCTCCGACACCAACAGCCGTGCCGGAAGGAACATCACCCTTTGGCAGATGAAGCCAGAGTACGAATATGCGGTATCGGAAAGCCTTCAGGCCAGCTTCGGCGATGTGGAGGAGCCGCGAGATTTCCCGCACCTTCTCATGGATATTTCCGGTTATGCCGTGGAGGATAATCTTTCAGATTATCTCATGGAGCTGAACGCTGTCAAAGCCGGCAGCTTTCTGGAGGAGCTGGACGACACAAGCCTTGAAGCGTGGCTGAAAACCACGCTGAAAAGCAGCGTCGCTTTTATGGCGCTCTCCCGTGCGGGGTATGAGCCGAGGCAGTATTTTGACCGGGAGGATTTCAGCCACCTCTTTGACTTCAACACCGTGGGGGTTATCTCCGTGCTCGGTGCCGCAGTCAGCGATATTTCTGAGATGGTCATCCGGGAAATGGGCGAAACCGTCAAGGAAATGGAGAAGGAAGAAAGACGGAAGATTCGCACATTTGCACAGGAGGGTGCTTCTGCGTATCATAAAAACCGAACAGAAAACAAGGAAAGGAGCAACGAATATGGAACTGACCTATACGATGCAGGGGGATTATCTGATTCCCGATCTGACCGTGCCGGAGAGCCCGAAGCTTGGGAAGTATGGAATGCTGCGGCGGACATTCCTCCGCGAGCACCGGGATGGGATCTACACCGGGATGCTGCTGAACGGAACACTGAACAGTCATCTGGAGGAGGTGGACCGGCAGGCGCAGAAGATGCTGGACGACCTGACCGAGCAGATGAAGGCGCTGAACGGAGTGACGGAGCAGCTGAAGGCAGAGGATCAGATGCGGTGGGTTCAGATGATGAACTCCATTCGTCACTCGGCGGAGGAAGTGATTCTGAACGACCTGATCTACGCGTAACGCTCCCCACAGTTGAACAACAGCAGGAAAACATCGCAGAGGCGGAGGAAGAAAAATCCTCCGCTTTTGCTATTTCTCAGGAGGACATCGACGCCATTCTGACACGGGGCAGCGGCATCCATCAGGGCAAATTCCGCATCTATGAGCAGTTTCTCAAACAGGATTCTTCCGAGAACAATATCACCTTTTTGAAAAACGAATATGGCATTGGCGGCGCGTATCCTGCCGTTTCCGGCAGAAATCTCGATGAAAGCCACGACGCCAAGGGAATCAAAATCAGCAGAGGCAGAATCTCTCGGCCCGATGCAGAACTGCTTTTGCGGTGGAATAAGGCCGAGAAGCGGATCAGGGAGCTGATTCGCACCGACCGCTATCTGAGCCAAGCAGAAAAGGACAACTATCCTGCCTACCGGGAGCAGGCAGAAGCTCGGAGGAAACAAGGTGAAATCTCTGAGGAGTTCCGGTCGATTGTCTATGATTATAACGACTTCGTGACGCAACTCGGCGAGGAAAGCAAAGCGCTGAATCTGTATTATTTGTCAAGCTGCTGGAGCGCGTTCAGCGTGGGCGAAAAGAAAATGCACGCCCGTACTGCGGAGGGTGACTTCATCCTCCCCATGATGCGCGAAGCAATGAATACGATCATTGCGGACAACACCCACCTGACCGCACGGTGCGAAGCCATGCTGGAAGCGTTGAACAGCGATGTGGCGAAGTCCCTTGAGCCGACCTTTGATGAGCTGAACCCTCCACCGGAACCCCGGAAGGAATACCGCTATCATCTCGGCGATGCAGTCTATATCGGCACACAGGAATACGAGCTACTGTCTTTTGACGAGAAGAAGGTAGTCCTCTTTGATACGCAGTTCCCGCTGTTTAACAAGGAGCTGACTCGTGAAGAGTTCGATAACCGGCTCAAAGAAAATCCGCTGAATGACAGGCTGCTGCAAGCCGTGGAAGAACCCCCTGTCGCAGACAATACGAAGGCAAGAATATCCCTTGACACCGGCAGTAACAAGGTTCACTGGATTTACTTCAATCCCGATGCAGATGCAGGTGAACAGTATGTTTCCGGTGACCTTGATTTCTCTGTTTTTGAAGAGCTTGTCGAGCAGTATGACATTGCCAACCATCCGGAAAACGCCGCCGACTTCCGAAATGGCCTTGAAGAAATGTCGGATCAGTTCCTTGCGGACATCAATACTCCGTTCTTCATGGAAGCTGAAAATGACTATGAGATGGACTGCGATTATATCGAGTTCACGCCGGAAAACCTCCTGAAGATTCACGAGGATATTCTATCTTTAGAGGCAGACCGGGAAGCAGCGCGAGAGACTGACCGATATGAGGCGGAGTTTGGTGCGGACGGCACACGGGTATTCAGAGAAACGGAAGATTTGGCAGAAGACGATTCCGAAATTGAGAGCCTAACGGACGAAGAATTGGATGCTCTGCCCATCAGCACCGTCAAAGACGGCGAGGTTGTGACCTATCCCAATGCGGAGGCCTTGCTCGATGACCAAGAAGAAGCGCTCGCTCCGCCTCCGCAGGTGAAAAAGCCTTCCAGGGTCGTGCCTCATGTGCTGCACCCGGAGATCAATACTGAGTACCGAACTAACTTCCGAATTGAGAACGACGACATCGGCGTGGGCACACCGCTGGAACGGTTCTATCACAATATCCGTGCCATTCAGCTCCTGAACAAGCTGAATGCGGAAAACCGGTTGGCAACACCCACAGAGCAGCGTGTGCTTGCCGATTATGTGGGCTGGGGCGGGCTCTCTGAATTCTTCAAGGAGGAAAATCCCCATTATAGCGAGCTGAAGAATGTGCTTTCCGATGAGGAATATGCGTCGGCAAGAGAATCCACGCTGACGGCCTTCTATACGCCACCCGTGGTAATCAAGGCGGTGTACAGCGCATTGGAGAACATGAGCTTTCAGACCGGCAATGTGCTGGAGCCCTCCTGCGGCGTTGGCAATTTTATGGGGCTTGTTCCCGAAAGCATGAATGGTGCGAAGTTCTACGGTGTGGAGCTGGACAGCGTTTCCGGACGAATCGCGCAGCAGCTGTATCAGAAAAACAGTATCGCGGTGCAGGGCTTTGAGAATACAAACCTTCCCGACAGCTTCTTTGACGCTGCAATCGGCAATGTCCCCTTCGGGCAGTTCAAGGTGCCGGACAAGCGCTATGATAAGCACAACTTCCTCATTCACGATTATTTCTTCGCCCGCACCTTGGATAAGGTGAGACCCGGCGGAGTGATCGCCTTCATTACCTCAAAGGGTACGCTGGATAAGGAAAATCCCAATGTTCGAAAGTATATCGCGCAGAGAGCCGACTTGCTCGGCGCTATCCGGCTGCCGAATGATACCTTCAAGGCCGCTGCCGGCACAGAGGTCACATCGGACATTATCTTCCTCCAAAAGCGTGACCGATTGGTGGATATTGAGCCCGATTGGGTGCATCTGGCCACCGACGCCAATGGCATCCGGATGAACGCCTATTTTGTGGACAACCCTGAAATGGTGTTGGGCGACATGCAGATGGTCAGCGGGCCTCACGGCATGGAGTCCGCCTGTATTGCTTATGAAAATGCAGAGCTTGGGGACCTCTTGCGGGATGCTATCCAGAACATTCATGCCGAGATTACCGAATTTGAAATCGACGATCTTGAAGCGGAGGATGAGGACCTTTCTATTCCCGCTGACCCTGATGTGCGCAATTTCAGCTTCACGGTGGTGGACGGTAAAATCTACTACCGTGAAAACAGCCGCATGAATCCCGTGGATGTTTCCGCGACTGCCGAAAGCCGCATCAAAGGCATGATTGCCATCCGTGATTGTGTCCGGACGCTGATTGAGTACCAGACGGAGGACTATCCCGATGCCGATATCAAGGCAGAGCAGGAAAAACTCAATCGCCTCTATGATGATTTCAGCAAAGAATATGGGCTTATCAGCGCAAGAGCCAACAATTCGGCTTTCAATTCCGACAGCTCCTACTGCCTGCTTGCCTCGCTGGAGGTGCTGGACGATGAGGGCAACTTCCTCCGCAAGGCAGATATGTTTTCCAAACGAACCATCAAACAGAAGGTAACGGTGCAGTCGGTTGACACGGCTTCCGAGGCCTATGCTCTGTCCCTTGCAGAAAAAGCAAGAATCGATATGCCGTATATGTCGCAGCTCACCGGCAAAACCGAGCAGGAGCTGTTTGAGGATTTGAAGGGTGTTATTTTCCTCAACCCCATGCACATAAGCGAAGAGGACGGCAAGCCGAAGTATCTCCCTGCCGATGAATATCTCTCCGGCAATGTCCGTGAAAAGCTCCGTTGGGCAAAGCGGAGTGCGGAGCTCTACCCCGAAGATTACGGTGAGAATATTCGTGCGCTTGAGGCGGTGCAGCCGGTTGACCTGACGGCAAGTGAGATTTCCGTAAGGTTGGGCGCAACATGGCTGCCTCCGGAAATCATTGAGGAGTTCATGTTTGAACTGTTCAGCACCCCACGCTACTGCCAGTGGAACATCCACGTTCACTACGCGCAGTACACCGGCGAATGGAATGTGGAGGGGAAGTCCTACGACCGCAGCAATGTGAAAGCCCACAACACCTACGGCACCGGCAGAGTCAACGGCTATAAGATCATGGAGGAAACCCTAAACCTCCGTGATGTGAGAATTTTCGACTATATCGAGGATGCCAATGGCAAGAAAACGGCTGTGCTCAACAAGAAAGAAACCGCCATCGCACAGGGCAAGCAGGAGCTTATTAAGCAGGCCTTTGCAGACTGGATATGGAGCGAACCGGAACGCCGGGAGCAGCTGACCAAGCTGTATAACGAGAAGTTCAACAGCATTCGCCCCCGTGAGTATGACGGCAGCCACCTGAATTTCGTGGGAATCAATCCGGAGATCACGCTGAGGCCGCATCAGGTCAATGCCATTGCCCATATCCTCTACGGCGGCAACACCCTGCTTGCGCATGTAGTTGGGGCTGGGAAGACCTTCGAGATGGTAGCGGCGGCCCAAGAGAGTAAACGGCTGGGCTTGTGTCAGAAAAGCCTGTTTGTGGTCCCCAATCATCTGACGGAGCAATGGGCGAGCGAATACCTCCAGCTCTATCCCTCCGCCAATATTCTTGTCGCCACCAAGAAGGACTTCGAGACCAAGAACCGCAAGAAGTTCTGCGGGCGCATTGCCACTGGCGACTACGATGCGGTCATCATTGGGCACAGCCAATTTGAAAAGATCCCCATGTCCCTGGAACGACAGCGTGCCATCCTGCAGCAACAGCTGGATGAAGTGCTGGACGGCATTTCTGAATTGAAGAAAAACCGTGGGGATAATTTCTCCATCAAGCAGCTGGAGCGAACCAAGAAAACGGTCAAGCAGAAGCTGGACAAGCTCAATGACCAGTCCCGCAAGGATGATGTTGTGACCTTTGAAGAGCTGGGCGTTGACCGTATCTTCGTCGATGAGGCGCATTACTATAAGAATCTCGCCGCATTTACAAAAATGCGGAATGTGGGCGGCATCAGCCAAACCGAGGCCATGAAGTCCAGCGACCTATATATGAAGTGCCGGTATCTTGACGAGTTGACCGGCGGCAGAGGCGTTGTGTTTGCCACCGGTACGCCCATCTCCAATAGCATGGTCGAGATGTACACCATGCAGAAGTATCTCCAGTACGGAGCGCTGCGCAGGAATGACCTTCTCCACTTCGATGCCTGGGCCTCCACCTTCGGCGAGACGGTGACGGCTATCGAGCTTTCTCCGGAGGGCACGGGCTACCGCGCCAAAACGAGGTTTGCCAAGTTCTATAATCTACCGGAGCTCATGGCAATGTTCAAGGAGACCGCAGATATTCAAACGGCGGATATGCTCAAGCTCCCCGTGCCGGAGGCCCATTACCACAGCGTTGTTTTGAAGCCATCAGAAACGCAGAAAGAAATGGTGGCGGGATTGTCTGAACGAGCCGAGCGTGTCCGCAATAAGATGGTGGATTCCAGCGTGGATAACATGCTCCTCATCACCAATGACGGCAGAAAGCTCGCCTTGGACCAGCGGCTCATGAACGATATGCTCCCCGACAGCGAGACAAGTAAGGTGGGCGCGTGTGCGGAGAATGTTTTTGACATCTGGCAGCGCACTGCCGACCGGAAATCGACACAGATGGTGTTCTGCGACCTGTCTACGCCCCACGGCGACGGCAAGTTCAATGTGTACGATGATCTCCGAAACAAGCTGATTGCCAAGGGCATTCCGGAAGAGGAAATCGCCTATATCCACACGGCAAACTCCGAGGCGCAAAAGAAAGAACTGTTTGGCAAGGTGCGTTCCGGCCAGGTGCGGGTGCTCATCGGCTCCACGCAGAAAATGGGAGCCGGTACCAATGTGCAGACGAAGCTTGCGGCACTTCATCATTTGGATTGTCCGTGGCGACCGTCTGACCTGCAGCAGCGGGAAGGTCGTATCATCCGGCAAGGCAATGAGAACCCGGAAGTGGATATCTACACCTATGTGACCGAGAACACCTTCGACAGTTACCTGTACCAGATGGTGGAATCCAAGCAGAAGTTCATTGGACAGATCATGACCAGCAAATCCCCGGTGCGTTCTGCGGAGGACATTGACGAAACAGCCCTGAGCTATGCGGAAATCAAGGCGCTGTGCGCCGGCAATCCCCACATCAAGGAGAAGATGGATCTGGACATTGATGTGTCCCGCCTAAAGCTTCTCAAGGCCAACCATCTGAGCCAACGCTATTCGCTGGAGGATCAGATTTTGAAGGAGTTCCCCCAGAAAATCAAATCATTGGAGCAGCGCATTGAGGGCTATAAAGCGGATATTGACCAGCTCAAAAGAAATACCGAGCCCAACGAGGACGGGTTCTCTCCCATGATTATGCCGGGCGGCACGGTAAGGGAAAAGAAGGCTGCCGGCGATGCCATCCTCGGCCTTTGCAAGTCCATGACAAGCCCCGACCCGATTCCCATCGGTCAGTACCGAGGCTTTGATATGGAGCTGTCCTTCGACACCTTCAGCCGGGAATATAAGATCACGCTGATTCATCAGCTGCGGCATACGGTCACGCTGGGCACGGACATCTTCGGCAATATTCAGCGACTGGATAACACCCTCGGCGCTTTTGATGAACGGATGGCGGCGTGTGCCGAGCAGCTGGAGAATACACGGGTTCAGCTTGAAAACGCAAAGGCTGAGGTACAGAAGCCATTCTCCCAGGAGGAAGAACTGAAAGCCAAATCGGAACGGCTAAATGAACTGAATGCGATGCTCAATCTCGACAAAAGAGAGAACGAGATCGTTGACGGTGAGCGAGCCGAGGAAGAGCCGCAAAAAGCGACCATAGACAGAGAACGCTAAGGAGGCAAACCACAGCGGCAGTGCAGGATATCTGCGTTGCCGCTGTGATTTGCAAGCTGGAAAATACGCCGAGCGTGTGATATAATGGGGCTGACAAATCGGTATTTGTGGGTGTGATTGATGAGAATTGTAGAAGTTACAGAAAACAAAAAACAATATCTTGATTTGCTCCTGTTGGCGGATGAGCAGGAAGATATGGTTGACCGTTATCTCTATAATGGTAAAATGTATGTTCTTGATGATGACGGAGTGAAATGCGAGTGTGTCGTAACGGACGAAGGGAATGGGATACTTGAAATTAAGAATATCGCTACAGTTCCCCCATTTCAGCGAAAAGGCTATGCCAAAGCGCTGATTGAATTTCTTGTTGAAAAATACCGCAGACAATTTTCGATACTGCAAGTGGGAACCGGCGACAGCCCGTTGACGATACCCTTTTATGAAAAATGTGGCTTTGTACGCTCGTATATCGTGCCAAATTTCTTTACGGATCATTATGACCACCCGATATATGAGTGTGGTGTACACCTTGTAGATATGGTGTATTTGCAAAGAACTCTATAAAACAGATTCAAGTTTGCCGAAATATCTTTCTAACTTTCCCTATTTTACAGGCTTTTCAGCCCATTCATTAGTGAAATGATATGTATTTTCCCTTATTTTTGCCCTTATGAGATAATCGTAAGGGAAATAAGGGAAAGTTTTATTTAGTCGTTGCCTGCCACTTTATCAAGTAACTTTGCGGATTCCCGCTTGGCTTTTCTTGTGGAATGGGCGTAGACATTCATTGTGGTACTGACATCTGAGTGTCCTAACAGTTCCTGTACATCTTTCGGAGCTGCTCCATTTGCCAGAAGGTTGCTTGTGTAGGTGTGTCGCAACTGGTGAAAATGAAATCCTTCAAATCCATCCAGTTTCTGAGCAATCTTCCTGCAAACAATTCCTAACGTGCTTGGCAGTTCCAAACTTCCATCCGGTCTTAAGCAGACAAAGGATATTTCCTTATAATCTTCTGGAACATTCTCTGTTCCGTCCAGATGATAGAACTCATAGTAAACTCTGTTTTTGTCTTTTACTTCTCTGTAGTAGTTTTTGTGGTAAAGTTCTCCGTACTGCATTCGGTTTTTAAGTTGTTCCTTTCGGGCATTGCGAAGAATCTCTGCCAGTGTATCTCCAAAATCAACAATCCTTACCTTTTTTCGTTTGGTTGGTCCGATGATATTCTTGTGCCTTGAACCATCATATCGGATACTGCGTCTGATCGTAAGGCACTGTTCTTCAAGATTTACATCCTGCCATGCCAGACCACAGGCTTCAC
>ERZ1106935.2871-NODE-2871-length-10834-cov-6.709435_pt1 | contig 10834 bp, 8 predicted proteins | sample MGYA00403666_ERZ1106935 | MGnify/ENA primary metagenome ERZ1106935 (study PRJEB35170, sample SAMEA104062452) | human gut metagenome | biome: human gut; feature: human-associated habitat; material: faeces | place: Denmark | collected 2012-11-20 ... | reverse complement strand
GTAGAGCACTTGACTTTTAATCAAGTTGTCCGGGGTTCGAATCCCCGATGCTTCACTATGTGGAACCCTTTCGAGGGTTCTTTTTTTGTTCTGCATATCCAAAATTGGTCCACCGGACCAATTTTGATTATGTTTATCTTAAGGTTACGGCGAAAATCTTGCAAAAGAGCAGGAAATGTACTATGCTTTGAAAGAATAAAAAAGAACGGAGGAATCTGTTTATGGCACAAAAAAACAAAAGACGAAGACGCCAGTTTCAGCAGAAAGTGATTTTAAGTGTTCTGCTTGTTATCATTATCGGATTGATTGGCGTGCTTGGATATCAGATGCAGAAGAACGAGAAAAAACAGACGGATGGAAACGCAAGTGCATCCTCTTCGGTTTCGTCATCCTCTCTTGTTGGGGACAGTTCAGAGCCGATATCGGATTCCAGCCCGGAGGAGGAGATTACACCGACGCCTGAGCCGGTACAGCAGATTTCGTCAGATGGTCTGAACAGTCAGCATGCCCTGCTGGTGCGGGAAAGCGATCTGGCTGAGATGATGAATCTGGGCGGAGATGAGAGAATTTATCCGGCGTCGATGACAAAGATTATGACAGCGCTGCTTACCATTGAAAATCTTCCGGATCTGAACGAGACGATTACGGTTCCGGAGGACATTTTCGAGGAACTGACGGCACAGGATGCGTCGGTAGCGGGATTTAATCCGTACGAACAGCCAACGGTTCGTGATCTTCTCTATGGTGTGCTGCTGCCATCCGGCGCAGATGCCTGTGAGACATTGGCGAGAGCAGTCGGCGGATCGGAAGAAGGTTTTGTGGCCATGATGAACCAGAAAGCAGAAGAACTGGGACTTACCAATACGCATTTTGAGAACTGCACGGGACTGCATAACGACAACCATTATTCTACCTGCCGTGATATTGCGGTGCTGATGAGTGAGTGTCTGAAGAGTGATACGTTTCGCGAGATCGTGACGAGGGAGGTTTACACAACGGAAGCTACCGCATCACACCCGGAGGGAATTACGCTGTATGATACGATGCTCCACCGATTTACCAGCTATGAGATGAGTACGACACTGGAGAACGGGGCAGTCATTGAAGGCGGAAAGACCGGATTTACCGATGAGGCGGGTCAGTGCCTGGTCAGCTTTGCAGAATATGGAGGCGAAGAGTACATACTTGTTACGGCAGAGGCCATGACGGATTCGGGATCTGCGGTGGACAGCATCGCGGATGCGAGTACGGTGTATGGAAGATTACAGTAAATACAGGTGAAAGTGAGAGCTGGAAACGGGAGAAAATTCCCGGTTCCGGCTCTTTTTTTGCGTGAAGTAAGTCGAGAAAATAAGGTGTGGATAACATTGGGGATGTTTTGCACGGAATGCGCAGAAAAGAATTATGTTTTCCACAAAAGAAAGAAGCGCAGGGGAAAAATTGTGGATAACGGAAAGGAAAAATCCGGTTTTTGTGTATAGATCGCGCCGGATGGGAAATACTGCTTACTGTAGAAAAGCAGGAGGAGAGCGAGAAATCGAAAAACGCCTCTGAAATGCTTAAAAAGATATCAGCAGAGGTGGTAAGAACATGAAAAGAGACAAGTTGAGAATCGGCGTGATCACAGCGGCACTGGCAATGATGATTGCAGGCGGAGTGCTGACCTGGCAGCAGGATGCGAGAAACGGTAAGGCAGATCAGGCGAAACAGGGAGAGACGGCACAGCTTACAGAGGACGAAAGCACCGGAACTACAGAACAGCAGACGGAGGAGACGACGGGAGATGCAGACGGAACGCGTGCCGTACAGGATCAGGCAGATGATGTGGAAAACAGTCTGGAACAGGTGCCGGAAATGGAAGCGGCGTGTGAAGAAGAGGCGGTGGGAAATCCAGAAGCAGATGCAGAGACGGCTCAGAATACACCGGAAGAATCAGATGGGAATACAGAAAGACAGGACGCGCAGGCGGTAAACGGAACAGCGGCGGATCAGAACGGAGAAACAGGATCAGGAGAAACAGCGGCGAATGAAGAAACGAGTGCAGCATCCGGAACTGTGGATTCTGCAGAAAATCAGGAAACGGCAGTTGAGACAGCAGGGGCTGCACAGGATCTGATGTTCAGCGAAGCGACAATCATGGAACTGCCGGTTACTGGAACAGTTCTGATTCCGTATAACATGGAAAATACCGTTTATTTCCCGACACTGGATCTTTACCAGTGCAATCCAGGCGTTGTTTTCTCGGCGGCAGAAGGAACTCCGGTTCTGGCGGCAGCGGACGGAGAAGTTGTGAGTGTGGAAAATGATGCAAGAACCGGCCTCACCGTCACCATGAATCTTGGAAATGGATACGAAGCCATCTACGGACAGCTCACAGACGTTTCCCTCGAGGCAGGCCAGAAAGTTCAGAAAGCAGCACGGATCGGAGCAGTTGCAGCACCGACGAAATATTATGTAAAAGAGGGAAGCAATCTTTTCTTTGAGATGAAAAAAGATGGAAAAGCCATTGATCCTATGGCATATCTCCCGGCAATTTCGGAATAAAAAAGAGGACCTGCACGAAATGGGATGCGGGAAAGTATTATAAAGTGTAGGATTCGCAATCGAATCTTTTTTACAGGTTTTGAATACAAAAAAGGCGGCGCAGACCGCGGATGGTAAAATACCGTTTTTCGATTGCTTTTTATAAAAAAGGCTGGCTGAAAACAGTCAGCTTTACATATAACAAACAGGATTGTTTTGATATAGAAAAAGGGCGGAATAAAAGGAAAGTAACCGGTTACAGAAAATGTGAAAGTTTGTCATTTTAGGGGTTTCGTTTTTGGCTGTTATCGGTTAAAATAGACGTAGTGGACAGATCCTGAAAAAAGGAGGATTAGAAAAATATGGAGCTTTTATTTATGGACCCGGTGTTCAAAGAAGCAATCTGGGGTGGAACAAAGTTAAGAGACGTATTTGATTACGAAATTCCGAGCGATACAACCGGCGAGTGCTGGGCGATCAGCGGACATGCCAACGGAATGAGCCGTGTGGCAGGCGGAAGATTTGATGGAAAAACATTAGGTGAGCTCTGGAAAGAGGAGCCGGAAATTTTCGGAAATTACCCGGGAAGCCAGGTTCCGCTGCTGATCAAGATCATTGATGCAAAAAATGATCTGAGCATCCAGGTTCATCCAGATGATGCTTATGCAGGAGAGCATGAGAATGGATCTCTTGGAAAGACCGAGTGCTGGTACGTGCTGGACTGCGAACCGGGTACAGAAATTGTTATCGGACACAATGCAAAAGACAAGGCAGAAGTGGAGAAAATGATCCGCAATCATGAGTGGAGCGATTTCATCCGCAAAGTGCCGGTACATAAGGGAGATTTCTTCCAGATCAATCCGGGATGCGTACATGCCATCAAAGGCGGCACACTGATTCTGGAGACACAGCAGAGCAGCGATATCACCTATCGTGTATACGATTATGACAGACTGCAGAACGGCAAACCGAGACAGCTTCATGTAGAGCAGAGTATCGATGTTATCGAGGCTCCGTTTAAACCGGCAGATATTGATACCTTTACAGAGGAAATCCCGGGCGCGGTACATACCCATTTTGTAACATGCAAGTTCTACTCTGTAGATAAATACGACATCGACGGTGTATTCACCTTAGATGCGAAAAAATATTATACTAATGTAAGTGTAATCGCCGGAGAGGGTACTGTAAACGGTATTCCGGTTAAGAAAGGTACTCACTTTATTATACCGGCTAATTTTAATGGATGCAGATTTGAAGGAAAACTTTCTGTAATCTGCTCAAATCCAGAAGCATAAGAGAGGAGAAAAACACAATGAGACTTGGAGCATTAGAAGCAGGCGGAACAAAGATGGTCTGCGCAATTGGAAACGCAAATGGAGAAATTTATGAGAGAATTTCTATCCCGACCGAGACACCGGAAATTACCGTTCCGAAAATGATTGAGTATTTCAAAGAGAAGGACATTCAGGCACTGGGAATCGGTTGCTTTGGACCGATCGACCTGAACAGAAAATCCGAAACATATGGTTACATTACCACAACTCCCAAATTAGCATGGAAGAACTACAATATCGTAGGCGCTTTCGCAGATGCACTGGACATCCCGGTTGGATTTGATACCGATGTAAACGGTTCTGCACTGGGTGAGGCTACCTGGGGAATCACAAAAGGTCTGGACAACAGCATTTACATCACCATCGGAACGGGCGTTGGAATGGGAATTATTTCCAATGGCAAGCTGTTGCACGGCATGCTTCATCCGGAAGGCGGACACGTTCTGCTGACCAGACATCCGAAAGATACTTACGGCGGAAAATGCCCGTATCACAGCAACTGCCTGGAAGGTCTTGCTGCAGGTCCTGCCATTGAAGCACGCTGGGGCAAAAAAGGTATTGAGCTGGCAGACAAAAAAGAGGTATGGGAGCTTGAGGCTTACTATATCGGACAGGCACTTGTAGACTGCATCATGCTGCTCTCCCCGCAGAGAATCGTTTTGGGCGGAGGCGTTATGCATCAGGAGCATATGATGCCGCTCGTAAGAGAAGAAGTAAAGAAACAGCTGAACGGATATCTTGTAACAAAAGAACTTGAGGATCTCGACAGCTACATTGTACTTCCAAGCCTGAACGACAATCAGGGTATCATGGGTGCGCTGAAACTGGCTGTAGATGAGCTGGCAATGCAGTAAAAATAAAAATGAGAAAACCGTTCGGAGAAATCCGGACGGTTTTTTGCTTACAGGAAACTTCGTTGAATTTTCCTGCGAAGCAGGACTCTTTCTTATTTTTTTGATTGCGCCTAAAAGAACCGAGTGTTAAAGTTACATAGAATACAGATGAACAGAAGGAACGGAATTTGAAATGGAACAGGGGAATTTTACATATATTCTGGAATGCAGCGATGGATCTTTTTATACAGGCTGGACCAATAATTTGGAACGCAGAGTAAAGGCACACAATGCTGGAAAAGGAGCGAAATATACAAAGAGCCGCAAACCGGTAAAACTGGTGTATTTTGAAACCTTTTTAACAAAACAGGAGGCTATGCGGAGAGAATGGGAAATTAAGCAGCTTTCGCGGGTAGAAAAATGGAAGCTGATTCAAGCGAAGAAGCAATAAAAATACAAAAACAGACGGCTCAAACAGGCACAACGGTATGCGTAAGCGAGCAGTCTGTTTTTTTGTGTCAAAGCAGGTCGAACATTTTCAAAAGAAAATAGATATTTTGACTTGAAAAATAATTTTATCCTGCTATAATAAAAGAAACAATGATAAGTAGTAATAAAAACTACATAAAGTGGTAATTGAAATACACAGTGCTTCTGACAGGAAAGGAATGAGCAGGATGAAGTATATCAGAAAAAATGGAATTAAGGATCCCGGCAGTGCGATTACGCATGGGATTGCGTTGATCCTGGCGATGGTGGGAACGCTGCCATTGCTTTTGAAGGCGGCTCGGGAGCCGGATCATCTGCATGTGATTGCGATGGCAGTATTTATGCTGAGCATGATTTTGCTGTATCTGGCGAGTACCGTGTATCACACGTTTGATGTAAACGGGAAGGTGAACCGTCGACTGAAAAAATTTGATCATATGATGATTTCCGTGCTGATTGCGGGAAGCTATACGCCGATCTGTCTGATTGCGCTGCATGGACGGACGGGAATTGTACTTTGTGCATTGGTGTGGGCAGCAGCAATTGGCGGAATTCTTGTCAAGGCATTCTGGATCAATTGTCCGAAGTGGTTTTCCTCAGTGTTGTATATCGCAATGGGATGGCTGTGTGTACTGGCATTTCATCCGCTGTTTCTGGCTCTTTCACGGCCGGCATTTGGATGGTTGCTGGCGGGCGGCATCATTTACACGGTCGGCGGGGTGATTTACTCCTTAAAAATGCCGATGTTTAATGCGAAGCATAAAATGTTCGGAACACATGAAATTTTTCATCTGTTTGTGATGGGTGGCAGCTTCTGTCATTTTGTTGTGATGTATTATTTTGTGGCGGCGATGCCGGTATAAAAACTTGTTTGAAGATAAAACAGTAATGCAAAAATAAAATACTGCGGAACGTATTTTCGTTATACCCGGGTATTAACATTTATTTGGGAAAACTTTACGCTCCGCAGTACTATTTTTGCATTATTTTTTCTTTTGACGGTATTCACTCGGAGAAATTTCGTAGACTTTTTTGAATACCTGTGTAAAATAAGAAAAATTCGTGTAGCCGATATTCGTTGCAATTACACTGACCGGGAGATTGGTTCCCTCAAGCAGGGAAATCGCAATTTTCAGTTTTTCCTGCACGATATAGTCAGAAAGTGAAATTCCTTTTACCTTTTTGAAAAGCCGGGAGAGGTATTCCGGGTTCATGTATACCTGATGTGCGATTTCGGTGCGGGTAACATTCTGGTGAATATTTTTCTGAATAAAATTTACCACCTGGTCGATCTGTGAAACACCTGGTTCTGCGCTAATTTGAAGGCTTTTTAGATAATCAACGGAAAAATCAAGCAGTTTATGCATCTCTTCTATGGAATGACAGGAGTTGTTCAGGGCGTGAATATCGTATTCTTTTTCAAAAACACCGTGTGCACCGATGTGGTGATGGTTCAGAATCTGATAGAAGAGCTGAAGAAAATCCTGTAAAAAGAGACTGAGCATTTTCTGGTTTACATGACCGGATTCTTTTTGGCGGAGCAGATAATCATGCATGTCTGCACGGACGGCATCGTAATAACCAGAGGAGAGCATGACATTCCAGTGGACAAAATCCGGAGGGGTGTAGGGAACCTGGGAAATACTGGATTTCTGATAAAAAATACCGCTATAGTTTGCCACATTTTCACTGCGCTGTTCCAAAAGCTGCTGTATTTTATCTGGTAGCAGAAGAAAATTTGCAGAATGAGCACAGTAGCATGCTATTTTAAAGTGGAGATACTGTGAAGCGGCTTCCACAAAAGTATGCAAATAAATTTGCACCTGATCTTTTGTAAAATTATCGGTTTCGTATAAAATAAGGGCAAAAACCTGTTCGTGGACATGGCAGAAAAGCAGTTTTTTAGTGAACGGCTTAAACAGCTCGGAAATGACATTCTGCAGGATAGAGCGGAGGAGAGAAAGGTCACGAACTGGATGTGGCGTGTCCTGTTCGAGAATATCAATCAAAGTCAGAACACAGGAACGGCCGGGATCGAGTTTTATGGAGATCGTGTCCAGAAAACTCAGGATATTCTGCGGTTCTGCAGGCTGTTTCTGCAAAAATTCATTTAAAAGCACATCAAGAAGATCCATTTCGCGTTTGCTGAAATAGTTTCCATATTCACTGTAAAATTTTTCCTTTTTTTCCTTTTGAATTTGCAGGACTGCTTTCTGAATGGAAACCTCAATTGCACTGTAGGGAGCGGGCTGAATCAGATAATCGAATCCGCCGAGTTGCAGTGCTTTTTGTGCATAGGAAAAATCTTCATGTGAGGTGAGAAAAATACATTTGATTTCTGGAAAATGCTCCGCAACCCATTCATAAAGTTCAAGACCGCTGCCGAGCGGCATTTCGATATCGCAGAGCATGATATCCACGGAATTGTTTGAAAGAATTTCACGCGCACGGATAATGTCGTTAGCACAGAAAACCTGTCGGATGGAAAGCGCATCCCAGTTGATGCCGGAATGAATACCGGCGACAACATCGGGTTGGTCATCAATAATCAATACATTCATTCGGGATTCCTCCTCTTTCTAGGATAATGAAAACAAATTTTCGTTTGAGAGTAAGCTACTTTTAGTTTCTGAACTGGTATTTGGTTCTTCCTGGATGGGCAGGATAATTTCTGTCAGGGCGCCGGAGGAATTGTTCATACAGATCAGTCCGGCCTGATCACCGTAAAGTAAGGTAAGTCGTTGACGGAGATTGTGTATACCGATGTGCTGTCCGGTTACTGCATCTTCTGTATGTTGCAGAAAGGACTGCAGAAATTCGTCCGGAAATCCGGTTCCGTTATCCTGAATACTGATATTTAAATAATTTCCTTCTTCAGTCTCTGTCAGCTGTACGGAAATGTGTACATTGAGCGGCTGGCTGGAGATTCGCCCATGCTTAAAAGAATTTTCGACGAATGTCTGAATGCAGAGCATGGGAACCGGAAACTTTGAAACAGCGGGATCGGCAGAAATGGTCAGCTCAGAAGAATCTCTTGTGTTTAGCTTCTGAAGTTTATAATAATTCTGTACCTGATTCAGTTCCGTCTGCAGTGGCACAAGACTGCTGTTGTCGCGGAAGGTATAGCGGATATACTGGGAAACATATAAAATCATTTGCTGTGCATCGTTTCCTTTATTCTGTTGAATCATACCGTAAAGAGTTTTCAGGCAGTTCAGATAAAAATGAGGCTTCAACTGAATTTGAAAATATTGCAGCTGAGATTTTTGAATGATCAGCTTATTTTCATAAGTGCGGATTTTCAGATTGTGAATTTCATCCATCATTCGGTTAAAAGTGGAATTAAAGACGGAAAATTCACGGATAAACTGTGTTTCCTGCAGTTTTGAGTTCAATTTACCGTTTCGAATATTCTCCATGGTAGCGATTGCATCTCTTAATGGAGAAAAGTAAATTTTGATGGCCAAAAAACACATGAACGGAATCAAAAGCAGTGCCAGCACAGAGGCAATGATGGCAAACATCTGTGTCGCATTTAAATAAAACTGGCTTCCCTGGTAAGGGGAAAGGTAAAGCATGGTAATATCAGCATATTTTAAGCGATCCTGTACAACAAAAAAGTTTTCTTTTTGTCCTTTTTTGATGTGGTTATTGTCTTCAGGCGAAAAGGTCAGTTTATTTTCTGTAATGGTTTTAGAAGGATTTAATACGGTTCCGTCGTTGGAAAGATAGACGAGTGAACTAGTTTTATGCGTCTGTGTGGCGAGGCGAGATGGAACCATGACCAGATCAAAATCTACGAGAGAAACACTGTAGGCATTGGAAAAACCGATAAGGCGAACCAAAAAGTATTTATCACCGACTTTATCGTAAAACCAGGATTTGGGAGTTGATTCAAAATCAAGGGATTTTACGTAATTCTGCATTGTTATTAATTCTTTATAGGAATAGCAGTCCTGATAGGCACAGCGGCAGACATCATTGGGAGCAGAATAAATATAGACAGCACCGAGACATTCTGTCAGAGCAAGCTGTTCCCGTGCTTTATTCACAATGGAGAGTGTATTTAAATGAACATCGAGCGGATCAAGTTTATATTTTAGTTTCTGATAATTCCAGTTCGTAGCCCAGTTCTGTGCCATTGAGGTTTCTATCTGGGAAAGATCTGCTTCTAACTGTTCCTGATAGAGAAACAGAGCATTTCGATTTGCAGAAGCGATTTCGCGGTTCAGCAGGCGAAGCGAGTAGAAATCAAAAAATATCGTCAGAAATGTAAGCGGAATAAGCATGATAAGGCTTATAAGGGTGAAAAAAATTTTTGATGAGATGTAAAAATTTTTACGAGATAACATAAGAACCTCCCAAAATATAACAATATAAGAAAAATCGTGTGAGCGTTCCAACTGTTGGAACATGCCATTTATTCTAATATAGATGTCGTGTGTTTTCAAGAAATAAGTATACAGATTCGTTAAAATAACGAAAGTTACAGTGGTATGTCACAATATATAAAGAGAAAGTCACAGATTTTATAGAGAAAGAGATACTTCTTTGATAGGATATAGCTATTCGTAAAACAAAGAAAAGAACAAAGGAGAGAAATGTAATGAATAAGAAAAAAGCAATGGCATTTTTACTTGTTTCTGTTATGGCGGGAAGTATGCTGGCAGGTTGCGGAAGCGATGCAAGCTCTGCACAGGGTTCATCTTCTAAGAGCGCAGAAAGTAGCAATAATGACAGCTATACAGTAAAAATTCTGGCACCTGGTGATGCAAGTACAGATGACTGCGCAAAAATTTCTGAAGCAGCGAGCAAAATCACAGAGGAAAAATTTAATACAAAAATTGAAGTAACAAGAGTTGGCTTTGGAAGCTATGATCAGCAGGTAAACCTGACATTGGCATCTTCTGAAAAATTGGATCTGATGTATGAGTACTGTGGAAATGTAACATCTGCAATCAGCAGCGGACAGATCCTTCCGATTACGGATTATCTGGACAGCTATGGCAGCGATATGAAATCTGAAATCAGTGAATCCGACTGGAAATGTGTAACCTTTAACGGCAATATTTATGGTGTTCCGTCCAATAAAGAGAAAGCAACGGGATGGGGATTTGCTATGAATAAAGAGATGGCAGATGCAACCGGAATTGACTATAGTTCTATTAAAACAGAAGAGGAGTTGGAGCCGCTCCTTGAAAAAGTAAAAGAAATGTATCCAGATGTATATCCCATTGTTTCTCATGTGGGTTCCATGAGCCTTATGACAAACCCAGATGACCTTGGTGGAGATATCGGATCTTTAGAGAGTGTATCTTCTGACAGCACAGAAGTTATTAATTACTACGCAACAGATAAATATATGAACGAAATGAAACTTCGCTATGACTGGGCGCAGAAAGGTCTGATCATGCCGGATGCTTCCACTTCTACTGAAATGGCAAATAGTCTGATTGGTTCTGGTAAAGGTTTTGGACGTTTTACAAATACAAAACCAGGTATCGAGCAGGAGATCGAAAAAGAGTCCGGAAAAGAAATCGTTGTTTTGAATCTGGTAGAACCATATACTACCACAACACGTGTTGACATTGTATGGTATGTTCCGCATAACAGTGATAAACCGGAAAGAGCTGTACAGGTATTAAACGAGAT
>ERZ1106935.2864-NODE-2864-length-10864-cov-2.726062_pt1 | contig 10864 bp, 8 predicted proteins | sample MGYA00403666_ERZ1106935 | MGnify/ENA primary metagenome ERZ1106935 (study PRJEB35170, sample SAMEA104062452) | human gut metagenome | biome: human gut; feature: human-associated habitat; material: faeces | place: Denmark | collected 2012-11-20 ... | reverse complement strand
ATGGTGGTCAAAAGTCTGGTGGAAAAAACGAGGCATAAATTCAACGCCTCCGTGGCGGAGGTGGACAGACAGGAGGAGCATAAAATGCTCGTGGTTGGCTTTGCTTGTGTCAGCAATGAAAAAAGCCATGCGGAGCGTATGCTGCAGCATATTCTGGATTTCATGGAGAAAAGCACAGAAGCGGAATTGATTTCGGCAGAATATGAGGTATATTAGGTGTATTTTTGTTGAAAACAGACGGAAAATTTGCATTTACCTGTAGATTTTCAAAATTCAGTGTGTTATAATCTACTGTGATTGTGCAGTTTTAGCGTACTGTAACTCAACATGGCAGCATCATTTAGAAAATAAAGACAAAGTTGTCATAAAAAACGAATATCTTTAAGGAGGAACTTCTTACAATGAACGCAACATTAATCAGCAAAGAAAAAACAGCAGTAAAACTTTCTTTTGAAGTAAGCGCAGAAGTACTGGAACAGGGCATGGCTTTTGCTTACAACAAACACAAAAATAATCTGTCTCTGCCCGGCTTCAGAAAGGGTAAAGTACCCAGAAAGCTGATTGAAGCACAGTATGGCGAAGGCTTTTTCTATGAAGATGCAATCAACCACATCTTCCCCGATGAATACATGGCAGCAGTAAAGGAACTGGGTCTGGACGTTGTTTCCGCTCCCACTCTGGATATTGACTATATTCAGTCCGGCAAGGGCGCAAAATTCATCTGCGATGTAACTGTAAAGCCTGAAGTGGAACTGGGTCAGTATAAGGGTCTGGAAGTAGAAAAGGTTTCCGCAGAAGTAACAGATGAAGACGTTATGAAGGAACTGGAAAAGGTGCAGAAGCAGAACGCAAGAAAGGTTGAAGTAACAGATAGAGCAGCACAGCTGGGCGATGTTGTAAACATTGACTATCTGGGCTCCGTTGACGGCGTTGCTTTCGATGGCGGCAAGGCAGAAGGCTTTGATCTGGAGCTGGGCTCTCATTCCTTCATCGAAGGCTTTGAGGATCAGATTGTTGGCCACAACATCGGTGAAGAATTTGATATCAACGTAACCTTCCCCGAAGCTTACCATGCACCTGAACTGGCAGGCAAGGCAGCTGTATTCGCAATTAAGGTAAACGGTATCACAGCAAAGGAACTGCCCGAACTGAATGACGCATTTGCAGAAGATGTTTCCGAATTCTCCACTCTGGATGAATACAAAGCAGACATTCTGGCTAAACTGGCTGCAGAGAAGACAGAAAAGGCAAAGCAGCTGCAGGGCGATAAGCTGCTGGATGCAGCAGTTGCAAACTGCAAGATGGAAGTGCCTCAGGTTATGTATGATAACAAGATTGACAGCATGATGAGAGAATTTGAAGAAAATATCGTTCGTCAGGGTCTGTCCATGGATGTTTACTATCAGTACATGGGTACAAATGAAGAAACCATGAGAGAAACCTTCAAGGATACATCCATGAAGAGTGTTGATGCAAGACTGATGCTGGAAGCAATCGCAAAGGCTGAAAATCTGGTTATCTCCGATGAAGATCTGGATGCAGAGGTTATCAAATACGGCGAAAGCTACGGTGTAGATGGCAAGACAATGCTGGATATGATTCAGGAAGACGATAAGAACGCCCTGAGACAGGATATGCTGGTAAGAGCTGCTATGAAGGTAATCGAAGACAACGCAGTCATCAAAGAAGCATAAGAAGCATAAAAAAAGCAACAAAAAGGCGAAGCCTTGGGAATATTGCAATGCAGATAGGCACAGGAAACTGTGCCTATTTAGATAATATAAGATTGGAGGAATCATAATGAGTTTAGTACCTATGGTCGTAGAACAGTCCAACCGTGGCGAACGTTCTTATGATATTTATTCCAGATTGCTGAAGGACAGAATCATTTTTCTGGGGGAAGAGGTCAACGATGTAACCGCAAGTCTGGTTGTGGCACAGCTGCTTTTTCTGGCGGCGGAGGATCCCGATAAGGACATCAACCTCTACATCAACAGCCCTGGCGGTTCTGTAACGGCAGGCATGGCAATTTATGACACCATGCAGTATATCAAGCCTGATGTATCCACCATCTGTATCGGTATGGCGGCAAGCATGGGCGCATTTCTTCTGGCAGGCGGCGCAAAGGGCAAGAGATATGCTCTGCCCAATGCAGAGGTCATGATCCATCAGCCCAGCGGCGGCGCAAGAGGGCAGGCAACGGATATCCGTATCCATGCGGAAAATATCCTGCGCACCAAAGCAAAGCTGAATCAGATTCTGGCGGAAAATACAGGCAAGCCTGTGGAAGAAGTGGAAAGAGACACAGAACGCGATAACTTTATGAGCGCTGAGGAGGCAAAAGCCTACGGTTTGATTGATGCTGTCATCACAAAGCCTCAGACAAAGGAGAGAGGATAAATGGCAGGGAAAACGGAAGATATGAATAAGCTGCACTGCTCCTTCTGCGGAAAAACGCAGGATCAGGTGAAAAAGCTGATTGCCGGCCCGAATGTATATATCTGCGATGAATGTATCGACCTCTGCTCGGACATTATCGAGGAAGAATATGATGTGCTGGCAAATAAGGATGAAAATTTCAATGTGCCGAAGCCGAAGGAGATTAAGGAAACGCTGGATGAATATGTCATCGGGCAGAGCAGAGCAAAACAGGCTTTGGCGGTTGCGGTGTATAACCACTATAAACGCATTTATATGGATACCAAGGCAGAGGATGTAGAGCTGCAAAAGAGCAATATCCTTCTGGTTGGACCTACAGGGACAGGGAAAACCCTTCTGGCGCAGACCTTGGCAAGGGTGCTGAATGTACCCTTTGCGATTGCAGATGCAACCTCTCTGACCGAAGCCGGCTATGTCGGCGAGGATGTGGAGAATATCCTGCTCAAGCTGATTCAGGCGGCAGATTATGATGTGGATAAGGCAGAACGCGGCATTATCTATATCGATGAAATTGATAAAATCACAAAGAAAAGCGAAAATGTATCCATCACCAGAGATGTCAGCGGCGAAGGCGTACAGCAGGCACTGCTGAAAATTCTGGAGGGGACTGTGGCAAGCGTGCCTCCACAGGGTGGCAGAAAGCACCCGCATCAGGAATTTATCCAGATTGATACAACCAATATTCTTTTCATCTGCGGCGGTGCCTTCGGCGGCATTGAAAAAATCATTCAGAACCGCATGGGGCATAAGGTGATTGGCTTTGGTGCAGAGGTGCAGAGCAAGCTGGATAAAACAAATGACGAGCTTTTGCAGAGCCTCATGCCGCAGGATTTGCTGAAATATGGTCTGATTCCGGAATTTATCGGTCGTCTGCCTGTTGTGGTAACGCTGGATAATCTGGATGAGGATGCCTTTGTGCATATTTTAACAGAGCCCAAGAATGCGCTGACAAAGCAGTATGAATATCTTTTTGCACTGGATGATGTTATTCTGGAGTTTAAGGAGGAAGCACTGCGTGCCATCGCAAGAAAGGCAATGGAACGGGAAACCGGCGCGCGTGGGCTGCGTTCTATTGTAGAGGAATTCATTAACCCGATTATGTATGAAATCCCGACACAGACAAACGTGGAACGCTGCATTATCACAGAGGATGTTGTAAACGGCAAGGCGGCTCCCGAATATGTTTATAATGAAAACAGAAAGCCCCTGCAGCGGATGCGGAAGCGCAAAAGCAGCAGAGGAAACAGCGGTGTTTCCGCATAAATCAAGAAAAAACGGGAAAATTGAGTATCTCTATCCTAATGATAGGGATACTTTTTTATTGGAAAAACGCACAATAGAAGGGGATTTCATTTTGCAGTGTGCGGAAAAATGTGCATATTTGGCGGATTTGTCGGAATTTTTAACAAAATCGCAAAAAATGTCTAAAAAATCACAAATAGCTGTTGACGGAATCGCATTTGCGTACTATAATTTATGCGTACTTGAGAGAGAGACAAGGACAGAAAAATGTCCTTGATAAAAAGACAAAACATATTATATAAAAGACACTAGGAGGAAGAAAAATGCTTACACTGGAAATGATTCAGGACGCAAAAAAAACACTGGAAGGCGTTGCAAGAGTAACACCTTTGTACGAATCCGCTTTTATCAACCCTAACGCAAACGTATTTATCAAATGCGAAAATATGCAGGTAACAGGCTCCTTCAAGCTGAGAGGTGCTTATGTAAAAACAGCAAGCCTGACAGAAGAAGAAGCTTCCAAGGGTGTAATCGCTTGTTCCGCAGGTAACCATGCACAGGGCGTTGCTCTGGCAGCACAGAAAAAAGGCATCAAGGCTACTATCTGCATGCCCGCAGGCGCTCCTCTGGCTAAGGTTGAAGCTACAAAGAGCTACGGCGCAGAAGTTGTTCTGGTTCCCGGTGTATATGATGATGCTGCTGCAAAGGCAGTAGAACTGCAGCAGGAAAAGGGCTACACATTCCTGCATCCCTTCAATGATGAATATGTAATGGCAGGTCAGGGTACTGTTGGTCTGGAAATCATGGAAAAACTGCCCGAAGCTGACGTTGTATTCGTTCCCATTGGTGGCGGCGGTCTGATTTCCGGTGTTGCTTGCGCAATCAAGAGCATCAACCCCAACTGCAAGGTATATGGCGTACAGGCAGCAGGCGCTCCTTCCATGAAGCAGTCCATCGAACATAAGAAAATCGAAAAGCTGGCTAGCGTTTCCACAATGGCTGACGGTATCGCAGTTAAGGAGCCCGGCACACTGACATTCGAGGCTTGCATGAAATATGTTGATGGCATCGTAACTGTAACAGAAGCTGAAATCGCATCCGCAATCCTGATGCTGCTGGAAAAACACAAAATGGTAGCAGAAGGCGCAGGCGCAGTTTCCGTAGCAGCAGCTATGACAAATAAAGTAGATATCAAGGGCAAAAACGTTGTATGCGTAGTTTCCGGTGGTAACGTAGACGTAAACGTACTGGACAGAATCATCGACAAGGGTCTGCAGGAAAACGGCAGAATCGCTGAATTCTCTGTAATGATGGCAGATAAGCCCGGTCAGCTGATTCAGCTGCTGCAGATTATTGCACAGACAGGCGCAAACATTCTGGATGTAAATCACGACAGAAGAGCAAAAGGCGTAGCAGTAAGCAATGTAGTTGTAAACGTAACCGTTGAAACAAGAAACAAAGCACACTATGAAGAAATGGTTGCAGCACTGAAGGCACAGGGCTACACAATCTGATTTTTCCGAGTGCTTCATAATAACCTTTAACAACACAGGGTACTGATCGAAGGGTCAGTACCTTTTTTTGTTGAAAAAAGCGAAAAAATATATTATTCTGTTACCTGAGGTGAAAAATATGGAACAACAAAAGAAAAAGCGTACAGCAGGAATCTGCCTTACCCTCGCGGGTGGCATTTGCTGGGGGCTTTCCGGCTGCTTTGGGCAATATTTATTTCAGAAAAAGGATATTACGGCAGATTGGCTTGTGATGGTGCGGCTGCTTTTGGCGGGAGTACTTTTGGTTTTGATGGGCTTTTTGCTGACGAAAAAACGGATGGGGGATATCTGGAAAAATCCTGTGGACAGAAGGCAGCTCTTGATTTTTTCTATTTTTGGTATGCTGAGCTGTCAGTATACTTATTTTGCGGCCATCCAATATTCCAATGCAGGCACGGCAACGGTGTTGCAGTCCTTGGCGCCTTTGCTGATTTTGGGGGTTGTGTGCTTCAAGGAAAAGCGTTGGCCTCGTAAAATGGAAACAGGTGCTATCTTTTGTGCATTGCTGGGGGTGTTTTTGCTCAGTACGCATGGCGATATTCACAGCATGAGCATCACAACCTTGGCTTTGGTGTTCGGCTTAGGTGCGGCGGCAGGCGGTGCGGCGTATAATCTGCTTTCCGGGGATTTATTGCGGCATTATGGCGTATATGCCGTTGTGGGCTATGCCATGCTGCTTGCGGGTGTGGCAATGCTGCCCTTTGTGCGCCCCTGGAGCTATGCCGTTCCTTTTGACCAAGGAACTGTTTTGGCGACGGCAGGGGTGGTTGTGATTGGCACGGCGATTGCGTTTTCGCTTTATCTGAAGGGTGTCAGCATTGTGGGGCCCTTCATGGGAAGCCTGCTCGGGATGATGGAGCCGATTACGGCGGTTATCGTTTCCCTCCTCTTTTTGCACGCAAAATTCCAAGGCATAGACCTGATTGGCTTTGCGCTGATTCTGGGGACAGTGGTGGCGCTTTCCTTGCAATCGAAATAACGAAAAAAACAGGATACCTTGGTTTTTGCGGAAGCCAAGGTATATTTGCGTGCAAAGGAATTTTGTGATAAAATTATATATTAGAAAATTTTTATCTGAAGGATATGGAAATAGATGAGGTGAGAGCTTTGGCGGAACAGAAAAATAAGAAAAAAACTGCCAAAACCACTGCAAAATCGCCGTCTGTGAAAAAAGCAACGGCAAGGAGCAGTGCCGGAAGGGAAACAGCAAAAAAGGAAACGGGAGCGAGAAAAGAAACCACCAGAATGACGGCGCAGCCTGCCCGTTTTGGGGACAGTATTCTGGATGAAGTGATTCTGCTTCTGATTATTGTTGCATCAATTATTGTATTTATCAGCCTGCTGACGGAAAGGATGGGCATCATCGGCGGCATCATCAGCAGCTTTTTCAAGGGACTTTTCGGGCTTGGCGGGCTTTTTCTGCCCATCTGTGTGATTGCCTACTGCATCTGGATGCTGGTGAGCGAGGAAAAGCGATATCCGCTTGTGCGCGGCATCGGGGCGGGGCTATTTCTGCTGACCGTAGCCGCCTTTGCGCAGGTGCTGCACCCGATTCAGACGGCAGAAAGCCTTGGCTTTTTCAAACGCTGTGGTGTGCTTTACGGCGCAGGTGCGTTTACAAACGGAGGGCTGACAGGTGGACTGATTGGCGGTGGACTGGACAGGGCATTGGACACCCTTGGGAGCGTCATTGTCCTATTGGCGACAGGCATTATTTCCATCGTCATGGCAACAGGAAAATCCTTCTTCCATGCTCTTGGGGATGCCAATGCGCACCGTAAGGCGAGACGGAAGGTGAAAAACGAAAAAATCAAGAATAAAGCCGAGCGGATTCGCCAGCAGGAGGAGCTGGAAGCGGAGCGGCAGGCGAAAAAGGCACAGCGCCGCAGAAGGATGAACCGTGAGGATTTCAATATCGAGGTACAAGAGAACAGCGGCGAAACGCCCTACGTGGAGGAAACGGTGTTCCGCAAGAAGCCTTTGATTCTGGAAACGAAAAAACGGGAACCGATTTTTGATTTTGTGAAGGAAAACGGCGCAGAGGTTGCGGTGCGCAGAGAAGAAAAGACGGAGGATGCACCGAAGGAAGCGCACGATGAAAAAGCCGCAGAAACGCCTTCTATCCGAGAAGCGGCGGCAATGCCGGCAGAGGATGTGCGAAAGGAGGCGGCAGAGGAGCAGGTGAAACCGCAGGCAACAGAATCCGATGCGGCGGATGCATTGTTTGCGGAAATCTTTGCAGAAAAGCCGCGCGAGGAAAGCATCAAAACCGTTGTGCCGAGAAAGGAAACGCCCGCTGCCGAGGAAGAAATCCCCATTGCAATGATGGAGGAGGAGACTGTGGAAGAAACGCAGGCAGAGGAAGCGGAGGAATCCGAAGAAGCGGCAGAGCCGGAGGCAGCGAAGCCTGCGGCAGATATGCCTGAGCCAAAGAAGGAAACGGCACCTGTCGAGGAAGAAAAGCCGTATATCTTTCCGCCGATTACGCTGCTGGGAAAAGATCCGCAAACGGGCAACGGCAGCAACCGTTCGGAATTATTTGAAAATGCAAGAAAGTTGGAAACTACGCTGAAAAGCTTTAGTGTGGATGCAAAGGTAATCCAAATCAGCAGAGGTCCTACTGTGACGCGCTATGAGCTTTCGCCGAGCCAAGGCGTAAAGGTCAGCAAGATTGTGAATTTGGCGGATGATATCGCGCTGAATCTGGCGGCAAGCGGGATTCGTATTGAAGCACCCATTCCCGGCAAGGCGGCAGTCGGCATTGAAGTGCCGAATAAGGAAACACAGTCGGTTTATATGCGGACGCTGCTGGAAAGCGATGCCTTTAAGCAGCACCCCTCTAAGCTTGCCTTTGCCCTGGGGCAGGATATTGCAGGCAACCCTGTTGTGACGGATATTGCAAAAATGCCGCACCTGCTGATTGCGGGCGCAACGGGTTCGGGGAAATCGGTCTGCATCAATACGCTGATTACGAGTATTCTTTATAAGGCAGACCCCAAAGAGGTTAAGCTGCTTCTGGTTGACCCGAAGGTGGTAGAGCTGAGCGTGTATAACGGGATTCCGCACCTTTTGATTCCGGTTGTGACAGATCCGAAAAAGGCGGCCTCTGCGCTGAATTGGGCGGTGCGTGAGATGCTGCAAAGATATAATGACTTTGCTGCCCATGGTGTCAGAGATATTAAGGGCTTTAATAAATTGATGGAAGAAAAGGGTGACGAAAAGGGCAAAATGCCGCAGATTGTCATTATCATTGATGAATTGGCAGACCTAATGATGGCAGCGCCCGGCGAGGTGGAGGATGCTATCTGCCGTCTGGCGCAGATGGCGCGTGCGGCAGGGATGCACCTGATTATTGCGACACAGCGTCCCTCTGTGGATGTCATTACGGGGGTAATCAAGGCGAATATCCCTTCCAGACTGGCGTTTGCCGTATCCTCCGGCATTGACTCCAGAACGATTCTGGATATGGTCGGGGCAGAAAAGCTGCTGGGGAAGGGCGATATGCTGTTCTATCCTTCGGGACAAAGCAAGCCTTCCCGTTTGCAGGGCGCATTCGTAACAGATCAGGAGGTCGAAGCTATTGTCGATTTTCTGAAAAAGAGCAGCAAGCCCAATTATACACAGGAAACCATCGACCAGATTACCGCTGCCGGCAAGGTTGGCGGTGCGGCGGAGGATTCGGATGAATTTTTCTCGCAGGCAGTTGATTTGATTCTGGAAAAGGAAAAGGCATCTGTTTCCATGCTCCAAAGACAATTCCGCATCGGCTATAACCGCGCGGCAAGGCTGATGGATGATTTGGAGAAGCAGGGGATTGTCGGCCCGGAGGAGGGCAGTAAGCCCCGAAAGGTTCTCATTACGAAAAGCGAATGGGAGGAAATGACGGGCGCGGTTCCCGATGAGATTTAAAGTAGCCGACAAGGGATTGCAGAAGCACTCTGCAATCCTTTTTCGGTTTTCGACTTAAAATGATTGACAAAAAGAAAGAAATATAGTACTATCACGATAGGGTCATATGACTGACGGAAGTGGAGACAACCACATGGAGTATGACTATTCGAATGCCGACCGTCTGGGCGATGATGCTTGGATTGGGTGCGGTTTTTTTATGGAAAATTTTCGGTAAAAAACGCACCATCCCTTGTATCAGATGTGGAACAGCGGAATACCGCCAAAGCAGAGAGGAGATTTTTCGAATGTTTAAAACAGACTTACAGATTGCGCAGGAATGTAACATGGAGCATATCCTGAAGGTTGCTGAAAAAGCAGGGATTCCCGAAGAATATGTAGATTGCTACGGCAAATACAAGGGCAAAATCAGCAGCAAATATTACGACAAAATCAAAGATAACCCCGATGCAAAGCTGATTCTGGTAACAGCGGTGAACCCTACCCCCGCAGGCGAAGGCAAAACAACCGTTACCATCGGCCTGACAGAGGCATTGCAGCAGATGGGCAAAAATGCCATTACCTGCCTGCGTGAGCCTTCCTTGGGGCCCTGCATGGGCGTAAAGGGCGGCGCTGCCGGCGGCGGCTATGCACAGGTGGTTCCCATGGAGGATATCAACCTGCACTTTACCGGCGATTTGCACGCCATCACAACAGCAAATAACCTCTTGGCATCCATGGTGGATAACCACATTCAGCAGGGCAATGAGCTGAATATCGATCCCAGAAGAATTGCATGGAAGCGCTGTGTAGACCTGAACGACAGACAACTGAGAAATGTGATTTCCGGCTTGGGCGGAAAGGTAAACGGCGTACCCAGAGAGGACGCATTCCAGATTACCGTTGCTTCCGAAATTATGGCAATCTTCTGCCTTGCAAATGATTTGAAGCAGCTCAAGGAAATGCTGGGCAGAATCATCGTTGGCTACACCTATGAGGATGAACCCGTAACAGCAAAAATGATTGGCGCAGACGGCGCAATGACAGTTCTTTTGAAGGACGCACTGCAGCCTAACGTGGTGCAGACCTTGGAAAACACACTGGCAATTATTCACGGCGGCCCCTTCGCAAATATCGCACATGGCTGTAACTCCGTTATGGCAACAAAAACAGCAATGAAAATTGCGGATTATGTTGTAACAGAGGCAGGCTTCGGTGCAGATCTGGGTGCTGAAAAATTCTTTGATATCAAGTGCCGTAAGGCGGGCCTGAAGCCCGATGCGGTTGTTCTGGTTGCAACCGTGCGTGCGCTGAAATATAACGGCGGTGTGCCGAAGGCAGATTTGTCCAATGAAAATCTGGATGCACTGGCAAAGGGCTTTGTGAATCTGGAAAAGCACATTGAAAATATCCAGAAATACGGTGTTCCCGTTGTGGTAACACTGAACCATTTCGTAGCTGATACAGATGCAGAGGTGGCTTATGTGAAGGAACGCTGCGAATCCATGGGCGCAACCTTTGCCGTAGCGAAGGTTTGGGCTAACGGCGGCGAGGGTGGCAAGGCTCTGGCTGAAAAGGTTCTGGAAACACTGGAAACAAAGGAAAGCAAATTCCATTTCCTGTATGAGGATGAACTGAATATCGTAGAAAAGGTAAATAAGGTATGCAAGGAAATCTATGGCGCAGGTACAGTAAACTTCTCTGCGGCGGCAAAGAAAACACTGGCACAGATTGACAAGCTG
>ERZ1106935.2822-NODE-2822-length-11023-cov-3.463621_pt1 | contig 11023 bp, 10 predicted proteins | sample MGYA00403666_ERZ1106935 | MGnify/ENA primary metagenome ERZ1106935 (study PRJEB35170, sample SAMEA104062452) | human gut metagenome | biome: human gut; feature: human-associated habitat; material: faeces | place: Denmark | collected 2012-11-20 ... | reverse complement strand
ATTGACAATGTATTCCTCATTTAACAAATCCAAAAACAGAGTATTGAATACAAGCAAGAAAAATTTTGTAAAATACGGAAAACATACCTTTAAACTAACTTCCAAGACAAAATACTTCTCACTTGAATTTAACCCCGAAAATCCAGATAAGCCATATAGAAATAATTATTCCAAGTCAAACTTTATAAATATCATGAAACGCTTGAATGGTTTAGGCGCATGGATTACAGTAAAAAATGGTAAAGTCGTTAGTATGCAACTTTGTTCATAACAGGAAAAGCGTAGAACAGGTAATCATCCCTACTCTACGCTTTTCTCATCTAACGCATCCAATTTATTTAGAGGTATACATCTTATTTCCTATTATCTGGCAGAAACCCGAATCCGGATTCCTTCTTGTTTCCATGAAATCTTAGTAGTACAATATAATACAACATAAAGGAGGACTCTGTTTATGAAAAAAAGAAGATTTTTTCCCTGCCTGCTATTCTTGCTGGCAGCCATACTGTTGATGCCGGCATCCATTCAGGCCGCATCTGCACCGGGCACGGTCAAGCTTAACAGCATTTCAGCTCCGGCTTACAACAAAATCAATGTTAAGTGGAAAAAGACATCAGGCGCCACTCATTACATCGTTTATTATAAGAAAGAAGGAACGAAAAAGTGGACAAAAATCAAAACGCTTGACAACACCAAAAGCAGTTATACTCATACTTCTTCCAAGAAGTATCCAATCGTTGTAGGCCAGAAATATACCTATACCGTAAAGGCTTATAACAAGAAGACCAAAAAATCAGGGTCTTACAATAAGAAAGGCCTTACGGCTTATACCAAGCCGGCAATGGTAAAAAACATTAAAGCTACATATAAAGACGGTATTGTAACACTGACATGGGATAAAGCAGCAGGCGCTGACAAATATCTTGTATACCGTAAAGATAACGGTAAGTGGAAAATGCTGGCACTGAAAAATTCATTATCATATGAAGATGCAGCTTACAAAAAAGGTGAAGTCAATACCTATATGGTACGCGGTTATTGCAGCGGTAAAAAAACGAAAGGAAGCTACGACAAGGACGGAGCTTCCGTTAAGGTTCCGGCTGATGCAGCAAAACCTACTGAGAAACCAGAGCCAACAGAAAAACCGGTGATTCCAACTCCTACCGCTACACCGTCTCCGAAACCTACAAAGGCTCCAGACCCAACAGAGACTCCGAAGCCTACCGAAAAGCCAGCGACTCCTACACCGACAGCTACACCGAAGCCAGTTACTCCAAAACCTACAAAGGCGCCGGAACCTACTGAGAAGCCGGTAACCCCGACTCCTACTGCTACACCGACAGAGAAACCGGCAACACCTACACCAACCGCAACGCCGATTCCTACAGCTACTCCTACACCGAGTCCAGAACCGGAGATGAGTGTTGAGGAGATGGCCTCCGAGGTTATCAGATTGACAAACATCGAGAGAGTTAAAGCAGGACTTTCACCATTACAGCATCACGCAGGGCTCCAGAGAGCAGCGATGGTCAGAGCTGAAGAGATTACGAGAAAGTTCTCTCATACAAGACCAGACGGAACAGACAGTAGTACAGCATTATATGAAAACGGAGTTTCATGCTCATGCGGCGAAAATATTGCTGCAGGCCAGAAAACACCAGAAGCAGTTGTCAGAGCATGGATGAACAGTCCTGGACACAAAGCAGCAATCCTTGACCCGGATGCAACGCATATTGGCGTCGGGGTATGTAAAAGTCCAATTACCGGGCAGTGGTTATGGGTTCAGGATTTTTCATATAATCCGGATTTAAAGGGAACTGTTAGCTTTAGCGCAAACGGCGGGGTATTTCAGAGCAATAGCAATGACTTTATATCACTCGTAGAACCAGTTGGAAAAGACATAGATGTCTCAACAATTGAAGTTCCAGTGAGAGAAGGATATAAATTTAATTGTTGGACATATCATGAATCTATGATAACTGGATTTAGGGTTCAGAAAAGAACATTGGAGATAATCGCCACCTGGACACCAATTTCCGAATCTTAAACGCAAAAAACAACGCATCTGACGATGCGTTGTTTTTTTTATTTTTTTTGTTCTATTGTCTCCTTTATCTTTCAGCTTTTTCAGATTTATCTTCTTTTCCGTCTATGTTTTCTCTTATTTTTCTTCTTTTCATCAAGAAGTAAATATAAGCATCCGGTAAACGCAATTGCGGCAAATCCTACAAAGCCATACATCCAGGTTCCATCAGAACCGGTCATCGGCATTAAGAATACCTGATTGTTTTTGATTTCATACTTGCAATCAAAGAAATACCATTTTTTCGTATAGTTTGTATCTTCTTTTGCAAGGTCTTTGTTTCCCTATTGTCTCCGAGAAATCCCCGTAGTACAATAGATACATGAACACTTAGAAGGAGGATGTGTGAATGGATACATTAAATATCAAGAAACATTTTTACAAGATACTTTCAATTTTCGCCGCGCTCCTGCTCGCTTTCAGCATCGCGCAGATTCCAGTGCAAGCGGCAGCCAAGCCGGGAACGGTGAAGCTGTCAAGTATTAAGGCTGTTGATTACAACAAAATCAACATCAAGTGGAAAAAGACTTCCGAGGCAACAAATTATATCGTATATTATAGAGAATCCGGTGCCAAGAAATGGATTAAGGTGAAGACGTTAGATAATAAGAAGACAAGCTACACTCACACTTCTTCCAGTAAATATCCAATTATTGTAGGACAGAAATACCAGTATACGGTTAAAGCGTACAACAAGAAGACAAAAAAGTCTGGAAGTTATAACAAAACAGGACTGGCAACAAGAACTGTTCCCGCAACCGTATATGGACTCGGTGCAGGTCTGACTGGAGACAACACTGTAAATGTCAGCTGGAATCCTGCCGGTGGTACAACGCATTACGTGATATATCGTAAGGCAAATGATTCAGCACCTTCAAAAATTGCAACAATTTCATCCAAGTATACAAAATACGAAGATGAAAGCCCTGTTGAAGGTGCTACAAATACTTACTTTGTTTTTGGATACAGTAGCAAATTTAAAGTTTATGGAGACGGAAGCAATACAGGTGTAAGTATCAAGGTAAAGAAAAAAGTAACGCCTACGCCAGAGCCGACATCAAAACCAGAAAAACCAGGCGATGACAATAATGATAATAATCATGGGGACAATGACGATGATTTTGACGACCCGGTAGACCCGATTGCTATGGCGTCAGAGGTACTGAGACTCACGAATATTGAGAGAGCCAAAGAAGGGGCGCAGCCTTTGAAGTATAATAAAACACTTCAGGACGCGGCTATGATAAGAGCCAAGGAGATTTCTGTTAAATTTTCACACGAAAGGCCAAATGGAACAAGCTATAGAACCATTTTAGGTTGTGTAAATGGAGAAAATATAGCTATGGGATATGGAGATGCCGAATCTGTTGTTGAAGGATGGATGAATAGTTCAGGACATAAAGTAACAATGCTTGATAATAGATATCAGTATCTTGGTGTTGGATTTTATGAATCAGCCAATGGAAATTATTATTGGGTTCAAGATTTCTCAACAGGAAACCCAGATGCGTCCGGCTCTATTACATTTGATGCGAATGGAGGAACTATTAACGGAAACTCAACATACACCATTTCAGGCTCACCAGGTGAACATGTATGGTTATATGACGCACCATCACCGTATACCGTAGCGAACATACCTACTCCTATTAAAAATGGATATTCTTTTTCAGGATGGTTTCAATTAAAAAATCCTGATAATACATGGAATCCAATACGTCGAATTTCATACGCTGTAGGAGGAACGACACTATATGCCAAATGGACTCCGAATAACTAACATAATAAATAAAAGCTTGCATTAAAATGCAAGCTTTTATTTTGTTCTTTTTACTTTTTATTCTATTTTCTTTGTTTGCGTTTTCTAGTTCTTTTAGTCTTCGTATTATTATAAATAATCCATCCAATTCCAGTTATCATAATTATACCGAATCCGATAAAACCATACTTCCATTTACCATTATCACCAGTCATCGGCATCTTAAATGTAGCGTTATTGGTGATTTCATATAAGCATTCATAGAAATACCATTTACCAGAGTAATTTTTATCTTCTTTCGCAGATGAAAAATCAACATTTCCATATTCATTAGCCTCATCTGCGGTCATTGTCATCGGCAATGTTACGATAATAGACTCTTTTAACAGAGCATTACCATCTTTGGTTTTTAATTCAGTAATTTGATATGTTCCTTGGTCAAGATTATCAAAGAAAATTTCTCCATTTTCAAAATCAGCATATTTTTCCGCAAAAAAATTTCATTCCTCCAAAAATACAGCATATTAAAAGAAAACATCCAAGGAGGAATCAATATGAAGAACAATACAACTGATACAAAGAAACCCAGCAGACAGGAAAAGGTACAGGCATTGTCGGAAGACCTGGAAAAATCCATCCACGAATTTATGAACGGGGAAAAATATATGGCATTCCTTTCCAGCATGTCAAAATTCCATACATATTCCCTTAATAACCAGCTCCTCATCGCGCGCCAGAGACCCGGGGCAACCTGCTGTGCCTCTTACACTACATGGAACCGGCTTAACAGGCAGGTTCGGAAGGGAGAATCCGGCATTAAGATTTTCTGCCCCGCACCGTATAAATCCACTGTTCTCAGGGATGCCAAAGACCCTGCGACCGGAAAGCCTTTCCTCTTACCGGACGGCAGCCACAAGAAAGAAGCTGTAGAGAGGATAATCCCTTACTTCAAGGTAGGATATGTTTTCGATATCTCCCAGACAGACGGGGAAGCCCTGCCGGAGATAGCCAATGAACTGACCGGGGATTTGGACAGCAGCCAGAAAGAACTGAAGGATGCACTCCTGAAAATCTGTCCTGTCCCCGTCACATTCCAGCCGATAGAGGGGGAAGCCCACGGATTTTACCGGAGGGATACAAAGGAAATCGTTGTAGACAGTACACTCTCTGAGAAACAGTCCCTGAAGACCCTCATCCATGAGATGGGGCATGCCATGCTCCACAGCACGGATATCCCGGATGCACCCAGGGATGTTTCCACCCGTGAGGTGCAGGCCGAATCTGTTGCATATGTGGTGTGTAAGTACTTCGGGCTGGACACTTCGGACTACTCGTTTGGCTATATCGCAGGCTGGAGTTCCGGCAGGGAAACAAAGGAATTGAAAGCCAGCCTGGAGACTATCCGGGAGGCCTCAAACAGTATGATTGACCAGGCATCTGCTGTCCTGGAAAAGGCCAGGGCAGCAAAGCAGCCCCTGGAACAGACCGTGAAGGCCGTACAAGGGAGGTGCATGTAGATGACAGAGATAGAACAGACCGCCGAAGAATTAAGGCAGTTAAGGGAAAAACAAGCCCTGCACCGCCGGCAGTTAGAGGAGAACCGGCAGAAAGCTTTGGACAAAAAGAAACAGACCCGGCGGTATGTGAACCTGGGAAAGATGGTAGAGGGGATGATACCGGGAGCAGACAGGCAGAGCGAGGATGAGATACTGGGTTATCTGGAAAAACATCTGCCGTTTTCAGGGAAACCGATACCGTAAGCCTGCATCTTTGCAGAAAAAAAGGAGAGCGTTGACTCTCCTTTTTTCTCTGCGGGTTGTTTCTCAGATTCTTCTGATTCCCTCAATCTTCTTTCCATCTGCCAGGGTGATATCTACTGTAATCTTTCCCGGCTTCACACGCAGATAGTTCTCAAAGCTCCTCTGCAGCATCTCCACTTTCTCCATCTCTGTCCCTCCTATATCAGCTTAAAACCATGTTCTTTCGCTTTCCTTGCAGCCTCTGTCATGGTCTGGGTCTCTTCTTTTACTGCGGAGAGTGTCCTGCCGTCATACCGGAATATTTTAAAGGACAGCAAGTCCTCCGGGCTTACCGTTGAGATATTGACCTCTGACACCATGTTCCGCAGTTCCTCCGGGGTAAACCCTTCGCTCTCCTTCACCAGCAGCACCTCATGGGTAGAACTGGGGAGCACATAATATGGCTCTCCCAGTGTCTCATACGCATCCTGCAGCACCTGCGGGCAGACCAGGGCATTGGCTCCGTTTAATCGTTCCTCGTTCGTAAGGATATACAGCGGGGAAGGGTTTTCTTTTATCATCCTCTCCAATGCTTCCACATCCTCCGGTGCAGATGCCATCGCAGAAAACATCTCCCTCATGATATCCTCCATGCTCATCAGGGAAAATTCCTGCCGGGCGGTATTTCTATATGCCCGTTCCAGCACCTCCCCCTCTGTCATCTGAAATGCCGACAGGTTCTCTTTTGTCACAAGGAAGGAATAGACATCCCCTCCCTCCTGTCCTGCCCTGCATCTGGCTATGGCCGCCATATCCTCCTTCTGATAATACACGGCATCCTTTAACAGTTCCCGGTTCACATCTGCATTCACCATCTGGATATAGAGCCCATTCCGGAAATCCTCTGCCGTCCTGCTGACCTCTATGGGAGGCCTGTGGTTCTCCTCCACGATGCCCGCAAGGTATTCCCCAATCTCCTCTGCACCGGCCTTTTCCCCCAGTGTCACCCTGCAGCTCTCCGGGTATACCGTCACAGCCATGTTCTCCTCCTGATACCGGCAGGACAGGCCTTCCCGTTGCCCGCCCACTTTATTGACTGTGACCGGCTGGATATCCCAGTCATCCCCCAACCGTTTTTCCATCTCTTTCTGTATCCTTTTCATCTCTTCTCTTTCCATCTCTATCTACCTCTCAGCCTCCTGGCCGCCTCTTCCAGGCTCTCTGCCAGCCTGCGGGTGTACCAGGTGTAATATTCTTTTATCGTATTTTTTATATATCTCTCAGTTCTTTCCGGGAAACGTTCTTCCTCCTCCGGCAGTGTTACTTTCACCTCCGGCAGTTCCTTTCCTTCCAGCCCGGCAGCTTCCCGGTTATATCTCTGCGCCTGCATGGATTTGGCGTTCAGCACCGGTTCTTTGAAATATGAGCATTTCTTTACCCGGCAATAGGAATATTCTGCCGTTATCAGGATGACCTCATCCATCTGCACCAGCCTCGACAAATCTGAAGGTTCCAGGATGGGATGGTCACGGTAACAGGTGCTCCTGCTCCTGTGTTTCCCGCTCCCTGACCAGGTGGTCTCACGCTCCCTGTATTTCCCTGCCATGCTGCAGATAGTCTTTGCCGTCTCCTGGCTCCTGACATCCAGGACAGCCAGATAAGAACAGTTAGATATCATGCTCTGCACGTCCTCTTTCGTATAGCTGTTTTGCAGCGCCTCAAATGACTGTGTGATGAGGATTAAGGTGATATTCCTGCTCCTGCCAGTCAGGAGGATTTCATTATGCAGGTGGGGGATTTTTCCCCGGCTGCAGAGCCTCCCTAACTCGTCAATAGCCACTATCACCCCCGGGCTCCCCTCCGGACGCTTAATCAGGCATCCGAAGACTTGGCTGATGATTAAGTTCACCACCCCGTAATACGTCTCCAATTTTTCCTCCCGGACGGATAAAAAGACTTCCTTTCCCTCCTCTATCATCTCCGGGCATGCCCTGCGGGGATTGGCCGCAAATGCATACTGCACATCATCGTCAATAAAACATTTCAGCGCCTCCTCTTGCTGCTGGCAGACCCCCGAGAAAGTTTCATCTGCCAGTTTTTCAAAGGAGGAAAGGTATTTCACCTCCACAGCCCCCGGTGCCGCACCTCCCATCAGTTCCTGCACCAGTTCCCGGCTGTCCCTGGACAGTATCCCGTTGACCAGTGCCGCCAGGTCATGGATATGTTTCTGTTTATACAGTCCAACCAGTTCTCCAATCAGCAAAGACCTGGCCGATTGTTTCCAGAACTCCTGGCTGTCTTTTGCAGAAATGGGTATCAGGCTGTCTGCTATCTCCTCCATCTGCTCCCGGATATCCTGGTCAGAGGGGGAAGCCTTCCTGTTCAGGGCTGCCAGTGCATCCCACCCGAAAAGGTTCCTGTCCTGGAAATCCACAATCACCACACGGTCATCATCAAGGCGCCTGGTCTTGCTCCATAATTCTCCCTTTATATCAATACAGAACAGTCCTATATGCGACACGGATAACAGGGTCGGGATAAGGATGGCCGAGCTCTTTCCGCTACCGCTCCCCCCTATCACGAGGGCATGTCCGTCAATGTATCTTACTCCTTCCATCGGCTTGCACAGATATTTTGTCTGTCTGGAGATAGTTCCAATCTCTGTTTTTCCAAACACTACTCCCTCCGGCGCATCAAATAAGAATCTCTCGTCAATTTTCGGATACATGGCCTGCATCTTTAGCGGGCTTTCGTACTGGGTAGGCCTGTCGTGGAAGGTATCCTCTATGCCAAACTCTGTCTTGCCCGCTGCTCTCTGTCTCTGGTTCTCTGACCACACATAGACAGACGGCAGCCAGGACAGAAAGAACAGGGACAGGATGGACGGGCTCTGTCCAAAGACCGCCCGGAAGAACAGGATGAGCCCCGCCATCACAAAGGGCTGCAGCCAGATGCCCGTTGCGAAGATGCGGTTCAGCCATTTCCAAAACTTTCCGTTCATCTCCTCACTTCCCTTGCCGCTATCGGGCAGTCCGGGGATACCGTAAACCCGCGGCTGTACAGATAGGACATCTCCTGCTCCATCACATCGAGATACAGAACCGGATATCCCTGCCTGCGGGCAAATGCCTCTATGGCATCCAGCAGGACGTCCCTGTCCTCCGGTGCCTCTCCTGACAGTCTGTGGATATACAGGCTCCTTTTCCCCCTGATGGGAGGGAAATTTACTACCGCCAGAGCCAGCGGGTTCGGACTCGCATCCGGTCTCAGGGAGAACAGAAGCAAATCATCCTGCATCTGCCCTCCCGGAAATCCGGAGCCCTTATAATCAATCAGGACGCGCAGGTTCTCCCTGCCTCCTGAAATCCAATCTCCATTCATGGTCTTCAACTCCTCGTAGGTTATTTGACAGGACTTTTCCTGTCACAATTAATATGCAGAATCTTCCACGCCATAAAAAACGGTTTTCACGGATGCCGGGGATTGGCATATTAAAAGAAAAAGTATTTAGAGGTGAAATAAAATGGCAATATTTCAATGTCATATCCAGGTCGTCAGCAGAGGGGAAGGCCGCAGCGTTGTCTCTGCGGCTGCTTACCGTTCTGCCTCCCGGATAGAGAACACTTACACCGGCCTGACCGATGACTACACCCAGAAGGGCTGGGTGGAATACAGTGAAATCCTGCTCCCGCCAAATGCACCCAGGGAATGGAACGACCGGGCTGTCCTGTGGAATGCGGTGGAGGACGCCGAAAAGAGCAGGGACTGCAGGCTGGCACGGGAGATTGAGGTGGCACTGCCCCAGGAATTATCCCTGCAGGAGAACATCCGCCTGGTACAGGAATTTGTCCGGGATTCCTTTGTCTCAGACGGAATGATTGCTGATATCAATATCCACAACCCGCCGGTCAGGGATTCCTCCGGCATCCCCGTAGATGCAGACGGGAACCGGGTCACTGACCGGAAAGATATGATTTTCCGCAATCCCCATGCACACATCCTCCTGACCCTCCGGCCTCTGGATGAAAACGGCCGGTGGATGCCGAAAACGGAGAAGGAATATCTCTGTAAGAAAGGAAACCAAACAAAGGCTTTCACAGCCGAAGAATTTAAGGCCGCCAAGAAAGAGGGCTGGCAGAAGCAATACCAGTATTACAAAGGCAAAAAGAAAGTCTGGCTGACTCCTTCTGAGGCCTTTGAAGGAAACCTTATCCGGGCATCCAAATATCCACGCTGCACACCCGGCAGGCAGAACGAGAAAGCCCGATACTGGAACTCCCGGGAGGCCATCCTGGCATACCGCAAATCCTGGGAGGAACATGTAAACCTGGCTCTGGAACGGGCAGGCAGACCCGAAAGGGTGGACTGCCGCTCCTATAAAGACCAGGGACTGGATGCCATCCCCGGCATCCACTTAGGCTCCTATGCATCCAGACAGACGGATTCTGACCGGTACAAAGCCAATGAGGAGATTCAGGAGCTGAACAGAAAGAATGAAGACATCCAAAAATCCCTGGACGAGGTGGAAAAAGAGATTGAAAAGAAAAAAGAACGGCTCTTTGACCGGCTGGCAGAGCAGCTTGGAAAAATCCGGGGCGATATCATCTCTGTCCGGTATGACCTGGAAAGCCTGTTGGAACGGCAGGCTGCCGTGGAAACAGAAAGAAAGAAGCTGGATGAGAGAATCAGCCGGGTAAAGACAGTCAGGGAAAAGGCTCTGGAACGTGACAGGACATCCAAGGAAAAGATTGCACGGTTAAAGAAAGAGGCGGATGATTCCCCGGCACGAAAAGACAGCCTGGCCGGAGAGATACAGGCAGAGCAGGAGGCCATCCGGTTTCGGAGGGAAAGGCTTGACAAGGTGCTGGCAGAGGAAGGGTTTGATTCTCTCTCTGACTACCTCCAGGAGGCTCAGATACTCTCTCAGATGGAACTGGAAGCGGAGACCCTGGAACAGGAGATAACCAGCTGCAGGGAACAGACCGAGGAACTAGAACGGCGGTACGGGGAGCTGGAAGGAAAGCTGGATGCCGAGGATTTGAAGGGATTTGAACCCTGGCGTGAGAAATGGTCAGGGCATTATGAGAAGAAGGCTGCGGAGCGCATCCGGAAACGGAAGGGCGGATTCCGGGTGTATCTCTTTGAACGTGCAGTGCAAAATACCGGTTACAGCCTGCGGCACAGTGCATATCTGGCCGGCAGGGCGGCATATGTGGTGAAAGAAATGGTGCAGGCCGCAGAAGAGACTGACGGGCAGGGGCGGAAGCGCTAGCCCGGAAATCTCATTGCGGCCTAGGTCATTATTATTCAATCAATCTGCAAGATTTCTGACATGATATAAAATCATGGTACCCTTTTTTATATTTACAATATGCTGAATCCGAAAATATTTTTTGCAGCCATCGGTTAATTTTTGTTTGCAAAAGTATTACAAAACTTTGC
>ERZ1106935.2820-NODE-2820-length-11036-cov-2.375558_pt1 | contig 11036 bp, 8 predicted proteins | sample MGYA00403666_ERZ1106935 | MGnify/ENA primary metagenome ERZ1106935 (study PRJEB35170, sample SAMEA104062452) | human gut metagenome | biome: human gut; feature: human-associated habitat; material: faeces | place: Denmark | collected 2012-11-20 ... | reverse complement strand
TTCACTTTCTTCATCCGGCTGCTGTCCACCAATGGCAATCAGGTATTCCCCGGGTCTTACTACACAGTCTCCCTCTTCGGTAATATATGCGAAATCCCGAGGGGAAAGTGTAACTTCGATCCTCTGTTTTTCTCCCGGTGCAAGATGCACGCAGGAGACTCCCTTTAATTGAAATCCTGGTTCATAATCCAGTGCTTCCTTTCTCTTCACATAGACCTGTACCGTTTCCCACAAGGCATATTTGCCTTCATTTATCACGCTGGCAGATACTTTCACTTCCCCGGAAGTATCTGTCCTTTCTCCGGATACACATTCCTCTTCATAACGGACTCTGCCATAATGTAGTCCGTATCCGAAGGGATATAACACGTTTTTATCGGTATACCGGTAGGTTCGATCTGCCATGTTGTAATCTGTAAATTCCGGAAGATTTTCTGTTCCCTGATAAAATGTCACCGGCAGTTTTCCGGAGGGGGAAAATTCTCCAAACAGCATTTCGGCAATTACCTTACCACCTCTGGCTCCCGGATACCAACAATCCACGATGGCTTTCACATTCGGGTTGTGTTCCGCCCATGGCAGATCTATGGCGCTTCCTGCCATTAACAGAACCACCACCGGTTTTCCCATAGCTGCAACGGTTTCCAGAAGTTCTTCCTGAAGTCCCGGCAGATTTAATCCCAGTTTGTCTCCGCTGGCATATTCATTCCTGGCATCGCCCTGTTCTCCCTCTATGGTTGCATCCAGTCCAAGGCACATTACTGCCACATCGGCATGTTCCACGGACAGCTTTACTTGCTCCGTGGTACGCACTCCCACTTCTCAGCTCCGCTGCGGTCCGTGCCAATCATGTGCCACTCTCTTTATTTGTAAATTCTGTAATTTCCCGAAAGTGCCAGCATGGCAAACAGATACAGGAAATTATCATAATAGCGTCTGTCCCCGGTGCGGAGCGGAGTATTCCAGAAGCGGTCTACACATTCCTTTACATGAGATCCGTCCGCTGCCAGTGCCGCCTGTGCATTGACTGCCACAATGGCAACCGGATGCAGTGCCTTCTCTTCCAGTCTTGTTCCATCAATCAGGAACACACCGTCCCAGTGTTCTCTCTGCTCTTCACAGTAAAATTTCTGCAGCCGGTTTGCAATCTCCGTCTGCCACGGATCTTTGTCATACCAGAGATGATCCATGGCAATGTTGGCTATGGTGCGGTATGCATCACTGTAGTACCAGTCATGCTTTCCGAAGATCTCCTGATGCCCAGCATGGGGTGTCCCGTCATAGTCTGCGTATTCTGCGCTGAGACCGGTTTGTGGATGACATGCCTTATGCAGATATTCTCTGCTGGCTGCCGCAGCCTGTCTCCAGAATTCCCGGTCTTCTTCCTCCACCTTCTCCGCAAACAACTCATAAAAATGAGGCAGATGATATGAGGGGTCAGAAAAATCCATGTTTGTGACAAATTTGATCAGATGATTGGAAGGCTCCCACATAGGTTCTCCCGGATGTCCAGGCTCCCCTTTGTGAATACATTCCCGCAGGATTGCTTTTGCCTCTTTGCTGTAAGCAAAAATACCTTCTCCGTCCCCCCAGCGGGCAGATGCAAAAAACAATGCCATGGCGAAATATTCTTCTCCGTCCGGTGCCGGTCCCTCTGCATTGTGCGTTCCATCCGTGCTGCAGGACCAGGCAAAATAGTTGCGGCAGGGTCCTTCCGGAATATACATATAAGTCCGCACCCACTTCCAGAGACGGTCAAATTCCGCTTTCTTATTCAGCTGTACGCAGACCATCATGCCATAGGACATTCCCTCCGTGCGTACATCATGATTGCCGGTATCCTCCAGATACGCCATATCACCGCCTGCCTCATGATAAAAACGTTGTGCCTCCGTTCCGTAAAATATGGTTTCAAAGGTCTGTTCCAGTCTTTCTGTAATAGCGGTCTCTTCATATCCGCACTCTTTCAATACATTTCGATAAATACCAGTCTGATATGCTCCTGCCATTTGCTTGTTCTCCGATTTTTATTCTTTGACGCCACCCAAAGTAAGTCCGGCTACAAAGTACTTCTGTAAGAAAGGATAAATACAGATAATGGGCAGCATGGTAATGATCGTTGCCGCTGCACGCACGGAAGTCGGTGTTACGGTTCCTGCGGCATTCTTCATTGCCTCCGCTGAAGTTCCCTGATTGGTTACGGAGGATAACAGCTTCATCAATTCATACTGCAATGTGGTCAGATTACTGCTCATGCGATTGTACAGCATGGCATCAAACCAAGAGTTCCACTGGCCTACCGCCACAAACAGGGCTACTGTGGCATAAACCGGCTTACACAGCGGAGAATAGATCTTAAGAAAAATAGTGCTGTAACCGGCACCGTCCAGCTGTGCAGATTCTTCCAAGCTGTCAGGGATTCCGTTCATATAAGTACGGATCACCAGCATATTAAACGCACTTACCATTCCGGGGATCACATATACCCAGAAGCTGTTGGTAAGCCCCAGCCCCTTATATAAGAGGAATGTTGGGATCAGTCCACCGTTTACATACATGGTGATGACCCAGAACAGGGAAACCTCTCTCTGGAACAGGAATCTTTTGCGGCTGACAATAAAAGCAAGGATCGCATTGGCTGCCAGAGACAACAGGGTTCCGATCAGTGTTCTGGCAACTGTGATATAAGCGCCTGTGATCAGATTATCTTTATGTAAAACCGTCGTATAGTTTTTCCAGGTGAATTTTCTCGGCCACAGGTAGATTCCTCCCCGCAGGGCATCCGTACCATCATTCAAAGAGATTGCCAGAGTATTCAGCACCGGATATAACGTTACGATCACAAACAGGACCATGATGATGCCGTTTATGAACGGAAAAATGTCATTTTTTTTGGATTTGATCTTATACTTTGTATCTATCATTGTAATTACCATCTCTTTCTGTTTTAGAATAACTGCTCTTCACCATTATGTTTTGCAATCTGATTGGCCAGAACGATCAGGATGATACTTACCAGGCTCTTGAAAATACCTGCGGCTGTACCTATTGCATAATCTCCCTGGCTGATGCCCCATTTCAATACATAAATATCAATCGTCTGGGAGAACTTCTGTATCAATCCGTTTCCTAACAGATACTGAATTTCAAATCCTGCATTTAATTCATCAGCAGTAAAATTACGATGGTCGGTTTGATTCCCGGGAGGGTAACGTATTTGATTTTATTCCATCTTCCTGCGCCATCAATGGCAGCAGCTTCATACAGGGAAGGGTCAATGGATGTGATGGCCGCCAGATAAATAATGGCATTCCATCCTGTCTCCTTCCAGACATTTGCAAATGCTACGATCGGCCAGAAGTACCCAGGATGGGCAAAGAAATTGATCGGCTGGCTGAGCACATGCAGATTTACCAATACTTCATTTACAATTCCGGTACCAGACAACATATCATGCAGGATACCGGTTACGATGATCCAGGAAAGGAAATGTGGAAGATAAGATATCGTCTGCACTGTCTTTTTTCCGCCCTTACTCCTGATCTCATTCAATAGAATAGCAAATACAATTGCGGTAACGAAAGTTGCCACAAGGTTGATCACGCCCATGGCCAGTGTGTTCCTGATGACCCGCAGGAATGTCACATCCGAGAATAACATCTGAAACTTCTGAAGTCCCACGAATTCGGAGTGCAGGATTCCCAACTGCGGCTTATAATTCTGGAATGCCATCGTCCATCCGGCTAAGGGAAGATAGTAAAAAATCACTCCATAGATCATCATTACTCCTGCCCAGAAAAGCAGAACTTTTTGCCTTTTGATTTCTTTCCATGTGATAGGTGTTCTGGTTTGTTTTACTTTTTGTTTCGATTTTGTTCTCGTTAACGACATATCCTCGCTCCTTAAAAAACGGGCAGATGAAATTTTACCTGCATCTGCCCATTCTCAAATTTCATTTATATGTTTTTATTTGAACTTTGCTGCCAGTTCCATTCTGCTGTCCAGTTCTGCCTGTAATTCACTGATAAAATCTTCCGGCTTGCAGGCATTATATGCATCCATATAATCCGCCCATGCTTTGTCGAAATCAGCTGCCATAACTACCTGAGGAAGCTGCTCATGCTTTACTTCACCGATCTTGGTCCATGCCATACCACCGGGTGTGCTGGTATTGAAGTTATTGGAGAAGGACCACATAGGATACCATTCACCGGGTGCTTCGTTGGTGCCCAGCATTTCCACGTAAGTCTCCGCACCGTATGCCTGGAATGCTTCCTTCACATCATCGTTTAATCCATCGAAGAATTCCCTCGCCTGGCCATCTGGCTTGTTTGCATTGATACCATCATCACTGGTTCCGTTGTACTGAGGGAAATAAGAATAAGAGCACATATGGGATGCCTTATACTCTGTATCGGAAGCCTGCGTTCTCTGCTCCGGTGTTCTGTAGAATTCACCGTTCTCATCTACTTCATAGTCAACACCTTCCACACCCCAGAAACGAAGGTTATGGATATCCTGATCCAGCAGATCATTGATCAGCTTCAGTGCGCCGGGAACATCCTTACAGCTTACAGTAATTGCAAGTCCGCTTCCTGAGTTGAATGCGCCACCGGCATTATGCCACTGGTTCTTTACGCTTTCATCAATTGTGATCGGCAGAGGAATGTAATCGCATCCCTGTGCATCCAGTCCTGCCTGCTTGATGGCATCGCCTGCTGTGTAAGCGAAATCCCACCATTGATCGATCATACCCAGGACACGTCCTGTAGAAAGTTTGGAAATATACTCATCATAAGACTGGGTAAAGGACTCGGGGTCTACAATGCCTTTCTGGTATTCTTCATTTAATTTTTTGAAATACTTTACTGCGGTATCGGAAGTGTTGTAATCCAGTACCGTCAGCGTCTCAGGATCTACCATACAGCTTCCGTCATTGGGATAACCATCCAAGAACTGAGGTGCGTTCTCCAGACAGAAGTATCTCCAGTCATCACAGAGAATGGTATAAGGAATATTGGCTGTTCCGTCTTCCATAGTAGGATTTGCTGCATTATACTTTTCGATCAGATCAAAATACTGATCCATGGTCCGGATCTCGGGATAGTCTGCCCATTTCAGAACTCTTGCCTGAATCCAGAATGCTTCATCATTATGTGTACATACCTTCTCTTCGTTCTTGATGCAGCTGAACTGAGGGATCCAGTAAATGTGGCCGTCTTCCTGACGAAGCTTCTCCCACTCCAGATCAGTAAACAGATTCTTGATATTAGGATAATCATCCAGATAATCATCCAGTGCTACCAATGCTCCTGCCTCATACAGCTGTGTGGTTCCAGTCTGTCCCTCAATGAAGTCCGGATACTCGCCACCGGCGATCATGGTACCCACAGCTTCATCTGCGGTCTGTCCGGTCAGCCAAGTCTCTTTTACTTTGGCGCCTACCTTCTCTGCGATCAGCTGCTGCACTTCATTGTCGTCATTGATCTCAGATCCCGCTACCGCAAAAAATGCGGTGAATTCTTTGATGCCTGCTTCTTCTGTGGTACTGTTGGTTCCTGCGCTCGTTGTACTGTCTCCGGATGTCTGGTTTCCGTCACTGCCACATCCGGTGAACAGTGCCGCTGTCATTGCTGACACAAGTAACATGCTTACAAGTCTCTTTTTGTTCATGTTGTAACTACCTCCCTTTCGATAAATCTATTTTACCTTTTTGAGAGGAACTAACAATCAGAGGAACTATAGCAAAAGACAGGGGAAATTATAGGTAGTCCTGTAATTTCCCCTGTCTTTTATTCTCTTACTCTCCCTGTTGCATCTTTTTACGGAATCTTGCGGGAGTGCAGCCCTTGATCTGAATAAAACGGTTCGTAAAATAGTCCAGATCATGGTAGCCCACATCTTCTGCGATCTGAACGATCTTTTTATCGGTACGCAACAAGGCATCCGCAGCCTGCTCCATCCGGTAATTGTTCAGGTAGTCTTTAAAGGATTGTCCGTACTTTTTCCGGAAAAGCTGTCCAAGATAAGCACTGTTGACATAATACTTTTCACTCAGGCTTTTCAGTGTAATATTTGAAGCGTAATTTTCCCGGATCTCTTTTTCCACCATACCCAGAATTCCTCTGGATACATTCTTCCGCAGCTGTGACAGATAATCCGCATATTCGCAGGCAAATCTGGTCAGATGTGCCTTACTTCCGCGCTTTACCCCGGTCGCAAAGCTGCTCTCACTGATGACCCTTAAGATTTCCTCCTGGTTCACGTCATCATCCTGTTCACAGGCTAAGTGGATCAGCTGAAACAACAGATAATTAATATTCAGGGTCATCGTCTCCCCACAAATACCGCGTTTACACATTTCTTCATAAAAGAAAGCCACCGCCTCCCGGATTTCCAGATGATTGTTCTGTTCGATTGCCTTCAGCAGGCCATCCAGGCTCTGCTTACACAGGATCAGTCCTTCCGGAGATACCTGGACCTCCTCCTCATAGAAATAGATATCCTTCTTTGTCCGGAACCCCTGAAAAGAACGAAGCATACAGGTATTGCCGTAAGACTTTGCTATGCTGCTGATATCCTGCACTTTTTTTCCTGCCAGCATCACCACATTTGTCTGTAAATTTGATGCAAGATATTCCCGAAACCGTTCCAGATACCGTTTTACATCCATCCCGTTTTTTTCCGGAACATAGTCAAACAAAATCAGTCCGATATCGTAGATTTTCTCATTGACAGAGACATCAAACACACACAGATCTGCATCTTCTTTCAGAAATTCCCTGCTGTATTCATACAGCCGCCTCTGTAATGTCCGCATTTCCCGATCTGTCGTTCCCTCTTCATCACAGACTTCTTCCATCTGGATTTCCACATATCTCACACCGATTCCACACCTCATGTGTTCATGTATATATCTGACATTCAGGTCATCAAACTTCCCCTGGATCAATGCGATCATATTTCTCGCCAGATAAGCCTGCTCCAGCTTCCGGTTCTTTTCATGATCCAGTTCCTCTCTGTTGTGCAGGGCAAGAACCTTATTCAGTACCTTGCACAGAATCTCGCTGTCTACCGGCTTTAGCAGATAATCCGTGCAGTCATTCTGCATTGCCTGTTGTGCAAAACTAAATTCCGCATATCCGCTCAGTATAACAAAATATGCATCTGAAATTTTCTCTTTACGGATGTGTTCCAGCAGTTCCAGTCCTGTCATCTGAGGCATTTTAATATCGGCAATAACCAAATCTACCTTTTCCTTCTTCAAAAAAGCCAGTGCTTCCATCCCATTTGCTGCTGTTCCCGCAATCCGAAAGCCTTCCTTCTCCCAATCTACTAAAAGTTTCAATCCCTGTAAAATAAACGGCTCGTCATCTACCAGCAATACTTTCAGCATCTGTTTTACCCTCCTGCAAACAGGGAATCCGTATCGTAACCGTGGTTCCCACTCCTTCTTCTCCTTCTACACGGAATTCCACTCTGTTTTCCGTTACCATTTTCAATCTGACACAGGCGTTGATAATCCCTACTCTTCCGCCGCCCTTGAGCATCTCAATGTCGGCATTGCACATGTTGTTCTGTAGCTCTGTAAGTTTGGCCTCCGCCATACCGCTTCCGGTATCTTCAATTTCTATCTCCAGCCCTTCTCCCTGACGGCCTATCCTTACAAATATCCATCCCGGACTGGATTTGCTTTCGATTCCATGCACACAGGCATTTTCCACAAAGGTTACAATCGTAAGCTTGGGTATCTTGAAGTTTTCACATTCTCTGTCTACTTCAATGTCATAATTCAGCCGTTCTCCAAAACGATACTTCTGAAGCGCCAGATAAGCTTTCACAAATTCAATCTCCTGGAGGATACTCACGGAATCATTGCCCCATTCCACATACTGTCTCTGCATCACCGCCAGTTTGGCCACCATGTCAGCTGTCTCGTTTTCTTTTTTCAAAATGCTGTGCATCCGGATGCTTTCCAGTACATTAAACAAAAAGTGAGGATTGATCTGGCTGTGTAATGCCAGAAGTTCCGCATTTTTTCTTCCCACCAGCATCTCCTGCTCATGGATTTTATTCTTATATACAGTCTCGATCAGTCCATTGGTACGTTCCACCATGCGATTATAATTGCGTATCATACTGCTGATCTCATCTTTACCGTCTTCACAGGGCATGGGAATAAGATGATCACTGTCTACCGATTTGAATACCCTGCTCAGTTCCGTAATCCTTTTTGTAAAGGAACGGTTGAAGATCTGAACGAACCAGAAGGGAAAAATAACGTTCGCCACAAGGAGCAGCAATATGATGGGAAGTTCGTTCCGGATGCTTGTAAGAAAACTGTTCTCTACCGGCTTTACATAAATCGTAAGTTCCGTACCATACAGACTGATGGTATGTTCATAGGCTTCTCTCATTGTTGCGTTATCCAGCCGCTGAAACTCGCTGCCGTAGCTGCCGTATTGTCCATTGGAAAGGAGGATCCGATCTCCTTCACAGATCAGAACCTCATTATCATAGTTCATGTTTTTAATGATGCGCACCATACTGCCATAATCAAACTCGATTTTTAAGTACTTTTCTGTCTCTGCATCATAGAAATCCAGCCGCTGTAGATAAATGATGCGCCGCTCCCTTGTGATTCTGGAACTGCTGTCATCATAGACAAAAAAGAGTCCCTTGCTTTTCGCTTCTTCATTCAGCCGCAGATAACTCTCTGTATTCTTAAGCTTATCCAGCGTATTGACCCTTCCTCCGTTTACAATGGTATCGTTATCCGTATACAGGGTAAATATCATACTGTTCATTCCCAGTGCATTTTCCAATAACGTCCCGCTCAGGAAATTCTGATATGCCGCCACATATTCTGCAGAATTAGTGTATCTTTTGGATAAGAAATCTTCAAAATCGCGATTGGTATAAATACTGTTGCCTATCTCCCCGGCATTTCCGATCATACTGCTCAGACTGTATTCCACCGCACTGGCAATATTAGACATCTCATGCTCCCTGCGCTCTCTGTCAAATTTTGCAGTCGTCAGGAACACAACACTGTCTGTTACAATCAGGGGAATCAACACACAGACAACATAGAAAATATAAAACTTTTTTTTGATGGTGAAATCATCCATCCAAAAATCCAGTTTATGTAATACCTTCCTCATAAGATCCTCTCCTCTGTTATGTAAAAAAGAGCAGACATTTTTACAGCCTGCTCTTCTTTATTATAGGACATCTGCGTTCTGTCCGCAATCCGTTTTTATATGGCATTCTGCACAAACCAGGCAAAATCAGCATAGTTACTGCTGTCCTGTCCATTGGCAGATGCGTACATTCCTATCGTACATCCCACAAATCCTCCTGCTTCCTCCGTGGTATAAGGAAGCAGACTGATATCCTCAGCAATCAGCCTCTCCCTGCCATCCCTGAAAAGCCATATCCGTGCCTTCTGCCTGTCGCAATGCATTCGTATTTTAAAGAATTGTCTACCTTCTCCTACCGGCTTTTCGGTAAGGATTCTCTCTTCCCCATGGATACAGGCTGTCACAACAAAATAATTCTCGTCAGCCCTTTTCCGGATCTCCATGCGCAGATGATTTTCATGATTCTGGTACAACACCATTCCCGCTGTCTCACATTCCTGCTTCGGTTCAAATTCCATCCCAGTCTCTGCATAGAATGCATAATTTTTCTGACGGATTCCGAAATAGGAACAATGATTGCGGTCAGATATTTTTTCCTTTTTTGTATAGAGCCGCAGCATCCCCGGACGGTGACTCAGCGAATAGTTTTCTTCACAGATTTCTTCTACACTTACCAGCCGTTTGTCCGGTGTTTTCTCCCAAAAACTGATATGATCGGAAGTACTGCTTACTTCCTCTGGAAAACGGTATTCCTTTGTGGGCAGTTCCAATGTATCTTCCAGATGCCCGACGCCTTCTGCAATCACCGGCCATCCATTTTCCCATGTGACTTTCGCCAGAAAAGTCTCTCTGCCCATGCTGCTGTGTCCTTCACAGGGTCTGGATGCCAGCATTACCACATACCAGTTTCCCCGTCCATCCTCCACCAGATCTCCGTGTCCTGCGTAGATCACAGGATAGTTTTTCCCCAGATTCCTGTGGGTGAAGATCGGGTTTCTGGGGCAGCCCTCGAACCACTGGAACAGCTTTTTACTTCTTGCAATGCTGATGCTGTGCTCCGGTCCGGTTCCTCCTTCTGCATGCATCAGATAATAGTAACCGTCGATCTTATAAAGGTGCGGTCCCTCCGGCCAGATAACTCCTTTTACAGCCCCTTTCCAGATTGCCATGCTTTCTCCCACAAGCTTCATCTGCCGAAGATCCAGTTCCTGCACCCAGATTTCCCAGTCTCCGTTATAGCGGACTCCTTCCGGATTCGGTCGTGTACCACAGTAATAGCATTTCCCGTCATCATCGAAGAAAAGACTGGGATCGATCCCCGGAGCATCTTCGCCGAGATAATAAGGATCCGACCACGGTCCTGCTGGATCTTTTGCCGTTACAATGAAATTGCCTCCGTAGCTTACATTGGTAGTGATCATGTAAAACAATCCATCATGGAAGCGGATCGTTGGTGCATAAATCCCCTGTGATATTTCACTTCCCTTCACCGGAAGTTGTTCCGGTCTGTCAAGAATATTCCCGATCTGCTCCCAGTGCGCCAGATCTCTGCTGTGGAAAATTGGAACTCCCGGTGCATACACAAAACTGGAATTCACAATGTAATAGTCCTCTCCTGCCCTGCATATGGATGGATCCGGATAGAAACCGGATAAAATTGGATTCTTTGCTGTAACCATTTTGTTTTCCTCACTCTGTTCTATATTGTGTATCCAAATCCTAAGATTGTAAATTTTTTATTCTGGTCTTCCTCTGTCACTGTAATCCGTACTTTATGGGATCTGCTTTCTGTCTCCCAAAACAGTAATACAGCATTACAATGCAGCCAATTGTTCTTATGGGGATCCGCCGTCATACAATATACATCATTTACAAATACATCGGCCTTCCCCA
>ERZ1106935.2819-NODE-2819-length-11038-cov-3.595010_pt1 | contig 11038 bp, 8 predicted proteins | sample MGYA00403666_ERZ1106935 | MGnify/ENA primary metagenome ERZ1106935 (study PRJEB35170, sample SAMEA104062452) | human gut metagenome | biome: human gut; feature: human-associated habitat; material: faeces | place: Denmark | collected 2012-11-20 ... | reverse complement strand
CCGATCTGGTCGAAACAGTAAATCCTTTTGAATTGGATAGTGCAGTAGAGGCAGTTAAAAGAGCAGCAGCAATGAAGGGCGTTAAGGCAATTATTTTTAAGAGCCCATGCATTGCCGTTGATAAGCCGAAGAAGTCTTACACTATAAATGAAAAATGCATTAAGTGTAAGAAATGCATAAATGAAATAGGTTGTCCGGCAATTACAAATATAGACGGAAAAATTGAAATTGACACATCTTTGTGTTTTGGATGTGGATTATGCAGTCATATTTGTCCTGTTGGAGCTATTGAACAGTAAAACTTACAATAAATAATTAGTTTAATTATGATAATGTGCATGAAAGGTTTGGTATAAAAATGAATTGTTTACTTTGTGGAGTAGGCGGTCAGGGTACGGTGTTGGCTTCAAAGCTACTTGCCCAGGCAGCTATTGATAAAGGTTTAAGTGCAAGATCGGAAGTGCAAAAACTGCAGAGACAATAGGAATGGCACAGCGTGGAGGAAGCGTTGTGAGCCATGTAAGAATTGGAAATGATATAAAAGCCCCAATGATTCCGGAAGGGGAAGCCGATATAATAATCGGATTCGAGCCGGGAGAGGTTGTTAGAAATTTAAATTATTTAAAGGAAGGCGGCACCGTTGTAGTTAACACAAAACCGGTAATGCCAACAACTGCAAGTCTGGGCCTTCATTATGACGGTAAGGAAATGATAGATTATTTACAGAAGCAAAATATTAATCTTATTACTGTGGATGGTGAAAAGATTTGTGAGGAACTGGGAAGCCCTAAGGCATTAAATGTTGTACTTCTTGGTGCAGCATCAGGCAGTGATGTATTGGGAATAACGAAGGAAGAATTAAAGAAAGCAATAGAAACAAAACTTAATCCAAAGTTTTTGGAAATTAATGTTAAGGCACTTATGGCTACGGATTAAGGTATAAATAAGATAAAAAAATTGAAATGAGTTATAAAAAGGAGAAAAATTATGAAGATGAAAGAAGAACAGTTTGAACTGATTAAAGCGCAGCTTAAAAGACTTACAAGTCAGGACTGCTTTTATCAGAAAAAATTGGAAGGAATTAATGTAGATGATATTAAATCTCAGGAAGATTTTGAAAAAATTCCATTTACATGGAAAGGAGATTTAAGAGAAGCTTATCCGCTGGGACTTCGTGCAGTTCCGGAAGAAGAAATTGTAAGAATTCATTCATCTTCAGGTACAACAGGTATTCCTGTAATTATTCCATACACAAAGAAGGATGTTGATGATTGGGCTTTGATGTTCTCCCGTTGCTATGAAATGGCAGGAGTAACTAAAAAGGACAGAATACACATTACACCGGGTTATGGCCTATGGACAGCCGGCATTGGGTTTCAGAACGGTGCTGAAAAACTTGGAGCCATGACAATTCCTATGGGCCCGGGAAATACTGACAAGCAGTTGCGAATGATGGTTGATATGGAATCTACAGTATTATGTGCAACATCATCATATGCATTATTACTTGCAGAAGAGATTGCAAAAAGAGGAATAGGCGACAAGGTTAAACTGAAAAAAGGAATAATAGGTTCTGAACGCTGGGGCGAAAAAATGAGAAAGAGAATCGCAAAGGAACTTGGTGTTGAACTTTATGATATTTACGGACTTACAGAAGTATATGGTCCAGGAATCGCAATAAGCTGTGATTATGAATGTGGAATGCATTACTGGGATGATTACGTATACATAGAAATCGTTGATCCTAAGACCGGCGAAAATCTTCCTGACGGAGAAATCGGTGAAATTGTAATTACTACACTTCACAAGGAAGGCGCACCTCTTATCAGATATCGTACACATGACCTTTCAAGAATTATTCCGGGAGACTGCCCATGTGGTTCAAAATACCCAAGAATCGATGTTATCTTAGGAAGAACCGACGATATGGTTAAAGTTAAAGGTGTTAATATTTTCCCATCCCAGATTGAAGAAATGTTGAAAGATATCAAGGGTGCTTCAAGCGAATATCAGGTTATGATAGATCACTTAAACGGAAAGGACATCCTTACATTATTCGTTGAAATCAAGGATGATGCAAACCCTTACGAAATGGAATATGAAATAGGAACAGCTTTCAAAAACAAAATTGGTATTGCTGCAAATATTAAGCCTGTTTCAATTGGGGATTTGCCAAGAAGTGAGAAGAAGTCAACGAGAATTTATGATAATAGATATTAGAAGTAAAATCTAATTTTACAAACAAAAGGAGAATAACTATGGCAGTTTTTGATTTTAATAGTACATCGGATGACAACAAAAAAGGTGTATGTACATACACAACATTTCGTTCTAATAACAGTGTTGCATCAGCTGATGCACCTATAATGTATTTGGACAATAAAAACCGTCAGTGGAAGCATCATTCAAGTGGTGTGTTTACAAATCCTATCAAAAGGACTTCTTTTGAATTTAATGAAGAAGATGGAACTGTAAGTGCTGATATTTTGAAAATAGATTCAAGATTTGTAAGCCTTCTTAAATGGCTTGGTGAAAATCATATTAATGTAAGATTATCAGGTGAAAATCAGGAAGAGGGATATGCAGTATATAAGATTCGTGAGACAGCCTTTGGGGGCGGTACAAAACTTTCAGCCGAAGACGGATTTCTGCAGTTTATGATTGAAAGACTGTTAGCAAGTAATCCACCTGCAGAGGAAGTTATTGATGAAGATGAGGAAGAGGAAGGCGATAGCATGAAACTTACAAGCCTTCAGAGCATTACTGATTTTATGAACTGTGCCGGAAGAAGTTTACCTGATAATATACGTCTTTGGGCACGCCGAAATCTGGCAGTTGCCCGTTCCAGTGAAGTATCTCAGGAAGAGAGACATCATGCCCAGAGAGCACTTTCCATAATGATGAACATTCAGTGGAAAAATAATTATTTTGAAGCAATTGATCCTGATGAAGCAAGAAGGATTTTGGATGAAGAGCTTTATGGTATGGAAAAAGTAAAGCAAAGAATTATTGAGACGATTATTCAGATTAACCGTACCCATACACTTCCTGCATATGGTCTTTTATTGGTAGGACCTGCAGGAACGGGAAAATCACAGATTGCCTATGCAGTTGCCCGTATTTTAAAATTGCCATGGACAACTTTGGATATGAGTTCTATCAATGATCCTGAGCAGTTGACAGGAAGTTCACGTATATATACAAATGCAAAACCGGGTATCATTATGGATGCTTTTTCGGTGGCTGGTGAGTCAAACCTTGTATTTATTATTAATGAATTAGACAAGGCTACATCAGGGAACGGAAAAGGAAATCCGGCAGATGTCTTACTGACACTTCTTGATAATCTTGGATTTACAGATAACTATATGGAATGCATGATTCCGACAGTTGGCGTATATCCAATTGCTACTGCTAATGACAAATCACAGATTAGTGCACCACTTATGTCAAGATTTGCAGTAATTGAATTACCTGATTACACAACAGAAGAAAAGAAAATTATTTTCAGTAAATTTGCTTTGCCAAAGACTTTGAAGCGAATTGGCTTAAAAGAGAATGAGTGCATTATGACTTCTGAGGCAATTGATGCAGTAGTTGACATTTACAAGAACACAAGTGGTATCAGAGATTTAGAGCAGGCAGCAGAACACATTACGGCAAATGCCCTCTATCAGATAGAAGTAAATAATGTTAAATCAGTTACTTTTGATGCTAAGATGGTTAGAGAACTTTTATTGTAATTAAAAAGTACAGAGTTTACACCTAAAATATAGAAAAACTTAAATGGAGGTAGGGTAAATGCCAAATTATAATGATTTATCTGAAGAATTACAGAAAAGAATAATTGCGGACCGGGAATCCCATTGGGTAAATCCCTATGCATTTCGCAACGAGGATGTGCTTCGCAGAAATATGAACAGGGATAAGAACAAGCTTTTGCGTCCCTCCTTTGTTCGTGACTGTGAAAAAATTATGCATTTACCTATGTATAATCGATATGCAGACAAAACTCAGGTATTTTCTTTATATAAAAATGACGATATTTCAAGACGTTCTAGTCATGTGCAATTGGTATCCAGAATTGCGAGAAATATCGGGGGTCTGCTCGGGTTAAATACAGATTTAATTGAGGCGATTTCCCTAGGTCATGATATTGGACATACTCCATTTGGACATGCCGGCGAGCGAAAGTTAAATGAATTATACAATGAGAGCACGGGACGTTTTTTTAATCACAATGTACATAGTGTAAGGGTTTTAGATAAAATTTTTCTATTAAATCTCAGCATGCAGACACTTGATGGCATTGTGTGTCACAATGGGGAAATGGAATTGGAAAAATACATGCCCCATCCATATGCTGATTTTGAAACTTTTGATAAAAAAGTTGAAGAATGTTATGTAAATGCAGAAGCCAACAAAAAACTTGTACCGGCAACATTGGAGGCCTGCGTAATGCGCATTTCAGACATTATCGCATACTTAGGAAAGGACCGTCAGGACGCACAGAAATTAGGTTTATTTGACAGTGAGCCTGAGTATTTTGGTGGAAAAATCGGTAGCACTAACGCAGAAATAATCAACAATATGATTGTAAATATTGTTGAAAACAGCTACGGCAAGAATTACCTGAAAATGGATGAAGAATTTTTCCAAGCGTTTTCCAAGGGAAAAAGCGAAAACTACGAAATGATTTATGGAAATAAGAAAGTACAAAGGGTATATGATGAAGAAATTAATCCAATGATAGAAGAAATTTATTGGAGATTATTAGAAGATGCTAAAGCACATAACAAAAATTCTATTATTTACAAGCATCATATATCCTATGTAAATAAACTGGCAGGCTATTATTCCGGGAATGATTATGAGAATAATACTCCGGAGGACATTGTAGTAGATTTCATTGCCAGCATGACGGACGATTATTTTGTGGATTTGTATAAATATCTGTTCCCAAAAGGAAAGCACGAGGTTGAATATATTGGATATTTTGATGAATAGAGAAAGAGATAATTTTATTATACGTATTGTGTGTGATTTGTAATCCCACATATTTCTAATAGGCAAGTAAGCGAATTACAATATAAATTCACTTACTTGCTTTTTTTTACATAATTTAAACTTACAATTACAATAAAATAATTCTTTCCCTAAAAGTGGGAGATATTGTATAATTGTTTTTATGATAATAAGGAAGGAAATTATTTTAATGGAAAAAAAGAGGGATGGTTTTAAAAGCAGGACAGGGTTTGTAATTGCCTGTATTGGCTCGGCAGTAGGAATGGGAAACATATGGAGATTCCCGTATATGGTTTCAGATTGGGAAGGTATGACCTTTCTGATTCCGTATGTTTTGTTTGTAATTCTTATTGGAGCTTCAGGAGTAATTGAGGAGATGGCACTTGGACGTGCCGCAAAAGGCGGACCTATTATTGCATTTGGAAAATGTACGGAAGTAAGAACGGGTAATAAAAAAATAGGTGAGGGCATAGGGCTAATTCCTGTTGTAGGCTCACTGGCATTGGCAATTGGTTATACCGTTGTAGTAGGATGGATTTTTAAATACACATTTCTTGCATTATCAGGTCAGCTTGCAGGTATGGGAAAAGATATGAATGACATAGGTGGGATGTTCGCGGACACAGCCACAAAATTTGGAAATAATCTGTGGCTTATTATTGCAGTAATTGTTACAGTAGTAATTATGGCATTTGGTATTGCAAGTGGTATTGAGCGTGCCAACAAAATTATGATGCCGTTACTTTTTGTTCTGTTTCTTGGTCTCGGAATTTATATTTTTACACTTCCGGGAGCAACAAACGGATATAAGTACATATTTACAATTAATCCTAAGGGATTGTTAAACCCACGTTTATGGATTTATGCATTTGGTCAGGCATTTTTCTCATTATCCATAGCAGGAAACGGAACGGTTATTTACGGTTCTTATTTGAGCAAATCAGAAAATGTGGTGACTTCAGCCAGAAATGTAGCAATATTTGATACTTTGGCAGCATTACTTGCAGCTTTTGTAATTATTCCGGGAATGGCAGTTGGAGGAGCAGAACTTTCTTCAGGTGGTCCGGGACTTATGTTTATATATATCGTAAATGTATTTAATGGAATGCCGGGAGGAAAAATTGTTGGTATTATATTCTACATTTGCGTGCTTTTCGCAGGTATGAGCTCATTAGTAAACTTGTACGAGGCTCCAGTAGCAACATTGCAGGAGAAGCTTGGGCTTAAAAGACCTATGGCTGTTGGGTGCATAGGATTAATAGGCTGTATTGTAGCTCTGGTTATCCAGGGAATTGTTTCCGGCTGGATGGATGCCGTTTCAATTTATATTTGTCCATTGGGAGCAATGCTGGCAGCAATTATGTTTTTCTGGGTTGCAGGAAAGGACTTTGCCATTAGCGCAGTAAATGAAGGAAAAAATAAACAGATAGGCAGATGGTTTATACCCCTTGGAAGATATGTTTTGGTTCCATTGGCATTTATAGCCCTTGTGGCAGGAGCCATACTTGGTGGAATCGGATGATAAAATAATAAAACCTGCATTTGGTATTATGTCAAGTGCAGGGTCAGTTTACCGACGAACCGTTTTCTGCTATACTCAAGTCAGAAGTTGAACGAGTTAAATCGAGTGTTGAATGGAGGACGGAGTATATGCGTTTAAGTGAATGTATTGAAGACGAAATAGAAATGGGAATAGAAGAAGGACGACAAGATATTAGCAGATAAATAACAAGGGTATTGCCAAACAGAAAGAAAAAAATTATAATTTCTTGTGGAAAAAGTTTAAACCATATTACAGTTTGCAGTATGGGATTATATGAGATTTAAGTAAAGATATTTAAGAAGGAGACTGAAATGAAGACAAGAATAGGTATTTTAGGTTATGGAAACCTTGGAAAAGGTGTTGAATGCGCTGTAAAAGAAGCAGCAGATATGGAGTTAGTAGCGGTATTTACAAGAAGAAATCCAAAAGATGTGACAATTCTCACAGAAAACGTTCCGGTATGTAATGTTGATGAAGCAGCAGACTGGAAAGACAAGATAGATGTTATGATTTTATGTGGTGGTAGTGCTACAGATCTTCCTGTACAAACTCCGCAGTTTGCTTCAATGTTTAACGTAATAGATAGTTTTGATACTCACGCAAGAATTCCTGAACATTTTGCAGCAGTAGACAAGGCTGCTAAAGAAGCAGGAAAGGTTGCAATTATTTCAGTAGGTTGGGATCCGGGAATGTTCTCCCTTAACAGAGTTTATGCTAACGCAATTCTTCCTAATGGAAAGGATTACACATTCTGGGGAAAGGGCGTAAGTCAGGGACATTCAGATGCAATCCGTAGAATTAAAGGTGTAAAGAATGCAAAGCAGTATACGATTCCTGTTGAAAGCGCTTTAGAGAGAGTAAGATCTGGGGAAAATCCTGAACTTACGACAAGAGAAAAACATGAGAGAGAATGTTTTGTTGTATTAGAAGATGGAGCAGATGCTGCGGCAGTAGAAAAAGAAATTAAAGAAATGCCAAACTATTTTGCAGATTATAATACAACAGTTCATTTTATTAGTGAAGAAGAATTAGAAAAGAACCACAGTGGAATGGCTCATGGTGGATTTGTAATCCGTTCAGGAAAAACAGGAATGAATAAAGAACATAATCATATTATCGAATATAGTCTTAAGTTGGATTCAAATCCTGAATTCACAACAAGTGTATTAATTGCATATGCAAGAGCGGCGAAACGTTTATATGATGAAGGCCAGAAGGGGTGTAAGACAGTGCTGGATATTGCACCGGCATATTTAAGTGAAATGAGTGACGAAGACCTTAGAGCACATTTATTATAATATATGTAAATATAAAGACCTTTATAATATTACGTTTTTATGTTAAAATCGCAATATACTTTATTGGCACGATTTTAACATAAAGGGGACAGTTATATGAACGTAGAAGAGAGTTATTAGAGAAGTCAGATTTTTCTAATGACTCTTTTTGTTTTCATCGTTCAATTATAGAAAGCGAGGTAGAAGTTGAAAAGAATATTCAAAACAATTGTAAGTGTGATATTATCAGTGATACTGATAGGAACGTCCATGCCTGCAATGGCAACAAAAAAAGTAAATAATCAGAAAAATGATGAGAAGGTAACTCTAATTGTCAGATTAAAGGATGATGCAGTATTGGAGAAGGACGATATTGCCAATGGGGGAAAAGAATATCTTAGAACAAAAAAAGGATTAAAGGAATCCAGAAAGATATTGAGAACCCAAAGCAGTGTTCAAAGTACCATTAAGAATGATATTAATGAATATATAAAATTAAAATATTCGTATACTGCAGTAATTAACGGATTTGCAATTGAAGCAAAGAAGTCGGATATAGAAAAGATTAAAAGGCTTCCAAGTGTTAAGGCTGTTTCAGTTGCAAAAAAATTAAAACTATATTCAGAAAACGATGGTAGTGCATCAAATGAAATGTCAATATCTGATGATTGTTGCAATATGCTTGGTATCGATGCTTTAAAGAAGGAAGGATACTTGGGACAAGGGATGACAGTGGCAGTCATTGACAACGAACTTGATGTTGAGCATAGAAATTTTTCGGGTCAGCCGGAAAATCCAAAGTATTCAAAAAATGATGTTAAAAATATGGTAAACAATATGGGATTAAATGCTTCATCAACAGTAAACAGTGTTTATCATTCTTCAAAAATTCCGTTTGCCTATGATTATTCAACAAAAACAGGCAATACAAATAATGATGAAGAGTGCCATGGTACACATGTCAGTGGGATTGTTGTAGGAAATGGAACAACGCCGGATGGAAAAAAGACCATAGGTGTGGCTCCTCAGTCACAATTGTTTTTCTTTGGAATATCGGATATGTCAAATGCAGCAGCCATAGCAGCAATGGATGATATTGCAAAAATGGGAATTGATGTAGTGAACTGTAGCTGGGGAATGGATTACGCTGCTCTCGAAAATGATTTAGAAGAAGCAATAGAAAATCTTACGGATGCAGGTACATATGTATCGTTTGCAGCAGGAAATACTGCCAGAGGAATTGCAGGAAATACTCCTGAAGTGGAAATGATTGATTATTCAACATCGGGTAGTCCGGCTAATAGTGGTAGAGTAAGTGCTGTGGCATCTGCTGATAATATTACATATTGGAATGGTGGCAAGGAAAATTATTCTGATGGAAAGACAGTCAGCGATTTTTCATCTTATGCTGCAGGTGATGACCTGAGTTTAAAACCTGACATAACGGCAACAGGAGGGGGAGTTTATTCTTCAGTATCAAATGGCAAGTATGCAGTATATAGTGGAACTTCCATGGCATCCCCACATGTGGCAGGTGCAGTATTACTGTTGTCACAATATTTAGGAGATAAATTCGGAAAAGATGCAATACAAAAAAATCAAATTATGGAAAGTCTATTAATGAGTAGTGCAGAAATTCTTTATAGAAATAAGACAGATAAAATACCATATGCTGCACGATTACAGGGAGCAGGACTTTTGAATTTAAAAGCTGCAACAGAATTATCAAGTTATTTCACGGGTGATAATGGAAAGGCAAAATTAAGCCTTGGAGATGGAATTTCTGAAAAATTTACATTGAAATTCAAAATCAATAATATTACAGACCATGATGTAACTTATCAAAGTACTAATTTGAATATAGTTACGGACGGTTATGATGAAGATGAGAACACCGGAAAAGTATATGTGGCAGATGAGGTGCCACTGGAAATAAAAGATAGCACACTTCCAAAGACCATTACTGTTAAGGCAGGAGAGAGTAAAGAAGTTTCAGTTGATGTTTTGTTAGACAAAACATGGCTGGAGAAAAACAGTGAAGTGTTCATCAATGGATTTTATATTGATGGATTTATTGAGTTGACGAATGCAAATGATTCATCATCAGATATAAGTATGCCATTTATGGGATTTTACGGAGATTGGGAGTCGGAACAGATTTTTGATTCAACATATTATAGTGGAGAGTCAAAATTGCCGGAAACATTTCTTGGAAGTTTTTATGACCAATGTACAGGAGATTACAATGAAGAGGGAATCTTTGTGGACAATTGTCAGAAATTGGGAGTAAATTATTATACTGAAGATGACACATATGATAAAGAAGAATATGTTGCTATTTCTCCTAATGGTGATGATATGCAGGATAACCTGTGTATAAATATTACACCGATTCGTAATTGTAAAGATGTGGTATATACTATTAAAAATGAAAAAGGGGAAGTTGTAGAGCCTGATGCGGATTACTTTGAAAAATATGAAGAAGAGGTTAAAAGCAATGCAATTTTAAGCAAATTCACCGCTGGCTGCATGGATTTATATAATGACTATTTTACTAATTGTCCGGATGGAAAGTATTATGCAGAGATAAGCGCTAAATTAGATTATTTTGGTGCGAAAAAGACTCAGACTATAGTAATGCCATTTATTATAGACAAAAGTGCACCAAGAGTGTCAGGTTTAAAATACAGCACAAGTGCAGGAAAAGATTACCTTGAAATGACATTGGAAGATGACAATAACTTAATGGGATTTAATGTTTATGAAAATGATGATACAGATTATAGTAATATTAGTGAACCACTGGAAGGTTTAAGTAAAAAGAATATTAAAGTGGATGTGTCAGGAATGAAGCGTAACCGTTTAGAAGTTTTAGTTATGGATTATGCAGGAAATAAAACAGCAATTAAAGTAGAAAAAGAAATGAACCGTCCAACCAATAAGCCCACTACAGGGACCACAATGGAGACTCCAACACCAACTAAAGGTACGCCGGAAATAAAAACCACCGTGGCAAATGATGTACAGGCAAAGGCGACAGCATTAGGAAAGACAAAAATAACAACTATAAAAAGTAAGAAAAAGTCTTTACTTATAAAATGGAAAAAAATATCAGGTGAAATTTCCGGCTATGAAATACAGTATTCTACAAGCAAAAAATTTGCAAAGAAAGATACTAAAAAAATTAGATCGG
>ERZ1106935.2818-NODE-2818-length-11039-cov-3.561089_pt1 | contig 11039 bp, 9 predicted proteins | sample MGYA00403666_ERZ1106935 | MGnify/ENA primary metagenome ERZ1106935 (study PRJEB35170, sample SAMEA104062452) | human gut metagenome | biome: human gut; feature: human-associated habitat; material: faeces | place: Denmark | collected 2012-11-20 ... | reverse complement strand
AGAAGAAAAATATCTATGCGATGACAAGGCACTGGAAAAATACCGTAAAACCCACAAGGGACCCTTTACCTTACAACGATACAAAGGTCTGGGTGAGATGGATGCCGAACAGCTGTGGGAGACCACACTGGATCCGGAACGCAGATTGTTGAAATTAGTAGAGATCGAGGATGCCCGCATGGCTTCCGAGATGACCGAGCTTCTCATGGGAACAGATGTACCGCCCAGAAAAGCCTTTATTTATGATCACGCTACAGATGCGGAATTAGACATCTAGTATCATAAGATCCTGAAATGTAATGTCAGAAAGACGAGGACCAGAAATGGACGACAGCAGAATTATAAAAACAGAATACTCCGAGGAGATGCAGAAATCCTTCATCGACTATGCCATGAGCGTTATCATTGCCAGAGCCCTGCCGGATGTCAGAGACGGTCTGAAGCCGGTACAGCGTAGAACTCTCTACGATATGCACGAGTTGGGGATCCGCTATGACCGTCCCTACCGTAAAAGTGCCCGTATCGTAGGTGATACCATGGGTAAATATCACCCCCACGGTGACAGTTCGATCTACGAAGCGCTTGTGGTAATGGCTCAGGATTTTAAGAAAGGCAAAACACTGGTCGACGGACATGGAAACTTCGGTTCCATCGAGGGCGACGGTGCAGCGGCCATGCGATATACAGAAGCCAGACTGGAGAAACTGACACAGGATGTCTTCCTCGAAGATCTGGATAAGAATGTAGTAGATTTTATGCCGAACTTTGATGAGACAGAGAAGGAACCGGTGGTACTTCCTGTCAGAATCCCGAATCTGCTGGTAAACGGGGCGGATGGTATCGCTGTCGGTATGGCAACCAGTATTCCACCTCACAATCTGGGTGAAGTGGTAGATGCTGTAAAAGCATATATGAAGAATAACGACATCAGTGTCAAAGGGCTGATGCGCTATCTCAAGGGACCGGACTTTCCGACAGGTGGTCTGGTAGTAAATAAAGATGACCTGCTCAGGATTTATGAGACAGGAACAGGGAAGCTCCGTGTCAGAGGTAAGGTGGAGACAGTGAAGCTCAAAGGCGGCAGACAGCAGCTTGTGATCACGGAGATTCCTTACACAATGATCGGGGCAAATATCGGAAAATTCCTGAATGATATTGCGTCTCTTGTGGAAAACAAGAAGACAACAGATATCGTGGATATTTCCAACCAGTCTTCCAAAGAGGGAATCCGTATTGTTCTTGACCTGAAGCGTGACGCAGATGTAGAGAATCTTACAAATATGCTCTATAAGAAGACAAAGCTGGAAGATACTTTTGGCGTGAATATGCTGGCAGTTGCGGATGGCAGACCGGAGACTCTGAGTCTGAAGCAGGTGATCGAGCATCACGTAGATTTCGTATTCGATGTCACGACCAGAAAGTACACCACACTTCTGAATAAAGAGCAGGAGAAGAAAGAAATCCAGGAAGGTCTGATCAAGGCATGTGATGTGATCGACCTGATCATCGAGATCCTGCGAGGAAGCAAGAACAGAGAACAGGTAAAGAAATGCCTGGTTGACGGTGTGACAGAAGGAATCAGGTTCAAGAGCAAATCAAGCGAGAAAGCTGCGCAGAAGCTGCATTTCTCAGAAAAACAGGCAGCTGCGATCCTGGATATGCGTCTGTACAAACTGATCGGTCTGGAGATCGAGGCACTTCAGGCAGACTATGCAGAAACAATGAAGAACATTGCCATTTATGAAGATATCCTGAATAATTATGATTCCATGGCAGAAGTGATCATGAAAGAACTGGATCAGATCAAGAAAGAATACGGTACGAAACGCCGCACAGTGATCGAGAATGCAGAAGAAGTTGTCTATGAGGAAAAGAAGATGGAAGAAATGGAAGTTACATTCCTTATGGACCGCTTCGGATATATGCGGACCATTGATAAGTCTGCATATGAGAGAAATAAAGAAGCTGCCAACGCAGAGAACAAATATGTGTTTAACTGTATGAATACAGATAAGATCTGTATCTTTACAGATAATGGAAAGATGCACAGTATCAAGGTGGCAGATATTCCGCTGGTTCGTTTCAGGGATAAGGGGACACCGGCAGATAATCTGAGCAATTATGACAGTGCACAGGAACGTATGCTCTATGTAGCACCACTGGCATCTGTAAAAGAAAATACACTTCTGTTTGTCACTGCTGCATCCATGTGCAAGCTGGTGAGTGGTGCAGAGTTTGATGTGGCGAAGAGAACGATCGTGTCTACGAAACTTGCTGAAGAGGATTCTCTGATCTTTGTGGGTTCTGCGGATGAAATGGAACAGGTGGTATTCCAGAGTGAAGGCGGATATTTCTTAAGATTTCAGAAACAGGATATTTCTGCTATGAAGAAAACATCTATCGGGGTGCGTGGAATGAAACTGGCAGAAGGAGATAAGCTGGATCATGCATATCTTCTGGAAAGCCGCCAGGAATATACCATTACTTATCATGATAAACCCTATGTTCTCAACAGGATAAAACTGTCCAAACGGGACAGTAAAGGAATAAAACCACGTATATAAAACCAACAAATCCGCTAAAATCAAGGTTTTTGCAGGAAAAGCCTTGCAATTGCCGGAAATTGGTGTTACAATACATCTAAATTAGAACTTGTTGACAAAGGAGTGGGCGTGAGCCCACTCTTATTTGTTGCATGGAAAGGCAGGTGGGAAAATGAGCAGACGGGAAGAGTATGAAAAGCGCGCAGAGGAACTTCTGGCACCGATCGTAGAACTTAACGGCTTTGAACTGGTTGATGTAGAATATGTGAAGGAAGCAGGTAACTGGTATCTGAGAGGATACATTGACAAACCAGGCGGAATTACAGTAAATGACTGCGAGACAGTCAGCAGAGCATTCAGTGACAAACTGGATGAGAATGATTTTATCGAAGACAGTTATATCATGGAGATCAGTTCGCCGGGACTGGACAGACCGCTGAAGAAAGACAAAGACTTTGAGAGAAACATGGGAAAACTGGTGGAAATCCGTACCTACCGGCCAATCGAGAAGCAAAAAGAGTTCTGCGGGATTTTGACCGCATATGATAGTAACAGTGTGACAATCGATGAGGATGGAACCGAGCGTGTTTTTGATAAGAAAGACACAGCCCTGATACGCCTCGCAATAGAGTTTTAGTTAATTCGGGAGGATAAGAAAAAAATGAGCAGAGAGTTAAAGGAGGCACTGGATATCCTTGAAAAGGAGAAGAGTATCAGCAAAGATACTCTGCTTGAGGCAATTGAGCAGTCTCTGATCCAGGCCTGCAAAAACCATTTTGGAAAAGCTGACAATGTACATGTAACTATTGATCCGGAAACCTGCGATTTTTCAGTGTATGCAGACAGAAGTATCGTAGAATACGTAGAGGATCCTGCAATGGAGATTTCTCTGGCAGATGCTTTGAAGATCACATCAAGAGCTGAGATCGGAGGCATGATACAGGTTCCGATCCAGTCTAAGGAATTCGGACGTATTGCGACACAGAATGCAAAGAACGTTATCCTGCAGAAAATCCGCGAGGAAGAACGTAAAGTGCTGTATGATGAATACTATGGAAAAGAAAAAGAAGTAGTAACCGGTATTGTACAGCGTGTGATGGGCAAGAATGTAAGCATCAATCTTGGTAAGGCAGATGCAGTATTAAGTGAGAATGAACAGGTGAAAGGGGAAACCTTCCAGCCGACAGAGAGAATCAAGGTGTATATTCTTGAAGTCAAGGATACCCCGAAGGGACCTCGTATTCTGGTATCCAGAACTCATCCGGGACTTGTGAAACGTCTCTTTGAGTCAGAAGTTGCAGAAGTAAAAGACGGAACTGTTGAGATCAAGAGCATCGCACGTGAGGCCGGTTCCCGTACAAAGATCGCTGTATGGAGCAACGATCCGGATGTAGATGCAGTTGGTGCATGCGTAGGTATGAACGGCGCACGTGTCAATGCAGTAGTTGAGGAACTTCGCGGTGAGAAGATCGATATCATCAACTGGGATGAGAATCCTGCGATCCTGATCGAGAATGCATTGAGCCCTGCAAAGGTTATCGCAGTTATGGCAGATCCTGATGAGAAGACAGCTCTGGTAGTTGTTCCTGATTATCAGCTGTCCCTTGCAATCGGTAAAGAAGGTCAGAATGCACGTCTTGCTGCAAGACTTACAGGATTTAAGATTGACATCAAGAGTGAGACTCAGGCAAAAGAAGCCGGAGATTTCTATGATTATGATGATGACGAGACTGCAGAAGATGCAGCTGAGGCATCAGCAGAGGAAACTTCAGCAGAAGATTCCCTGACAGAAGAAACCGAAGCAGAAGAAGTTTCAGAGGAAGTTCCTGTAGAAGAAGAGCCACAGGCTCAGGAAGCAGGAGAGAATGAAGACGAAGAATAAGATTCCCATGCGCCAGTGTACCGGCTGCAGGGAAATGAAAAGCAAGAAAGAGATGCTCAGAGTTCTTAAGACTACAGAAGATGAGATCGTGCTTGATACTACCGGTAAGAAAAACGGCAGAGGCGCATATCTGTGTCTTTCCAGAGAATGTCTGGATAAAGCGATTAAAAATCATGGACTTGAGCGTTCACTGAAAACTGCGGTTCCGGATGAGGTATACGAACGACTTAAGAAGGAGCTGGAAGATATTGAAAAATAACAGAGTACTGTCGCTGATAGGGCTGGCTACCAAAGCAGGCAAGACCGTAAGCGGAGAATTTTCCACAGAGAAATCTGTAAAGACCGGAAAAGGACTGCTTGTGATCGTTGCTGAGGATGCCTCCGAGAATACAAAGAAGAAATTCAGGAATATGTGCAGTTTTTATGAAGTTCCGATTTTCTTCTTCTCAGATAAAGAGAGCTTAGGCAGAGCAATGGGAAAGGAGTACCGCGCCTGTCTGGCTGTCCAGGATGAGAACTTTGCGAAAGCAATCATGAAGGAGGTATAGCGATTGTCAAAATTAAGAGTACATGAGCTGGCCAGAGAGCTTGGACGACAGAACAGAGAAGTGATTGAGTTTCTGAAATCAAAAGGCGTTGATGTGAGAAGCCATATGAGTATGGTGGATGAGCCTGCGGTTTCGGAAGTAAAGAATAGATTCAGAAAAGACAATAATAACAGGGGAAAGGAGCATATTGCGAAATTGGAGACTCCCAAGACAGAAGAAAAGGTTGTAACAGCAAAATCAGAAGGAGATAAAACTGAAACACCTAAAAAGAAAAAAAATATTATCCGCGTTTTTCATGCACAGAATGCAAGTGACGGAGGAAAAACAAGAAAGAAACCTGTGAAAGCTGAAGGCGAGAGAACAGGTTCACCAAGAAATGCAGAAGGAAGAAATTCCGACAGTTCAAGAACAGACGGTGAAAGACCAAGAAGAAATAATAATGACCGCCCAGGTACAGGCAACAGAAGACAGGACGGACAGAACCGTCAGGGAAGACCTCAGGGTGAAGGAAGATCCCAGGGAGGACGTTTTGGCCAGGGAAGAAACCAGGGCGAAGGAAACCGTCAGGGAAGACCTCAGGGCGAGGGAAGATCCCAGGGAGATAACCGCCAGGGAGGACGTTTCGGCCAGGGAAGATCCCAGGGCGATGGTCAGGGCCGTCCGGGCGGAAGATTCCAGGGCGATGGAAATCGTCAGGGAGGACGTTTCGGACAGGGAAGACCACAGGGAGATGGAAACCGTCAGGGAGGAAGACCGCAGGGCAATGGCCAGGGTCGTCCGGACGGAAACAGAAGTGAAGGACGTGACGGACGCTTCGGCGGCAGTCAGGGACGTCAGGGACAGCGCCAGAATACAAGAAAGAATGATGATATGGCATTTGCACCGGAACTGACAAAGACTTCCAAAGACAGCAAGAGAGAAAGAGACAGAGAGAACAAAAACAAGAAAAAAGATTTTGATAAGACACAGAGTGGCGGACGCAGACCAAATCAGGGTGGATTCAATAAGAATTCCAGAATCCCGAAAGCTCTGCAGAAACCGGCTCCGCAGCCAAAACAGGAAGAGAAGAAACCTGAGGTTAAGGAAATCACACTTCCGGAGAAGATGACGATCCGCGAACTGGCAGAAGCTATGAAAATGCAGCCGTCAGTAATTGTGAAGAAGCTCTTTATGCAGGGTATGATGGTTACCGTAAACCATGAGATCGATTTTGAGAAAGCTCAGGAGATTGCTCTGGAATATGATATCATCGCAGAACCGGAAGAGAAGGTAGACGTTATCGAAGAACTCCTCAAAGAGGATGAAGAAGACGAAAAAGATATGGTTTCAAGACCACCTGTAGTCTGTGTTATGGGGCACGTTGACCATGGTAAAACATCTCTTCTGGATGCAATCCGTAAGACAAATGTAACACGTGGAGAAGCCGGCGGTATCACACAGCACATCGGTGCTTCTGTAGTAGAGGTTGGCGGACAGAAGATCACATTCCTGGATACACCTGGACATGAAGCTTTCACAGCTATGCGTATGCGTGGTGCAAACTCCACAGATATTGCAGTTCTGGTTGTAGCAGCTGATGATGGTGTGATGCCTCAGACAGTAGAGGCTATCAGCCATGCGAAGGCGGCAGGCGTTGAGATCATAGTTGCAATCAACAAGATTGATAAGCCAAGTGCTAATATTGAGCGTGTAAAACAGGAACTTTCTGAATATGAACTGATCCCGGAAGACTGGGGCGGAAGTACGATTTTTGTTCCTGTATCCGCACATACAGGAGAGGGAATCGATACTCTTCTTGAGATGATCCTTCTTACAGCCGAGGTATGTGAATTAAAGGCAAATCCGAACCGTTCCGCAAGAGGTCTTGTAATCGAGGCTCAGCTTGATAAAGGTAAAGGTCCGGTTGCCACGATCCTTGTCCAGAAAGGTACTCTTCATGTGGGAGACTTTATTGCAGCAGGAGCATGCAATGGTAAGGTTCGTGCCATGATGGATGATAAGGGACGCAGGATTAAAGAAGCAGGTCCTTCTACTCCTGTAGAAATTCTGGGACTTGGTGATGTGCCGAATGCAGGTGAAATTCTTCTTGCATTTGACAGTGATAAGGAAGCCAAGAACTTTGCAGGTGCATTTGTATCTGAGAACAAGAACCGTCTTCTTGAGGAGACTAAGGGCAAATTATCTCTGGATAATCTCTTTGATCAGATTCAGGCAAGCGATCTGAAGGAACTTCCGCTCATTGTCAAAGCAGATGTACAGGGATCTGTGGAAGCTGTAAAACAGAGTCTGACCAAACTTTCCAACGAAGAAGTGGTTGTAAAGGTGATCCATGGCGGTGTTGGTGCGATCAATGAGTCTGACGTAAGTCTTGCGGCTACATCAAATGCGATCATTATCGGCTTTAATGTCCGTCCGGATGCAACCGCAAAACAGCTTGCTGAGCAGGAAGGTGTAGATCTTCGTCTGTACAGAGTTATTTATCAGGCAATCGAAGATGTAGAAGCTGCCATGAAGGGTATGCTTGATCCTATATTTGAGGAGAAAGTTATCGGTCATGCGGAAGTGCGTCAGCTGTTCAAGGCATCCGGTATTGGTACGATTGCAGGAAGCTATATTCTGGATGGTATCTTCCAGAGAAACTGCAAGGTTCGTATTTCCAGAGAAGGCGAGCAGATATTTGAAGGTGAGCTTGCATCCCTGAAGAGATTCAAAGACGATGTTAAGGAAGTTAAGGCAGGATACGAATGTGGCCTTGTATTTGACGGATTTAACGATGTGAAAGAGGAAGATAAAGTAGAAGCTTATATCATGGTAGAAGTACCGAGATAGTAATGGTTTATAAAGGTAGGGTGCGCGATTCATAGTGTCAGGTACAGTGTGGTGCGCACCTTGACTTGATTGTGGTAATTCAGAAAATAATGTGATCAGGATAGTCGATGATCCGGATTGCTCACAGTATTTGACAGAATTGCCGGATATATAGGAGTAAAACTTAAAATGAGAAAAAACAGTATTAAGAATACCCGGATCAATGGGGAAGTCCAGAAGGAACTCAGCACCATTATCCGCAACGAGATCAAGGACCCGCGTATTCATCCGATGACTTCTGTCATGGCTGTAGAAGTGGCTCCTGATCTGAAAACCTGCAGAGCATATATCAGTGTGCTGGGTGAAAAAGAAGCAAAGGAAGCGACGATCAAAGGTCTGAACAGTGCAGAAGGCTACATCAGACGCCAGCTGGCGCGTAATTTAAACCTGAGAAATACACCGGAGATCCGTTTTATCCTGGACGAATCTATTGAGTATGGTGTAAATATGTCAAAGCTTATTGATGATGTTACCAAGAAAGACAGCAACTCCCACAGACAGGATGAGGAGCAGGATGAGAATTAAAAGAGGATGAGAACATGGAAAATATTGCGGAAATACTGGAAGGTGTGAAAACAATGGGAATCGGCGGACATATCCGTCCGGATGGTGACTGCGTTGGTTCCTGTATGGCGTTATATTTATATGTAAAAACCTATTATCCGGAAATTCAGGCAGATGTGTACCTGGATAATCCCAAACCTGTTTTCGGACATATTGACTGTATGGATGAGATTAAAACAGAGCTGGACGGTGACAAAGAGTATGACCTTTTTGTTACCTGTGATGTAAGTGCAAGAGACAGACTTGCCATTGCAGGTCCATACTTTGACACTGCAAAAAGAACAGCATGTATTGATCATCATATCAGTAACTCCGGATTTGCACAGGTGAATCATATCAGGGGAGAGGTAAGCTCTGCCTGTGAAGTTCTCTATGGGCTTTTTGATCCTGAGAAAGTGGTCCGTACCATTGCAGTGCCGATCTATACGGGAATGGTTCATGACACAGGGGTATTTCAGTACTCTTCAACTTCACCGGAGACCATGCGTATTGCCGGGGAACTGATGAAGACAGGATTCAATTTCAGTAAGATCATTGACGAATCTTTCTATCAGAAAACTTATGTGCAGAATCAGGTAATGGGGCGTGTTCTTGCAGAGAGTATCCTGCTTCTGGATGGAAAATGTATTATCGGATATCTTAAAAAAAGAGACATGGAGTTCTATGGTGTGGATGGCAAGGATCTGGACGGTATCGTCAGTCAGCTTCGCCTTACAGCGGGAGTGGAAGTTGCCATGTTTATCTATGAAGTGGAAACTCAGTCTTTCAAAGTTTCCCTGCGTTCCAACGGAAATGTGGATGTAAGCAAGATTGCAGTATATTTTGGCGGCGGCGGTCATATGAGAGCAGCAGGATGTGATCTTCAGGGTTCTGTGTATGATGTGATCAACAATGTGACAGAACAGATCTGCAAACAGTTTCAGGAGCAGGAAGTCTGATGGATGGAGTAATTGTAATCCGTAAGGAAAAAGGATTCACTTCCCATGATGTGGTGGCAAAGCTTCGGGGAATCCTTCATATGAAGAAAATCGGACATACTGGAACTCTTGATCCGGATGCAGAAGGAGTGCTCCCGGTGGCTCTGGGAAAAGCAACCCGTCTGGTGGATATGATCACAGATAAAGAGAAAACCTATGAGGCAGTGATGCGTCTGGGTGTTGTTACGGATACCCAGGATATGAGCGGAACTGTTCTCTCACAGACTACAGAGCTTTCCGTTACAGAAGAAGAGCTTTGCACAGTGGTCAGTTCTTTTGTGGGAGACTATATGCAGGTGCCGCCAATGTATTCAGCACTGAAGGTCAATGGAAAGAAACTCTATGAACTTGCCAGAGAGGGCAAGACTGTGGAGCGTAAACCAAGACCTGTACATTTTTATGAGATAGAAATTCTGGATATCAGTTTTCCGCTGGTGCGTTTTCGTGTGACCTGCAGCAAGGGAACCTATATCCGTACTCTGTGCCATGATATAGGGGAAAAGCTGGGCTGTGGAGCTGCCATGGAAAGTCTTTTGCGGACAAAGGTGGGCAGATTTACACTGGATGATGCCATTACCCTGGCGCAGACAGAAGAGGCAGTGCAGAAAGGAACCATAGAGAGTAAAATCCTCGGTATTGAGGAGATTCTTGCAGAGTATCCAAGGGTATGCTGTACAAAAGAAGGGGACAGACTTCTGGCTAATGGAAATCCTCTTGTACAGGCACTGGTCGATGCACAGGAGAAAAACGGATGGATCCGTATGTGCAGCAGTGAAGGCAGTTTTGCCGGAGTTTACCAGTGGGACGAGAAAAGAAACAGGTATTTCCCTGTAAAAATGTTTTAGGAGACATGATGGAATATTTAAGGATTGAGAATGATTTTCCCAGAATTTCACACAGTGCGGTAACACTTGGGAAGTTTGACGGCATACACCGCGGACATCAGAAACTGGTTGAGAAAATTATTGAGCAGAAACAGGAAGGTGCACAGGCGGTTGTACTTGCGCTTGGAACTGCCTCAAGAACAATCCTCACAAAGGAAGAGAGATGTCGTATATTGGAAGAAATGGGAGTGGATATACTGTTGGAATGTCCGCTCACAGAGAAAATACGGCACATGAAAGCAGAGAATTTTATAAAAGAAATATTGATAGGAGATCTGCAGGTTTCCTATGTGGCAGTTGGAGAGGATTTCCGTTTTGGCTATGAGCGGAAAGGAACTCCTGCCATGCTCAAAGAGTTCGGAAAGAAATATGGATTTCATACGGAAGTCCTGCCAAAAGAAATGGACGGACGCCGTAAGATTAGTAGTACCTTTGTCAGGGAAGAACTGAACAGAGGAAATATGGAAAAATTCCGTTTCCTTATGGGAACAGATTTCTCAGTAGAAGGAATCGTTGAACATGGACGTGGAATGGGACATAAATATCTGCTTCCGACCACCAACCTGATCCCTCCGGTAGAGAAACTGATGCCTCCAAACGGGGTTTATATCACAGTATCCCATTTCAGAGACAGAAGTTATCAGGGAATTACCAATGTAGGTCATAAGCCTACTGTTGGCGGCGAGAAGTTTATTGGTGTGGAAACATATCTGTTTGACTGCAATGAAGATCTGTATGGGGAATACTGCAAGGTAGATTTCAAAAAATTCCTC
>ERZ1106935.2807-NODE-2807-length-11077-cov-3.350118_pt1 | contig 11077 bp, 8 predicted proteins | sample MGYA00403666_ERZ1106935 | MGnify/ENA primary metagenome ERZ1106935 (study PRJEB35170, sample SAMEA104062452) | human gut metagenome | biome: human gut; feature: human-associated habitat; material: faeces | place: Denmark | collected 2012-11-20 ... | reverse complement strand
TATGCTCCATATATATATCCAAACCATTTGATTTTTATTGGAATAATGAAATACAGCAGTAACTGCTCTTCCGGATAAGTTGCCGCATATGCAAGGAATATGGACATGTTAATATAATAGGTACTAACACACATTCCAATATAAGTTCCAAAGAATTCACCGACTCCCGTCATTCCATAGGCTAACATCTGGGAATACATATCAGTAGGCAACACATTAAAATGATGTAAAACCAATAGCACTGCGTATAGAATGAGTGAACCAGCAACGGTAAATATAAACCCTGAGAAAATATATACGTTAAATCTATATGTTCCCCACGCATGTTCAAGTCCTCTTCCTAACTGATAATACAATAAGAGCATTATTATTGTGAAAATTCCCAATTCTTCAGGTGGAACCAGTATCCATGTTACAATTCTCCAAATCTGTCCATGAAAAACCCAATATGGATTAAATTCAAGAAAAGAATACATTTCAGGACTTACAAGTTCAATTACATATCCTACTACATAAGCAATTATCAAATATAATGATAAATTCGGTATTGCATATTTGCTATATTTTCTCTCAAAATCTGACATTAATTTCTTCTCCTTATAGCCTGCAAGGCGTACTATCTCCATATAAAAATGACCAATTTACAGTATAAATTCTACACTACTGTTTGTCAAACTACTTTGGCGCTATAATCAAAATTTAATAATCTCTTAACAATTTAATCACTTTTAAAATATAGAGTGTACATGTAGCCTGCGACATATGATTAAAATTGTATAATCATATACCATAAAATCTGCAGTTTTTTTATTGAGTTTTTTCTTTATTTATAATATAATTAAAAGTCGTTTTTGACATTTATTTGTCAAAAACAGTATTATTAAAGAAGATCTTTTTATTTTATCGAATATTAAGTATTTATTATGTTTCATTATTTGAAACATTTGGAGGAAATCACATGAATGAGAACAAGTATTATAGTCTTGGCATCGACATTGGTTCTACCACTGTTAAGATAGCAATTTTAGATGATGAGAAAAATATTATTTTTTCAGACTATGAAAGACATTTTGCTAATATTCAGGAAACTCTTGTGGCTTTATTAAAAAAAGCCTATGACAAACTTGGAAGCATTGACCTTGCTCCTATGATAACAGGTTCAGGCGGTCTTGCACTTTCAAATCATTTAAAAATTCCATTTGTTCAGGAAGTTGTTGCAGTGTCTACCGCTCTTGAGGACTATGCCCCTCAAACTGATGTTGCAATCGAACTCGGTGGCGAAGATGCCAAAATAATATATTTTACGAACGGTATCGAACAGCGAATGAACGGTATATGTGCCGGAGGTACAGGCTCTTTTATTGACCAGATGGCTTCTCTTTTACAGACAGATGCCTCAGGTCTTAATGAATATGCAAAAGATTATAAGGCTATATATCCAATTGCTGCACGATGTGGTGTTTTTGCAAAAACCGATATTCAGCCTCTTATTAACGAAGGTGCAACTAAGGAAGATCTTGCTGCTTCCATATTTCAGGCTGTTGTTAACCAGACAATTTCAGGACTTGCCTGTGGTAAACCAATTCGTGGAACTGTAGCATTTCTTGGTGGACCACTTCATTTCCTTCCTGAATTAAAAAATGCATTTATCAGAACTCTTAAGTTAGATGATGAACATATTGTTGCACCTGATCATTCACATTTGTTTGCCGCTACAGGTGCTGCTTTAAATCACAAGCCTAGTGTTCGGGTTAATATAGTTGATTTATATGATCAGTTGTCTAAAGGTGTTCAGATGTCTATGGAAATTAAACGTCTTGATCCTTTATTCCACAATCAGGAAGAATATGACAAATTTACTGAAAGACACAATAAAGCTCAGGTTGAAAAGGGTGATTTAAAAACTTATTCAGGTAACTGTTACCTTGGTATTGACTCAGGCTCTACAACTACAAAGGCTGCTCTTGTTGCTGAGGATGGAAAGTTATTATATTCATTTTATAGTAGCAATAACGGCAATCCTTTAAAAACAATTATTGATGCTGTTAAGGATATTTATTCCAAACTTCCGTATGATGCACATATTGTACGTTCATGTTCTACAGGTTACGGCGAAGCCCTAATTAAGGAAGCTTTATTACTTGATGAAGGAGAAGTTGAAACTGTTGCCCACTATAATGCTGCAGCTTTCTTTGAGCCACAGGTAGACTGCATTCTTGACATTGGTGGGCAGGATATGAAATGTATCAAGATTAAGAACAATTCTGTTGACAGCGTACAGTTAAATGAAGCTTGCTCTTCAGGATGCGGTTCTTTTATTGAAACATTTGCAAAATCACTTAATTTCACTGTTCAGGATTTTGCCAAGGAGGCTTTATTTGCTTCTAACCCTACTGATTTAGGTACAAGATGTACCGTATTTATGAATTCAAACGTTAAACAGGCACAGAAGGAAGGTGCCAGCGTTGCAGATATTTCAGCAGGACTTGCTTATTCTGTTATAAAAAACGCTTTATACAAAGTAATTAAAATAACTGATGCTAAGGACCTTGGAAAGAAAGTCGTTGTACAGGGTGGTACATTCTACAATGACGCTGTTCTTAGAAGTTTTGAAAAAGTTGCTGACTGTAAAGCAATCAGACCTGATATTGCCGGCATTATGGGTGCCTTTGGTGCTGCTCTTATTGCAAGAGACAGATATAAGGGGCAGCCTACTACTATGCTTAGTCTTGAACAATTGGAATCTTTTTTTTATGAAACTTCAATGACAAGATGTAAAGGCTGTACAAACTCATGTCTCCTTACTATTAACAAATTCTCTGACGGACGTAGATTCATCAGTGGAAACAGATGTGAAAAAGGTATTGGTGGACAGAAGAATAAAGAAAATATTCCTAACTTATTTGAATATAAATTGCATCGTATGTTTGATTACGAACCTCTAAAGGCCGATGAAGCTCCCCGTGGAGTTGTTGGTATTCCAAGAGTTCTTAACATGTATGAGAATTTCCCATTTTGGGCAACATTCTTTAAAGAATTAGGATTTAGCGTAACTCTTTCACCTGAGTCCACACACAAGATTTATGAAATGGGTATTGAGTCCATTCCTAGTGAATCCGAATGTTATCCGGCTAAGATTTCCCACGGACATATTGCATGGCTACTTCAGAATGGAGTTAAATTTATTTTCTATCCATGTATTCCATATGAAAGAAATGAAACTCCTGATGCTAACAATCACTACAATTGTCCTATTGTTACATCTTACGCTGAAAATATAAAAAATAACGTAGAGGAATTAGACGATCCTTCTATGAAATTTATGAATCCTTTTATGGCATTCACTAATGAAGATACTATTACTACACGACTTGTTGAAGAATTTACAAGGGAATTCTGTATTACATCTGAAGAGATCAAGTCTGCAGCCCATAAAGCCTGGGATGAATTACTGGCATCCAGAAATGATATGGCAAAGAAGGGCGAAGAAACCCTAAAATACATGGAAGAAAACGGAAAACGTGGTATTGTTCTTGCAGGACGACCGTACCATGTTGACCCTGAAATCAACCATGGTATTCCGGAAATGATTAATTCATATGGTCTTGCTGTTTTAACGGAAGACTCTGTTTCACATTTGGCAGATGTTGAGCGTCCTCTTATTGTATCGGATCAGTGGATGTACCATTCAAGATTGTATAAAGCTGCTAACTTTGTTAAAACAAGAGATGACCTTGATCTGGTTCAGTTAAACTCTTTCGGTTGCGGTCTTGATGCTGTAACAACAGACTGTGTAAGCGATATTTTAACTAAATCAGGGAAAATTTATACAGTACTTAAAATTGACGAGGTAAATAACTTAGGTGCCGCAAGAATTCGAATCCGTTCATTACTTGCAGCCATAAGAGTCCGTTCTGAAAATCATTTTGAGCGTTATATTCAGCCTTCATCAATTAATAAAGTTGAATTTACAAAGCAGATGTATGATGATAAATATACTATCCTTACTCCTCAGATGAGTCCTATACATTTTACAATGTTACAGGCTGCTCTTAATTCATGCGGATATAATTTTGAGGTTATGGAAAGTAATAAATCCTGCATAGATGTGGGGCTTAAATACGTTAATAACGATGCGTGTTACCCATCTCTTATTGTTGTAGGACAAATTATGGAATCTCTGTTATCAGGGAAATATGATTTAAATAAAACTGCTGTTGTTATCAGCCAAACCGGCGGTGGTTGCCGTGCTACTAACTACATTGGTTTTATCAGACGTGCCCTTGAAAAAGCAGGTCTTAGTCATATTCCTGTACTATCTCTTAGTCTTCAGGGACTTGAATCTAACAGTGGTTTTAAAATCACACCAAAGCTTGCTGTCAAGGCTGTTGAAGCTGCTATGTATGGTGACCTGTTTATGAGAGTCGTCTACAGAACAAGACCTTATGAAGTAAATGAAGGCGAAACAAACGCTCTTCACAAGAAATGGGAATATAAACTTTGCAAAGAACTTTCTGATAAGAAGTTTGGAATAAGACGTTTCAAACGAAATATGAGAAAAATCGTTGAAGAATTTGATGCTATTCCTGTTAAAGATATTAAGAAACCTAGAGTTGGTATTGTTGGAGAAATTCTAGTTAAGTTCTCTCCTACTGCCAATAACAATCTGGTTGAATTGCTAGAATCTGAAGGTGCTGAAGCAGTTATGCCTGATTTGGTAGACTTCTTCTTATACGGATTTAGAAACGCTACGTTTAAATACGAAAATCTTGGATTTGATAAGAAGTCTGTCCTCATCAACAATCTTGGGATTAAAGCAATTGAATGGATGAGAAATTCAGCCAAAAAAGCGCTTATTAAGAGTAAACACTTCACTCCTACATCTGATATATGGGAAATGAGCGAAATGGCTGAAAAAGTTGTTTCAATTGGTAACCAGACTGGTGAAGGCTGGTTCCTTACAGGTGAAATGCTTCACTTAATTCATGATGGTGTTCCAAACATTGTTTGTACACAGCCATTTGCCTGCCTTCCAAACCATATTGTAGGTAAAGGTGTTATTAAGAAGCTTCGTGCCATGAATCCGGATGCCAACATTGTGGCAGTTGACTACGATCCCGGTGCCAGCGAAGTTAACCAGCTTAACAGAATTAAGTTAATGCTTGCCACAGCAAATAAGCGCTTAAAAAAAAGTGAGTAATAGAGAATATTAGTGAATATATAAGCCCCATCCGTTATTGTTTTCAATAATGAATGGGGTTTGTTTATTATGATGTTGTCCGTTTTACACAATTTGATTGTTTTTTCTGCTTCTTTGCGTAACTGCCCCGGAAAACCTTTCAGTTATCCCACGCTTTTACATTTTCGCTATATCCTGAATAAGGCTGCTCATTTCTTTTTTTGACCGCACTGTTCTTGCAGTGTCCATCACCTGCTTTTTCTCATCGTCTGATAAATTTGAAAAATGCTCCATGGCAACGTCATTCATTGCCAAACCAAATCCTAACCCTAAAGGCATTTCTTCTTTATTGTTTTCCATAAAAAACCTCCCAATAGCTGTTAAATCATAACTTTAGTTTTAACAATCATTGGGAGAAATATTCATTATAATTTATTTAATTTTCAAAGCTTATTATTTACGCTGTACAAGTATAAGATTATTTAAAACACTTCTTATATGTTCTCAATCTGCCAGTCAATAGGTTCCACTCCGTTGGCCTTAAGGAACTCGTTTGCCTTGCTGAAATGTTTGCAGCCAAAGAATCCACGGTACGCTGACAGCGGGCTTGGATGAGGAGCTTCAAGTATCAAATGTTTTGGATTAGTAAGCATTGATTTCTTTCTTCTTGCAGGACTGCCCCATAAGAAATAAACAATCGGTCTGTCCTGAGCATTTACAGCCTGAATTACCGCATCTGTAAACTGCTCCCAGCCGTGACCCTGATGGGAATTTGCCTGATGGGCTCTAACCGTCAATACAGTGTTCAAAAGCAACACACCCTGATTAGCCCATTTTTTTAAATAACCGTTATTAGGTATATAGCATCCCAAATCATCATGAAGTTCCTTGTAAATATTAACAAGAGATGGAGGTATATCATTTCCCGGCAAAACAGAAAATGATAATCCATGGGCCTGATTTACATTATGATATGGATCCTGCCCTAACAGCAACACTTTTACATCTTTAAGAGGTGTAAAATGAAAGGCATTAAAAATATCGTCTGCCGGAGGGTATATTACTGTTTTGCTATATTCATCCCTTACAAAATTGTATAAATCTCTGTAATATGGTTTTCTAAATTCCACACTAAGTGGTTTAACCCAATCATTATCTATCATTGTCATTTCAATTTTCCTCTATATTATCTCGTTAATAAAATCTCTCTCATTAAATACCCTAACTGCACCTGAAACCACAGATATTTCAAAATGGTTCGACCTCATCATTTCTCCATCAACATTAAAGGTACACATTTCTTTAGAATCAACTATTATTTCTGTAGAACTTTCATGCTTTTCTTTTAATAGTTTAATCAATATAGGAATAATTTTGGGTTTTGATAATTTTCCCACAAAATAAATATCAAACAAACCATCGTCTAATATTGCATGGGGAGCTATTCTAAATCCACCTCCGTAATATTGACCGTTTCCTATAGCAAGAATTGTACAGTCATTCTCCACCTGAGATTCTCCCATTGTTATCTTTAATCTTTTAAATTTATACTTAAAATAACTGTAAATAAGACTGGCATTATAACGCTGGCTGACAGGAATCCACTTCTTGTTTCTTATTACTGATATGTTGTTTGCCACTTCTGCATCAAGTCCAAGGCATGCAACATTTAAGAAATATTTTCCATTTATTTTTCCAACATCAATCGTATTTATGCCACTGGAACATTGTTTTAATGTTTTGTCAAAATCATTTCCGCTGCCGGCAGGTATGCTTCCGATAATTTTATTTTCAGAACCTATAATTCCATTTAAAACCTCATTTAAGTTTCCGTCTCCTCCCACGGAGAAAACTACACACTCCTTATCATCGGGAATATTTTTGGCTATTGTTCTTGCATCTCCTGCTTTTTTTGTATACAGGATTTCGTAAGGTATTTCCCGCAACAAACATGCCTTTCTTATTTTTTCTTCTATTTCAATTTTTTTAACTTTTCCACTGTTAGGATTAATAATAAAATAGTACTTCATCTATTTTCTCCCACGTATATCCAAAATTTACTTTACCAAATCTATAATCTGACAGATACACCTTTATCATTTAAGTATTTCTTAAGGTCAATTATTTCCAATTCTTTGTAATGGAATAAAGATGCCGCAAGAGCTGCATCTGCTCCACCCTCTGTCAATGCATCATAAAAATGCTCCATTTTTCCCGCTCCACCGGAAGCAATTACCGGAACTGACACATTTTCGGCAATAGTTCTTGTCAGTTCAATGTCATATCCCTCTTTTACTCCGTCACAATCCATGCTGGTAAGAAGGATTTCTCCTGCACCTAGTCTGTCGGCTTCCATTGCCCATTCCACGGCATCAATCCCCATATCGACACGACCGCCGTTTTTAAATATATTCCAGCCCTTGCCATCTGCTCTTCTTTTAGCATCAATGGCAACAACAACACACTGACGACCGAATTTATCCGCTGCATCACTTATAAGTCTTGGATTCATAATTGCCGCTGAATTAATTGAGATTTTGTCTGCCCCCTCTCTTAAAAGAACCTTAAAATCATCCACAGTTCTAATACCACCACCTACGGTAAAAGGTATGAAAACCTGCTCTGCAACTTTTCTCACCATATCAACAACGGTATTTCTGTGATCACTTGTTGCTGTAATATCTAAAAAAACCAACTCGTCAGCCCCTGCCTCGTTATAGGCTTTCGCCACTTCAACAGGATCTCCCGCGTCTCTTAAATTAACAAAATTAGTTCCCTTTACCACACGATTGTTATTTACATCCAAACATGGAATAATTCTTTTTGTATGCATTGTAATCTCCATTCTATAATTTTCTGAAATTATCTAAAATCTTAAGTCCTACATTTCCGCTTTTTTCAGGATGAAACTGACATGCAAACACATTATCTTTTTCAACTGACGCATGAATGTGGGCAACATATTCCGTAGTTGCCTTAACAATCTCCTGTTCCGTCGCCTGCAGGTAATAGGAATGAACAAAGTATACATAGGACTGATTATCAATGCCTTCAAACAATCTTCCATTATCAGCTAATTCAAGGGAATTCCAACCAATATGTGGAATCTTAAATCCTGCTTTATCAGGAATTTTTGAAATCTTTCCATGAAGTATCCCAAGTCCCGGTACCCCCTCTGACTCATCACTGCTTTCGAATAATAGTTGTAATCCTAGGCAAATACCAAGAAAAGGTGTCTTCTTATCTACAACATCATATATTGTATTGACTAAATTGTAGTCCTTTAGTTTCGCCATGGCGTCACCAAAAGCCCCAACTCCCGGAAGCACAACCTTATCTGCACTCAATATTATATCTCTGTCTCTTGACAGAACTGTTTCCTCTCCTAAAAACTGAAAAGCCTTCTCAACACTTTTTATATTACCTGCATCATAGTCTATAATTGCTATCATTAAAATATTTTGTCCTTCCTAAATTTTGCTGTCTAATTCAAACCAAAATTCCACACCGTCTTCGTGGTTAATAACACCATAATCTTTATTGTGTCTTTCCATTATTGCCTTAACAATGGAAAGTCCTATTCCATTGCCACCATAGGCTCTGGTTCTTGCCTTATCAACCTTGTAGAATTTCACCCAGATATTTTCCAATTCATTATCCGGAATATTCTTTCCGCTGTTAAATACCGACACTCTTACTATACCATTTTTTTCAGATATTTCTACTTTAATTAATTTGTTTTCATCCACATGATTAATAGCATTACTTAGATAATTTGTAATAACTTCTTCAATCTGGAATTCATCTGCCCATACATAAATCTGTCTTTTTTCCTCAAACAAAACATTTATTTGCTTCTGTTCTGCTTTAATTTTCATGGAGTTAATAACTCCGTTAATTACTGAAACGATATCAAAACGTTCCATATTTACAGGGGAATTTCCGAATTCCAGCTGGTTAAGTGTAAGGAGATTCTTAACCATTTTGTTCATTTTATTAGCTTCATCTATAATAACGTCACAATAATAATTCATATCCTCCGGATTATCCATAATACCCTCCTGTAATCCTTCAGCATATCCCTGAATAAGGGCAATTGGTGTTTTCAACTCATGAGAGACATTGGAAATGAACTCTTTTCTCATTTCATCAACTTCTTCTTTCTTTTCAATGTCCTTTTGAAGTTCAATGTTTGCAGTTTTAAGTTCAGAAATGGTTCTCTCCAACTTTTCCGACATATCATTCATGCTTTCACCTAATACACCAAGCTCATCGTTATGATGCCCGGTATACTTCGCGTTAAAATCCAGTTCTGACATTTTCTTTGATATGTCAGCCAACTGCAATAATGGTTTTGTGTATCTGCTTGTAACTAGAAGTATAATTATTGTGGCTATGGCTATTGTGGCAATTCCTATCCACAAATAAAAATTGTTAGTTATACTTATTGTCTCCTTGAAATTTTCAACAGACATTCTGACCATAACAGTGTATCCATTGTCTAATGTACTTGTTAACTCATAGTACTTCGTTCCTGAATTTCTGTCAGTTGCCGACTGTATTTTGTAATTATTACCTGATTCAATTAAATGTGGTGCCTTCTCATCAATATTCTGACCGAAAATCATATCACGCCATCTTTCAATAAGAATTTTTCCTGCTCCATAATCAAAAAGAACATTTCCGTTCGAATCTACAAGAATTAATGTTGTTCCTGTTCTCTCACAAATATTGTTTAATTTTCTTACATTATCACTTTTTTCCAGATTCTCATCTTTATCTATAATATCTTTTAAATAGTAGTATACACTTTTAATTGATGTCTGTTTTGTTGCAGAATAATATTTTTCCACAAAAAAACTGCTATACAAAATAACGGCACCAATTGATACCGCCATTATTGTAATTATCAAAACTGCTAATTTTACTCTAATTGAACGCTTCATTATTGTACCTCGAATTTATATCCCATGCCCCAAATAGTTAAAATGTATTTTCCGCACTCTCCTAATTTACTACGCAATTTTTTGACATGGGTATCAATGGTTCTTGCATCACCAAAATAATCATAATTCCATACATTGTTCAGTATATTTTCTCTTGAAAGTGCAATTCCCTTATTCTTTACAAAATAAGCAAGCAGTTCAAATTCCTTGAAGCTAAGTTCAACAGGCTTTCCCTTAACCGAAACAATATGAGCAGCCTTATTAATTTCAATATCTCCTGCCTTTTCAATTTCGTTCTGATCAATATTGTTTGTTCTTCTTAATATAGCATCAACTCTTGCCACAAGAATTCTCGGACTAAAAGGCTTGCTTATGTATTCGTCAACTCCCAGTTCAAATCCAAGAAGTTCGTCACTTTCCTCACCTTTTGCAGTCAGCATAATAATTGGAACCTTTGAAAGTTTTCTTATTTCCCTGCAGACTTCCCAGCCGTCCATTTTTGGCATCATAACATCCAATATAATTAAATCAAAATCATTTTCTTTAACAAATAACTCTATTGACTCTTCTCCGTCTCCAGCCTCAACAACGGTATATTGTTTTCTGACTAAAAAATCCTTTACGAGTTTTCTCATTCTTGCTTCATCATCTACAACTAATATCTTTAACTGCTCCATACGAACCTCCTTAACTGCTACACTAATTATATTGTATTCATCATAATTAAACAATAAATATGTGTCGATTTAATGAACATTAATTATTCGTAAAAATTCATTCCAAATGTTTTAAAATTTTTTGTGATATATATATTGATATTCTTTCATATAATATTTTTGGAAGTGGGGTCAAAAGCCCCGCTTTTTTGTTAAAGGAAACGAAAATGCTTAATAAACATCCGGTGCAGGATCTTGTGGAACCGATTATTGACGGGCTTGGCTTTGAAGTCGTC
>ERZ1106935.2802-NODE-2802-length-11092-cov-3.393404_pt1 | contig 11092 bp, 10 predicted proteins | sample MGYA00403666_ERZ1106935 | MGnify/ENA primary metagenome ERZ1106935 (study PRJEB35170, sample SAMEA104062452) | human gut metagenome | biome: human gut; feature: human-associated habitat; material: faeces | place: Denmark | collected 2012-11-20 ... | reverse complement strand
ATCATTTTTTCTGATTGCAATCTTTTAAACTACTAATTTTATTTTTTTAAGTCCAAATTTATTTTTGTAAATTGTTTGTTTAATTTTTTTATCTTACCGCTTTATAATGTAAAGTATAGAAACGTTTTTTGCTTTACATTATATTCCTACTGCGTAATTTTTTTAATTGAATTGTAGATTCCTTCACCATCTAAACCAAATTCTTTTAATAATTCTACTGCAGGACCTGAATGTCCGTAAATGTCATTCACGCCAAGTTTTGTAACAGGTGTTGGTAATTTTGCACTTAATGCATCGCAAACTGCACTTCCTAAACCACCAATTACTGAATGTTCCTCAACAGTAACAACCTTTCCTGTTTTCTTTGCAGATTCTACTATAATCTCTTCATCTAAAGGTTTTATGGTATGAATGTTAATAACCTCAGCGTCAACTCCATCTGCTGACAATTTTTCTGCTGCTTCAAGAGCTGCACTAACCATTAATCCTGTAGCTACAATTGTAAGATCCTTACCTTCCCTTAAAAGTACACCTTTTCCAAGTTCAAACTTGTAATTCTCTTTGTTAATTACAGGTGCTGCAAGTCTTCCAAATCTTAAATATACCGGGCCTTCCATTTCGTACGCTACCTTAACTGCTGCTTTTGCTTCTATATCATCACACGGATTAATTATTGTCATTCCCGGAATTGTTCTCATCAGAGCGATATCTTCGTTACACTGATGTGTTGCTCCGTCTTCTCCTACAGAAATACCAGCATGAGTTGCACCGATTTTGACATTAAGATGTGGATAACCGATTGTATTTCTAATCTGCTCATAAGCACGCCCTGCTGCAAACATTGCAAAAGTACTTGCAAATGGTACTTTACCACATGTTGAAAGCCCTGCTGCTATTCCCATCATATTAGCTTCTGCAATACCACAGTCGATATGTCTGTCAGGAAATTCCTTCTTAAATATACCTGTTTTTGTAGCTGCCGCAAGGTCAGCATCAAGGACTACCAAATCATCATGCTCTTTAGCTAATTCTACAAGAGCATTTCCGTAACTTTCTCTGGTTGCGATTTTCTTTACTTCTGACATAATGCTTCACCTACTTTCTCTAAGTCTTCCATTGCCTGTTTGTACTGCTCATCATTTGGGGCTGCTCCATGCCAGTTAACGGCATTCTCCATAAATGATACACCTTTTCCCTTTACAGTATTCATAATAATTGCCGTTGGCATTCCCTTTGTAGTTTTTGCATTGTCTAGTGCTTTTCTTATTTCATCAAAGTCATGGCCGTTAATAACCTGTACATTAAAATTAAATGCCTCGAATTTTTTATCTATAGGATATGGTGAACATACTTCTTCCACTGTTCCATCAATCTGTAAGTTGTTGTTGTCAACAATTACAACAAGGTTGTCTAATTTTCTATGTCCGGCAAACATTGCAGCTTCCCAAACCTGACCTTCTTCTATTTCACCATCACCAAGCATAGTGTAAACTCTGTAATCACTGTTATCCATTTTCCCTGCCAAAGCCATACCTACTGCAGTAGATACTCCCTGACCTAAAGATCCGGCTGACATATCCACTCCCGGAGTATGTTTCATGTCAGGATGTCCCTGAAGATATGAATTTGTCTTTCTCAGTGTAACTAAATCTTTTTTAGGTAAGTATCCTTTTTCTGCCAGCACACCATATAAAACCGGTGCTGCATGACCCTTTGACAAAACGAATCTGTCTCTATTTGGATCTTTAGGATTCTTTGGATCCACATTCATTTCCTCATAATACAAATAAGTAACCATATCTGCCGCTGATAAAGATCCACCCGGATGTCCTGATTTTGCACTGTGTAGTGCTGTTACAATGTTTTTCCTAACCTCATTTGCTTTTAATGCAAGTTGTAAATTATCCATTACTTTTTCCTTTCTTTTTAAATATTAAAGTCTGATTCTTGCAATATTTTTAATCCATCACCGTCGGTTTTTGATTCGAAGATGCCTTTTACCTTTCTTCCCAGTCTGCCTGATTTACTGATTGCATTATCTATTATGTTTTCAACATCTTTCTGTCCAATTCCCTTATTGGCACCAAAGAAGTCGTCAATAGCTTTATAGAAAGCAAGATTTGCTAACTCATCAATGCCATAGCCCTTGTCCATGGCATATTTTTTTCCATATTCTACCCATTCTTTAATATCATATTCTTTGATTCTTACAACCCTGTTGAAAACCTGTTGTACTCTAGACGATGAAGCAATAAGTTCTTCCATTCCCTCTGTTTCGCCTTCCAGAACAATAAGCATGTCATCTGTAAACATTCCTGAAACATCTATAATTTCACTTAATGTCATCTTTCCAAGTGTATGAGCATTTTCAATAATCAAATCGCTTCCAATAAGTTTATTTAATGCATATCTGAAACCTTTTCTGTTTAAAGCTGCTGCATCTACCTTGGCAAGTCTTCGGTTTCGGCGACCACGTTTTTTGTTAACCAGTTTAATCAATTCAATTGCCAATGTTGTTTTTCCGGTTTTTTCATTTCCCATTATAATAACATTGTCTTTGTCTGACTTTCCGTTCGGTACATAATTTGTAATCAAACCTTCAATAACTTCCCTTATACTTGTTTCAAAGCCTTCAACATTAAGGTAATTCTTAAATTCTGTTAATTCATCCTCTGAAAGAATATCTTCCCCGGAATTATCATTTCCCGTTGCTTCAGTAGCAGTTTTTTCAGCCGGTTCTTCCTTCTTTGGCTGTGCCTCCACTACCGTAACTTTTTCTTCTTTTTCAGGTGCGTTTTCTTTCTCTTTTTCCACCCTTTCTTCCGGATTATTCTCAGTTTTTTCTGCACTGTCTTCCTTCTGATTCTTTTCCCTTAATTCTTCTGTATTAATTGTCCCCTCTTCGACAACTCCTGCTCCTGCAAGAATCTCAACCTTAGAAGACGGTTTAACCTTTACTTTCAAATCAAGAACTTCTTCCACTTCTTTATCTTTGTCAGTGTCACTGTTATTTACAACCTGTTCAGCTTTTTTGATTGCTTCCTGAAGTTCTTCTCTTGTAGGTAACTTATCTGTTTTATATCCAAGGTCAGAATTGGCAGCAATATTCTCATATATATTTTTCTGACCCATATCATTGCTTTCATCTCTCTGTGGAGTTTCAAAAGACAAGTCAAATACCGGCACGTTCTTATTATCTTTTTCAACAACACCTTCAGGTATTGCCCGGGTCTCTTTCATCTTATCTAATTCTTCTTTAATTTGAGCCTTGTCAAATATCTGTGTGCTGCCTGCTTCAGGATTCTGAACATTATTCTCAACCTTTGTCTCCGGTTCAGTTTCTTCCTGCATCGGTTCTTTATTAACAGGTCTTACAATTTCCACAGCATCTTCGTCTATTATTTCTACCTCTTCCGGAATTTCATCTAAGATGTCTGCCTCTTCAACTATGTCATCTCCTATTGATATTTCTTCATTAGCAACAGGTTCTTCCACAATTTCTTCAACCTTTTCTTCTTCACCCTCTGCAGCGTCTTCAACGATTTCATCTGTAATATCTTCAACCTTTGTCTTAGAAGGAGTTTCCGCAGGTTTGCTTTCCATCTCAATCTGTTTTTCCAAAGTCTTTTCATCAACAGATTCTTCGTCCTTAACTTCGCTTGCCTCATCAATAATGTTTACAGCCTGCTGCACTGTTTCTGCCTTAAGGATACCTCTTGCCTGCAACTGTTTCAGAATATCACTTACATCATTGATATCGTACAGTTTTTCAGGTTTTGATTCTTCCTGTTTCTCTGTATCTTCTACATCAGCGCTGTCATTGTTTTCATTGGTTTCTGTTTCTTCCGTTGTTTCCTCCTGCAATGATTTCTCTTCATTTGAAACCTCATCATCTGAAATTTCATCTGTGAGAAGTTCCTCTATTGTTTCTTCCTTCTTCGGTTCCTCTTCAGGTTCAGGCAATACAATTTCTTCTATTTCTCCGGTAACTCTTGAAACCGGTTTTTCTTCTTTTCTGCGTGCTTCTTCTGTTTCTTTTTCAATTTCCGTTTTTGCAATCATATCCGGATTAATCTGAAATGGCATAAGTTTCTTTTTCTTTTCAGGAACTGCCTCCTTAGACTGTATTTCAATCGGTTCCTTTTCTTCCACTTCTGCCTTAATATCTTCTGTCTCTTCTTCTTTTTTTGCAAAACTTGACTTTATCTCTTCTATACCAGGATTAATTCTGTGTGTTTCATCATATTTTTCCTGCTGTGCCGGAGTTAACAATGCATATTTTTCCTTTAGTTCCATTGCTTTATTTACATATTTTCCTTCTGAGAACCAAATGCTTATTTCATCACACATATCTACACATTTATCTATCTCTCCTGCCTTGCTGTATAATCTTGCAAGTTCATATGCCCACTTTTCTTCCATATCCAAATGAACATATTCTTCAAGAATTGATATTAATTCTTCAATCGGCTCACCCTTTGCTTTCGCCATTCTATATTTTAAAATGTATCTTGCATTATCACGAGGTGCCATCTCAACAAAATCCTCGTAATATTTTCTTGCTTCATCAAATTCTTTAGTCTTAGTTGAAATCACACAAAGCTTATATGCTATCTGTCTGCCTGCCATTGTATTGTCATACGCCGTAAGCAATACACGTTTCGCTTCTATGTAATTTTTGTTAGCTTCATAAGCCTCTGCAATCAGACATAAACTTCCGTTATCTTTGATTTTCTTTATATCAAAGGTTCTTGCTATTTCAAGGGCGTGTGGGTAATTTTTTCCCCTCATTGCCCCTTTTAATTCTTCAATTCTAAGACTCTGTTCCTTTCTATCCATTTGAATACCTCTTTAGCTTATTATTTTTTGTTATACAGTCACTCTTCCCTGCAGGGCTCTAAGCAAAGTTACATTATCTATGCATTCTAAATCTCCACCTACCGGAACTCCACTTGCAATTCTTGTGACTTTTATGCCCAAAGGTTTTACGACCTTGCTAATGTACATAGCCGTAGCCTCTCCTTCAACGCTGGAGTTCGTTGCAATTATTACTTCGTCAATGTCATCCTTTAATCGTTGAAACAGTTCTTTAAGTCTGATATCATTCTGGCCAATTCCTGCCATAGGATTAATGGCACCATGCAAAACATGATAAACACCATTGTATTCTCCCACTTTTTCATATGCCATCATATCCTTGGTAGACTCAACAACCATAATTGTCTTATGGTCTCTGGTCTTACTGCTACATATCGGACATACGTCCTGATCTGTCAGTGTGCAGCAAACCTTGCAGTATTTCACATTATTTTTTGCATTTATCATGGAATTTGCCAGGTCTTCTACCTGTTCCTTTGGCATATTTAAAATGTGAAACGCCAGCCTTCCTGCTGTTTTTGAGCCTACTCCCGGCAGTGATGCCAATTCTTCAACCAGCTTCGTAATATATCCACTGTAATAATCCAATGTTTAACCTCTCTTTATTTAGAAAAGTCCGCCAAGCCCACCTGTAATGCTGGACATTTTCTGAGTAGACATTTCTTCTATTTTTCTGATTGCCTCATTTGTAGCAGCCATTATTAAGTCCTCAAGCATCTCAACATCATCAGGATCCACTGCATCAGGATCCAATTTTACTTTTGTAATTTCCTTAGTTCCTGAGATAGTTACTTCTACAGCTCCACCACCTGCTGTTGCTGTGTATTCTGCAGCCTCTAATTCTGCCTGAGCCTCTTCCATTTGCTTCTGCATTTTCTGAGCCTGCTTCATTATATTATTCATGTTTCCTGCCGGCATTCCTCCCGGAAATCCACCTCTTCTTGCCATATTACATATCCTCCTCATCAATCTGCATATTTATTTTTTTTACAACCTCCTGAAAATAGTCGCCAAAATTCTGATTATTTTCAAGCATTGTCATTTCTACTTTTACCCGTTTTTGTATTTCATCACTGATAAGTCCCGTAAGCATCTCAATAACCTCAGGTTTGTTGCAGCCTTCATAGCCAATTGAGCCCGTATTAAATACTATCAGCAAAGTGTCTGCTCCCTTAACACTAAAACGTGCATCCTGCAGATATATCTTATAAGGGTTTGAAATATGTCTCTGAATTTTTCCCCAGTTATTTACTACTTCCTGTATATCCTCAGGTATAGGCTTATCATATACCTTTTTAGGCTTTTCCTCCGCCTGTTGCTGCACTGGTGCTGTCGAAACATTTTGAACCGTAAAGTTGCCCTTTTCTAATTTATTTTCAACTACTGCTATTCTGTTGTTTAATGCACTTATGTCATTTTCCATAGCCGGCCTGTTTAGCTTAATAAGGGCAATTTCTATAAGAACTCTTTTCTGTGATGAATATTTCATCTGACTTTCAAGTTCTGAAAAAACTTTGATGTATCTCATTATCACATCAATGTCTATCATCTCCGCCTCTTCCTTCAAAGCCTCAAGGCTTTCCGTGGAGGCATCAATGGCATCCATTGCACCGTCAGATGTTTTAATAAGCATAAGATTTCTCAGATACCATATAAAATCATTAACAAACTGTCCCAATTCTCTTCCCTGCATTACCATTTCATCCAAAATATCAATACAGGCCACAATGTTATTATCTATAATGTTTCGAACAAGTCTGCTGAATATTTCGTTATCAACTGCTCCAAGTACATCAAGTACATTGTCGTATGTTAATTTCTTTCCAAGGTAGAATGCTATACACTGATCCAAAAGGCTTAAAGCATCACGCATGGAGCCATCCGCAGCTTTTGCCACATATCTTATAGCCTTTTCCTCTACCTCAACCCCTTCTTTTTCCATTAACTCAGTAAGTCTTGCCGCAATTGTATCAATGGATATTCTTTTAAAATCATATCTTTGACATCTTGACAATATAGTTATTGGAATCTTATGGGGTTCTGTTGTTGCCAGAATAAAAATAACATATGAAGGTGGCTCCTCTAATGTTTTAAGAAGTGCGTTAAAAGCACCAATAGAGAGCATATGAACTTCGTCAATTATATATACGGTATACTTTCCACTTGAGGGTGCATACTGTATTTCTTCTCTGATTTGTCTTATGTTATCTACACCATTATTAGAAGCAGCATCGATTTCAATTACATTCATCGAATTACCCATATTGACAGCCTTACATGTATCACATTCGTTACATGGGCTTCCATCTACCGGGTGTTCACAGTTTACCGCCTTGGCAAATATCTTTGCTACAGTTGTCTTACCGGTACCTCTTGTACCGCAAAAAAGATATGCATGTCCTATTCTGTTTGCATTTATCTGATTTTTTAATGTCTGTACTATATGGTCCTGACCTTTTACCTGGTCAAATTCCGAAGGTCTGAACTTTCTGTATAATGCTGTATAAGACATGACCGCTCCTTTCAATGATGTAAGGTATAATTGTTTTATGCCTGTTTGGGCACAATTCACCCATTTACACCTTTGGAAACATTATAAACCAAAAAAGTTTTCCATACAAGATGTAGGAAAACTTTTCTAGTGTTTTTATTTGAATTTATTCATATCTCAAAGCATCTATAGGATTTAAAGTTTCACATTAGCAATTGCCGTACTTCTGGCTATAAGATTATATGTCTGAAATACAAAACCTATATTTTTGTTTCTAATCTCTGACAACTGCTTGTCTTTTGCCCTACACACATCGGTTCCATCTAACTAAATAATAATCACCTTTTGTAGGTTTGTCCAAGGCACCAATTATGTTCATCAAAGTTGATTTACCTAATCCGGATTCTCCTACTACCGAAAGAAATTCTCCCTGCTTAACCTCCAAATCAATTCCATGTAATATTTCCAACTCATTGGGTTTTCCAACAAAGAAACTTTTTCTTATATTTTCCAGTTTTATAATACAATCTTTGTTATTTCTTTCCGTCATAAGTCTGCCTCTTTCTCCTTGTTCTAAATTTTTATGGCTCTTTGTATTAAACTGTTTCCATTTTCTTTAACCGTGATATAACTGTTTCCATCCTTTGACGTTGTTATTGCATCATAAGGAACTGCATATACATCATCCGCTTCTTTTAAAAGAATACTGCACTTAGCAGTAAGACCTATTTTCAATCTTTCATCATTTGTCTTTATTTTGATTTTCACTTCATATCCGTCAGATGAACCTGATGAGTTTCCTAATTATAGATAATTTTTCCATTGCAAACATAAATATAGGCAGAAAAAAAGAAGCTTAAAAGCTTCTTTCATATAGAGTGATGTTTTGCAAATTAGCATCATTTAATTTTTTAATCCGTGCGATTTGCTTTGTGAATATCCCATAAGCGTTACCTTTACAGTTAACTCGGCTTAGGCACCCTCATGTCACACAAAGTTATCTGCTTAGTGCTGCTTCATTCCTGACCTGACACGGTTCACAGGACTTTGTTGCATAAGACCCAAACGTCAACATCACTTATAAAGGGCAGCCCTACAAAATATCCCCGAGGCAAATCATCACCCCTGCTGTAGCGGTTTGCAGGTACAGGGCTCCGCTATCTCCCCGGCTGCACGGAAATGTTAAAACATATTTAGTTGTGTCACCATCACAGTAATATAGTGACAAAGGGTAGTATACCCTAATTTGTTTTTCTTTGTCAACTTAAGATTTTCTAAGTTTTCTAAAAAAGTCTTTTAGTAAACCGCTGCATTCGTCTTTAAGAATGCCTGTTTCGATTTCTACCTGATGATTAAACTTATCTACCTGTAGGAGATTCATTATGGAACCTGCACATCCCGCCTTTGGATTCATGCAGCCAATATAAACTTTTTTTATTCGTGCCTGAACAATTGCTCCGGCACACATTTGACAGGGTTCAGTTGTTACATACATTTCACAATCATCCAAACGCCAGTCATCTAACTTTTTGCTGGCTTTTTTTATAGCATTAAGTTCCGCATGACTCAATGTATTTTTATCCGTCATTCTTCTGTTATATCCACGTCCAATGACTTTTCCATCATGCTCAATTACGCAACCTATTGGGACCTCTCCAATACTTGCAGCCTTTTTAGCCTGATTAATTGCCTGACGCATATACTTTTCTTCCATTATATTCTCCAAAAACTTTTTTATTACTTAAGTTCTTTGTCAATCACTTTCCAAATGCTGTCTTTTTCCTGACCAAGAGCCCAATATGCTGCCCCTGCCAGTTTATACTTTTTGATTAATTCCATTCTTGACTTAATGGATGTTTCATCTTCAAGCCATATTGAATAAGTAGTCTTGCCCTTTGAATATGTTACGAAATTCTGACCTGTTTCCTTATCAAATGTAGGCTTTACTCCCGCTTCTTTATAAGCCTTTTCTGCTGCCTTCATTCCCAATGCTTCACATGACAGGTAATAATTCCCATTTGTGGCATCCTGAATTAATACACCTGAACCATCGCTGTGTTCCTGTGGTGTTTCCTTCCATGCTCTTGTGTAGAACGGAATACCGTTAATAATTCTTGATGCATCTTTTGCTTCCGCGATTGTATCTTTTATAGATTTTTCTGCGTATGACATAGAAGATACGGAACCTGCCACCTTGCTTCCCGTTGTATGCTCATCATAGTTCATAATCATAATATAATCCGCTATCTTAAGCTGCTGTTCTCTGTCGTAGAATCCGCTCCACTCTGCCGGTGCGTAATTATCCACGGACAATACTTTCTTCGCTTTTCTACATGCCACGGAAAGTTCTCTTAAGAACTGCAAATAATCCCCGCTGATTTCTGAAGTAATATATTCAAAATCAATATTTACCCCGTCCAACTCATAACTGCTTACATAATACATTATGTTGTTAACAAATCTTTGTCTTAATTTTGTAGATGTTAAAACTGTCTTTGTAAGCTTTTTATCAGTAAAATCATTTACAAGAGCCCACACCTTAATTCCTTTTTTATGAGCCTTCTCAACATAATCAAGTTCTGCCAGTGTTGAAAGATTTCCATTTTTGTCTGTCAGAGAGAACCATGTAGGTGAAAGAACATTAATGCCTGATGTATTTTTAAGAAGATCATCAATATTTTTATTAGCACTCTGATTATAAATCTGATTCCATGCAAGACTTACTTTTTTGTCCATAAGAACATGTGTGTATGTATCATCATCATTCTTATATGAAACTTTTTTAGTATTTTTATTTTCTAAATTCTTCGTTGGAACATAACCGATATAACCATCTTTGGTTTTTACTTTATCCCAGTTTTTTCCTGTTTCAATAACGGTAACCTCTGTGCCCTTTGCTACTGTTTTTACAATAAGATTCTGATAATCCCCTTTAGTTCTCATTTCAATGTCTTTATCAGTTTTCATTGTAGTTTTTTCACCACTTTGATAGCCAAGGCTTATTATTGCCGGTGCAGTCTTTGTAGCCTTTGTTATACTGTAATTTACATCAACAAATTTCTTAATAAATTTTATATTTAAGTAACACTTATTATTTTCCACCAGATACGGAGTATAATCTATATTCTCTGTTGTCTTCCCAACAATTGTTTTCTTTCCCTGTTCAGTTGTATATACTGTTGTGGCATCAGTGAAGAGAACTTTCTTTTCTTTTTTGTCCCAGTAAAATCTTTTATCTATATTAGATGTGACGGTATCAATGTTAATAAAAGCGTCCACATCCTTTAATATGGCATAGTTTTTGCTGTATTCTCTTTCCAAGGCTATGGCTGCAACTGCAGTTCCCACTTTTGTTGTATAAGAAATATCTTCTTTATTTTCATTCTCATATGTCAGTTTCATATACCATTTTAAATCAACTTTTCCGTCATTTGTCTTTATAAATAAATCGCATCCTGTAAACACTAACAGGGTAGAAATAATTGTAACCGCAATTAATATCTTTTTGTATAATGATTTCATCAAGTTTCCTCCTTAAGTTAAAACTATGTTTCATAATACCACATTTTTTTTATTCAGCCAATGACAAGAAAGGCTTTTGTGTCATAAAATAAACTATAACACAAAAGCCACGTATTTCTGGGAAAACTCAATTGTAATCAGGTAAGTCAAACTATACCCCGTGATATATAAACAATTCAGTTGTTGTTTAACCGCCCCATA
>ERZ1106935.2783-NODE-2783-length-11183-cov-3.040978_pt1 | contig 11183 bp, 9 predicted proteins | sample MGYA00403666_ERZ1106935 | MGnify/ENA primary metagenome ERZ1106935 (study PRJEB35170, sample SAMEA104062452) | human gut metagenome | biome: human gut; feature: human-associated habitat; material: faeces | place: Denmark | collected 2012-11-20 ... | reverse complement strand
ATAAGCAACCGAAAGCGATGCATTGGAATTTTGCCATATTTTGAACAAAATTCCAATGCATCGCTTATATTGATTCTTATCTTATTTTTATCACATATACGAAAGACTATCAAATCAAAACTTTAGCCGCATCTGATTCCACCTTACTCCTCCATGTTCGGACTCAGATATGCCTTCATTCTCAAATCCAAATTTGGCATAATAATGCACCAAATGATCCTTACAAGTGAGCACTAATCCTTTTCTTCCATGCTTTCTTGCATCTTCAATCGCGCATTTGAGCAACTCTCCTGCATATCCATGTTTTCTATAAGCAGGTATTGTATTTACACCAAAGATCATCTGCCATGCTCCATCTTCATTGTGTAAATCTGCCTTTGCATACATCTCATCTGTGAGATCTTCTTCATCTGTTACAAATCCATCTACAAATGCAATTAATTTGTCTCCATCAAACATTAGCCAAAAATGATCAGCATAATATGTTAAGCGTTCCTCTAATTCTTCTCTTGTTGCGGCTTCCGCTGGTGGGAAACATTCTGCTTCGACAGCTGTTACTGCATCCAAATCTTTGATCGTTGCTATTCTTATATTCATGATATCTCCAACATCTTTATTGATCAATATTCTTCTTTAATGTTGCGGATCACTGTCATTTCCTGATTAGTGATATGTTTCTTCATGATCTGACGTGCTTCTTCTTTCTTTCCAGATTCGATCGCATTCACAAGTTCTTTATGCTCATTTAATAATACGATATGGTAATCTGTATCTTTAACATATTCCAGACGATAACGATAAAACTGTTCTCTTAAATTGCTAATGATCTGAATCAGTCTTGGATTTCCTGTCGCATCAAAAATAATATCATGGAATTCCATATCGCTATCTGCGATGGCTGCATTATCTCCAGATTCGATAGCTACTTCAAATTCCTGTAATGCTTTGTCTAATTTCGCTTTACCTTCTTCATCCATTCGTTCTGCTGCCAGTTCTGCTGCCAGTTCTTCCAGAGAACAGCGTACTTCTAATACATCTCTTAAATCTTTTTCTGTGATCCTTGCAACTTCTGCACCTTTTCTTGGAATCATAACTACAAGTCCTTCGAGTTCCAGCTTACGGATTGCTTCTCGGACTGGTGTTCTGCTGACTCCTAATCTATTAGCAAGTGCGATCTCCATCAGACGCTCTCCCGGTGCAAATTCTCCTGTGATGATCGCCTGTCTTAGTGTATTAAATACCACATCTCTCAGTGGAAGATATTCATTCATATTTACCTTTAATTTATCGCTCATAGTTTCTTCTCCTCCTGCTTTTTCCAATGTATCTTCAATTTTATTCTGTTCTGTTTTCTTACCTTGAAAATACATTATCGTATCGGTCTTACTACGTAGGCCTGTTTTATGTCCTCAATACTTCGTAATGATTTCAATGCGTTATCTGCTGTTTTCTTATCCTGAAAAATTGCGAAGATTGTTGGTCCGCTTCCGCTCATTAATGCACCCATTGCTCCCTGATCCATCAGGTGTTTCTTTACTTCCTCAATGATTGGATATTCTTTGATTGTTACTGTTTCTAGAACATTCTCCAAACGATCACAAATTCCTTTTAAATCTTTGGTCCTCAGACATTCTAACATGCCATCGATATCCGGGTGTTTCGCCAATCCTGAAAGATTAAGATTCTGATATACAAATGCTGTCGATACGCTGATCCCCGGTTTTGCGATCAGTATATAACATTCTGGCATTGCATCAACTCTTGAGAGCTTCTCTCCGATTCCTTCGGAAAGGGCTGTTCCACCCCAGATACAATAAGGAACATCTGCTCCAAGTGTTACTCCTATCTCACATAACTCGTCGATTGACAGGCCCAGATCAAACAGCTGATTCATACCTTTTAATGCTGCAGCACAGTTAGAACTTCCGCCAGCCATACCAGCAGCTACCGGAATTCTCTTATTTAGATTGATCTCTACACCATCTTTAATATGATATTTATCCTTCATGAGTTTCACTGCCTTGTATACAAGATTTCTCTCATCTGTTGGAAGAAATGTCAGATTACAAGTCATCTGAATCTTGTCATCTTTGATCTTCTTCATCGTCAGCAAATCATAAAGTCCAACCGTCTGCATGATCATGCGCACCTCATGGTATCCATCTTCGCGCCTTCTTAAAACATCTAGACCAAGATTGATCTTCCCATATGATTTTAGAACAATACTATTATCCATATGCACTCCTTTATCCTATGTGAAATAGTTTCTATCTCACATCTTGTATACAGATTATAATATTGTTCTTAAAAAAATGCAATCCTTATTTACTGAAATATTCCTATTTCTTTTACGATTAAAAGTTTATCCCCAGGTTTTATCTCACTGACTTCTTCATTTTGTTCTCTGATACTTTCGACCGTTGTAAAATAAGTTTTTGCAATAGACCACAAAGTATCTCCCTCCTTTACAACATATCCTACAATTCCAGGGATTTTTCGTATCTTTTCGTAGTCTAGTGCTTCTTCTTTCATGTCCGTCATAATTCTTTGTCTCGTCTTGTGAAAAGATATAAAATCAAACAAAATGGCTGTTCTGATTTCTATTTCTCCACCTTCTGTTGGAACCGCACTCATCTGATCAACCCTGACATCCAGCTGATAATCTTCATTTCCACTAAGATATTTTGTCTCTACAAAAAATGTAAATGGCTCCATGTAGGAACTGTTCATAACAGGTGTTGCATCCTCCGTAGAAAGATATAAAACGTCCGCCATCCACACACCTTCTACTGACAACCCTTGTTCTGTAATTTCTACATCATCTACCGTTACACTGCCTTTTACAGATAGCACTTGCAGAAGCTTCCCTGGTTCCTGTTCCATCCGAAAACGTTTACCTGATTTCATCACCGCCTGATTTTTCCCGATCAGAGTCTCAAAATCAAACATATGATATTCTGGAATCAGTGTTTTCTCCATGCTGCATCCATCATCCACATAACTGATTTTGTGGTCTTCATAGATTTTGATATCACAATCGATCGTTACTTCCAGAGAAATGATCCGCTCCTCTCCGTCTTCATCTGGTCTTACCTCCAGCTGCTGCCCACCCAGTGACATTCCTATTTTACCGATCATTCCTGGCACACATTCATAGCATTCTAACTGTGTATCCACAGGGATTTCCCATCTGGCATACTGAACTGGCATTTGTGCATCTTCCCCAAGATACAATATAAATACCTGCATTGATCCTTGAATCTCAATCATATGCTCTGCAATTTTTGCCTGTAGATTCTCTATATCTACCTGTGTCCACAATACCTGATAAACATTGGCTTTATTTGCAGGGAGAATCAACTCTTCTTTTAATCTCGCCAAATCTTTTTTATTTACGATAAGATCCGTAACCTGAATATCTTTTTTCAAAACAGATACATTTTCATCATGAATCGCTGTAATTCCTTCTTCTTTTATTTCTTCTGTGATCTGAAATGAGAATGTTAACAGCACACGGATACTGATCTTTCTTGAATTAATCAATACCGTGTTGATATCATCGATCGTATATTGTACTTTGACATAATCTGAAGGAAGTACCCCATCAATATGTACATACTCTTCAAATGGCAGTGAATATTCTAAAGATTCTAAAAATGTTGCCGTATCATTTGTTCCATACAGGCCCTGGAATAAGAATTCACCTTTCATCCTGACACGATCGATCATCATTTCCGTTTCCTGTATCTTTACCATCCCTCTTGTCTGAATCATCTTTTCTATATCTGGTTTTGTATCTGCAACATTACAGTCCTGATCGATCGTGATCTGCATCTGTTTTTTCGCTTTCGCCACAATCCCATAAAATTCTTTTTTCTCAAAATCCATAAAAAAATTCCTCCCTGTCTGTATATACAAATATATTCAGACAAGAAGGATTCTATGCATCACCCGTTAGTTTTCTAAAAGCATCATGCGGACATCTCTTGTAATCACATCCTGATAACTAAAACTTACTGTTTTATTCTGGTCATTACCTTCCGTATTCTCTAGTTCTACCAAAAAGATATTCGGATATGTCTGTTTGATCACGCCCTCTGCTGTCACAAATTTATGTCGTCCTCTGTTTGCACTAATCTTGATTTTGCTGCCAATCTGATTCTTAATTGACTGCCGTACTCTGTTAAGATCTAATTGTGTCATAAATTCACCTCTTTTATATACAGAATATTCTGGAAATTCTGTATAATGATTTTACTATTATAACATTTTGCCCAGTTTTTGTCAAATTTATGCATACAATATACTTTGCGTTTGTTTTAAATTTAAACTAAAAATCGAGGAATTCCATCTTTGAATTCCCCGATTTTACTTGTCTTATTAACAATCAACGTCAAAACGATCAATCTCTAAGATTATTTGCTCTTAGTTGTTTTGCTTGAAGATGTTGCTGTTGTAGTTGACTCAGATGTTGCTGCTGTAGATGCTGTAGTAGCTTTATATTTAAATTTAACTTCTTTCCACAGATCCTGATCTACAGATTTTGTATCATCCCAGTCTTTGTCAGCTGATTTTGTCCACTTCTTGTAAATTTTCTCATATGCTGCCTGCTGTTTTTCCTGCAGTAATGTGGATTTATTTGTTGCAGCTGCTGTTTTGTCATTTGGATTTAACATCTTGATGATCACGTATGCATCGTCTAATTCTACAATTCCACTTACCTGATTCTTCTTGAGTTTAGATGCCGCTGTTTCGAATTTATCTCCTAATGCTGATTTCCCTTTTGTATAGGACTCTTCATTGTCAGAGTTTACGCTGAATTTCTTAGCTACAGAACTTACACTCTGGCCTTTCTTGATCATCTTTAATGCTGATTTTGCTTTCTTTAACTGATCTTTCTTCTCAGCCGCTGTCATATCTTTTTCTTTTCCTGTCTTGCTGTCTGTTGTCTTTGTTGTGAAAACAAGTTTGTAGACTTTGACAGTTTTAGCTTCATCATCAGATACTGTTACATTTGCTTTCTTGGTGATCGCCTGCATCACTTTACTTGCAATTGTGCTTTCTTCGTAAAGTTTCTGGATCGTATCTTTATCAGCTTCTGTCTTCTTCATGACTTTCTTACCTGTTTCGTCTTTTGCGAAGGCATTTACGCTTTCTTTGATCTGTTTCTTCTCAGCTTTTGTTAATTTGACATTATAGTCATCTGCATGTGCTACTAAAACTTTGATCTGTTTTAACTGACTGATAACGCTGTCTTTTACTGACTTCTGCATTGTGATCTTCTTACCTTTGCTGTCTGTTCCGACCTGCATAGACCACATGCTGTCTCCAAAGTATGCTCCGTACTGTGCTTCTGCCTGATACTGCATGATTCTTGCATATACATGAGCTTCCTGGAATGTTACTTTCTGTCCTGCATATTCAAATAATGTCTTCTCATTCTTACTCTTACATCCTGTAAATAAAGAAAGAGTTAACGCAAGAACTGCAGTTAAACATAGCAACTTCTTTGCTAATTTCTTCATTTCATTTTCTCCTTCACATTTGAATTATATTCAGTTTATATCTTGCGATATTATAGCATAAAACTATCGGATTATCAATGAATTGAGAGAGTTCACACAATGTTCAATCTTTTCCAACTGTTTTACTTTCTTTGTTTTTGAAAGATCTAATACAAATGTTGGATTCTTTCCTGCCTGAAAGGATAATTCGTGTTTGTACTCTTCTAATACTTCTGGTATTTTTTCTACATCTACTGCTGCATCTGGCTTCATTTCAAATGAGATTTTTTCTCCTTTTTGTTTCACATCTGTCATGTAGGCATGATGAGCTAATGCTTTTAAATATGCAACATATAAAAGATTATAGACTGCCTTTGGCATTTCCCCAAAACGATCGATCAACTCGTCTGTCATATCTTCCATCTCATCTTTTGATTCAATTGAAGAAATTCGTTTGTATAATTCCAGTTTCTGATATTCATTGTATACATAAGTTGCTGGTATAAATGCACTGATGTCAAGATCGAGGGTCGTATCAAATTCCTCCTCTTCATGAAGTTCTCCTTTTAATTTAAGGACTGCTTCATTTAACATTTTGCAATAAAGATCATATCCAACAGCTTCCATATGGCCAGACTGTGCCTGTCCGAGAAGATTTCCTGCCCCACGGATTTCAAGATCTCTCATTGCAATCTTGTATCCAGAACCCAGATCTGTAAATTCTCGAATTGCCTGAAGACGTTTTTCTGCTGTTTCTTTTAGCAATGTGTTCTTCTTATACATTAAAAATGCAAATGCATTTCGGTTAGATCTTCCGACACGTCCCCTTAACTGGTATAACTGAGATAATCCAAGCTGGTTTGCATCGTGAATGATCATTGTATTAACATTCGGAATATCAAGTCCTGTCTCGATGATCGTTGTAGAAACTAAAACATCGATCTCATGATTCATAAATCCCATCATGATCTCTTCAAGTTCCTTCTCCTTCATCTGTCCATGAGCAAATGCAACTTTAGCATCTGGCAGCAATTTCTGAAGTTCTGCGGTAACTTCTGCAATGTTATTAACACGATTATACACGTAATATACCTGTCCACCGCGAGTCATTTCGCGATAAACTGCTTCTTTCACCAGTTCTTCATTATATTCCATTACATAAGTCTGTATTGCTCTTCGATCATGTGGCGGTTCTTCTAATACACTCATATCACGGATTCCGATCAGACTCATATGCAGTGTTCTTGGAATCGGTGTTGCTGATAAGGAAAGAACATCGACATCTTTTTTCATTGTCTTGATCTTCTCTTTATGAGTAACTCCAAACCGCTGTTCTTCGTCAATAACGAGAAGCCCAAGATTCTTATACTGCATGTCTTTTGAAAGCAGGCGATGTGTTCCGATCACAACATCTACAGTCCCATTTTTCAAACCTTCGATCGTCTCTCTCTGTTCTTTTGGAGTACAAAATCTTGACATCATACGAACTGTGATCGGATAATTATGAAATCTCTGGGCAAATGTATTGTAATGCTGTTGCGCAAGAATGGTTGTCGGCACAAGGTAGGCCACTTGTTTTCCATTATCTACTGCTTTAAATGCTGCACGAATCGCTACTTCTGTCTTTCCATAACCAACATCTCCACAGATCAGACGGTCCATGATCTTTTTGCTTTCCATATCACGTTTCGTATCATCAATTGCATTTAACTGATCTTGTGTCTCATCGTATGGGAATAATTCTTCAAATTCTTTCTGCCATACAGAGTCCTTATCATAGACATATCCTTCTTTTGCCTGTCTTATAGCATATAGTTGTACAAGTTCTTCCGCAATATCTTTAACCTGTCCTTTAACACGGGTTTTTGTCTTCTTCCATTCATTACCGCCTAATTTATGAAGCTTTGGCTTTCTGGCATTCGCGCTTGCATATTTTGCGATCTGATCTAAGGCTGATGCAAGAATAAATAAATTATCTCCACCCTGATATTCAATACTGATATAATCTTTTTCAACCCCATCCGTTGTGATCTTTTCGATTCCACGATAAATACCGACTCCGTGTTTTTCATGAACAACATAATCCCCGATATTGATATCCGCAAAACTGTGAATTTTTTTTCCCAGCTTTTTCTTTTCTTTTTTTCTACGCTGTTTTTCTTTTCTTCCTTTAAAAATATCTCCTTCAGAAATCAACACCCATTTGACTGCTGGATACTCAATTCCTGTAAGAAGCTTTCCTGCTGTCACAACAATCTGTCCTGCTTCTACTTCATGTGTCAGTTCTTTATCATAGGTAACAACCAATCCATTTTCTCTCAGATCATCACTTAAACGTTTGGCTCTTGTAACAGATGGAGATGCAACAACAATCTTATAACCTTTTTCCTGATATTTTGTAAGATCTTTGACCAGTTCTTCAAAACTATTGTTGTAGGACTGTATCGATTTTGTCTCCATAAATAAAGTTTTTGATACAACAAAATCATTGATCTCTGTGGAAATAACAGAGTAACTGATGATCGGATGTTTCTCAATCTGATATAAAATACTTTCATAATCTGTCACGGTATGTGCCTGTTTTGGAAGCAGATATCCACCTTCCAGTCGACTTTTCATACTTTCTGAATATTCGAGATAAAATGCATCTGCTCTTTCTCTGATATGTTTTGGTTCATCAAAATAGATCAGACTTTCTTTTGGAAAATAATCCAAGATACATTCTGTATTGTCATAAAAATAAGGAAGATATCCTTCGACTCCAATCAGCATATGAAGTTCTCTTAACTCCTCGCGGACACGATTCATTTCTTTTTTTAAACGTAACTGCTGATCTGTCTTTTTCTCTTTCTTGAATTTCTGAATTAATTTTTCGTAATCTTCTTCCATCTGGCGAAGACCATGATCGATTCTTGGCTGATTCAAAATGATCTCGGATGCCGGATAGATCGTAAGCGTCTCTACTTCTTCGATCGATCTCTGACTTTCTTTATCAAAGCTACGGATAGAATCAATTTCATCTCCCCAAAGTTCAATTCGATATGGACTTTCCTGAGTATAAGGAAAAATATCGATAATACCTCCACGAACCGCAAACTCTCCAGGTGCCTCAACAAATGGTGCTTTTTCATAGCCTCTAGCAACAAATTCTTCAGCAATTGCTGCTTCTTCTAATGTTTCTCCTGTTTTGAAAGTCATTTTGTGATTCTTGATATCGCTTAATGGAACAACCTGATCCATCACCGCATCAATCGTCATAACAAATATTCCACATTTATCATCAAGGATCTTTTTGATCGCCAGCATACGATCTCTTGCAATCGCATTTCCATGAACGTCTGCTGTATAAAATAATGGATCTTTTGCTGGAATATACTGTGCTTTTTCTCCAAAGAAATGACTTGCTTCCACCCACTGTCTTGCCTTATTTTCATCTGGCACAATAATGATCTTAAATTGTTTTTTCTTTTTATTTCCGATCAGACTTGTAAGATGCCATTTAGCCGTATCCGTACATCCTGACACCAGAATAGGACCTCTGTAGTCTTCAATTCCATCTTTTAGCTGTCTATATACCGGATCATCTTTTAATATATGTTTTAACACTTTTTATCCCTGCTTTTTCTTATTGTGGCGATTCATCGCTTCTGTGATGCCGCCCATAACGATCAGCTGTACGGCATCGTACACTTCATCAAAACGTTCCGCAAAAATTGCCTGTTCCTGTTTTGTAAAATGTCCTAACACATAATCTGCCAGATCGTATCCTTTTGGTTTCTCTCCGACACCAATCTTCACTCTTGGAAAATCCATGCTTCCTAAATGATTGATAATACTTTTTAATCCATTATGGCCACCGGCACTTCCTTTTCTTCGGATGCGTAATCTGCCGACATCAAGATCTATATCGTCATGAATGATAATAAAATCTTCTGGTTCTAATTTATAAAAATCCATGATCGGACGTAGACTTTCCCCGCTTAAGTTCATAAATGTCTGTGGTTTTACAAGAAGAACTTTCTCTCCTCCCATATAACCTGTTCCAATCAATGCCTTATATTTCCCTGTATTTATATTTATGCCTTCTTTGTCTGCAATATAATCAAGGGCTTCAAATCCAATATTGTGTCTTGTATTATCATATTTCTTTCCTGGATTTCCCAGTCCAACGATTACTTTCATAAAATGCTTCTCCTTTTCTTAAATCAAAGTCATTTTGTCACACCGACAAACACCCGGAAATCCTTAGATTCCCGGGTTATCTTTTTCTTTATTTAGCTATAGTATATCCCAATTTGCTGTTGTCAGCAAGATATTTATAATGTTTCAAAAAACTGTCTTGTTTTATTTACTTTATTCATTAAACTGTCAAACTGCTCTGGTGTCAATGACTGTGGTCCGTCACATAGTGCTTTTGCTGGATTATTATGAACTTCTACCATAAGTCCGTCTGCTCCTGCTGCGATCGCTGCTAATGACAGTGGTTCTACCATCTCTCGGATTCCTGTTGCGTGAGATGGGTCAACCATTACTGGAAGATGTGATTTCTTCTTGATAACAGGAATGGCAGACAGATCTAAAGTATTTCTTGTTGCTGTCTCATATGTTCTGATTCCTCTTTCACAAAGGATTACATTTTCATTTCCTCCTGCCATAATATATTCTGCACTCATAAGCCACTCTTCAATTGTTGCTGCAAGTCCGCGTTTCAAAAGGATTGGTTTGTCAATCTTTCCTAATTCTTTTAATAATTCAAAGTTCTGCATATTTCTTGCCCCAACCTGAATCAGGTCAACATCCTCGAATAATGGAAGGTGACTCGCATCCATGATTTCTGTGACAACTGGAAGTCCTGTTGCTTTCTTTGCTTCTAATAATAATTTTAATCCGTCACCATGGAGTCCCTGGAAAGAGTATGGAGAAGTTCTTGGTTTGAAAGCTCCTCCTCTTAAAAGCCCTGCACCGGAATTTTTCACATCATTTGCTACTTCTGTGATCTGTTCTTTTGTCTCTATGGAACATGGACCTGCGATTACCTGAAAATTTCCTCCTCCGACTTTTACTCCACTTACATCGACAATTGTATCATTTGGATGGAATTTTCTGTTGGCTTTCTTGTATGGTTCCTGAATACGCTGTACATTTTCAACAATGCTGTTTGCCATAATGTGACGCATATCTACAATAGAAGTATCTCCTACTAATCCCAGGATTCTTGTATTCACACCTTCAGATTCATGAATTCCTAATCCCTGGTCTGTCATCTCTTTCTTTAATGCATTGATCTGTGCCTCTTCCGCCTGTTTCTTTAAAATAATAATCATGTTCTTTGTCCTTTCCCGGCTATGCAATATGTGTGTTCCATGCAAAGTGTGCAGCTTTTTTCTACGGTACCTTTAGAAAAAGAAAAGGCATGCACTCTGTTGCAAGAATGCATGCCTTAAATATTTTACTTTGTCTGTTTAAAGTGACATAAGCTTTGGCGATGATTCATTGCAACAAAAATAGTCAGGATAAAAATAATAACCCTGAAAGCTAAAGTAATAGAATGTGCAATTGTTCATCTTACTTGTTGTCATCTTTGTTCTCCTTGTTTTGATGTTTTTACGATACATTAATTTTGATATTGTGTCAATAGATTTATAGGCGTTTTTTATAAAATTCATAAATTATTTTTAT
>ERZ1106935.2776-NODE-2776-length-11203-cov-50.327234_pt1 | contig 11203 bp, 4 predicted proteins | sample MGYA00403666_ERZ1106935 | MGnify/ENA primary metagenome ERZ1106935 (study PRJEB35170, sample SAMEA104062452) | human gut metagenome | biome: human gut; feature: human-associated habitat; material: faeces | place: Denmark | collected 2012-11-20 ... | reverse complement strand
AAACGGTAACATCTGCCAATCCTCATTGCCACATGCTCCTACCAATAACAATTGTCTGCCATAAATGATCTCCATCTTTGCACGATAAAGGGCAGCCACTACGGACTGCCCTTACATAAACTGCTATAACACTTTTCAATATTCCCAACCCAAATAGCGCTGACAGGTTGGGAATAAACTTGGGAATAAAATAGATTTTCCTATAAAATTTTTTCTTTTTTCTTTGCCTTATCTGCTGCATCCCTTCCTGCAGGTGTCCCGGACACCCTTGCCTTCATTGCTGCGAGCTTCTCTTGCAATGAAGTCCGTTCTGCCGGTCGGTCTGACAGCTTACTATCCGTAACTGTTTTTCCAAGATTACTCTGCTTTGCCGGCATATCCGCAACCTCATCACCTTTTTTATCCACCGATTTCACATCTTCCTGTGGTTTTTCCGGTTCTGCAGCATCGTCATCCATGCCAATCGCATCATCTCCTTTTTCGTCCATGTTAAGCAGGGCATTAAGCTCTGCAAGACGTTCCAGCTTTTCAGATAGCTCCGCTTCCTGTGGAAATGGCTTATCTACCTCCGCTTTTGCTGTTTCAAGCTGATGTTCCACATTGGATAACTTCGTCTGTGCTTCCTCAAGCTGTGAAGGCATGGCTTCCAGTACATTGTTGATTCTTGTGATATTTCCAAGCGGATCAGAGCCGACTTCCATCGGGTGGCTCATAGCACCTTTAACATTCATCACAAACTTATTGTTGAAAGAATCAAAGGTTACATTCACCTTAAATCCAAGATATTCCCCTACATCCGCACTAGCATTGATGCCTTTGATTTCCTTACACATGGCTATGATTGCAGTTCCAGCTTCCTTCTTATCGGTGTATGGCTTTCCGCCCACCTGCATAAAGAACTGCTCCTTATCCTCCGGCTTATTTTTCGCATATTTTTCCATGTCAGCGGAAAAACCTTCGATACGCTCCTTGAAAACAGCGATCTGGTGCGGATAATGCTGTGTGATATTGTCCTCCATGCGGTACTTCTGACTGGTATGGTTTGCCTTCATCAGTTTCAATTTCGATACCTGAATATCGAGATCCATCTTTTCTTTTATGTAGGGATTGCCTGTTGCAAGTGCCTTGACCTCCGCATAGGAAAGTGCCGCTTCGTCCACATCCTCACAGCTTCGCACCGGGGATTTACTGGTCATGATCTGTCCGATAAATTTCTGCTTATTCTCGATGAGCTGCCACGAATAACTGTCAAATGTACCTTCCGTAACATAACGAAATATCTTGACCTTATCATTCTGGTTGCCCTGTCGTAAGATTCTTCCCTCCTGCTGTTCAATGTCAGAAGGTCTCCAAGGCACATCCAGATGATGCAATGCAATCAGTCTGTCCTGCACATTCGTACCGGCTCCCATTTTGGCGGTAGAACCTAATAAAAAACGAACCTGTCCGCTTCTTACCTTTGCAAACAGCTCCGCTTTTCTAAGTTCTGTATTGGCATCATGGATAAATGCTATCTCATGCTCCGGCACTCCTTTTTCCATGAGCTTATTTTTTATATCCTCATACACATTGAAAGTGCCATCGCCCTTCGGTGTCGATAAATCACAGAAAATCAACTGTGCCGACTTCTGCTCTTTGGTATTTTCCCATATCTTATAGGCTTTCTCCACACAGGTTGCCGCTTTGGAATTTTCCTCATCCGGCAGCATATCATTGAGCAGCCTCTGATCAAGCGCTAGCTTTCTTCCGTCATTGGTAATCTTTAGCATGTTGTCCTCGTAAGGCTGTACCTGCCTGTCCCGAACTGCTTCGGCACGTTCCGCTAGAGACGCTACCATGTCTTTCTGGAACTCGCTCGGCTTTAGAACCACATTTTCATATTCTGCTTCCGGCACAGGAAGTTTTAACATATCCGGTGTCTGAATGTCCGCACTCTCTTTGAAAAGTACAATCAGCTCCGGCAGATTGAAAAACTTCGCAAATCTTGTCTTTGCCCGGTATCCGGTTCCTTCCGGTGCAAGCTCTATGGCTGTCTGTGTTTCCCCGAAAGAAGCCGCCCATGCGTCAAAATGTCCCAGTCCCAGCTTTTGGAGCGTTCCATATTGAAGATATCGCATATTCGTATAAAGTTCCGTCATGCTGTTGGAAATCGGTGTTCCAGTCGCAAAGGTCACACCCTTTCCGCCTGTGATCTCATCAAGATACTGACACTTAGCAAACATATCCGAGGACTTCTGTGCTTCCGTCTGTGCAATACCAGCTACATTCCTCATTTTCGTATAAAGGAACAGGTTCTTGTAATTGTGGCTCTCATCCACAAACAGCCTGTCTACACCCAACTGCTCAAAAGTCACGACATTATCCTTACGGCTCTGGTCATTTAACTTGTCAAGCCGCACCTGCAATGCTTTCCTCGATTTTTCCATCTGCTTAATGGTATAACGCTCCCCGTTGTCTCTTTTTGCCTGATCAATAGCAAGCTCAATCTCATCAATCTGTTTTTCGATTGTAGCTGCCTGTCTTTCCTGTGATAACGGGATTTTTTCAAACTGACTGTGCCCGATGATAACGGCATCATAATCGCCTGTGGCAATACGGGAACAGAATTTCTTACGGTTGGCAGGTTCAAAATCCTTTTTCGTTGCCGCAAGGATATTTGCTCCGGGATATAACCGAAGGAAATCACTTGCCCATTGTTCAGTCAGGTGGTTCGGCACTACAAATAATGACTTCTGGCATAGTCCCAGACGCTTGCTTTCCATTGCCGCCGCTGTCATTTCAAAGGTTTTTCCGGCACCGACGCAGTGCGCAAGCAGGGTATTATCTCCATACAGCACATGGGCAACCGCATTTTTCTGATGCGGCTTTAATTCAATATCCGGTGTCATGCCTGGAAATTTCAGATGCGAACCGTCATATTCTCTTGGTCTGGTGGAATTGAAAAGCTCATTATATTTTGCCACAAGTGTCTGCCTGCGTTCCGGATCACGGAATACCCAGTCCTTAAATGCCTCCCTTATTGCTTCCTGCTTCTGGCTTGCAATCATGGTTTCCTTTTTATTGAGGACTCTCTTTTCCTTTCCATCCTCCTCAATGGTGTCATATACTCTCGTATCTTTGAGGTTCAGGGAATCTTCCAGTATCTTATAGGCATTTACCCGGCTTGTACCGTATGTCATGTTGACAAGCGTATTGCCATAGTCCGCATTTTTGCCTTTTACATTCCACTCTCCGGTTACACCCGAAAACTGCACACCTATCGTATCCCTGCGTAATAAATGTTCCGGTGTCTGGAAAATATCACGCATAAAATCATTGATATACTTTGGTTCAATCCATGTGGCACCAATACGTACCTCAATCTCCGATGCGTCCAGCTCCCTCGGTTGTACCTGAGTAAGAGCCTGCACATTTGGAGCATATTCCGGATGATTTTCCGCATAAGTTGCTGCTATGGCAAGTTTCTCTCGCACATTGCCACTTAGATACTGGTCTGCTGTCTCCCAGACATCGGTAAGCGGGTTCTGAAAAATGACACCACGAAGCTCCTCAGTAAGTGTATCCTTATCTTTTCCGGTAAGCTCTCCCATAAAATCAAGGTCGATTTTAGCTTTCTCTGCTAAAGATACTGCCAGCGCTTCACTTGCAGTATCCACGCTTGTGACAACCTCTGCCCTTTTAATGGTACGCTTCGTGAACATATCCGCCTTGCCTTTGAAATTGCCCTCATCATCAAGTTTTTCCAAAGAACACAACAGGCAATAACTGCTGTCCTGATTAAAGGCTCTCTTATTCGTCTGTGAATTGATCAGACCATATTTCTTAGAGAAATTATCATACAGGCTATTAAGTTCTGCCTGTTTTTCCTTGATTGCCGCATCGGAATATTCCTCAAGCTGCATATCAATCAGCTCCTGCGTACAGTTACGGATTGCCACCATTCCCTTGATACGCTCTTTTGCGGTGTCTGATACTTCCACAGGCTTCATAACCGAGTTTTCACGGTAATATACCTCATTTTCAACTACGGTATAGCTGAAATTCTTGACGGACGGATCAGCCGGAATACTCTGCCTGCTCATGTCATCCGCAAGCTCCTCATCCAGATCAATCGTATCAATCTGTCCTGTAATATTTTCAAGTGCTTTTGCTAACTGCTCCGCAAAAGGTCTGCTGTCATCTGCCCTGCAGGTGCTTTCCATGCCATAAGGACCGGATACCATTTCCATCTTTCCTACGATCTGCTCCGGATGCTGTGCAAAGTAAGCGTTCATTGCAATGCCATCTGCATCCTCTCCCAGATGTACCCAGTCCGGCTCACGCTCTACCATGCGGTCACGCTTCTGGAAAAATAAAATATCCGAAGTGACCTCGGTTCCTGCATTTGCCTTAAATGCAGTGTTCGGAAGTCGGACTGCACCTAGCAGATCAGCTCTTTGTGCAAGGTATCTTCTGACCTCCGGACTTGCCTTGTCCATGGTTCCCTTGCTTGTGATAAAAGCAACCACACCACCGGGACGCACTTTATCCAACGTCTTTGCAAAGAAATAATCGTGTATCAGGAAATTGTTTTTATCATACTGCTTATCTGCCACCTTATACTGACCAAAAGGCACATTTCCGATTGCAACATCAAAGAAATCATTCGGATAATCGGTCTTTTCAAAGCCTTTGATCTGCACATCTGCCTGCGGATAAAGCTGCTTTGCAATGCGTCCGGTAATGCTGTCAAGCTCCACTCCGTAAAGCCTGCTCTCTTTCATGGAATCCGGCATCATACCGAAAAAGTTGCCGATACCCATGGAAGGCTCCAGTACATTTCCTTTGGAAAATCCCATTTTCTCCAATGTTTCATACATCTGGCGGATAATAACCGGACTTGTATAATGGGCATTCAAGGTACTCTCCCTTGCCATGCGGTACTCCTCCGGCGATAACAGTTCCTTTAACTGGTGATATTCTGCTGACCAGTTTGATTTGCTCTCGTCAAACGCATCGGCAAGACCACCCCAGCCGACATACTGGGATAAAATCTGCTGTTCTTCCGGTGTAGCATAACGGTTTTCGCCCTCAATCTGCTCCAACAACTTAATTGCCGCAACATTTCTCTGGAATTTTTCTTTTGGAGAACCTTCGCCCAATCGGTCATCGCTGATATGGAAATTGACAGCGTTACTTTTATCCGGTGCAGCCACATTTATTTCCTGTACAGTCTTATTCTCCTCTGCCGAAGGTGTAAGCGGCTCCCATTCTCCGGTAAGCACCTGTGACAGCATTTCCTCTGTCTTTCGGTCTGCTTCTCCATTCTCCAGACGCTCACGGGCAAACTGCGTATCTATACTGTCCAGTTCATCTTCAGTCTGTTCTGTAACAACATTCTGTTCCTTTTCATCAGGAAACTCCGCTTCTGCTTTCCTGCCACTTTCTGCAAGCTCATTGCCCCAGTCCATTGCTTCCTGCAAAGTCGAAAATGTCTCCAATGCCGGACGGGTGGTGTCTGCCGTATCATAAATAGCATATCCGTCCACTTCCTTATCAATCCAAAGGAATACTCCCTCTGATAAGGTGGCACTCCACTGTGTCGGATTCCCATATTCATCATCAGCATCATGTACCACATGCCAGAATAATTTCTGCGATTCCTCTTGTGAAAATTCTTGTTGTGGCTCAGTTTCATCCGGCTCAGCGATACCATCCGTCCCATCAAAGCGTGAAAACACTTCTGCTTCGTGTCGGTCTATATCTTCCTCTGCCAAAGCATTGATATAATCATCTTCTACCTCGCCACGCTCCGGCTTATGGTCGTATTCAAAGGATTTCCCATTGACCTGTGCATAATAAAAACTGCTGTCCTCAATGTCATTTCCAAGCAGATATTTCTCTTTTTCACTGCCCCACTCATCAACCAGAACACACTCATATCCATCAATCGTGATCTTTTGCTGTGCTTCCTTTTCTTTTTCCCGAATCACATTGATATATCTTCTCGCCTGATTGGTAAATCCGTCCAGCACTGCCGGATGTGAGCTTAGAATCAGATCGTTGTTCTCCCACTCATTTTCCGCAACAATGTCCTTTGCCCAGTCCTTATTGTTCCGTGAAAAACGACCATCATAATCAAAATGCGTAACCGTATTTGCAAGAACAAATTCCACACAGTCAATGCCATATTTATCTATGATCTCATCTGCGGTATTCCTCGGAAGAACAAAACCATTGAATTTCTCAGCAATCAGTGCATCAATGTCTTTCTTACACTCTAACCGCTGTCCATGCTCCAGACGGGAAAGCTCTCGCTGTCTTGCTTTCTCTGCCTGTTCTTCCTTGTATGCCTTATAGTTTTCTTTCCCCTGTGGAGATAAATATTTATCCTCATGGATCAGCTCCCTAAGCCGTTTTTCCACAACATTCCAGTTCAGAAGCACTTTTGCATACGGATTGCCATAACTGCCTTTCTCCAGACGGATACCTTTTCCGTCATGTTCATTATGGGAATCATCATTGCCCGGCAGTCCGCCGGAACCACCACCAATGCCATATTCATTTTTCAGAAAAGCAACTGTTTCTTTCTGGTCATGTCCTTCCATGAAATACTCATAAATGCGGAAAGCTCCATGCTCATAGCCGCTTCCCCTGCCAAGTGCATAGTCAATTTCATCCTGTGTGATAAAATCTTCCTGTGCTACCTCCACCGCATCCGGCAATGGAAATTCCAGTCTCTCCCTGTCAAGGTCTGCTATCTCCGATAACAGATATTCCGGTGATTTCACATGCCGCCATTTTAATTCTGCTTCTCCAGAAGCAAGGCGGTTTGCCGCATCTTCCAAAATATTTTTAAGCTGTTCCCTGCCCTCATGGGTAGAAAGAAGTTCCATGAGTTTTGCTTCACTCTCCGGATAGTTTCCGGCTTTTAATCCAAGTTCTTCCGGTATCTCATCCATGCCATCCCGAAGAAAGAAAAATATCTGATTAGCAACACGGTTCCGCTCCTGCGTATCCACGAGAAATGCTTCACTCGCACTCATATAAGTGCCATTTTCAATCATAGAGCGGATATGGTTCTCTACCTCTTCCCAACTCATAGTAACAAGTGGTGTTTCCTTTGCCTGTGTTCCATAGCCGACACTCATACCATGTTCATCGAACCACACTGATACGGGATTTCCATTGATTTCAAAACCTTTTCCGGTCTGTCCGTACTCATTTTTCAGAAAATCCACCATCTGCTCGGCATTTCTGCCCTCTGTGTACTTTGCAAAGATACGCTTTCTGCTGTGCTGTTTTCCTCCACCACTGCGAAGAATGGTTTCAAGCTCATTCTGTGGCAAAGAAAAAGCAGCGGGCATGGTATATTTCATACTTGCTTCCGCTGCTGCGACTGTTCCGACCTGCTCCTCAAAAGAAGGAAACAGGCTGAGTTGTGTAAAGGTGGGTTCCGGTGCTTCTCCCCGGAGAAGATCATCTGTGTCTGCTACAGACTGTAAACCAGTTCTCCCAGAACCACTTCCTCTGCTCGGTTTCGAATGCTGTTCATCTTCGCTACCCAGAGCATCTGATCGGTTTCCTTGAGCTGTTCTGTCACTCCCTCGGTTGCCGCCATCTGGCTTGTCAGCTTCTCCATTCTCTCCTCTGCCTGCTTCTGGATTGTCAGTAGGTGTTCTTTCAATGTCCCTTTCAGAAGAAACGCTGAGTACACGCCCCTGTGGTTCTCCTTCAGATAAGTCTCTCTCATCATTCCGTACTTTGTTACGGTTCCCTCCGGCTGAATGTCCGCCTGTAATGTCGGGATCAGATAATCCCCGTTCTTTTCGTATGTCAGATTCATCGCTATTGCCCCTTTCTACGCTGTTTTGATTGTTGTCAATATATTCCTCATGTCCGCTCTCGCTTTTACGCTTTAACGCATTGTAGTCTATTTCAGAAGTATTTGCAAGTCCTTTCTGCGTTAAATTTTCTGTTTGTTCCTGTTCGTGGCTCCTGTTATATGCCCTTATGGTTCTTCCAATTTCTAAAAGTACCGGTTTTGCAAGCTCATTGGCTGCATCTCCAAGTACTGCAAGGGTGTCCATGGAATTAAATTCATGGATAAAATCAAAAGCAAATTCCGAACCATACTCCTGCATATCTACACCACAGGCAGATAAAAGTGTAAAGGAAATACTCTCAGATAAAGTGTCCCTTAACCGGATACCGACATTCTGTTCATCCAGTCCCTCTAAGAAACTGTCCTCGATCATGTACTGCAGATCCGGCAGCAATTCCTCATAATAATCTGCCGCAATCCTCTCAGCTATCTCCATAAGTCTTTCTTCAAACAGCTTCTTATCATCTGTGGCACCATAAGTCTGCTCCAGACGCTTAATTACATCTTCCTTATGTTCCTCATGTAATTCCCAAAGTTCCGGATAGCGTCCGATTCTCCTTGCCGCATGGACATCTGACACATCAAAAACATATTTCAGACGCTTGCCATGTGCTTCGTCCTCGTCCAGAAGTGCAATACCCTTTGCCCCTTTGTTTACCCAGCAATGCATCCGCTCATTCCACAGTTCTATGGAAGCACACGCTGTTGCGTCCGGTCTTTGTGCATAGATCAAAAGCTGTTCCCGGAACGGATACTTATACAGCCTTGCCGCTGTGGTAAGGTATTTCATCCATTCCTCACGATTTTTGACAACCTCGGCTGCTGTCTCTTTTGCCAGAGCCGATATAAAATCATATTTTCTCACGCAGTTCTCCTTCCTGTCATAGATACGACAAAAAGGCAGCCACATACACTACATGACTGCCTTTCCCTTACTTCCCGTTATATTCCTATTCTGTTGTACCAAAGCTGAAAGTCTTACTCTCAACCGCTTTCTTAGGCGTAAATCTCGCCTTAACTTCCGCAACCCTCCCCTCTAATGCCTGAAACATAGCATCTACCTGTTCCTGTGTATATTCGTAGGAACCTCGATTTGCAAGATTCTCCAGTCTGCCAATAGCATCAACCGCCTTATTCATGCGGTACTCGCCAATACGGATAAACTTCTCCGCCTTTGTCTCATTTTCCTTTGCCGCAGGCTCACCCTGCATTTCCTCTGTAGTCATTGTTACATTTGTTTCTTCCATGTGTTTTCCTCCGTTTTTGATAAAAAATTAGAGCGTACAGGTTTTCCCTTACGCTCTAACGCTGTGTTGTTATTAAATTGTATGTGGTATAATGTCGTACCGCTAAATTAAATTTCTCGACATCCACAAATAGAGAATTGTCTATTACATTTCCCATTATAGTTGATTTTCTAATTCGTCGAGAATGAATTTTTGTGAAATAGATGAAATCATTTCTACAACTTCCATAACAAAGTTCCTCATAAATTCTCTATAACAAATCACAATTTCACCCTTATATAACACTATGAATAACTTCTCTTTATTGCTACCTTCTTTATACTCATCATACTCAAGTTTAATATTAGTTTGATGTACGATTTGATCTCTTAATGATCTTCCTCTCTCGCTACCACAGAGTAAACGAAAAGCATGTGTATCAAGTTTATCTATTTCACAAAGATATGATTTTAAATAAATAAATTTATCATTTTCATCCTTCAATATTTTCTTTGTGAATTTATTGAAACTATCATTTCTTTCATGAAAAGCCATACAATGAAAAATAGTAGCTACTACATCTAATGCATTTCTTGCAAAAAGGATTGTACTTTCAGTATGATAAAGCAATGTTGTTTCATCATCTCCAAAAAGGCAAGGCATTTCCATGTTCTGTGAGACTTCAAATTCATTTAAATTTTCAATAGCACATTTTTCTGCAAACAACATCATTTTGATTTTCTGATGACATATTACTGCTTTCTCTTTTAAATTGATTTTAGTTTCTGTATCTATACTGGTATTATGTTCAATAAGGTTAAATAGATCATAACCTATTTGTATTTTTGGTATGATATCACCATAGTCCGATGTCAACTTCAAATCAAGTGATACAAATTCATTTCTGTCTAACCACATTAAGTATTTCTCCTTAACTTTACAAATTCCGATATTTTCCCCACTATACCACAATCACAGCTACATTTCTACCCTCGCTTTCCTGCCTTTTGAGAAAATTCCATCTTAAACTTATACTGGAATCCCTTGATTTCTTTACCATCTTTCGTATAGGAAAATTCCTGTACACTCTCTGGAATCAGGTACGCATCATAGCTACCCTTCTTGCCTTTTAATCCTTTTACAAGTATCTTTTTCCCTTGAAGCAGGCTCTTGACCTGTGTATCGGAAAGTGTTACCCCAAGTGCCTTGCCGACATTCATACCGCACTTCCCGGTACAGTACGCTCCGAATTTTCCCTTGACTACATCAGCACCACACTTCGGGCATTTGCCTAGCACTTCCTGTCCACCCTTACATGTGCCAAACATGGCTTTATGTTCATCACTAACGCTGTGATAGGTCTTTACAAGATCAGTTACCATTGCTTCAATACCTGACATAAACTGTTCTGCAGCAACTTCTCCTTTGGATACAAGAGTAAGCTCATTCTCCCAGTCAGCGGTCAGTTTCGGAGATTTTACTACATCTGGAAGTATCGTGATCAGCTTCATTCCGTCCTCTGTCGGGATCATCTGCTTTTTCTCACGTTTCACAAATCCGTCTTTTACCAACTTTTCTATGATATCGGCTCTGGTGGCAGGTGTGCCAAGTCCTTCTCTCTCCACCTCATCACCCATATCCTCTGCTCCGGCTCGCTCCATTGCCGACAAAAGGGAATCTTCAGTATAATGCTTCGGTGGCTGTGTGAAATGCTCGGAAACCTTTGTCTGCTCCACTGCAATCGTCATGCCCTCACGAAGCTCCGGCAGCTTCTTTTCTTCCTCGGCATCTGATTTATCCTCTGTGGTCTTATAGGAATTTTTGAAGAAATCATCAAATTCCTTCCATCCATTTTTCCATACTTCCTTACCGGATACCTTAAACACAATCTCGTTGCAGGTAAGCTCTGCCTTTGTGGAATTATAAATGTGCTTCTCCCCGGTTGCACACAGCAGACGGTTCGCACATAATGAAAGGATCTTCATTTCACTCTCAGGAATCACCTTTAAGTCCTGTTTGATGATCTCCATGGTCGGAATGATTGCATGGTGGTCCGTAACTTTCTTGCTGTTCAAAATTCTTTTAATATCTGGATTGAACATGATATTCTGCT
>ERZ1106935.2750-NODE-2750-length-11293-cov-6.042178_pt1 | contig 11293 bp, 7 predicted proteins | sample MGYA00403666_ERZ1106935 | MGnify/ENA primary metagenome ERZ1106935 (study PRJEB35170, sample SAMEA104062452) | human gut metagenome | biome: human gut; feature: human-associated habitat; material: faeces | place: Denmark | collected 2012-11-20 ... | reverse complement strand
CATGGTCTTCTCACGACGGGCGCGGGAGAAGTCGGTCAGCCAGCGCAGCGACAGGGTGTTGGCGCGGTTCGGCTTGACCTCGACCGGCACCTGGTAGGTGGCGCCACCGACACGGCGGGAGCGAACCTCGAGGGACGGACGGATGTTGTCCAGGGCGCGCTTGAGCACAGCCACCGGCTCCTGGTCGGACTTCTCCTTGACCATATCGAGCGCGGAGTAGACGATGTCTTCGGCGATCGACTTCTTGCCGTCAAGCAGAATCTTGTTGATGAGCTGCGCCACCACGGTGGAACCGTAGATCGGATCGGGCAGCACGACGTGCTTCTTGGAAGGTCCCTTACGTGACATATCTCTTACTTCGCCTTCTTTGCTCCATACAGGGAACGACCCTGCTTACGGTCCTTGACACCCTGGGTATCGAGCGCGCCACGCACGATGTGGTAACGCACACCCGGCAGATCCTTGACACGGCCGCCGCGCACGAGCACGATGGAGTGCTCCTGCAGATTGTGGCCTTCGCCCGGGATGTAGGCGGTGACTTCGATGCCCGAGGACAGGCGCACACGAGCGACCTTACGCAGAGCCGAGTTCGGCTTCTTCGGGGTGGTGGTGTAGACACGGGTGCACACGCCGCGACGCAGCGGGCTGCCCTTCAGGGCCAAAGTCTTGGACTTCTTCGGCTTTGCCTGACGTCCCTTACGGACGAGCTGTTCAATAGTAGGCAACTTGAATTCTCCGATTCAGTGGTTTCTCTTGCTTTTGTGTGACCGCCGCACTGCACCCACACTTTTCAGCACACTCGCTTGGTATCCGCCTGTTGGCGGCACCCGACGAATCGGAAAAGATAGCCCAGTCCACCGGCCCGATGGCCTTCGCCCCTCCCGTCGGCGCATTACTGCGTGCGATCAGCGGTTTGAAGGATATCCCAGCATGCTCGCCTGTTACATAAGGCGTGCTGCTGGCACACACGAATACCTATATTACGATTCCTCCGGACAACGACGCGCCGGGCCACAACTCACTGGTTTGGGGACCTCTTGCGCCCTGTACTTTTCCTCTCCTCCCAACGCAATATTCCCGGGAATGCGTCGCAAAAAGGAACGCCACACAGCAGGTGCCCCCGCGGAGACTATGTCACACGGGGGCACCGCCAAGGAGGTTACATTATGTTTCTTTTCACCACATCCGCTTCTGTGTTATCTGTTTCCAGCACATCCTCGTGCTCTTCCATATCCGATGGGAACCTCTAGCGACCCGGCCTCTTTGCCGTATTACCTTGCCGCTTTCTGCATTACCAATTATAGCAAAACCGCCCTCGCGAAACGCCCGATACCTCAATCGGGAGTAAGCGGGAGCGGCTATGTTATGCGAGGTAGGAAAGGTGGATGACCGACTGACTGGAGTCGTGCCTTACCCGACCTTTCTCACCATTTCAGGATTTCAGGCAGCGACCTTGGCGGCCTTATCGGCGTCGAACGGGTGGGCCGCTGAAACGGTGCTCTTGGCAGAGCCCTTCTCGCCATTGTCGGAATCCCAGTGGATCTCGTGCTTGTCATCGTGGTTGCGCCACCAGCTGGACAGGATAGAGCCGGAGATGTTGTGCCACACGGAGAAGAAGGTGGACGGCACGGCAGCGAGTGGGTTGGTTGCGAAGGAGGTCAGGGCCAGGGTTGCGCCCAGAGCGGAGTCCTGCATGCCGACTTCGAAGGTGATGGCCTTCTGCTGTGCGTAGCGGAAGCCCTTCGGGTAGATCTTGTACATCAGCTTGGAGAAGCCGAAGCCCAGCGAGTAGCCGCACAGGTTGTGCAGGATGACCACCGGGATGGCCATCAGGGAGCTGGCCACGAACAGCTTCGGACCGTTGGCGGCAACGACCACGCCGATGATAAGCAGAATAGCCACCTGAGAAACGATAGGCAGGGCGACCGTAACCTTCTCGATCTTCTTGCCGAAGATCATGTGGCAGATCACACCGAGGGCGATCGGGAAGAGCACCACCTTGACGGCGTTGAGGAACAGGGACTGAGTCGGCACGGACACGTACTGAGAAGCGAGCAGCTGCATCAGCAGCGGAATCATGAACGGGGCGCACAGGGTGGAGAGGATGCCGATGGAGACATCGAGGGCCACGTCACCACGGGACAGGTAGCTCATCACGTTGGAGGAGGTGCCAGACGGGCAGCAGCCGACGAGAATCACGCCCACGGCCAGCGGGCCGGACAGGTGGAAGATCGCGCACAGGGCCACGGCGATGAGCGGCATGATGATGAAGTGAGCTACGGTGCCGATGATGACCATCAGCGGCTGGGTCAGGATGCGCTTGAAGTCGTCCAGCGTCAGAGTCAGGCCCATGCCGAACAGCACGATGCCCAGCATGTAGCCGGTGTACGCCTTGCCCCACAGGCTGGCGGCCGGCACGAAGTAGTTGAAGACGGCCCAGACGATGACGATGACCGTAAACCACTTGGTCAGCCAATCCGCAAAGGCTTTAACCTTTTCCATGGTGTTTCTCTTCCCTTGTTTGGTGTAGGTAACATCGCATGAAACTAGGAGGGTCGCGGTTGACATGAAACATAATGCTCACATTGCGAACACTCACGTAATCATTTCTGCAATCCCCAGTCGTACCATCACGCCGTCGTGTGCCTTGACTTTTCATCAATCGCCGCACAAGACCCACTCGTCTACATCCCGCCATCTGAGACAGCCCACAGCCTGGCCCCAAGAATGAAACCGACCACTTGATTCCATCGCGACACACCGATGAGCACACATCCGCAAAGTTGTGTATAGTATTCACCTGTTGCGCGAATTTAGCTTGCTGAATGCGGCACTATGGTGGCCATAGCTCAGTTGGTAGAGCATCTGATTGTGGTTCAGAAGGTCGCGCGTTCGAGCCGCGTTGGCCACCCCAGTAAAACCCTTCCGTTCGCGGAAGGGTTTTGTTTTTTCTCCATGAATTCCCCGCTCCTGGGTTATAGGCCAAATAGGCATGCCGGGAACCACCGCGTTGTACACTCAGGGCATATCCAATTCACCGAACATAAGGACAAAAGGTCCGTCATGCTGTCTTTTGAGAACGATTACTCCCGCGCCGCCCATCCCGCGGTGCTTGAAGCCGTGGCTGAAGCCAACAACCATCTGTATTCGGGCTACGGGTCCGACGAACTGAGCGATCAGGCCAAGGCCAAGATCCGCGAGGCCTGCGGCCAGCCGGACGCGGATGTGTGGTTCCTCGTCGGCGGCACGCAGACCAACCAGGTCGTCATCGACACCATCACCCCGGCGTATGCAGGCGTGGTCGCGGTCGCCTCCGGCCATCCGAACGTGCACGAGGCCGGCGCCATCGAGTTCTCCGGGCACAAGGTGCTCACGATTCCCCAGCACAACGGCAAAATGGACCCGACCGAACTGGACGAGTTCTGCAAGACCTTCTATGCGGACGGCAACTACGAGCACATGGTGTTCCCGGGCTCCGTGTACGTCTCGCAAAGCACCGAATATGGCACCATCTACTCCAAGGCCGAGTTGCAGGCCATCGCCGATGTGGCGCACAAGTACGACATGCCGCTGTTCGTGGACGGAGCGCGACTCGGCTACGCGCTGACCGCCACCGGTTCAGACATGACGCTCGCGGATCTGGCGACCATCGCCGACGTGTTCTACATCGGCGGTACCAAGGTGGGTGCCCTGTTCGGCGAGGCCGTGGTGTTTACCAAGCACAACACGCCGAAGCACTTCTTGACCCTCATCAAGCAGCACGGTGCCTTGCTGGCCAAGGGCTTTGTGCTGGGCGCGCAGTTTGACGCTTTGTTCACCGACAACCTGTATTTCAAGATCGCCCGCAACGCCAATGAGGCGGCCGATCGTATTCGCGAGGCCCTGCGCGCCAAGGGCTACACGCTCACTTTCGAAGCGCCCACCAACCAGATTTTCGTGACGATGGATCAGCCGACTATCGACCGTCTGGAGCGCGAGGTCAAGCTCGGCTTTACCGAGAAGGCCGACGACACGCATACCGTGATGCGCATCTGCACCAGCTGGGCCACCACGCATGAAGAGGTCGATCAGCTTATTGAGTTGTTGTAAAACCCTTCGCTAATCTCTCCCTCCGTCATCGCTTCGCGATGCCACCTCCCTCATCAGAGGGAGGTTTTTTCGTAGCTCCCTCTGATGAGGGAGCTGGCCGCCGCAGGCGGACTGAGGGAAAGACCTCTCCGCAAACGAGAAGGCTCCTACTCCCCTATCGCCTTGCGTTCCATATCCACGAACTTGTGGACCGAGGCTTCCACGGAATAATGCGCCTTGGTGTATTCGGCGTATTTTTCGCCCCATTCGGCGCGCTCGGCCTGATGTGCAATCCACCAATCGATGCGTCGGGCCAGCAGGGCCGCGTCCCGCACGGGGAACAACGACTCGTCGATCAGCGCGAACTGGCTGGCCGCCGACAGTTCGGACGCGGCGATCACCGGCACCAATCCGCACGCCATCGCCTCGATCACGCTCACCGATTCGATGTCGGCAATCGAACAATGCACGAACAAATCGCCCGAACGCAACAAATCGGGCATATCGGCGTGCTTGTGGAATCCGATATCGGCCTTGCGCGCCAGCAAACGCCCGGCGCGGAACTTGAGATACTGCTTGAGCGGCCCAGTACCGGCGATCACCAGCTGAATATCGCCGGCGTGCCGGGACATCGACACCGCCTTGATCAGCGTAATCTGATCTTTCTCGCTAGCCAGTCGGCCGGAAGCGATGACGCGGAACGGCACGGGAGCCGAGGCATCCGGATCGGCCGGCTTCTTCGGCGAATACACCGGTGAATAACCATTGGAAATCACGTGCAACTTGGCTTTATACCCGTGCGCGCGCAACAGGCTCGCGGTCATTTCGGTGGGCACATGGATGTGGTCAATGTGCTTGTACAGCCAGTGCTTGAACAGCCAGTACAGGAAGCTGGAAATACCGGGAATGCGACGTAGAGGGCCGGCCGAATACAGCACGTTCTCCGGCTGCAGGTGGAATCCGGCAGTCACGGGAATGCCCATTTGGTGGGCGACTTTAGCGGCACGACGGCCGAATTTGAACGGCATATAGATATGCACCACATCCACGCCTTGAAAGGCGGTGCGGAACAACGTGTCGCTGGGTTCGGCGAATTGCATGAGCTGCTTGGCGGCCACCCACGAGACGAGCGGCACCCTATTCACGCGCGCCGGATATTCGGGCGCCCCTATACCGACAAGCCTCACATGATGGCCTTGCCGCTCCAATTCTGCAGCCCATTGCAAGGCCGAATTGGAGGTGCCGTTGCCCTGATTGCCCACCGTATCGACCACAAGAGCGATAGTCAGCGGACGATCAATGCTCTCTTCAATCCCGTTTTCGCGCATTGCCTCATCCTAAACCACCGCGCTGCAATGGCGTCGGCCGCGCTGCCTGAACGCGTATGAAATGGTATGGGCTGCCGCATTTTGCCCAATATTGAATCACGCGCTCCGCAGCGCACGTCGCCGAATCCGAGCCCCGCATAGGCGAAATCATCGCGGCATGGCAGAATGTGGGTATGACTGAGAACGCCGTAAATACTGCCGTGACTTCCACCTCCTCTCCCGCAATTCCCGCCGAGACTTCCGCCGTCTCCCCCGCAACTCGCGCAGCCAACCGCCCGCTGGGCACACCGCTGGGCAAGCACCCCACCCGCGTGCTGTTTTTGGGCGCTGGTGAGCTGGGCAAGGAAGTGGCCATCGAGCTCATGCGACTGGGCGCGTGGGTGTGCGCCGCTGACTCGTATGCCGGCGCTCCGGCCCAGCAGGTGGCGCATGAATATCGCGCGTTGGATATGGCGAATGCCGCCGAATTGCAGGCATTGTTCGATGAAATCAAGCCGGACATCATCGTGCCCGAGGTAGAGGCCATCGCCACCGATGTGCTGGCCGGTGTTGCGGCCGCGGGCGCCCAGGTGGTGCCGAGCGCCGAAATCGCCGCGATTTGCATGGACCGCGAGCGCCTGCGCGTACTGGCCCACGAAGAATTGGGCTTGCCGACTACACCGTATCGTTTTGCCGGCTCGCTGGAAGAGCTGCGCGCCGGAGCTTCGGAAGTCGGCTATCCGTGCGTGGTCAAGCCGGTGATGAGCTCGTCTGGTCACGGCCAGTCGGTGGTGCGTTCCGCCGACGCCATCGATGCCGCTTGGACCGAAGCGCAGGAGGGCCGTCGCGCCGCCGATGAGGGCGATGTGTCGCGCGTGATCGTTGAGGCGCTTGCCCCGCTGGAGCGTGAGCTGACGGTACTGACTGTTTCTTCGTCCGCCGGCATTGTGACGTGCACGCCGATCGGCCAACGTCAGGAGTCCGGCGATTACCGCGAGTCCTGGCAGCCGGCTACCGAACCCGATGGTGAGGCCGAGCGGGCGCGCGACATCGCACGTACCGCCGTTGAAGGCTTGGTGGCCAAGGCTCAGGCGGCCGGCGAAACCGGTTGGGGCGTATTCGGCGTGGAACTGTTCGTGCTCACCGACGGCTCGATTCTGTTCAACGAGGTCTCCCCCCGTCCGCACGATACCGGTATGGTGACGATGGCCTCCCAGCGTCTGAGCGAGTTCGCGCTGCACGCCCGCGCGATTCTCGGCCTGCCGATCACCCCCGAGCATGTGGCGCTCACGATTCCGGCCGGCTCGGTGGCGGCAAGCCATGCGATTGTGGTGGCCGGAGACGGTGAGGCCGAGTTCACCGATGTGGCCGCTGCTCTGGCCGAACCCGGCACGGACCTGCGCATTTTTGCCAAGCCCGAAGTGCATGGCCACCGCCGCATGGCCGTGGCACTGGCCGTCGGCGAGTCCGAAGCCGACGCCCGTGCCAAGGCCGGCCTCGTGGCCGATGCGTTGACGATTACCGTGGAGTAGTCCACGGCCTGATCAGCTCAGCATGGCCTCAATATTATTGCCGTCCGGGTCGTGGATGAACGATCATGACGAACCTCCTTGTACCATTTCGTCACTCCCATTATCGTGTGCATATGGCCGAAGAGTCATGTTTCGTCTATTGACGAACATCTGAGTATTCACACGCGCTTCTGTAGATACCTTCATGCCGGAAGGCTACACGACCGGAGACGAGCTGATCGTACTGGCCAATGACGGCCGCCTCCGCCATCCCAACAGCGTATGGCCGTTCGATGCAGCGACGTATGATGCGCTGGCCGCATCGTAGCGTCATGCTGAGTGTTGTTGTAGCCCTCGATTGGTACCCTTTTACCGTTAGTTCACCCAGAAATTCCACTCCTGAAAGGTGAGTCATGGAGAAGCTGGAAAAGCTCTACGAGGGCAAGGCCAAGCAACTGTACGCAACCGACGATCCCGAGGTTCTGTGGGTCGAATACAAGAACACCGCCACCGCTGGCGATGGTGAAAAGAAGGAAGACTTCACCGGCAAGGGCCGCCTGAACAACCTCATCACCACCATCATCTTCGACCTGCTCAAGAAGCGCGGCATCGACAGCCACCTTATTAAGCGAGTGGACGACACCGGCCAGCTGGTGCGCAAGGTGAACATGTTCCCGTTGGAGATCGTGCTGCGCAACGTGGCCGCCGGCCACTTCTGCTCCCGTCTGGGCGTGGAGGAAGGCCTGCCGCTCAAGGAGCCGGTGCTTGAGTACTTCCTGAAGAACGATGATCTGCACGATCCGTTCGTCAACGACGATGACCTGGTGGCCCTCGGCGTATGCACTCGCGAGGATCTCGCCGAGATCGCCCCGCTGGCCCGCAAGATCAACGAGGCCCTGATCGAGATCTTCGCCAAGATCGACGTCAAGCTGGTCGACTTCAAGATCGAAATGGGCCGCGCCACCGACGGCACGCTGCTGTTGGCCGACGAGATCACCCCGGATTCCTGCCGTCTGTGGGACCAGAAGGACCACTCCGGCAAGGTCGAGCACCTTGACAAGGACCTGTTCCGCCGTGGTCTCGGCAGCATCATCCCGGCCTACGAAGAGATCGAGGAGCGCCTCGCCGAACTCGCCAAGTCCGAAGGCATCGAAGTCGCCGAGTAATGCATTATCTGGCTCCCCTCTCGAGGGGAGCCAATTGTCTTTAATTTCAAGAAAGGATTTCCATGGTTTTTCGCGTGTACGTGGAAAAGAAGCCCGGCTTTGATGTCGAAGCCCAGCAGCTTGCGGGCGAACTGCGCACGATCCTCGGACTGACCGGCCTCAAGGCCCTGCGCATCGTGAACCGCTATGACGTCGAAGGCATCTCCCAGGAGCTGTTCGACCAGACCGTACCCACCGTGTTCAGCGAGCCTCAGGTGGACAATGTGGCCTACGACCTGCCCGACTTCGCCGGCGCCAAGGTCTTCGCCACCGAGTTCCTGCCCGGCCAGTTCGACCAGCGCGCCGACTCCGCCGCCGAATGCATCCAGCTCATCTCCCAGGGCGAGCGCCCGACCGTCCGCTCCGCCAAGCTGTACGCGCTGGAAGGCGACCTGACCGACGCCGACGTGGACACCATCAAGCATTACGTGATCAACCCGGTCGAGGCCCGCGAGGCCAGCCTGGAGACCAAGGAAACCCTGAAGACCCAGGTGCCGGTGCCCGGCAAGGTCGAGACCATCGCCGATTTCAACGAGATGGACGCCGAAGCCGGCCAGAAGTTCATCGACGAGCGCGGTCTGGCCATGGATCTGGCCGACCTCGAATTCTGCCAGAAGTACTTCAGCGAGGAGGGCCGCGAGCCCACCATCACCGAAATCAAGGTGATCGACACCTACTGGTCTGACCACTGCCGTCACACCACGTTCGGCACCGAGCTGGACGAAGTGACCATCGATGACGCCACCGTCAAGGCCGCCTTCGAACGTTACCTGGCGATGCGCCACGAGCTCGGCCGTGACGCCAAGCCCGTCTGCCTCATGGACATGGGCACCATCGGCGCCAAGTGGCTCAAGAAGAACGGTGTCCTGACCGGCCTTGACGAGTCCGAGGAAATCAACGCCTGCACCGTCAAGGTCAAGGTTGACGTGAACGGCCACGACGAGGACTGGCTGTTCCTGTTCAAGAACGAGACCCACAACCACCCCACCGAAATCGAACCGTTCGGTGGCGCGGCCACCTGCATCGGCGGCTGCATCCGCGATCCTCTGTCCGGCCGCTCCTACGTGTATCAGGCGATGCGCGTCACCGGCGCCGCGGACCCGACCGTGCCGGTCTCCGAGACGCTGGAAGGCAAGCTCCCCCAGCGCAAGCTCGTGACCACCGCCGCCGCCGGCTACAGCTCCTACGGCAACCAGATCGGTCTGGCCACCGGTCAGGTCGACGAGATCTACCACCCCGGCTACGTGGCCAAGCGCATGGAGGTGGGTGCGGTCGTGGCCGCCACCCCGGCCGACCATGTGCGCCGCGAAACCCCGGCCCCTGGCGACAAGATCATCCTGCTGGGCGGCCGCACCGGCCGTGACGGCATCGGCGGTGCCACCGGTTCGTCCAAGGCGCATAACGTGGAATCGCTCGAACTCGACGGCGCCGAAGTGCAGAAGGGTAACGCTCCGGTGGAGCGCAAGCTGCAGCGTCTGTTCCGCCGCGGCGATGCCTGCCGTCTGATCAAGCGCTGCAACGACTTCGGCGCGGGTGGCGTGTCCGTGGCGGTCGGCGAGTTGGCCGACGGCCTGTTCGTGGACCTCAACACCGTGCCCAAGAAATACGAGGGCCTGGACGGCACCGAGCTGGCCATCTCCGAATCCCAGGAGCGCATGGCCGTGGACGTGGCCGCCGAGGACGTGGACGAGTTCCTGGCCTACGCCCGCGAAGAGAACCTCGAAGCCACGGTGATTGCCACCGTGACCGAGGACCCGCGCATGGTGATGACCTGGAACGGCGACAAGATCGTGAATCTGTCCCGTGAGTTCCTGGCCTCCAACGGCGCTTCCAAGCACCAGACCGTGCATGTCGAGGAACAGCAGTCCTACGAGACCCCGTGGGGCGAGGGCACGCTGGCCGAACGCATGAACAAGCTGGTCACCGACATCAACGTGGCCTCCAACAAGGGCCTTTCGGAGCGCTTCGACTCCACCATCGGCGCGGGCACCGTGCTCATGCCGTTCGGCGGCAAGCGTCAGCTCACCCCGAACATGGCCATGGTCGCCAAGCTGCCGGTGTTCGGCGAGACCACCACCGCTTCGGCGATGGCGTGGGGCTTCAACCCGTACATCATGGAGCAGAACCAGTTCACAGGCGCTTATCTGTCTGTGGTCGAGTCGCTCTCGAAGCTGGTGGCCGCCGGTTTCGAACATGAGAAAGCGTATCTGAGCTTCCAGGAATACTTCGAGAAGCTACGCGACGAGCCGGAGCGTTGGGGCACGCCGATGGCCGCCGTACTGGGCGCTCTGATGGCGCAGGTCGATCTAGGCGCTGGCGCAATCGGCGGTAAGGACTCCATGTCCGGCACGTTCGAACAGCTGGACGTTCCGCCGACCCTGATCTCCTTCGCCGTGGCTGTGGGCAACATGAAGCGTGCCACTTCCCCAGAGTTCAAGGGCGCTGGTCACCGTGTGATCCGCATCGCGCCGCGTTACCAGGCCGACGGCCTCACACCGGACAAGGATTCGCTGCTGGAGGTGTTCTCCGCAGTCGAGGAGCTCACCGATTTCGGCGATGCGCTGGCCGTGTCCACGCCTGGCTACGGTGCCACCGCCGAGGCTATCTTCAAGATGACTGTCGGCAACCAGATCGGCGTGAAGCTGGCCGATGGCATCAGCGTGGACGACCTGTTCGCCCCGGCCTATGGTTCCTTCATCATCGAACTTGCCGACACCGCGAAGGTTCCGGCCGTATCCAACCTGGTTGAGGTCAGTGAGGTCGGCGAGACCACCGAGGCCTACCAGTTCGTGGCAGCCGGTGAGACGCTGGATCTGGCCGAACTGCAGGACGCTTGGGAGGGCGGCATCGAATCCGTGTTCCCGTACCGATCCAAGGGCGACGAAAAGGGCAAGACCGTTGAGACCGTGTCCTTCAATGCGCCGAAGAAGACCATATACACCGGCGCCGGCGTCGCCAAGCCGCATGTGATCATCCCCGTGTTCCCCGGCAACAACTGCGAATACGATTCCGCAGCCGCCTTCGAGCGCGCGGGTGCCGACGTGAGCACACTCATCGTGAACAACCTCACCCCTGCTGCTGTGGCTGAGTCCACCGCAGCTTTGGTTGAGGAAATCAAGAAGAGCCAGATCATCATGATTCCTGGCGGCTTCTCCGGCGGCGACGAGCCGGATGGCTCCGCCAAGTTCATCACCGCGTTCTT
>ERZ1106935.2747-NODE-2747-length-11299-cov-3.558965_pt1 | contig 11299 bp, 10 predicted proteins | sample MGYA00403666_ERZ1106935 | MGnify/ENA primary metagenome ERZ1106935 (study PRJEB35170, sample SAMEA104062452) | human gut metagenome | biome: human gut; feature: human-associated habitat; material: faeces | place: Denmark | collected 2012-11-20 ... | reverse complement strand
TTCTGCTTGCCCTGCGGAGAAGAAAGAAACGATAAAACCAGAGAGGAAAGGAAAAGAAAAATGGATTTTAATGCGGCAATCTTTGATTTAGATGGAACAATTCTGGATTCAATGGATGTATGGGAGCATATAGATATTCAGTTTTTGAAAAAGAGAAATCTTCCCGTCCCGGAAAATTATGTAACTGAAATATGTGCAAGGAGTTTTGAGGAAGCCGCACAATATACCATTGATCTTTTTGGATTGCAGGAAACGGTAGAGGGAATTATTGAGGAATGGAATAATATGGCGGTCGAGGAATACAGCAACCATGTCGGTCTGCTGCCCTATGCCCTTGATTATCTTCTGTGCTTAAAAGAACATGGAATAAAACTTGCAGTTGCTACGGGGTTGCCGGAAAAGCTCTATATTCCATGCTTAAAGAACAATTCTATTTTAGAATTATTTGGCGCTCTATGTTCAACAGATGAGGTTCAGCGGGGAAAAGAATATTCGGATGTCTTTGAATTGGCCGCAAGAAAATTAGGGGTTGCACCTGAACACTGTATTGTGTTTGATGATGTGCTTCCAGCAATTAAAAGCGCAAAGGCAGCCCGTATGTTAGCAGGCGGGATTTATGATAAGTATTCCGCAGATCAGCGTACAGAAATAGAAAGGATTGCGGATATTTACTTACTTGATTTTCGGCAAGCACCGATCCCACACAAAGAGGTATGAAAATGGAAAAATGGGATTTATATAATGCAAAACGGGAAAAGTCTGGAATAACAGTGTGCCGTGGAGAAATCATACCCAAAGGGCTGTATCATTTATCTGTGAGTGTATGGATCGTCAACCAGCAGGGGCAGTATCTTTTATCACAGCGGCATCCGAAAAAGCAATACCCTCTTTATTGGGAATGTACGGGTGGTTCTGTACTTTCCGGGGAAACCAGTTTACAAGGAGCAATCCGAGAGGTAAAAGAAGAATTAGGAATACTGCTTACTCCCGGAAGTGAAAAATTGATTTATCAGAGCAGACGGGAAAATGTGCAGGATTTTTACGATGTTTGGCTATTTCATAAGAATATAAAGATTGAAGAAATGCGTTTACAGGAAACAGAAGTTGTGGATGTTCAATGGGTAAATCCAGATAAGTTATTTGAGATGTTTCGCCTGAAACATCTGCACCCTCTAATTACCTATGTAGATCAGCTAATAGGCTGAAAAAGCGCCGGGCGCAGAGGTATCAAAGCCTCTGCATCCGGCGCTTCTTTTTTGTCCTTTTTCCCGCATTTAGAACCCCGTTTTGAGGGGAACAGGATAACTTTATCCACCTACCTGCCGACCATGCGGAAAAACCCTTGATTTCCGTGGACTTTTAACGCCCTAAATGCGTAGACAGGAGGTATCTTTTCCGCTGGCGTTCCGCCTCTTTCTTCCGGCGCACCTGCACCGCACAATCCGGGCAGTATTTGGCCCGGTTGGAGTTGGGCGTAAACGCCGCCCCGCAGACGGCGCAGCGTTTGATTTCGTCCCGGCCTTTGGTGATCTCGGCGCACAAGGCCGCGTCCAGCGGCAGGACGGCCACCTTGAACCACCGGCACAGCAGCGAATAGGAAATACTCTGCACACAGACACATTCCTCCCCATCGTCCAGCAGGAGGCAGTTTCCGTTACAGTAGTTGCAGCACTCATGGGTGAGCCTGCGGGCCTTGCGGTATTGGGAGTAACTCATTCTCGGTATGTTCATCGTTCCTGCGTATGCTCCTTTCCCGGCGCTGTCCGCAAAATGCTGTCTACATTCTGTTTGACAATGCCGTATTCTTTCAATTTCTGTTTCGCTTCGCTGTACTGTGCGGACAGCCGTTCCCGTTCTGCGTCCAGCTTTTTATACTCGGTTTTGAGGGCGTACAGGTTGGGGAGCTTTGTGACCCCGGCCTCTTTGAGTGCCTTTGCCGCCGCCTCATACAAGATCAGTTGGCTTTCATGCTGCCGCCGGAACGCGGCCTTGTCTTTGGCGTTTCGCAGTTCCAGCGCCACAGGCCGGAGCTGCTTGTAGGCGGAGAGGTTTTTTATCAGCAGCGCCATATCCCCAAGGCGGCGTTCTGCGTCTTTCAGGGCGGAAGCTGCCGCATCGTTTGCCGCGCTGATCTCGGCCAGCCTGCTTTCCAAGCCCTCGTAGCTGTCGATCTGGTGTTCTGTGATGAAGTTTAAGGAATTGGCGGCCTGCTTCAAGTTGTGCAGCTTCGCCCACCGCGCATAGCCCGCCGACTGCTGGGCCTTGATACTGTCCTCCAAGGCAATCCGCAGGGAGATTTCCCCAGCGCTTCTTCTGTGCGGCCCCCGGTCAATGGCAATGCCCTTGATCCGCTGGGTGATCCGTTCCTCGGTGTAATCCTCCCCCAAGGTCTTGCAGCGGGTGAAGCGTTCCTGTCCGGGGGCGCGGAATGAAATAAACTTGCCCTGTTTGACTTCATAGCCCTGCGCCTCCATGAGCCGTAGAAAACCGTCAAAGTCTTTGGCCTGCGGAATGGCCGCGTCGATGGCAATTTTCAGTTTTGCTTTCCAGCTCTTTCCCTTTTTCTGTGCGTCCCACTCGGCGTAGGTCTTGCCTTTGTCTTTGCCGGGCTTTACCACAGACAGGCCGTATTCCTTGCACAGCCGGTCACTGGTGCGCCGGATAAAGGCATAGCTCTGGCGGTTGGAAATGTACTTGCGCTGGTTCGCCATATCCACGGCGCAGAAAATGATGTGGTTATGCAGGTGGCCCTTGTCAATGTGAGTGGTAATCACATAGGGGTACTTGCCTTGCAGCACTTCATCGGCAAGCTGCCGCCCGATCTCGTGGGCCTGCTCCGCCGTGGTTTCCCCCGGTTCAAAGGCTTGTATCAGGTGGTGGGCCAGATTGTTGCCCTTTTGGTACGCCTGATCTAACAGCATTTGAAATTCAATATCCGCCGTTTCATAGGAACAGCCATAGGAAGAAACGAACAGCTTTCCATCGGTCTTGTCCGGGTTCTCGATGTAGTCCAGCGCCTTTTTCAGCGTTGACTTGATAGGATGGATCTTTGTAACTGCCATATCTGTGCCAGCGCCCCCTTGATGTCCTCCAAGTCCTGCGCGTACACAGTCCCGGTACTGTTGATACGCCTTGCAATCTGGTTGATGTTGACGCCGATCTTTTGCAACTCTGCGGTCTGCGCCCGGACGGGGCCGGTGTCGATATGGACGATATAGCCGTCGATCAGCATTTTCCGGGCGTAGGCAGAAAAGTTTTTTGTGCCAAGCTGGGCCATCTTCTGCTGGATCAGCGCCCGTTCCTCCGGCGTCACCGGGACGCGCAGCACAAACTTCCGTTTTCGGTTTGCCACTTTCTCACCTCCATTCATTCAGGGGTTTGGGGACTTCCCCAAGATACAAACGGGAAGCCGTTTGCCGGGAGTGTGGCTACACTCCCTATGCTTGCTGTCTTTAGTTTTTGCCCCTCTGTTCCACGCGGTAGTTCACATACTTGCCGCCGGTATCCGCCAAAAGCACCGTCCCGTCATAGGTTTTGCCGGTTTTCATGGAGCGCAGGCCCTTTACCTTTGCCTTTCCGTCTTTAAGGAGCGCGGCGGCGATCTTCGGGGTGAACGCCTTGCCTCGTTCCTCAAAAAATCGGTCATTCTTCCACATGACAAACTGGCAGCTTCGGTTTCCGCAGTAGTAGTTCTTTTTGCCCTCATAGACGCTTTCCCCGCAGCGCGGACATTTGCCGATAACCACACGCTCGGTTTGAAACAACTTCTGTGCGTCCTCGCTGATCTGGGAGTAGTTTGCAATCAGGCCCCTTGTCATTTCTGCAATGCCAGCCATGAAGCCCTCCGGGTCGGCCTGCCCCTTGGCAATGGCCGTCAGCTCCGTTTCCCACTGTGCCGTAAGCTGGGGAGAGGTCAGCACCTCCGGCAGCACGCAGGCAAGGTTGTGGCCGTCCTTGGTGGGAAGTAGCTGTTTGCCCCTGCGCTCCACAAAGCCCATCTGCACCAGCTTTTCTAAGATGGAGGCGCGGGTGGCCGGGGTTCCCAATCCCTGCCGTTCTGCGTCCTCCGGCAGATCGTCCGCACCGGCGCGCTCCATAGCGGAAAGCAGGGTATCTTCCGTGTAGGATTTTGGCGGTGCGGTGAAATGCTCGGTGACGGCGGCAGTTACCTTGTCAAAGGTCTGTCCCTCGGTGATCTCCGGCAGTTCACGCGCAGGCTCCGGGGCGGTGTCGTCGGCGTCTGTTTTGAACGACGCCTTAAAGCGGCGGTCAAGCTCTTTCCAGCCGGGGGTCAGGATGGTCTTTCCCTTGGCGGTAAAGGTGTTCCCGGCACAGGTGAATATAGCGGTGACAGCTTCGTACACATGGGGCGCGGCCACGGCGCACAGCAGCTTGCAGCACACAAGGGACAGCAGTTTCTTTTCCCCCTCGGTCAGCCCGTCAAAGCCTTTCTGCACAAATTCCATTGTCGGGACAATGGCGTGGTGGTCGCTCACCTTTTTGCTGTTCAGCACCCGGCCAAACTGCGGGGACAGGTCAAGCCCCGCCACAAAGGGAAGCAGCGGCCACAGGCCGGACACAAGGCTTTCCGCTGTTGGCAGCATATCATCGGTCAAATACTGGCTGTCGGTGCGGGGATAGGTCAGCAGCTTCTTTTCATAGAGCTGCTGGGCATAGTCAAGGGTCTGCTTGGCGGTAAATCCAAACAGCCGGTTTGCCTCCCGCTGCAAGGTGGTGAGGTCATAGAGGCGGGGCGGCTGCTCCGTCTTTTTCTCCCGTGTTACCGACACACAAACAGCCTGCGCCGTTTCACAGGCGGATTTCAGGGCCTTGGCGTCGTCTGCGTTTCTCATGCGTTCACTGGCCGCCTCCATGCCGCCCGCCGCGATCTGGACGATGTGGTATTTCTCTTTCTGGAAGCTGCTGATCTTGGCCTCCCGGTCAACCAGCATTTTCAGGGTCGGCGTCTGGACACGGCCCACGGTCAGGGTCTTGTGGTAGAGGATGGAGAACAGCCGGGTGGCGTTGATCCCCACCAGCCAATCCGCCTGCGCCCGGCAAAGGGCCGACTGATACAGGTTATCATAATCGGCTCCCGGTTTCAGATGGGCAAAGCCGTCTTTAATGGCCGCGTCCTCCATGCTGGAAATCCAAAGGCGCTGAAACGGTTTCTTGCAGCCCGCCATCTGGTAGACAAAGCGGAAAATCAATTCCCCCTCGCGCCCGGCGTCGGTGGCGCACACAAGGCCGGTGACATCGGGGCGCTCCATCAAAGAACGCAGGGTGTCAAACTGCTTTCTCTTATCGTCGGGAATGATGTACTGCCATTCCTGCGGCAGAATCGGCAGGTCGTCATAGCGCCATTTTTTGAAACGCTCGTCATAAGTCCCGGCGTCGCCAAGGGAAACAAGGTGGCCGATACACCAGCTCACCAGATAGCCGTTCCCCTCCATGTAGCCGTCCTGTTTCTTGTCCGCTCCGATCACACCCGCAATGCTGCGGGCGACGCTTGGTTTCTCTGCAATTACTAACTGATAGCTCATACTTCGTCCTCCTTATTTCCATCTTCACTTGTCATATCCTCGTCCGGCTCCGGGGCTTCGTCCTCGTCGTCCTCGTCCTCGCCAAAGTCATACTCGGCCAGATCGTCATTGCCTGTGGTGTCGGCTTTTTCCTTTTTGAATTTCAGGAAGTAGAGGGCTGCGCCGCCGCCCAGCAGCACCACCACAAAGAACACCACAAGGCCGCCCATGCCGCTTGGCTTTTTCTCCTGCGGCTTTTCTTCCTCCGGCTGTGGCTTCGGCTCCGGCCCGTTGCAGGCGGTCAGGTTGTTTTTACAGACCGGGCAGGCCGTATTGACGGCCCCGGCTTGACACTTGGCCGTACAGTTGCAGACCTCCGGCTCTTTTTTCCCGTCCTCCAACAAGGCTTGCAGGTCGGCGTCGTCCACTTGGTTGAGGAAATGCACCGCCGTTTCCTTGTCCTCGTTGGCCCGGTCGATCAGGATGTAAAAATAATTCCCGGCCTTGGTGGTAACGGTGATAAGCTGCTTATCCCCGAAAAAATCATCCACCAGCGCGGCGTTGCCCTGCGGGGTGACGGGTACGCCCTCCGGCTCCATGCCGCCGGTGGTAGGTTCTTCGGTTTCCTCCGGCACTTCTGCGGGGGCCTCGGTGGTTTCCGGCAGCGGCACCGGGTCAGGGTCAGCGCCCCCGGCGTAGGCGGTAACGGTCGTGGTCGCCATGCAGAGCGCAGCGGCCATAGCCAGCGTCAAAGTGCGGAACAGTTTAGATTTCTTCATGGGCGCTGTCCTCCTGTTCAAAGTCCGGGATCGGGGCCGGGGCCGCCTGCAACGCGCCGCCGCGCACAAAGGCGGCGAACTCCTGTGGGGTCATGTTGAGGCCGCGCACAAGCTGGACGATCTGCAAGTTTTCCTGTTCGGTCTTGGCCGCTTCCAGCTCCCGAAGCTGCTTTTGCAGCTCCGCGATCTTGCCCTTGGTTTTCTCAATATCCTTTTCAATGCGCTCCAATTTGTTCATTGCCATAGTGATTTACTCCTTTCCAAATCGTTCCTGCCATGAGTAGCTGCGTCCCAATCCTTTTACGGTTTTCAGGTTGGGCATGGCGTTTGCTTCCAGCGCCAGCGCACGCTGATACAAGGCGGGATAGTGTTCTTTCAGATTCAATATTTCCGGCTGCTTCATGCTGGGGCAAAAAAAGCAGGAGGATTTGCCCGGCTGCGGCAATCCTGCCGCCTGAATCACCCGGACGCAATCGCTCCTGTCCCAGCCCCATTCTTCAATCAGGGGATAATGGTTGTAATATTTCTTGTCGGCTTCATCAATTTTGCGGGAATGGAGATACCGCCGCATTTCCCCAGCGTCAAAACCAATAAAGCGGTTGACTTTGCCGCCGCTGGCCCAAACCTCCCGGCAGGGTGCATAGTGGTTGCAGAATTTTTCCTGCGGCCCGATCTTGTGCTTGAGGGAACACCGCTTATGCCCGTAGGCAATGGATGGCAGGGTGCAGGAACGCAGACATTCCATTTCAAGGGTCAGGCGGTTGCCCTCCCGGTCAACCTTTTCCACGGTGGTGATCTGCGGCATACCATGTTCAGACAGCCATTGATTCATGTACTGGATAAACTGATAGGTATGGGGATGTTCCGCCCCGGTGTCTGCAAACAGAATCAGGTCAACCGGGATGTTGTGCTGATAAAGCCCGACAAGCAAGGCGGCACTGTTCGTACCGCCTCCAAAAGAAACAATGTTGATAGGCCCTCCTTTCTGGCGTTTAAGGCAAACGCCCGTAACAATAAAAATGCTGCTGCCAGTAGCTTGAATTGAGGTTTGTGTAGGAAATGGGGTCGCCGCAGTGCAGCATGACCGAATTTCCCACATACAGCCCCACATGGGACATCCCGGCAGTGTCGTAAGTGCCGACGAAAAATACAAGGTCGCCGGGCTTGGCCTGCTCCGGGGAAACGGGGGTGCAGATGTTGTAAAGCCCCTGCGCCGTCTGGCGTCCCACATTCCAGCCGGAATGATTGATAACCCAGCTAATGAAGCCGGAACAATCAAAGCTGGTGCTTGGGGAGCTGCCGCCCCACACATAGGGATAGCCCACATACTTTTCCGCCTCGGCAATCATGGCGGCAAAGGCTTCGTCCTTTAGCGCCTCCGGGGGGATTTCATAGTAGGTCGGCTCTTTCGGGGTGGAGGCGTGGGGATAGCTGCCGTTGGGAAACAGGTCTGGCCGGTTGCCCAAAGTCTGCATATAGGCAGCATAAAAGCCCATCTGTTCCTCGGTGAGAATGTAGATGGGCAGGTGGGACAGGTCAAAGTTTTCCAGCTTCACATTGCAGATATAGTAGGTGTAGGGGACTTCCACGGTGTAGGTGTTTCCCTCGCTGTCCGTCCTCGTTTCGGTGCGGTAGCGGGTTTCCGTTTCGATGGTCTGGGTCAGGATGTACTGCTTTTCAAAAAGCATGGCAAGGTCGCCCTGTACCTCCCCCAAAGTGAACACGCCGTTATGCAGCGCGGAGAGGATGGAGGTCAGCACATAGGGGTCATGCTTGATCTCGTCCAGATCGAAACGGTATTCGTCATAGCCGGGGTGCAGGCTTTCGTAGTTGTCAAGTTCGTGCTGCAAGTCTGCTTCCAGCGCGGCATAGGCGGCTTCGGCTCCCAGCATATCGCTGTCCTCGGAGAGATAGGAGGTGGCGGCAAGGCCCGTCCCGGTGCTGCCAAATATGGCGGTGCAGGATTGCAGGCCGCCCATCACCAGCAGGAGCATAAGGCCCACGCCGCCGACGATCAGCGCCCCTTTCCAGTGCCGGGCGGCAAAGGACGCGGCCTGTCTGCTTTTCTCTGCGGCTTTCTTGGCTGCGGCAGCCGTGGTCTTGGCGGTGCTTGCGGCCCCCTGTGCGGTCTGGCCCGCCGCCCTTGCTGCCTTGGCATATTCCCGCTTGATGTGCTGTTTCTGCCAGAAGCGGGAAACGGGGTTCTTGGCCGCCTGCGCCAGCTCCGGGTTGTCCCGCAGGGATTTTTGATACGCAAACTCGGCGTTGGCGGCGATGGACTTTCGCTCGGCCTTGGCTGCGGCCCGGTAGGGTTTGAGCTTGTGGCGGTGGACGCCGCTGCGGATCATGCGGCCTGCCTGCCGTTCCGCCAGTTCCTCCCCCTTGTGGCCGCCCTCCACGCCCACATTTTCGTGTTCTACCTCATGGATTTTTCCGTGGAGGTAAAGCCCGGCTTCCTGTATGGGACGGCTGGCCGGGTTTGGTTTGAGCTGGGGAGGAGCTTTCTCCACCTTGTCAAAATACAGCCTGCTTTTGGCCTTGCCCTTGGCTTCGTCATAGACGGTTTCCTTGGTGACGACGCGCTTTTTCGGCAGGGCTTCTTTGGCCGCTTCCAGCTTATCCGCCCGTTTTTCCGCTTTTTTGATATACGGGGCCAGCTCCGGGGATGCCCGTTCCTCGGCGGTAAACTGCAACCGGGAAACGGGGCCGGTGGCCCGCACCACGGTTTCCCCGGCGTCCTTGGCCGCTTTCTTTGCCTTGTGGCGGTCGTGCAGTTCGTCCGCCCGTTCCAGTATTTTTTCCGCCGCGCCCTCCGGCTGGGCGGTGTATTCCTGCTCGGCCTCCCGGCTGGACACATTGACGCTTTCGCCGGTGGTCTGGTTATCCAGCGTCAGGCCGTCGCGGGTCATGTGCTGCGTTACCTTGTCGCGGGGTTTTAAGGGTTCCATATCCGATCACCTCCTTGCTGTCTGTTCCGGCAGCGCCCGGTTTCAATCTCTGCAATATAGCGCAGGATGGGGTACACCTGCGGGGGAACAACTGCGTTTCCCAAAGTCTTTAACCGCTTTGCCACATTCGCCGGCGGGTCGCTGATTAAGTACGGGATTTGCGCCGGTTCTTTGGCCCACATGGAATGTCCGTCCATCTCCGGGGGAATCCCATCAGCCATTCCACCCAGTCGGGATTCAGTTTCACATCCCCCGGCGGGCTGCCCAGCAGTTTGTAAACCGCCCATGACAGCCGCGCCGTCCATACGGTTCCGCTGGGGTTGTATTTTCGGAAGCTCCCGGTCGGGGTCATCCGCACATCGACAGTTTTCCCCACATCCCCCGTGTCGCTGGCAAGGGGCGTGGGAAGCAGCATGGCCGATGATGAAAGTTCTTTTGCGCTCATGCCATGCGCCGACGGCGACAGCAGGAAGTACGAAAACCCTAACGGCGTAGCCTGCCTGCTCCAAGTCAAAAACCGTCTTGTCGAGCCCCAGATGGATGAAGCCAGCAACATTTTCTCCAAGCACCCAAGAGGGGTGCAGTTCCCGGATAACGCGGAGCATTTCGGGCCATAAATACCGTTCGTCCTCAAATCCCCGTTGTTTCCCAGCGCTGGAAAAGGGCTGGCAGGGGAATCCCCCGGAAATAAGCGTGGTGGTTTCTCGTCCTGTTTTTTCAAAAAATGCCTCCTTTGTCACTGTGGTAATGTCCCGGAATTTTGGTACCTGCGGCCAGTGCTTTTTCAAAACTTCCATCGGGAAATCCGCCCATTCGCACTGGCATACGGTGGTAAACCCTGCGGCTTCCGCCGCAAGGTCGATCCCGCCGATCCCGGAAAACAGGCTGAAATGCGTTAAGGCGCTCATACCGTCGCCCCCTCGCCTAACCGGGTCGTCATGATCTGGTAGAGCTGGGTGTTTTTCGGGATGGGGTTCTTAAAGGGCAGGATCACATTTTCGTAAATGAGAAGTCCCTCGCCGGGTTCGGAATTGTCCACATACCGTAATTGCTGGGGCGAAATGTTCAGCCGTTCCGCAAGGATTTTGCGGTCGCCGCTGGCCTGATTGAGCAGGCAGATAAAGTCGCTGTTTTCCAAAATGTTCTCAATTTCCGGGGAGGAAAGCAGGTCTTTTACATTCTGCGTTGCACCTGTGGGAATCCCGCCCCACTTACGAAAACGCTTCCAAATCTCGCAGGAAAAGGCCGCCGTCTGTTCCTCACGCAAAAGCAGGTGGAACTCATCACAGAAATACCATGTCGCCTTGCCCTTGCTGCGGTTTTGGGTGACGCGCCCCCAAATCTGGTCTTGGACAATGAGCATACCGATTTTCTTTAGCTGCTTGCCCAGCTCCTTGATGTCAAAGGCCACAATGCGGTTTTGAATGTCGATGTTGGTTCTGTGGTTGAACACATTTAGGCTGCCGGACACATACAGGTCAAGGGCCTGCGCCACCCGGTCGGCCTCCGGGATATGCTGGTCTAACAGGGCTTTGTGCAGGTCTGCAAGGATGGGCATATTTTCCGGCTTGGGGTCTGCCAGATAAGGCCGGTAGATCACCTGTACCGCCCGGTCGATCACCGTCTTTTCAATGGCTTCCAGCCCGTTCTTGCCGCCCATGACAAGCTCACAGAACGACAGCACAAAGTCGGATTTCAAGGCCAGCGGGTTTTCGTCCTCGGAGTAGTTCAGGTTGATGTCCAGCGGGTTCACATAGTTTTTGCTGGTAGGCGACAGCTTCACCACCTGCCCATGCAGCCGCTTCACAAGGGGGTAATACTCGGCCTCTGGATCACAGATATACACATCGTCCGGGGTGCAGAGGAACACGCTCAAAATTTCTGATTTACAGCTCATACTTTTGCCGCTTCCCGGTGTCCCCAGCTTTAGCCCGTTGGGACACCTCGCCCGTTTGCGGTCGAGCATAATCATGTTGCCGGTCTTGGCGTTGATCCCGTAATACATGGCGTCGCCGCCCTGAAAAAGCTCCTGCGTCACAAAGGGCACGAA
>ERZ1106935.2729-NODE-2729-length-11357-cov-3.509467_pt1 | contig 11357 bp, 10 predicted proteins | sample MGYA00403666_ERZ1106935 | MGnify/ENA primary metagenome ERZ1106935 (study PRJEB35170, sample SAMEA104062452) | human gut metagenome | biome: human gut; feature: human-associated habitat; material: faeces | place: Denmark | collected 2012-11-20 ... | reverse complement strand
TTTATGCCCGTATACCCGATTCGCATATGGCACTTACTGCAAGAATATACACGATATAAAAACTGTCCAGAATCTGTAAAAGATTCTTTATCCCGATAAACAGCTTTTAAAGTATAGCATACGCATCATAGTAAATCAAGATATTTTTTTAAATAATTCTATTTTTCTTTACCATTGCGATATATTCTTTATTATTCTTTGTGCGGGCGAACATATTTAAAATATTCTCCACTGCCTCATCTGCACGCATACCATTGTAAGCCTTGCGCATGATCTCCACTGCCTCTAACTCATCCGGGTCAAGCAGCAGGTCTTCTCTTCTGGTTCCTGACTTTACAATATCGATTGCCGGGAACACACGTTTTTCGGAAAGTTTGCGGTCGAGTACAAGTTCCATGTTACCGGTTCCCTTAAACTCCTCGAACACAACGTCGTCCATCTTACTTCCGGTATCTACCAGTGCTGTTGCAAGAACGGTAAGGCTTCCGCCCTCTCTCATATTTCTGGCTGCACCAAAGAAACGTTTTGGCATATGAAGGGCTGCCGGATCAAGACCACCGGATAACGTACGTCCACTTGGTGGAACTGTGAGGTTGTATGCCCTTGCAAGACGTGTGATACTGTCGAGCAGGATCATGACATCTTTATGATGCTCCACGAGACGTTTTGCACGCTCAATGACCATCTCAGATACTCTCTTATGATGTTCCGGTAATTCGTCAAATGTAGAATAAATAACTTCTACATTATCCCCTTCAATCGCTTCCTTGATATCGGTAACTTCCTCCGGTCTTTCATCGATCAGTAAAATGATCAGATGCATGTCCGGATTGGATGCTGTAACCGATTTTGCAATCTCTTTTAACAGAGTTGTCTTACCTGCTTTCGGCTGGGAAACGATCATACCACGCTGTCCCTTACCGATCGGTGAGATCAGATCCACGATCCTCATTGCAACACTGCTGCCCGGTCTCTCCAAACGGATTCTCTGATTAGGGAAAATCGGTGTGAGGTCTTCAAAATTCTTTCTCTGCTGGATCACGCCCGGCTGATAACCGTTGATCGTTGTGATATATAATAATGCAGAGAACTTCTCCTGCTGTGTTTTGATCCTTGTGTTACCGCAGATAATATCGCCTGTTTTCAGGTTGAACTTACGGATCTGGGATGGAGACACATAAACGTCATTCTCACCCGGCAGGTAATTGTCGGAACGGATAAATCCGAATCCATCCTGCATAACCTCAAGAATTCCATTCACAGTGATTCCGCTGTCAAGATTCTTGATCGTATCATCCTGGCTTGCTTCCTCACGCTCTCCCTCTTTTGATCCCTCTTTGGCTGATTCTGCTGAATCTGCTCTTTTTCTCTCCGGTTTCTCGGAAGGAGCTGACTGTTCCTGTTTTTTCTCCGATTCTTTTGCCGCTTTTTCTTTTTCCTTCTTCGCATCCTCTGCAAGCATTGCTTCTACAAGATCGGCTTTCTTCATTGTGGAAGTGCTTTTAATTCCTCTTGATTTTGCTAAATCACGCAAAACCGTTGCTGATAAGCTTTCATATTTTTCTCTCATTCAATGACTCCTTAATCATAATTGTATCATTTGGGAACAACGTCTGAATCGACTAAATGAATCTATAACTGCAATTTATTATACAACACTTTTTACGAAATAGGAAGTCCTAATTTTCTTGATTAATAAAAAAGGAAATGTTATCATTACTTTCAGAGCTTTAAAACGAATATTTACATAAAGGAGACAGTTCATATCATGGATTTAAAAGAAAAAGCATTAGCCATGCATAAAGAGTGGAATGGCAAATTAGAAACGATCGCAAAATCAAAGGTCAACTCCAGAGAGGACCTTGCAATTGCATACACACCGGGCGTTGCCGAACCATGTAAAGTCATTGCAGAAGATAAAGAAGCAGCCTACACTTATACCATGAAGGCAAACACTGTTGCCGTCATTTCCGACGGAAGTGCTGTCTTAGGACTTGGCAATATCGGGCCATATGCCGCTATGCCTGTTATGGAAGGAAAATGTGTTCTTTTCAAAGAATTCGGCGATGTGAATGCTGTTCCGATCTGTTTAGACACACAGGACACCGAAGAGATCATTGCAACCATCAAAAATATTGCTCCTGCATTCGGCGGAATCAATCTTGAGGACATCTCCGCTCCACGCTGTTTTGAGATTGAGGAACGTTTAAAGGCAATGCTCGATATCCCGTTATTCCATGATGACCAGCATGGCACTGCAATCGTTGTCCTTGCCGGAATCATCAACGGTCTGCGTGTCACTGGCAAGAAAAAAGAAGACTGTAAAGTCGTTGTCAACGGCGCCGGTTCTGCGGGCGTTGCCATCACCAAACTGCTCCTCACTTACGGTTTCAAACATGTGACTATGTGCGACCGCGAAGGTATCATTGGAAAAGATTACCCGAATTTAAACTGGATGCAGAAAAAAATGACCGAGGTAACAAATTTAGAAAATGCTTCCGGTACACTTGCCGATGCATTAAAGGGCGCTGATATTTTTGTCGGGGTTTCCGCTCCAAATATCGTAACTCCTGAAATGGTTGCCTCTATGAATAAAGATTCCATTCTTTTTGCAATGGCAAATCCAGTACCGGAAATCATGCCGGACGTTGCAAAGGCAGCCGGCGCAAGAGTTGTTGGAACCGGAAGAAGTGATTTCCCGAACCAGGTCAACAATGTGATCGCGTTCCCTGGCATTTTCAAAGGTGCCCTGGAGGGACGTGCCACACAGATCACCGAGGAAATGAAGCTTGCCGCTGCCGAAGCTCTGGCACATCTTGTTTCCGACGAGGAATTAAACGATGAATTTATTATGCCGGAAGCTTTCGACCCGCGTGTTGCAGAGGTGGTAAGCCAGGCAGTAAAATCCCATATCGTAAAATAAACATGGATATGTCAGATAAAAAATTCTGGGGAGACAAACCATATTTTTCCCTTGACCATTATCTAAAACAGACGTTTGGCGAAAAAGTCTACCGCCTGTCCTTAAACGGCGGGATGACCTGTCCAAACCGTGACGGGACACTGGATTCGCGCGGCTGTATTTTTTGCAGCGCCGGGGGAAGCGGCGATTTTGCCACTGCCCCTTCCCTCTCTGTCACAGAGCAGATCACGCAGGCGAAAGAACGCATCCGCAGGAAAAGTAACTGTCGGAAGTTTATCGCCTATTTTCAGGCATACACGAATACCTACGCTCCCGTTTCCTGTTTAAGAGAACTTTTTACGGAGGCGATCGCACAGCCGGATATTGCTGCACTCTCCATCGCAACACGCTGTGACTGTCTCCCACCCGAAGTGCTCGATCTGCTCTCCGAACTGAACTGCCAAAAACCTGTCTGGATAGAACTTGGTCTGCAATCCATTCACAACGATACGCTGCGGCAGATTCGGAGCGGTTTCACTTATGAGCAGTATTTATCTGCGGTGGACGCCCTGAAAGATCGTGGTCTTTCCGTTATCACGCATTTGATCCTCGGATTGCCCGGTGAGACGAAAGAAATGATGCTTGCATCGGTAGACGCTGTTGCACATCTTCCGGTAGACGGCGTAAAACTGCAGCTTCTCCATGTACTGAAAAATACCGATCTGGCTCTGCTCTATGAAACAGCGCCTTTTCCAGTCTTTTCCCTTGAGGAATACTGCGATTTTGTTGTGACCAGTATCGAACACCTTCCACCGGAAATGGTGATCCACCGCCTCACAGGTGACGGTCCTCGTTCCCTTCTGATCGCACCGCTTTGGAGTACGGATAAAAAGCGTGTCTTAAATACGATCCGGAAACGTTTTCAGGAACGGGACACCTGGCAGGGAAAATATTATACAGATCAGGCATAATTTCGCAGGAAAGCGGCAATCAGCAAATAGAAAGAGGTGTATATAAATGGCTGAACCATTTACCATATATAAATTAACGATTTTAAACATGTTGGATAAAGTTGATTTTCCCTTGACCAATACACAGATTTCGAACTTTTTTCTCGAACAGGACTACACTGATTATTTCCGTGTCCAGCAGGTCATCAGCGATCTGGTCGACGCCGATCTGATCCGTACAGAATCCACGCACAGTAACACCCAGTACACCATCACTGCTGCCGGAAAAGAGACGCTGGAATTTTTCAAAGACAAGATTTCCGATGCGATCGAACACGACACGATGGCTTTTCTGGAAAAAAACAAGCTTCAGCTTCGAAATGACAATTCCATTCTGGCAGACTATTATAAAACGCCAAATCAGGACTACGCCGTGCGCTGTCAGTACCGCGAACATAATACAAACATCATCGATCTGACGTTAAGTGTCAAAAACCGTGCACAGGCAGAAGCAATCTGCAACAACTGGAAAAATCTGAATGAAGATGTATATGCGTATCTGATGGATATACTTTTGAAGTAGCAGAAAGGACTTAATATGGCAAAACAGAACTGGAAACCGGGAAATATGCTCTATCCGCTCCCGGCGGTCATGGTGAGCTGCCAGAGTTCGGCAGCGCACGATCCTCTGTGTGAGAGACCGGAATTAGATGGAAAACCGAATATTATTACTGTCGCATGGGCTGGGACAGTCTGCACCAATCCGCCGATGGTTTCGATCTCCGTCCGCCCGGAGCGCTACTCCTATCATCTGATTGAGGAATCTGGTGAATTTGTGATCAACTTAACAACCGAAAAACTGGTGAAAGCTACGGACTACTGTGGAGTCCGCTCCGGCCGTGATGTCGACAAATTTAAAGAAATGCATTTGACGCCGCTCGCTTCAAAACACATCCATGCACCCGGAATTGCGGAAAGCCCTGTGAATATCGAATGTAAAGTCCGTGAGATCAAACCTCTCGGCAGTCACTCCATGATCCTTGCGGATGTTGTTGGTGTGACCATCGATGATACCCTGCTCGATGAGAAGGGAAAATTCGAATTAAACCAGAGTGGTCTTGTCACTTACTCCCACGGAGAATATTTCCTTCTTGGGAAAAAACTTGGCACTTTTGGATACAGTGTAAAAAAAGAGAAAAAGCGAAGTCGCTAGACTTTGGCTTTTTCTCTATGATCATTTTCTTCACTTATTCTTTACAATTTCATTTTTCCTGAGTACCTTCTAAATCATTTTCTTTGTATATTGCATAAACAATGTCTACGATTATCCCTTCATCCGTTTGTTCCATTTCATTATAAACCACCTGAATACGCTCACCAACTGCCAACTCCGGGATCCCATTCGCTGATACCACTTCTTTTGGAACTAATATATTATCACTGGTCTCCCTAATTGGTTCCGAATCATCCGGACTTACAATAAAATAATTATCTGTTATTTCCAAAATAGTCCCTATAAAATAATTTTGTGACTTTTCATTGCATCCACCAACTATTAATAAAACAATAGCAAATAACATACATAATTTATTCTTCATAAACTATCTCCAGCCCAATTGAGACATACCTATATTTACCACTTCTGCATAAACGTTTATCAAATCAAAGCATATATTATCAATTCTTTATTCTGCCTTCTTGCATTTAAATCCCATTATACAACTCACAATAAAAAATACGATATTGCAAATGTTCAAAATAAACGTAATTGCACTGCCACTTAAATTATTTTCATCCACATAACAGCCTTCCGTCCAGACAATAAGATTTGATAACACAACAATACCAAGATTATTAACAAAATACATTATTTTATTAATAGGTTTCTGTTTTTTCATTGCAAAACTTACTGCAATAAGATTGCAAACAGATATTACCAGGCAAATACATTCTGCTGCTTCTAAGTATTTAACCATTTCTAAATCCCCCACTTTCCGAAATCATTCAAATACCATCTTTGTATTTTCTTTTCAATAGATTTATTCTAACATAAGTATTTTTCCAATGCAACTCCCCTACTTAGTGCAAAGTAATTTTAAAGAATTTTGCTTGATATTTTCTTTAAATATGCATATACTATAAATATAAAAGTTAATTTGCAAGACGAGATTCCAATTTGTAAATAAGTAGAAAGGAGTGTTGTATATGGCACAAGCAGTTAATGTTAATTTTAAATTGGATGCAGATGTTAAAAAAAGTATGGAGCAAGTATGTTCTGAACTAGGTCTTTCCATGAGTGCAGCATTTACTATATTTGCAAAAAAGGTAGGCAGAGAAAAACGTATTCCTTTTGAGGTATCGGTAGATCCATTTTATTCCGAGAGCAATATCCGTTATCTAGAAAATATTGTACACGACATAAAAAACGGTAAAGCCAACTTTGCAGAGCATGAATTGATAGAGGTAGAATAATGCGATTGTTATGGGAAGATAGAGCATGGAGCGATTATTTGTACTGGCAAACACAGGATAAGAAAACTCTAAAAAGAATTAATGGACTTATCAAAGATATCCAGCGAAATTCCTTTGAAGGCATTGAGAAGCCTGAACCTCTAAAGGAAAATTTAAGTGGTCTATGGAGCAGACGAATCGATGATACAAACAGAATTGTTTACTACGAAAAAGACGATATCATCTATATTGTTTCATGCAAAGGTCATTATGATGATTGAACAAATCAGGACTCTAAACATATAAAGCATCTCATAAAAAAGAACTGCTCTATTTTCAGAATTATAAAAAATCCAATTCTGAAAACAAACAGTTCTTTTTTATTTTTATAAAATTGTTATCCTATGTAATTTACATAATTTTCTTAAAAAGTAAAGCAATTATATACAAATACTAATTTAATCTTACTGCACCGACAAATAAGAATATCCCATCAGGCTTTCATCCACTTCCCTTGCAGCTTCGCGGCCTTCGCGGATTGCCCACACGACAAGCGACTGTCCTCTGTGCATATCACCTGCGGTGAAAACATTTTTCACATTGGTCGCATATGCGCCCTCTGCGGTTGCTACATTGGTTCTCGCATTCAGGTCTACCCCAAACGCATTCGCAATATAATTCTCAGTTCCTAAGAATCCGGCTGCGATCAGCACAAGGTCTGCATCCATTTTCTGTTCGGAACCCAGCACTTCTGCCATCATCATACGGCCTGTTTTCTCGTCTTTTTTGCTCTCTAATTTCACCGTGACAAGTCCACAGAGATTTCCATTTTTATCTTTCAGAAATTCTTTTACCGTGGTCTGATAGATACGTGGGTCATGTCCGAATACTGCGATCGCCTCCTCCTGACCATAATCTGTCTTGCAGACTTTTGGCCACTCCGGCCACGGATTGTTTTCCGCTCTCGTATCCGGCGCTTTCGGCATCATCTCAAGCTGTGTCACACTGGCTGCGCCGTGACGGATGGATGTACCCACACAGTCATTTCCGGTGTCACCGCCGCCGATGATAACCACTCTTTTTCCTTTTGCAGAAATGTACTGATTGTCTTTCAAGTCAGAATCCAAAAGGCTTTTTGTGGTAGCTTTTAAGAAATCCACTGCAAAATAAATACCTTTCGCATCTCTGCCCGGCGCCTTGATATCTCGTGGATTTTTGGCTCCACATGCCAGAACGACCCTGTCATATTCTTTTAACAGTTTTGCAGCTTTGACATCTTTGCCGACATTCGTATTTATGACAAATGTAATGCCTTCCTCCTTCATAATGGAAACCTTGCGGTCAATCACCCATTTTTCCAGTTTCATATTCGGGATTCCATACATCAAAAGTCCGCCTACCCTGTCATCCCGCTCGTATACTGTTACCAAATGTCCACGCTTGTTCAGCTGGTCTGCCACTGCAAGTCCGGCAGGACCGGAGCCGATGACTGCGACTTTCTTTCCAGTGCGGACTCTCGGTGGTTTTGCTTTCGCATAGCCCTGCTCATAAGCATTCTCGATAATCCCGTGCTCATTTTCCTTACAGGTAACGGCGTCACCCCAGTGTCCGCAGGTACATGCTGCTTCACATAAAGCAGGACATACCCTTGATGTAAATTCCGGGAAGTTGTTCGTCTTTTTCAGACGGTTGTATGCCTGCTCCCAGTTTCCTGTGTATACAAGATCATTCCACTCCGGGACAAGGTTATGTAACGGGCATCCGCTCGTCATTCCCATGATGTTCATTCCCGCCTGACAGAAGGGAACGCCGCAGTTCATGCAGCGCGCGCCCTGTATCTGCTGTTCTTCCTTTGACAGTGGTGTGTGGAATTCGTTAAAATTTCTGATACGCTCCAATGGTGCTTCACTCACCGATGTCTCTCTTTTATAATCCATAAATCCGGTTGGTTTTCCCATGATATTTCCTCCATTTTCTTTTCGTATTCCCTACTGACGATCAACCTCTCGTATTCGCATAGAATGCTTCGATCTGTGCCTGTTCGGATGAGAGACCTTTCTCCTCCATCTGAACGATAGCCATCAGCATACGGTTGTAATCATACGGGATTACTTTCTTAAATTTCGGCAGATACTCACTGAAGTTATCCAGAATTTCCTTACCTTTTTCGGAATTGGTAAATGCCACATGCTCTTTGATCATGTCTTTTAATTCCATAACATCGTATTTATTGGATACTTCCTCAGAAAATACCATCTCTTTGTTCATGCGGGTGTAAAGGTCGTTATCCTCATCCAACACATAAGCGATACCGCCGCTCATACCAGCCGCAAAGTTTTTGCCGGTTTTACCTAGAACTACGACACGTCCGCCTGTCATATACTCACAGCCATGGTCTCCGACACCTTCTACGACTGCGGAAGCGCCTGAGTTACGCACGCAGAAACGCTCGCCTGCCACACCGTTGATAAATGCCTTACCGGAGGTTGCACCGTACAGTGCCACGTTACCGATGATGATGTTTTCCTCCGCCTTGAACTTGCTACCCTGGGGAGGATATACCACCAGCTTACCACCGGATAAGCCCTTGCCGAAGTAGTCGTTGCTGTCACCTACCAGTTCCAGGGTCAGACCCTTGGGAATGAAGGCTCCGAAGGACTGTCCACCGGCACCCTTGCACAGTACATGGTAGGTATCCTCTTCCACATCATCGCCCAGTTTTCTGGTGATCTCACTTCCGAGGATCGTACCGAAGGCACGGTCAGTGTTGCTGACATCCACTTCAATGCTTCGCTTCTGTCCCGCATCAATAGCTTTGCCCAGTTGCTTTAACAGCACCTTCTCATCCAGCGTCTTCTCCAGCTGGAAGTCATAGACCTGCTTGGGATCGAAGGTCACCTTCTGCTTGCTGCCTTCGTAAGGGTTGCTTAAGATCTGGGTCAGATCCACTTCCTCCTGACGATCGGTCAGATGCTCTTTTCTCTTCAGCAGATCGGTTCTGCCCACCAGTTCATCTACGGTACGCACACCCAGGGCTGCCATGTATTCCCGCAGCTCCTGTGCGATAAATTTCATAAAGTTTTCCACATATTCCGGCTTACCGCGGAAGTTTTTCCGCAGCTCCGGGTTCTGGGTAGCCACGCCTACCGGGCAGGTATCCAGATTACATACTCTCATCATGACACAGCCCATCGTTACCAAAGGAGCGGTAGCAAAACCGAACTCCTCGGCTCCTAAAATGGCTGCGATGGCTACGTCTCTGCCGCTCATCAGCTTACCGTCGGTCTCGATGCGGACTTTATTACGCAGTCCATTCATGATCAGGGTCTGATGGGTCTCTGCCAGTCCCAGTTCCCAGGGAAGTCCGGCATTGTGGATGGAGTTTCTCGGTGCCGCACCGGTACCACCGTCATAACCGGATACCAGGATGACCTGGGCTCCCGCCTTGGCCACACCGGCTGCTACGGTTCCCACACCGGCTTCCGATACCAGCTTTACGGAGATTCTTGCCTGGGTGTTGGCATTTTTCAGATCGTAGATCAGCTGCGCCAGATCCTCAATGGAATAAATGTCGTGATGAGGGGGCGGAGAGATCAGGGACACACCTGGTGTGGAGTGTCTGGTCTTGGCGATCCAGGGATATACCTTTCCTCCGGGCAGATGTCCGCCCTCACCGGGTTTTGCTCCCTGTGCCATCTTGATCTGAATCTCCTGTGCACTTACCAGATAGCGGCTGGTGACGCCAAAACGTCCGCTGGCTACCTGCTTGATGGCGGAACAACGGTTTAAGCCGTCCGGGCCTACGGTCAGACGATCCAGATCCTCACCGCCCTCACCGGAATTGCTCTTGCCGTGCAGATGGTTCATGGCGATGGCCATGGTCTCATGGGCTTCTTTGGAAATGGAACCGTAGGACATGGCACCGGTCTTGAATCTGGTCACAATGGACTCTACCGGCTCTACTTCCTCAATAGGCACACCCTTTTTCGGATAATTGAAGTCCATCAGTCCTCTGAGATTCTTGATGGAATCTTCGTCGTTTACCATGGCAGTGTACTGTTTGAACATCTGGTAATCACCGCGTCTGGTGGATTCCTGTAACATATGGATGGTAGCGGGATTGTACAGATGCTCGTCACCGCCGCTGCGCATCTTGTGATGTCCGGGGCTGTTTAAGGTCAGATCGTTTTTCAGTCCCAGAGGATCAAATGCCTGAGAGTGCAGGTCGTCTACCTGCTGCTCAATATCTTTTAAGGTAATACCTCCCACACGACATACGGTGTTGGAGAAATACTTACTGATCACTTCCGGTGCAATACCGATAGCCTCGAAGATCTGGGAACCCTGATAGGACTGGATGGTGCTGATACCCATCTTGGATGCGATCTTGACGATGCCGTGGAGGACAGCATTGTTGTAATCATCCACTGCTGCATAGTAATCCTTATCCAGCATATTGCTCTCGATCAGTTCCTTGATGGTATCCTGTGCCAGATAAGGGTTGATGGCGCAGGCACCGTAACCGAGCAACGTAGCAAAATGGTGTACCTCTCTGGGTTCGCCGGACTCCAGGATCAATGCGACTCTGGTTCTCTTCTTGGTGCGTACCAGATACTGGTTCAGGGCAGATACAGCAAGCAGGGAAGGAATGGGCACATGGTTCTCATCCACGCCTCTGTCGGACAGGATCAGGATGTTCACGCCGTCTCTGTAAGCTCTGTCCACTTCCACGAACAGTCTGTCAATGGCACGCTCTAAGCTGGTGTTCTTGTAATATACGATAGGTACGACTTCTACTTTGAATCCGTCTACCTTCATGTTCTTGATCTTCAACAGATCCGTGTTGGTCAGGATCGGGTTGTTGACCTTCAGAACGTTACAGTTCTTCGGAGTCTCCTCCAGGATGTTGCCCTCGGTACCGATGTATACGGTGGTGGAAGTCACGATCTCCTCACGGATCGCATCGATGGGCGGGTTGGTTACCTGTGCAAACAGCTGCTTGAAATAATGAAACAGCGGGTGGTTCGTCTTGCTTAAGACGGGAAGCGGCGTAT
>ERZ1106935.2728-NODE-2728-length-11362-cov-7.091006_pt1 | contig 11362 bp, 9 predicted proteins | sample MGYA00403666_ERZ1106935 | MGnify/ENA primary metagenome ERZ1106935 (study PRJEB35170, sample SAMEA104062452) | human gut metagenome | biome: human gut; feature: human-associated habitat; material: faeces | place: Denmark | collected 2012-11-20 ... | reverse complement strand
TGCCGGCGCTGCCAGAGCAGATGCTGTTTCATCCGAATCCAGCGACAAGGACGAGCTTCCGGGTACCCGTGCTGCTCTTACTGCCGAAGAACAGGCTTATCTCAGTGACTATATGGAAAGCTTTTCCCCGGAAGGACTTGATCCGGATGATCTTGCGTCCCTCTTTCATGCCTTTGCAAAGGGTGACACTGCTGCCGAAGGTGCACTGACACAGTTCTACATGGCTCAGGCAGCCCAGATGGCCGCTGAACTGAACTGTGAGGAAATCCACCTGGCCGATCTCATTCAGGAGGCAAATCTGGCCCTTCTGGCGTCTCTCAAAGAGACTGACCCACAGGAAAAAAACGATACCTGGATGCGTGGTCGTATCCGCAGTGGGATCCTTCATGCCATCGAGGAACAGACACAGCAGAAATTCCGTGACGACTATCTGGTATCCAAGGTAGAAAACCTGGAGGCTGCGGTTAAAGAACTCACAGACGATGATGACGCCACCAAATTCACCATTGATGAGCTTGCCGTGATCCTGGATATGAATGTGGATGAGATCCGGGATGTACTTCGCCTTACCGGAGATGATAAATAAAGCTTTCTTCATATTCTTCACAAAAACGGGTCTGACATAGCTTGTCAGACCCGTAATCTTAATATTCTTTATGCTTTTTCTTCCCGTTTCAACTCCGCCGGTTCTGCCAGATGGATCTTTCCTTCCCGAAATATGTGGATAAATACCTCCGCCATATCCGGATCGAACTGTTTTCCTTCCTCTTCTCTTATGATCCGAAGAGCTTTTTCCGCTGGCATCAGTTCTTTATAACAACGTTTGGATGTCATGGCATCAAAGGAATCTGCGATGCAGAGGATCCTTGCAGATGCCGGGATATCTTCTCCCGCGATCCTCCTTGGATAGCCGTTTCCGTCATAACGTTCGTGATGACCGATAACCGCAGGGATAACATAATCCAGCGACGGAAGGTGACGGATGATCCCGATGGACGCCTCCACATGACCTTTCATGATCTCATACTCTTCATCCGTAAGCTTGCCTTCCTTGTTCAGGATATGCTCCGGGATCCCGATCTTTCCAACATCATGAAGAAGCGCCGCCTGACGGATGATCTCCACCATTTCCGTTGTATAGTTCAGCGCCTTCGCAAGACTTGTTGCGTAATAAGCCACATTGTTGGAATGTCCGAAGGTATAATGATCTTTGGTATCAATGGCTGCAGTCAACGCATAGATCGTGGATTCATAGGACTGATAAATATGTTCATGATCGGATTTCTTACCCGCATTTTCTTCATCCAGGCTTTCCTTCAGCATGGTGTCAAAAATCTCGATGCCGTTTTTACCGCTGCGCTTTACATGATATACTGCCAGGTCCGCATTATCCAAGAGCTCCTTTGCTGAGCGTGCCGCATAAGGCGCCGCACTGATCCCCACGCTTACCGTAAGGATCTTCAGCTTGTAGTCTGCAGAATCGTTGCGCATATGCAGGATCTGCTTCTGTATGGATTCTGCCAGATTTCTGGCGGAAAAAATATCGTAATTTGGCATCAGGACCGCAAATTCCTTGGCACTGTGACGTGCCACATATCCCTGTTCTCCCACACTTGCCTGGATGATATCTGCCACCTTTCGAAGTGCAACATCTCCCTGCTGATTTCCGTACAGCTGATTGTACAGCTTGAAATCATCAATATTGAACAGGATCAGTGCAAGCGAACCCTCTTTATTTTTTTCGTATTCCTCATCCAGGATCTCATAAAAATATTTCCGGTTCAGAAGGCCCGTCAGTTCATCGGTCCTTGCCTCAGTCCATGCCGCCTCATAAAGTCTGGCATTTTTGATGGCAATGGAAGCTACCGAACTGACCGAAGACAGCATGGCCAGATCATTATGGTTCAGATTCCTGTGTCCGTCACCGGAAATCGCAATAATCCCGGCCAGATCATCATTCTGGCGAAGACCTGCACAGTATTCGATACCCAGCTCTGAAAACATATGTTTTTCCGACTCCCACATGGATTTGTAGGCTGTGGAAGAACGAAAATCCCGGATCACCACACAGTCCTCATTTCTGGTAAGCCAGGTGACCACCGGATTATCCGCTTTCAGTGAAAAGGTCAGATCGTTCAACGGACGGTTGCTGTAAACAGCCTGATATTCCCCTGATTTTTTGTCTCTCAGACAAATATAGATCCGTCCTGCATTGGTAGTTTCCTTCAACACATTTACCGTATTGCGCAGGATCTCTCCTACCCGGAGTGTCCTGGATACTGACTGGCTAAAATCTTTCAGCTCCTGAGACTGCTGGATCTCTTTTTTGATAAAAACATTGTTCATCAGACATTTCCACAGCACTGTGACCAGCCATGCAGATATAAGAAAAACGAAAGAAAAGATCAGCACATGATACTCACTGGCTGCAGGGAGCAGCATTCGGATATAACTCATCAGGTACGGTGAAAGATTGATAAACAGTACTACCGTCAGGACCACGCCCACACCAAAGCAAACCCCATCTGACGCAAGACGGCGCATCTGGAACAGCCGTCTTCTGGTCAGTGCATAAAGCATCAGGACAGCATTGATCAGACCGCTGACAATATCGATGGGGAATCCGGAAAATACCGGCACTGCCAGCGCAAGGTTTCCCACAAAAATGATCAGTATCCCCACAAGGATCGGTTCGATCTGTTTGCGGTATCCGGGATGTCTCCGGCATCCGCGGTACATGGTGATAAAGATCTGAATAATGGTGATTCCTGCCACCACAAAGAACAGAAGGAACCAGGGTGTGATCTTATAAACAAAATGCGCACCACCGTTTTTACGGATCAGATCCGGCCAGCGCAGGATGATCCCGCCCGGGATGTTGATTGCAAAAAGCAGCAGCATCAAAAGCAATGGGATCTTGCTTTTTCTGCCCATACGCACTCCCATGAATTCACTGATGAACACATAGTAAAAATATGGCAGAAACAGGATTCCGGCCAGAGACACATAATACCACAGGATGTAAGAGGGTCCTGCCTCCATACGCATCAGAAAAGAGCCCAACGTCCAGCAGAGCATTCCTCCCAGCACACACATGAAACTGTTGATGATCCGGCTGCGCTTACCAGCCAGAAGAGTCAGTATCATAAATGTATAGAAAAAAACTGAAATGATTGAAAATGATATATAGCTTTCCATAGTTACTTCCTCATATTCCCGAATCCGATTTCATCCTGCAGTCTCAAAAGTTCCGCCACCTCATAATAAGGAGTGCTCATATGCCGTGGTTTCCGTCCTTTTCTGGACTCATACAGATGAAAGGTACCACAGCGCAGGATGGTCACCACAAGGGGATCCATTCCCAGGATTTTCTTCAGATCCCGGTAATCCTGATCGATATATTTGAAATACGTGGTCAGAAGTTCTTTCAGAATATCCGTGCTCATAGCCTGATACATCAGCGCTTCTTTTTTTACTTCTATATAAAGATGCAGATATGGGCGTTTTTTCTCATTATATTCTTTCACTGCGATCCAATCCGTAACCGGCTGCCCGGACAGCTGGATCACACTTTTGATACCATTTTCCGAAATCCTGGTAAAGCCTGCGATATCAATGATCCACGGAACACGGTCTATGTACTCAAATCTTGGGATCTGTGTCCGATCCTCCTGGTTGGTAAGACCCACGCATCGATACATATCTCCCACACGGTACCTGGCAAAGGCTCCGCCCTTCAACACAGTGATCACAAGCTCATATTTCTCCCCGGGAACAACCTCATCCATAAGATAGGTCGGAGGAGTGAACGTGGGATCCTCATAATTATGGAGCATATCCTTTTCGGTGATAAATTCATAAAAGCAGGTATCCGGGAAAAAGTACATTCCGTTCCTGGTCCAGGTCTCGGTTCCTATAATGGAAGGTTCCGTTCCTGCAAAAAGCTCCATGGGCCGAACTCCCCACATTTCCTCCAGATCATCCTTATAGCACTGGTTGTCGGTTCCTGCCACCATAAATCCCTTCAGGTGAAAAAGGTCTTTCGGAAGAAGCTCCCGTTTCTCCTTCTTACAGATCTTTTTGGCATTCAGGATCCTTTTCAGCATCTTTGGTTTATACTGCAGAAGTTCCGAAAAGGAGGTTTTGCTTTTTCCTGATGATACGCTTCCGGTGAGGCTCTGGCTTACTGCATAGGCCACACTTCCAAGTCCGAAGAAAAATTCCACGTCCTGTTTCATGGCCATCTTGAAGCCCTCTTTGTTCCGCTCACCAAAGCTCATATTTACCGCATCTTCCACTTCCGGAAGAAAACGGATGTCGATATCCTCTTTCAGCGCCAGTGGAAAAAGGCCGGTAGCAAAAGGCAACGGTGCCAGTCCGTAAAGGATCTTGTCCGTTTCCTCCACATCAAATTTGCCCTTTTCACGGCTTGTAGCTAATATGAGGCAGGCAACTACATTGTTCCTGTAGGTATCCAGCATACTTCTTGTGTATGGTGCTACCTTTATCGGATGGCGTCCGCCTTCCCAGGTCGTCTGTATCCAGATGATCGGATTCCCCGGAAGAGTTTCACTTCTCTTCTGGAGGAGCATATCCGCATAATCCTCATAAGTGGTAAGAGGTACCAGCCGACGGAACTCGTCGATCCCGGACGGTCTCCTGCCCTTCAGAATGCTTTTGCCCAGTTCACAGTCTGACCAGAGCTGGATCTGCTCTTCCATCAGACGATTCTGGATCTTCATGTAATCCTGCATTGTCAGATCAAGAAATCCGCAATATTCTTTCCAGATAGCATCATACTGCTGTTTTCGAAGCTTTTCGCCAAGACTCACCGCCTTTTCCCCCCTTTTCGCCATGTTTTTATGCAGGCAGCTGTACTGTTTCGGTCTGGGATCAGAAAGGGAGTTGTCTGCTGATACGCTCCGTAATTACTGAATGTTTCCGGAAACACGATCCTGTCCTGGTAAAAAATGTACAATATGTTCCACACAATAAGGACCCCAAAAGCCCCCATTGCCTTCCCGGATCCCAGAAATCCGGCCAGGCAAAAATAAAATCCGGCGAACCACAGAACGCCAGGATGTCGGCAGAGTGCATAAACACCCTCTGTATAGGCCAGCCTTTCATGATTTTCTTTGACATATGTCTCATCAAAGGGCAGCGCAAAAAACAATGTATAGATCAACAGTCCCAGAAACAGGATCGCTGCTGTCAGAAAAACAGCAGAAATAAAAAAAGAACTTCCCCGCCGCGGCCAGCAGCTCCGGATCACCAGACCTGTTGACACTGCGATCAGGAAACATCCTATGCTAAAAAACGGATGAAGAAAGCTTTTTTTCAATCGGATACTGTTATGATCATACAGGAAGCAGCATAAAAAGCCGATACTTCCTATAATAACCGCAGTCATGCGTATTTTCCCCCTTCATTTATGTAAAGCGGACCTTCTCATTCCGCTCTGCTGCATTCTCAGGAACGAGACCCATTCATGGTCAGTACCCTAAAGAATGCTCTATATTACTAGAAAACAACTACTTGTTCATTATATAGCACATAGCTGACTTTCGCAATCGTTTTTGACTAATATATGCTGAATATTGGCACAAATTTTATCAATTATGACAGTTTATTTGTTTTTTCTGCCGGAATCAGAGGTAACGGATCTCTACGTGCATTTCGCCCTTTCCATCTGTCTCCATTACTGCATAGCTTGGACGGCGTCCCCGTTGTCTGGGATAAGCCAGACTTCCGGGATTTACCAGAAGCACACCTGCTTCCTTTTCAACAACCGGTACGTGGATATGTCCGAAAAAAGCCGCATTGCATCCCCTTGAGCGGGCAGCTTCTGCCAGCTGATCAAAGGCCATAGATACACCGTAGTAATGACCGTGAGTTACCAGAATCTTATTTTCCTCGACCTCGATCACATCTTCTCTCGGAAGATCCGAGAAAAAATCATTATTTCCGGACACAATACTGCAGGGACATTCTGCAAGGGCTTCGATATAAAATTCTCTGCCTTCCACATCGCCGCAATGTACCAGCATGTCAAAAGGAACCTCCCGGTTTACCGCGATCTCCAGGTTTTCATCTCTTCCGTGGGTATCGCTTACGATCAGCACCTTCATACAAGCTCTTCCTTTATAAGGCAAAGAGCTTTTCCACGATGGCTGATCCTGTTCTTTTCTTCCATGGAAAGCTCTGCGGAAGTACAGCCATATTCCGGAAGATAAAAGATCGGGTCATAGCCAAAGCCATTCTCCCCTTTTTCCTCGTAGCCGATGCGGCCTTCCATGGCAGCACGGACTGTCTTTCTTCTGCCATCTGGGAAAGCTGCCGCAATAGCACATACAAAACGTGCAGTACGTTTCTCATCGGGTACACCTTCCAGACGCTGGATCAGGTTTGCGTTTTTAATATGATAAGAAGTATCCTCACCCATATAGCGTGCGGAATAGATTCCCGGCTCTTTGTTCAGATAGTCGATCTCCAGACCAGAATCATCTGCCAGAACGATCTCGCCAGTCATTTTACTGATTGCTTCTGCCTTGATCATGGCATTTTCTTCAAAGCTTTTTCCATTTTCATCAATATCCGCATGGATCCCGGCATCCTTCAGGGAAAGGATCTCCAGAGAAGGATCCGCAAGTATCCTTCGGATCTCCTTCATTTTATCCTCATTTCCGGTAGCAAAAATGATCTTTTTCATTCTTTAATACTTCCTTTCTTCGGCGGACGTGGTCCAAGAAACTGGTAATAGTAGGTTTTCATCATTCCATTATAGATCTTACGGTTTTTATCTGCCTTTCGGCCGATGTCATTCTCTGCCTTGTCATAGGCAGTGATCAGATACATGGACCAGCGATCCAGCCCCTTATAGCTTTCACCGATCTCACGGTACAATGCAGGGAGATTGGATTTTTCTTCGATCCGCTCACCATATGGCGGATTTGTCACGATAAAACCAAAGGGTTTGGAATGGCGGAGTTCACTGACCGGGCGCTGCTGGAAATGGATCAGTCTGTCCACTCCTGCCATTTTTGCGTTGGCGCGTGCTGCCTTGATGGCAGCTGCATCGATATCAAAGCCCTGGATATCGGTTTCAATATCAAGATTTACACGTTCTCTGGCTTCTTCTCTTGCATCCTCCCAGCATTCCTTCGGGATCAGATGCTCCCAGCTCTCGGCCAGAAAATGACGGTTCAGTCCCGGCGCCATATCCGCTGCCATCATTGCCGCCTCAATAGGAAAGGTGCCGCTTCCGCAGAACGGATCGACAAGAATACGGTCCTTTTTCCAGGGAGTGAGCATCAAAAGAGCACTGGCAAGCGTCTCGGTGATAGGTGCCTTGACAGTCATCTGGCGATACCCTCTCTTATGGAGGGATACTCCTGAAGTGTCGATTCCGATCAGAGCTACGTCTTTCATAAAGGCCACACGGATAGGAAATTCCGGACCGTCTTCCGGAAACCAGGAAATCCCGTAGATGCCTTTGAGACGCTCTACAATGGCTTTTTTCATAATGGACTGGATATCAGATGGACTGAAAAGCTTACTTTTGATGGAGTTTGCCTTGGCTACCCAGAATTTACCGTTTTTCGGTATGTAATTCTCCCATGGGAGGGCCTTGGTCTTTTCAAAAAGCTCATCAAAAGTCTCGGCCTTTACTTCGCCTACTTTCAGAAGCACACGTTCTGTGGTACGAAGGAACAGATTGGCGTCTGCCACACCCTGGGCATCAGCCTCAAAGGTTACTCTTCCGTCTTCCACCCTGGTCACTTCATAGCCAAGATCCAGTATTTCACGCTTCAGCACCGCCTCTGTTCCAAAATGACAGGGCGCCGTTAATTCCCACAGATTCATAAAGTGATCTCCCGTACTGTATTTCCTTCAAAATCTTTAATGGTAAAAATTCCGTTCTCAAGGATTGCATAGGTCGGCGGGTTACCTTCCTTTGGAATGGATACGGAACCTGGGTTCAGAAGGATATAATTCCCCATATTTTCTGCCTTCAGCACATGTGTATGGCCGTGGATCAGAATGTCTCCGTCCATCATCGGCGGAAGATTATCCTTATTATAGATATGACCGTGTGTGGCGTACATCGTTTTTCCTTCGATGGCAAGGATACAGTAATCTGCCATAACCGGGAAGTCCAGGACCATCTGATCCACCTCTGCCTCACAGTTTCCGCGTACTGCATAGATCTGGTTTTTTCTCTCATTTAAAAGGCGGATGACTTCCTTTGGTGCGTATTCCTTCGGAAGGTCATTTCTTGGTCCGTGATAAAGCAGATCTCCCAGAAGCACCAGTCTCTCCGCCTTCTCCTTGTCATATGCTTCCAGCATTTTCCGGCAGTAATATGCCGAACCATGTACATCGGACGCAAACATATATTTCATAATCTTTTCTCCTTGTAATTTGTGTTGGTTTTTATCTCTGTTCTTTACATTATCATGATTTCCTTTAAAATACAAGATTTGTTACAGATATGCATTCGCAATCTGATTTGATATTGTCCGTTTTTTTATCCGCGTACAAGATTTCTCCCTCTGTAGGCTGCAAATCCACCAATCACGGACCTGGTACGACAGCCCTGTCTTGCCAGGCTCCGGGCAGCCTGCATGCTGGCGCCGCCGCGGTCGCAGTAAAATATCAGCAGCTTATCTTTGGGAAAACGATATTTCTGATCCTGTTTTTTCTCAAGATATTCCTCCAGCTCTCTGTATGGAATATTTACCGCGTTCCGGACATGTCCCCTTCTGTAGGCGGCAGGATCCCGGAGATCTATGATAACAGCGTCGCTGCGCTCCACATAATAATCCAGCATTTTTGCAGAGATAGTTTCGATCTGAAACATGGAAAAAATCTCCTCTTTTTGGTATATTATATGGAAGCTTCCGGGTGAATGTTCCCTTATATGTATTTAAGCGGGAAAAGCCATCTCTGACTTTTCCCGCTTTTCTTATCCTTTAATATCTGTCAGAGCCTCTGTCCTTCTCAGAATCATATTCAGAAGAATTTCCCGAACTGTTCTTAGAGCTGTTTTTTCCGCAGTTTCTGGAAGCACTTTCCCCGTGATTTTTTCCTGCATAATTAGACTCATTTCTGTCTGTTTCGTAATTTTTCGCCATTTGAATTACCTCCTGATGAAGTTGATTTTACGGCTTTCCGAAGCTTTCTGCCGCTTTTTATTACAGGAAATAGTATCCCAAAAAGTTTGGAGATTATTCGCCAAAATCATATTGCTTTTTTTTCCAGTTTATATTATAATCATTCTTGTAAAAAGAATTTACCCTTCAAAAATTTTTTTTACATAACCCCTTATTTAATTATTTATACTCCCCTCGAAACACCCGGTAGCTCCCCTACCGGGTGTTTCTCTATACAAAAACAAGCCGCCGGATGACGATCACAGTCGCTCCGGCAGCTTGTTTTTTATCCGTTGATCGGATTTACATGCACCATACAGTGCTTTACATCTTTGAATTTATTCTCGATCGTATGATGTACATTTTCCGCAATATCATGTGCATCAAAAAGGGAAATACTTCCATCTGCTGCGATCTCGATATCCACATACATCTTGGATCCGAAAAGACGGGTTTTAAGAAGGTCTACTCTTCTGACGCCCGGTACCTTGAGGATCTCTCTCTTCATGGATTCCTCAGTTTTTGCATCACAGGAATGATCTACCATCTTGTCAATGGCATCCCTGAAAATGTCGATCGATGCCTTGGCGATCATAACGCAGATCACGATACTGGCGATCGGGTCCAGGATCGGGTATCCCAGTCTTGCACCGAAGATGCCGACAAACGCTCCGATAGAGGAAAGTGCATCTGAACGATGGTGCCATGCATCTGCCATCAGGGCTCCTGAATTGATCTTCTTTGCAGCACCTCTTGTATACCAGAACATCCACTCTTTTACCACAATGGATACCACTGCTGCAATCAGTGCAAGTGTTCCCGGAATGGCAATGGTTCCACCGGATGTGCTTTTTACGATATCACGGGCACCGGTAATTCCGATCCCGAGACCAGTGACAAGCAGCATTCCTGCAAGGACAATGGAAGAAACACACTCCATTCTTTCATGTCCGTACTGGTGCTCTTTGTCTGATTTCTTTGTAGAAAGACGGACACCGATGATTACGATGAAGGTGCTTCCCACATCTGATGCAGAATGAATGGCATCCGAGATCATTGCTCCTGAATGTGCCACAATACCTGCGATCAGTTTAAATACAGATAATAAAAGGTTTACCAGAATACTGATCCCGGATACTTTCATTGCTGTCTGCTGTTCCCATGAAGCTGTTTTTTCTGTATCATGTATAATTGTTTTGTTTTCTGTGTGTTCCATAAACAGGACCTCCTTTTAAATATATGATCAGGTTCTTCTTATGGCACAACATTTTCCGTGAAAAAACCGACGGTTTCTTCACTACTCGCTGCAGTGCGATTTTCCGCCGGTGTTCTTTCTTTTATATATATGGATATCTCAGCTTCTAACATCTGTACCATCCATATTTTTGCAGTAAAAAAGACATACCTGCGAAACATACACTGTCCCGCAGATATGTCTGAAAGCAAAGTCACATTCTGCTTCACCTCATATTCCGTGAATGCAGGTTCTTTGCAATTACGTTTAAATCCATATCCGCTGCCGCTTCCTGCGGCCCGGCCCCATGCCTTCGGATTAATATTTTCGCTTCCGAAAAGCATCGCCTGCTCAGTTTGTACTGTTGATCTCGCATCCTGTTCGAATGTAATGCAGTGCAAAGAGAATTTTTACAGTCTTACGGGTCTCCCGCTTAACTTCTCAGAAAGGATACACCATGAACCTTATGTTAGTCAAGCCAAAGTTTTTTATTTTACAGGTAGATATCTTCAACTTTCTGTTTATTCCATGTCTGGAAACATGCTTCGCACTTCACAGTTCTATATCAAATAATAGATCCTCAGTTGTTTGTCAAAAAACCGGGAGCGGATAAATCCGCTCCCGGTTAAGTCTACGATCTGAATTCAGTTGGAATGACTGATTATGCCTGCGGGCCGGCTGCAACGAGTGCTTTACCAGCAGCATTTCCTTCATATTTAACAAAGTTCTTAACGAATCTTGCAGCAAGATCTTTAGCCTTTGTCTCCCACTCTGCAGCGTCTGCATATGTGTCACGTGGGTCAAGGATTGCAGGATCTACGCCTGGAAGCTCTGTCGGAACCTCGAAGTTGAAGAATGGGATCTTCTTTGTCGGAGCTTTAAGAATAGATCCGTCAAGGATAGCATCGATGATACCACGAGTATCTTTGATGGAGATACGTTTTCCAGTTCCGTTCCATCCTGTGTTAACGAGGTA
>ERZ1106935.2723-NODE-2723-length-11385-cov-2.639276_pt1 | contig 11385 bp, 13 predicted proteins | sample MGYA00403666_ERZ1106935 | MGnify/ENA primary metagenome ERZ1106935 (study PRJEB35170, sample SAMEA104062452) | human gut metagenome | biome: human gut; feature: human-associated habitat; material: faeces | place: Denmark | collected 2012-11-20 ... | reverse complement strand
GGGCTATGAGATCGACAACGCGGGGCCGCAGTATGTGGCTTTGCCCAATGGCGGCAGCAATACCGTGACCGTCACCTTCCTGGACAGCCCGGAGATCACCAGCGAAGGCAACATCCGTAAGGTGGATGCGGATAATCCTACCAAGGGCTTGGCCGGAGCAGTCATCAAGATTGAAGGCACCGACAACAGCTTTGTGGGCACTTATACCACCGGGGCGGGGGGCTATCTGGAGGATGTGCCCTGGGACGCCCTGCCCATCGGTAGCTTTACCGCGACGGAGGTCACGCCCCCGGAGGGGTACTCCCTCAGCCCGGACCCGGACAAGGTCAAACAGGAATTTGTGTGGGATGGCAAGCATGATGTCAGTTTAGTTTTTGAAAATGACGCCCGCGTCAAAATCGAACTGCTGAAGCTGGACGATTCTGATGATCCCCTCCCTGACGCGGTCTTCCATGTGGTAAAGGACGGCCAGATCATCGCCACAGAGAAAACCGACAGCTCAGGCCGCATCGTGGTCCCCAACGTCACCGAGGGCATGTACGCATTCATTGAGAAGTCCGTACCGGCGCCCATGGCCACCCTGCTGGAGCCGGTCATTGTCCATGTGGATCAAGCTACGGTGGATGGGGGTGGGACCGTCAAGGTGACCGCCAAGGACCAGCGCCTACCCAATCTGACCATCTGGAAACGGGACGCAGATAGTGGCGCGCCCATTGAGGGGACGGTATTCCTGGTGAAAGGTGCGGACGGGCATTCTGTGGCCGAAGTGACCACCGGGCCGGACGGCTCCGCCACGGTTCCCAACCTCCTGCCCGCGGTGTATGAGGTATCCGAAAAATCGGTGCCGTCTCCCTATCTGCTGGATGCGGAGCCCCAGCTCATGACCCTCTATCCCAACCGGGACCGGGATGTGTATTTTGAAAACCACAAGGCCCCGTCCATCGAAATCATCAAGGAAAATTCCATTACCCATGAGCCGCTGGCCAACGTGCGCTTCCAGGTGTGGTATGCCAGCAACGATACGGAGACCGGCGAATACAACGACCTGGGCATCTTCACGACGGACGAGAACGGCCGCATCGAACTGACCGGCCCGGCCAACGGCCTGCGGGACGGCTGGTTCCGGGTAAAGGAGCTGGAGCCGCCCGCCGGATTCTCCATCAAGGACAGCGACACCCAGGAGGCGTTCGTCCCTGCGGGAAAGGGGCACACCTTCCGCTTTGAGAACACCCCGCTGTCCGCCTTGGTGGTCTACAAGCGGGACAGTGTGACCGGCGATGCGATTCCCGGCTGCCTGTTCCAACTGCGTTATCTGGGCGGCGAGACCAGCGGCTCCGGCGGCACGGTCATTGGGACCTATCAGACTTCCCAGAACGGTTCCTTCACGGTCACTGGGCTGAAAGTCGGCTACTACATCTGTGAGGAGCTGGAGAGCGACAGCGGCCATGTCATCGACAGTGCCCCCCAGTCCTTCTATATCTCCGGCAAGGACCAGGACATTGTGACCCTCTATTTCTCCAACGCTCCCAAGGGGGCCGTTCTGGTCAAGAAGGTATCGGCGGCAGACAACTCCCCGCTCTCCGATGTGGAGTTCTTGGTGACAAAATCGGACGGCTCCGTAGTAGGCGACGCCAACGGCAAATTTGTGACGGATTCCACTGGGACCTTCCTAGTGGAAGGGGTGGAGCCTGGGACCACGCTGGTCATCAAGGAGATCCGCGCTAAGGACGGCTATCTGCTGGACGATACACCTCAGACTGTTCAGGTCAAGGAGGGCCAGACCGTCACCGTGGAGTTCCGCAACCAGCCTATGGGAAATCTCATCATCCACAAGCTGTCCAGTAAGGACAAGACCCCGCTGGAGGGGGTGCAGTTCAAGATCACCTATGCGGACGGCTCCTACCTCCCAGACGAAGGCGGAAAGCTGTCCTCCAACGGCCTGTACTGGACCAATGCGGAGGGTCAGATCATCCTCTCCGGCATCACCGGCACAGTGGTTGTGACTGAGGTAGAGAGCATCCCCGGATATACCATCGACCCGGACACACAGAGTCAGACCGTGGTAGTTGACCCGGATGATACGCAGGAACTCTATTTTTACAATGCGCCGGTGGGCGGCGTGGAACTCACCAAGGTCAACGAGGCGGACAAAACAGAGCGCATCCCCAATACCACCTTCGAGATTCGTCGGGTATCGGATGATGTCTTGGTGGACACCGTGACCACCGGGAAGGACGGCAGGGCGTACCTGTCCCTGGAGAGCGGCGACTACTATGCCGTGGAGACCGAGGCTGCGGATGGATTCAAGCTGGACGATACGCCCATCTATTTTACCGTCAAGGATGGAGAGACCACCCGCAAGACCGTGACCAACAAGGCGTTCTCCGGCATCCACATCCATAAGGTGGACCCGGATGGCCGCGGAATCCCCGGTGTGACCTTCCTGCTCTATGACAGCGGCAAAAACCCCATCGGCCAGTACACCAGCGACAACAGAGGATATGTCTACATCGACGACCTCACAGAGAGCGGCCGCTACTACCTGCGGGAGCTGGAGAATGAGGGCTATATCCCGGACACCCAACTCCGCACGGTCTATGTTAAAGCGGGCGAAACCACGGAAGTGACCTGGGAGAACACCCCCATCACAGGCCAGATCCAAATCACCAAGCGGTCCGCCGACTACAACCCCACCACCGGCCTGCCCGCTGGGACACCGCTGGAGGGGGCCATATTCGAGATTTACGACAAATCGGGCAATCTGGTGGACACCATTCGGAGTAACAGCCGGGGTCTGGCCGTGTCCAAGCAGCTCCCCCTCTCCCGCTATACCATCCGGGAGGTCAAGGCCCCGGAGCATTACGGTGTCAACGAAACCGAGCTGACCGCCTACCTGGAGCATGAGGGCCAGATCGTGCGCTTTGAAGTGACAAACAAGAGCCTGACTACCGGCGTGTCCATCACAAAAACCGGCCCCAAGGAGATCATGGGCGGCCAGCCGGTGCGCTACACCTTCTCCGGCATCGCCAATACTTCCAATGTCCGGCTGGACAGTTTCTATTGGAGGGACACCCTGCCCGCCGCCGTGACGCTGGACCACATTATCACCGGAAGCTACAACTCCCCCGGTGTGTATAAGGTCGTCTACAAGGTGAACAACACCGGCAGCTACCGCACACTGGCGGATAACCTGAGCACCAGCCAGACCTACACCCTGGCCGCATCCCCCGCGGCCCTGGGCCTTGCCGCCAATGAGCGTGTGACCGAGATCATGTTCGTGTTTGGGCAGGTGCCGGCTGGTTTCGCCCAGGTGGAGGCCCCGGTCCTCTATTGTACCGCAGTCAATGGCCTGGCCGCAGGCAGTTCCTTTGTCAATGTGGCCGACGTGGGCGGCGTCTATAACGGCCAGTGGGTACAGGCCGTGACCCGCTGGGTAACCACGGTCTATGGCAAGCCCACCCCGCTCCCCCGCACTGGCTATTGATCCACACTTTGGGCGTCCATTCTTCGGGATGGACGCCCTTCCCTTATACCTTAAAATATAACATCTTATAGTAAAAAGTAAAGGAGAACTGAACTATGCTGAAGATCACTGCAATCGGTAACCTGACCAACGACGTGGAACTGAAGGTAAACGAGACCACCGGAAAGCCCTACGCCATCCTGCGTATCGCCTCGGACCGCCGCTACCGGGACCGGGACGGCAACCGGCTCACCGACTTTATCTCCATCAAGGTACGCGGCCCTCTGGCGGAGCGCTGTGCGGAGTTCGCCTGGAAGGGCTGCAAGCTGGCCGCGGTAGGCGACTTTGAGACCATCAGCTTCGCGGATGACCCCGACCGCCAGCCCGGCTTCCTGATCAAAGCCACCGAGGTGGAATTTCTCTCCCCCAGACGGGCGGAGGAGGCCGCCATGGCCGCCGAGGAGCCGGACAGCGCTGACGCCGCCTAATGAAGAACACAGGCATCGTGTACCACAGCACGGAGCGCACGCCCACCGTGCTGGCGGAGCTGGCCGGACTGCTCCCCCCTCTGAGCGGGGAGCAGCTGGCCGCCCTGGAGGCGGACCTGCTGCAGAATGGTTGCTACTCGCCGGTCATCGTCAATGAGGAGCTGGTCATTGTGGATGGGCATAACCGCCAGAGCCTGTGTGAGAAACACGGCATCCCCTACAACATGGCGGTGTTCGCCTTTGACGATCTGCTGGAGGCCAAGCAGTGGGCGCTGGATACCCAGAAGGGCCGCCGCAACCTGGACAAGTGGGAGTTGGGCAAGATCGCTCTGAAGCTGAAGCCGGACATTGAGGCCAGGGCAAAGGCCAATATGTCTGCTGGCGGTGGCGACCAGAAAAGTGAACACGCAAGATCGGGTTCGGCAACATTGCCGAACCCGATCTCCACAGTGGACACCCGCAAGGAGCTGGCTGACACGGTGGGGCTTGGGGAGCGCACCAGATCACCAAGCAGGTGGAGAACCTGCCGGAGGAGCAGCGGGAGCAGGCGGCCCTGGAGGCGGTGGAGCTGGCCAAGGCGAAAAAGGAGATCCAGGAAAAGGACGCGGAGATTGACCGCGAGGGGAAGATCGCCGGGGTCTTCTGCAAGGCGTATGAAAAGGCGGTGCTGCTGGACCCCACAGAGGAAAATGTCCGAATCTGGGCTAAATGTACCCGCATGACCAGGGACGAGATGGAAGATACGGTGAAAGAGTCCCGTGAATTGGCGGAGGTGTTTCGGACCATTGCCGACCTCATGGAGCGCCTCCTGCCGGAAAGGGGGACGCTATGACGGAAATGAGTGTCCGCCAGTGGCAGGAGCGGTTCCGTGCCGGGGATTTTTCCTCGAAAGATCGTGCCGTTCAGTGTGAGGCCGGGTGGTATGACTGGTTCTGCCAGGATGACGCGCTGGCCGGACGGCTCCAGAAGTTGAGCAAGGTGGTCATGGGGATCACCGACCCCTATATCCTGGACCACTACTATGTCTGGTTCAAGAACAACTGCCCGCTGTCCGGCCCGCTCTATGATGACATACGGTTTGAACCGCTGCATGGCGACCGCAGCGGGAAGTATTTTGTGGTCATCCGGGACAGTCCCCATGAGGCCCATAAGTGGACGCTTTACACAGGGCGCCATGGATTTGAGCAGCCGGAATTCACCTGTGGAAACGTGCGGGATATGCTCCGCCATATCAATTCCATGGCCCCAGAGTCCTGGCGTGGTAATCCGCCGCCCGAAAAAGCGATGCATCCTCCTCAAAAGAAGCGAAAGGAGGCAGAGCGATGAACCGGGAAAACACGGGCGCCAAGCCGACTGCTCCGCCCAGACTGCCGCCAGAGGCGGAGCAGGAGATCCTGGAGGCGTTGTTCGAGGGAATGGAGATCCATTCCAGCGAGATCGCCGCGATCCTGAAAAAGCATGGCGTGTGCGGGGATGTGGAGGCCCTCCAAGACAGCTACCGCAAGCGCCTGGGCCAGCGGCTCATGGCCAGTCTCCGAGACGAGGGCGGCAAGCGTGAAGTGCTGGCCAACGGAAAAGGCAGCTATGTAGTGCTGGAGGGCTGCGGCGACAGGCGGCAGCTCAAGCAGATCCGCCGCCGTATCCAGAACCAGATGAAAGGACTGGATCTCTCGGCGCGGAAAGTGTCCGGCAGGCTGACGGTTCTGGAACGGCTGGCCCGCAAGTGGAGAAGGGCTGGTTGAGATGGATGCCAAGACATTCTATGAGCAGATCGCTCCAAAACTGGACCCAGGTGGCTTCAAGCTGTACTTCACGGCCAAGAGGATGACTGGCTTTGATCTATATGGGCAGTTCCCTTATGAGGATGCCCGCGGGATGTTCGAAATGATGAACGGCCACCAGCTCATGCGCTATCTGCTGGCGGATCAGTTCCATGCGGTTCGGTGGGAGATCGTGCCTGGAACCTGCTATGAACGGGCTGTCCTTCTCCCCCTCGACCGCACCACGCCGGCATATCGGGCATTCGAGCAGAAGCTGTACACAGCGGTCCTGCACGACTACCATCTGAATCCTCAGAAACAACATGATCGGAAGGAGCACAGTACCAGATGAAAGATGTAATTGTGATCGGCGTGGATCATGGCTACGCAGCCATGAAAACTGTACACTTTTCGTTCCCCACTGGATTGGTGGAGTACGAACATGAGCCGTACACCCAGAAAGACGTACTGGAGTACAACGGCAGATATTATGTGGTGGGCAGCGGCCGCCAGCCGCTTCAGAGGGATAAGACCCAGACGGAGGACTACTATCTGCTCACCCTGGCAGCCATCGCCAAGGAACTGGAGCATCGGGGTGCGGAGCACACCGCCAGCGTCCACCTGGCCGCGGGCCTGCCCCTGACCAGCTTTGGCCGGGACAAGAAGTCCTTCCGTTCATACCTGTATCGGGATGGAAGCGCTATCCCTTTTCGCTACGAGGGGCAGGACTACACCGTCACCATCCAGGAGGTGTCCCTGTTTCCCCAGGGCTATGCCGCCGTACTGACCCAGACGGAACTGCTGGACGAGCCGTCCGTCATTGTGGCGGACATTGGCGGCTGGACGGTGGATCTGATGCGGCTGGATAACCGCATCCCCAACGCCGCTTCCTGCCGGAGCCTGGAACTTGGCATGATCCGCTGCATTGATGAGATCAGCGAACAGGTGCGCCGGTTGTTCGGGCTGTCCATGACGACCGCTCAGATCGAAAGCGCCCTGCGGGGCAGTTCCGGCGGGATGGACGAGCGGATCAGAGCGGTCATCCACACCCAGGCGGGCAAGTACGCCCGAAACCTGCTCTCGGCAGTCACAGAGAGCGGCCTGGACATCCGAGCCATGCCCGCCATTTTCCTGGGCGGCGGAGCGGCGCTCTTAAAACGCCACCTTTCGGCCACAGACGGCCTGTGCCGCCCGCTTATCCTGGACGACGTATCCCTGAACGCCAAAGGGTATGAGCGCCTTGTGGGGCAGATGTCGCGGGGTGTCGGCCATGGCGGATAAGCGGCGGCTCAACCTTTCTTTTTCTCTGACATCGCCCCAGCAGCGGGAAGCTTGGCGCATCCTGAGTTCCATCCCAGTGGGGCAGCGGACAGACACCGTGTGCAGGATGGTCTGTAAGGCCCATGAACAGGACGCCCTGTTGTCCGCCATCCGGGGGCTGATCCGGGAAGAACTGCGCCATTTGGATCTGACAACAGAAAAAAGCCGGCAGGCACAGGCCGGGGACATGGATGAGAATGTCCTCGGCTTTCTTCTTGCCCTGCAGCAGGAAGGAGATGAGATCACCTGATACGCTATTTTGATATGTTCGCCGGGATCGGCGGCTTCCGGGCCGGACTGGACCGAGCTGGAGGTTTCCAGTGCGTCGGCCATTGCGAGATCGACAAGTACGCCGACGCCAGCTACCGCGCCATCCACGACATCCGAGAGGAGGAACGATACTATCCCGACGCCAGAAAAATCGACCCAAACGACCTGCCCGGCTTCGACCTCCTGTGCGGGGGATTCCCCTGCCAGGCATTTTCAAATGCTGGCCGAAGAAAGGGATTTGAAGATGCCAGAGGCACTCTCTTCTTTGAGATTGCCCGCCTGGCTCAAGCCAGACGACCTGCGTATCTTCTGCTTGAGAACGTTCCAGGACTGCTTACGCATGACCAGGGCCGGACGTTTTCTGCCATCCTCGCCACGCTTAATGACCTGGGGTACCGCGTGGAATGGATGGTGCTTAACAGCAAACATTTTGGAGTCCCGCAATCCAGAAGGCGGCTGTTCCTTATCTGCTATCTTGATCCCCGATGCGCCGGAAAAATACTTCCTGTCTTCGGAACAGACGGAAAAGCTCTTATACAAGTCCTCGGCGGGCCGCAGGGATCGAGAGTCTATGACCCCAGAGGGACCGCCTGTACACAGACTGCCGGAGGTGGAGGAAAAGGAGTAAAGACCGGGCTGTATCTGATGGAGCCGGACACAGCACGATCCTGTTTTGTGGATCTGTGTATCGGCAGGCCGACACCGACCGAGAACGCCAGGTGCCTTACCGCACGATACAGCCAAACTACACTCTGCAACCACCGCGGAGAACGCTCTGGGGTCCTGCTGATCAAAGAGGCAACCAAACGCGGCTACAAGGAAGCAGCGATAGGTGATACTGTCGATCTGGGGTATGCGGGCAGCAACACACGCCGTGGGCGTGTGGGCCACGATATCGCACACACCCTGGAGACCAGCTGCATCCAGGGAATCGTGGAGCGCGGCGGGCGCATCCGCCGCCTGATGCCCCGTGAAAGCCTTCGGCTCCAGGGATTTGCGGAAGAGCAGATCGACAAGATCCTGGCATTCACCTCAGATGCCCAGGCCTATAAGCAGGCCGGAAACAGTGTCACCGTTACGGTGATCGAAGCCATTGGCCGCCGTATCCTGGCGGTGGATGAAGAACCGCGGAAGATGGGTGATGCGGCATGACCGGCCTGAAAGACCAGTGCTTCGGCGTAGAAGTGGAGATGACCGGTATCACCCGTAAGCAGGCCGCTCAAGCGCTGGCGGACTACTTTGGGACCATACCGAAAGCCAAAGGCGGCGTCTATGATACCTGGAAAGTGAAGGACCCCACGGGCAAGGAGTGGAAGCTGGTCAGCGACGCCAGCATTATTGGGGAGCAGTGGACCGGAACAGAGTATCTGGAAAATGACATCAAAGATTTTCGTGTGGAGCTGGTCACCCCCAAGCTGACCTATCCAGAACTCCCCAAACTCCAGGAGTGTATGCGGCGCCTAAAGCAGATCGGCGCCAAGGTCAATGACTCCTGTGGTATCCACGTTCATGTAGACGCCGCCAACCACAACCGGCAGAGTCTGAAGAACCTCATCAGCATCATGTACTCCAAAGAGGATCTTCTGTTTAAAGCCTTGCAGGTAAATGAGGTGCGGGCCATCCGTTTTTGTAAAAAGGTACGAGAACCTATGTTGCGGAAGGCCAGGGCCCTATCTGCAGAGGAGACACCAGATCTGACTCAGTTGGAGCGGATCTGGTATGAGGGAGATGTTCACAAAACGGATCATTACAATTGGACACGTTATTACGCGCTTAACCTCCATTCGGTTTTTTACCGGGGTACGGTGGAGTGGCGGTGCTTCAACTCCACCCTGAACCCCAATCTGGCCACCGCCTATGTGAACCTCTGTCTCGCCATGTCCGCCCAGGCCATCGCCCAGCGCAGCACCATCATGCGCAAGACCCGCAGCGATAATGAGCTGTTTACCTTCCGGGTGTGGCTGGTGCGCCTGGGCCTCAATGGCGATGAGTTCAGGGAGACCCGCGATCTGCTGCTGGCGCATCTGGATGGGGACCGGGCCTGGCGCTTCGACAAGGACAGCTATGAAGTCAATCGAAACAAGAAGAAAAAACACCGTGAGGCGGAGAGGTGACCATGAAGATACGAATTGATGACACTATTTATGAGGGGACTGGGGCGGAGATCCTGGAACAGCTCCGGCTGGCCGCCTTTGACCCCACTGAGTTCCCGGATACGGAGAGCTATCTCTGGCAGCTCCGCAGCAACTTCATCCGCATGACGGACCGGGACTGTGTCCTGCCGAAGCACGGCCTGGAGGAGCAGGCACGGGTACTGTTTGGGGAACTGGCGAAAATTGGTGCGCTGGAGGTGCTGGAAAATGGCTGAGGGAAAGCTGTACTTCGCCTATGGGAGCAATATCAACCTGGATCAGATGGCCCAGCGCTGCCCAGACGCCCAGGTGGTGGGACCAGTCACATTGGAGAATTATGAACTTCTGTTCCACGGCAATTTGCGGGGCGCCGGAGTGGCCACCATCGCTCCCAGGGAGGGGAGCACGGTACACGGCCTGCTGTGGAACATCACGCCAGAGTGTGAGCGCTCCCTGGATTATTATGAGGGTTACCCTCACCTGTATGGGAAGGAGCCGGTAACGGTTCATGGACATGATGGGCAGGAGCACACGGTTATGGCCTATGTGATGACGGAGCTGTGCAAGGAACCATCCATTCCCTCCTTTTATTATTACAACGGCATCTTGGAGGGCTACCGGCAGAACGGACTGCCCACAGCATCGCTCAAGCAGGCGTGGGAGCACTGTGTGGAGGAGGTTCACCGGGAGACAGAGCGGATCAACCGCAGCGCCTGCGGCCAGCTCTCGTCCAGACGGAAGAAAGACCGCGGGCGATAAACCTCAAATCAGTCAGGAGGCAGAACCTATGCCAAACAAAAGCATTTCCCTGTCTGGGGAAGTACATATCAGCACAGAACAGGTTTATACCACCGTGGACGCACTGGAGGCGCTGAAGGCCATTGGTCTGGCCTATGGCCTCTACAGCCGCGCGGAAGAACTCCGCGGGCAGCGCGTCCATCTGGCGGACCGGGACGGACATACCGCCCTGGTGGTGCAGGAGGATTTCAGTTGTCACGGGAGTCCCTGCTGGGAGACGGTTCGGACTTTGACCGAGGACCCGGCAGAGATCCAGCAGTACATGGCCTTTCGGGATGTGCTGCGTATCATTCAGCAGCGGGATCGGGAGGAACGGCTGCCCGCGAAACAGCGGACAGGCGACAGCGTCCCTGGGCATCCACCCAGGCAAGGCGGAAGATCCCATGAGCGCTGAACCGTACCAGATCCGGACCAGCGGTGAGCTTGATGTCAACGACCTGTTTACGACCAAATTACAGGAGGGCGCCTGTGCGGCACATCTGCGTGGAGGGTTCACCGATACGGGCGAAGTCGAAATCACCCTGTTAAAGAAGAATGAGGGGCTGGCCTCCCCAGCGTTCCAGGCAGAATTGAGCGTTTTACTGGGAGCCCTTCGAGGAGACAGCGGTCCTCTGCGGGATCTCTCCTCTATGCGGGCATATTGTGAAGCGCATCCCCAGGCGCTCATGCGCGGCAGACAAGCCTTTTACGCATTCCGAATCGACACTGGCAAATACCGATATTATCTACGATTTTTCCCACAGCGGGAACTCCATAAATTTTTTATCTTTTGCTACCAGACAGACCGGCTGCGGGAAGATCTCCCCGCGCCGGATTTTCATTCCCTGTACAGGAAAAGAAACCATAAAAAGAAAGCGGAAAGAGGTGAAAGATCATGAAGGTTTTGATTGTGGAGCCCATGAAGCCCTGCTATGTGCGGGAGATCAGCAGGCTGAAAGATATGCAGGAAATCGTAGGCGGCCATATTGAAGCAATCTACCCATTCAAGGAGCAGGTGGCGATTATCGCAAACGAGGAGGGCAAAATCCTGGGCCTGCCCTTCAACCGCCACCTGTCAGATGAGCGTGGAGTCCCGTATGACATCGTCTGCGGGACATTTTTTATGGCCGGGCTGGGAAGTGAAGATTTTACTTCTCTGACAGATGACCAGATCC
>ERZ1106935.2715-NODE-2715-length-11399-cov-4.457511_pt1 | contig 11399 bp, 6 predicted proteins | sample MGYA00403666_ERZ1106935 | MGnify/ENA primary metagenome ERZ1106935 (study PRJEB35170, sample SAMEA104062452) | human gut metagenome | biome: human gut; feature: human-associated habitat; material: faeces | place: Denmark | collected 2012-11-20 ... | reverse complement strand
ATTGAGCATTAATTTAGTAATTAATATAATTTTGATTTCTTAGGTATAAATATAAATGTGTGCGTATAAGGCTTTAGTGCTATGTAAATGGCGTTCCTATTATATGGTAAACAATTAATAAGTATAATATTTTATTTTAGCATATTGCATTAAAAAAATTAATATGCTAAAATAAATGCACTAAGGGAGTAGATGGCCCTAATCGGAGTAATATTCGTCAGCTCGATTTGAAAATCCGGATATTACCTAAGCATCAAGACTTAGTATAGTTTTACTATGCTTGTCTTGGATATAATTTTAATATGACAGGCATAGTTGCCTGTTTTTTATGCTTAGGAGGAATTAATATGACATGCTACGAAACTAAACAAATTGATGAAACATTAGACGAACTTAAAACCTCAAAAAATGGTTTGTCAGAAGCTGAAGCTTTAAAAAGACTTGAGGCTGATGGTAAAAATGAATTAAAAGAAAAAAAGAAGAAATCTTGGATTAAAATATTTTTAGGCGAGTTAAATGACCCAATGATTTTTGTTCTTTTTGCAGCTATTGCGGTTACTATTGGTGTTTCAATTTACGACACAATTAAGGTGATAAAAGAAGGAGGTGTATTTTCTTTTATCAGTACAGGTGATTGGCCTGATGTTATTATTATTTTAGCTGTTATTTTAATTAATGCTTTAATTGGTACAATTCAAGAAATTAAAGCTCAAAATTCACTCGAAGCCTTAAAGAAGATGTCTTCACCCGAAACAAATGTAATAAGAGATTCTAAAAAACAAAGAATTAAATCTCAAGATTTAGTTAAAGGTGATATTGTTATTCTTGAAGAAGGAGATACCATTGGGGCTGATTTAAGATTAATTGAAAGTCATAATTTGAAAATAATTGAATCATCACTTACTGGTGAATCTGTTCCGACGGAGAAAAATGCGAGCTTAGTATTTTCTAATCCTGTTGGTATTGGAGACCGCCTAAATTTAGCTTATATGTCAACGACCGTTTCTTATGGAAGAGGACTTGGTGTTGTCGTAAATACAGGAATGGAAACGGAAATTGGAAAAATAGCTACCTCAATTGATATGGAAGAAGAAAATGAAACCCCTCTTCAAAAGGTTTTAGCTAAATTGTCAAAATATTTAGGCTTGTTAACATTATTAATTGTAATTCTTGTTTTAGTGGTTGATTTTATTTGGATTTTTATTGATGGTAAGAATTTAGAAATTGAAGCTTATATTGAAGCTATTTTATCATCAATATCGCTTGCTGTTGCGGCAATACCTGAGGGACTTGCAGCGGTTGTAACAATTGTTCTTGCAATTGGTGTTCAAAGAATGGCTAAAGCAAATACGATTGTTCGCAAGCTTCATTCTGTTGAAACATTAGGCGCAGTAAGTGTAATTTGTTCCGATAAAACAGGAACTTTGACACAAAACAAAATGACAGTTACAGAAGCATATACGATTGATAAATACTATACTGATTCTAATTTTAATAAAAATGATGCAAGCGACTCCTTAAAGCTTTTAGCTAAGGGAATGAGTTTATGTTCAAATGCATCTGTTGATGATGGCATATATGGTGATCCTACAGAAATTGCTCTTGTAGTTCTTGCAAATAGCTTGGGTATGCCTAAAAAAATAATTGAGGCTGAAGAAGAAAGAATATCTGAATATCCTTTTGATAGTAATCGTAAAATGATGTCTACAATTCATAAGACAAATAATGGCTATATAACCTATACGAAAGGTGCAATCGATAGTATTTTAAAAGGAACTTCCTATATTTATGATAATGGCAAGATAAGAAAGATTACTAATGAAGATTTAATGAAAATAGATGAAGCTAATAAGCTATTTTCAAGTAAAGCTTTAAGAGTATTAGCACTTGCATATTATAATGGTAATTCTAAAGAAGAGAAGGACTTAATTTTTGTTGGCTTAGTTGCTATGATTGACCCTCCAAGAAAGGAAGCAATACCTGCTGTTTTAAAGCTTCACGAGGCCGGAATTACAACTATAATGATTACAGGAGATCATAAGGATACAGCTTATGCAGTTGCAAGTCAACTTGGAATATGTACTAATATTGATGATTGTATGACTGGACAAGAAATAGATCTTTTAAGTGATGAGGAATTAAGAAATGCTGTAAAGAGAGTACGTGTATTTGCTAGAGTTTCTCCTGAAAATAAAGTGCAAATAGTTAAAGCTTTAAAAGCTAATGGTAATATTGTGGCGATGACAGGTGATGGTGTAAATGACGCACCATCCTTAAAGGCTGCGGATATTGGTATTGCTATGGGTATTACAGGAACTGATGTAGCTAAGAGTGCCGCAGATATGGTTTTAGCTGATGATAACTTTGCATCAATAGAGAGAGCGGTTGAAGAGGGAAGAGGAATTTATGCTAATATTAAAAAAACGGTTTATTTTCTTCTTGGAAGTAATATCGCTGAGGTTTTAGCAATGTTTTTCTTAATTATTTTAGGGCTACCAGCCCCATTAATTGCCATTCATCTTTTATGGGTAAATCTTATTACTGATTCACTTCCAGCAATTGCTCTTGGTATGCAACCAAAGGATAAATCAATCATGAAGGATCATCCTAGAAATCCAAATGAAGGAGTATTTGCGGGTAATGGGTTAAAATTAACCTTAGGCTATGGTATTATTATTACTATTTGTGTTGTAATTTCATATTTTTCATGTGGTTTTTTAAATCATGCATATACAATTTCAAGTATTAAAGCATTGTATACAAGTAATCCTTTAATCTTACATCAAGCACAAACAATGGCTTTTACAACTTTAGCTTTTGCTGAACTTTTCCATATGATAGGAATGAGTAATATTAAGGAAAGCTTTATTCATATTTTTAAAGATAAGAATCATATGCTTTATATTGCTTTTATAGCTGGTATATTACTTCAATTTCTTGTAATTGAGGTGCCAGGAATTTCTGATGTTTTTTCAACTCATAATTTAACTCCTATTTGCTGGCTTATAACAGCAGCAATGTCCATATTACCACTAGTTGTTCATGAACTTGTTGTTTTAATTAATTATATTAAAAGGAAAGAATTGAAATAATAGCTAATTAACTTTATAATAAAACTAGGTTGGTGATATTATGCTTGTTAATTTGATGGATTTGATTAATTTTTCAGATGATGAAAGATTAAGTCAAAAATATGTAAAATATTACTTAAATTTTAAAGTCTCTAAGCAATATCGCCATGAAGAGATAATCACAATAAAAAAAATGGTTGAGTTGCTAGACCTTGATTATGAGTATTTAGGAGGCTTTACTTATAGTTTTATATTGCCCCATTTAAATAAAGAATTAGACCTGATAAAGGTTACTAAAAATTCAGTTATAAATATTGAACTTAAAAGTGCTAAGGTATCTGATGGTAGAATATTAAAGCAATTAAATCAAAATAAGTATTATCTTCATTTAATCCATAAGCCGTTATATCAATATACCTATGTAATGAGTGAAAATACATTTTATAAAATAGATAATGATTCCATAGTTATGGCGAAGCCAGAAGAGGTAAGAAAACTCCTTTTAAATCATAAAAAAGCTATTCCTATTGATTTAGGTGATATTTTTAAACCTGAAAATATTTTCGCATCTCCTTTTTATATGACAGCTAGATTTATTCAAAATGATTATCTTTTGACTGATTCAGAACAACTTGTTGAAAGACAAATAATAAAATTTCTTGAAAATGATGAAGATGTTATTGTAGAAGGACCAACGGGCTCAGGTAAAACGATGGTTTTATATGATGTAGCAAGGAAACTTGAAAAGGGAATCATTATAAGTCCGTATCAAGTTGAATCATTCCAAAAGCTAAATGAAGCTTTTCCTTCGTTTAAAACGATTAGTATTGAAGAATTTAGAAATTTTGATGATATTAAATATTGTTTTATTGATGAGGTAAGTAAAATAGAAACTCAAAAAATAAATGATATTATTTTAGAAGGAAAAAGAAAAAATATAAGGATTGTTTTGTTTTTAGATTTAAAGGAAAATGATGAAATTATGTCATCATTATTAGGATTAACTAATAATATTTTAAGGCTTACAAGTCCGATTCGTACCTCAAGAGAAGCTTTAGATTTTATTGATTCATTGTTTTATCATAAAAAGTTATTTAATAATCCTAAATATAAGGTTATTTATTCTAGTGAATGTTATTTAGCCTCTAAAATAAATGATTATGTAAAAAAAGGCTATACTTATATTTCTTATGAAGATAATGAAAAAATATCAGACTATTCTTATAAACTTTATACTAAAAGAGCATATCCTTATGAATTTCAAAAAATAGTAATGTGTATTGATGATAAGTTTTATTTAGATGAGAAAAAGCATTTAAAATCAATACAAAATGATGATGGAATTTACTATACAAGGCTTTTGTATCAAGGACTTACAAGAGCAAGAGAAGAAATTGTTGTAATTATAACTAATAAAAAGATTTTAGCTGAATTGATAGATATTTTATAAAACGTTTTCACAAAAAAACACTTACAAGAATTTTTTTTCTTTGTTAAAATAAAGTTGTTAAATAAGATATTAATAGGCACTAAATGTCTAAGCTCGAATGCCCGACCGAGCTTACATTTAGGCCTTTTTTTATGGAGGTTTTTATGGAAAATTATTATTTAATAACTGAAAAAGAAGGAAAATTATTACTGAAATTTTCAATACCATGTATTTTATCCTTATTAATTAGTGCTCTTTATAATATTGTTGATCAAATATTTATTGGTAATTCCTCAGTTGGAGCTATTGGAAATACTGCAACTACTATTATTTTCCCACTTACGGTAATTGCACTTGCTTTTGCTTTAATGCTAGGAGATGGTGGTGCAGCTTATATGTCACTTTGTATGGGAAAGGGTGATGGAAAGAAGATTAACAAATTGGTTGGTAGTCTTATAACAGTAAGTATTTTAATTAGTGCTATCTTTTTATTAATTGGATTTCCTTTTCTTGACAATATTGCTTCATTTTTTGGTGCCAAAACAGAAGAATCTTTAAAATATGCTCATGAATACGGTTTTATAATTTTAATAGGAATTCCCTTTTATATAATTATGAATATGTTAAATTCAATTATTAGAGCTGATGGTTCACCTAAGGTTGCGATGATTTCAATGGTTATAGGTGCAATTATTAATATAATATTAGATGCTTGGTTTATTTTAGGTCTTGATTTAGGTCTTACAGGAGCTGCTCTTGCAACAATTATTGGACAAATAGTATCATTTATTATAAGTGTTATTTATTTGTTTAGAGCTAAAAATTTTAAACTTGAAATTACTTCCTTTAAGCCTGACCTTAAGCTTTTATTAGAAGGTATAAAAATGGGTGCCTCATCCTTTTTAACGCAAATATCAATTGTAATTATTACAGTTGTTTCTATGAATATGCTTGCTAAATATGGTGCTTCAAGTAAATATGGAATTAATGATCCTCAAGCCATTATTGGTGTTGTAATGAAGCTTTTTACAATTGTTGTAAATATATCGGTAGGTATAAGTGCAGGAGCCCAGCCGATAATTGGTTATAATTATGGTGCGGGAAAGAATAAGCGTGTGAAAAAATTGTTTTTTATAATAATAGGTTTAAATATAATTTTAGGTTTAATTGCGACTATTTTATTTGAAACTATACCAGGTCCTATTTTAAGTATTTTTGGTACTAATAGTCTAAATCCAGAATTATACAAGGAATTTGGAATTATGACAATGCGCATTTATCTATTGCTTATTACTTTTACTATTATCCAAAAATCAGTATCAATCTTTTTACAAGCTATGGGCTCTCCCATTGAAGCGGCTATTTTATCTTTAGCAAGAGATGTAGTTGGTATGGTTATTTTTACAGTTGTATTACCAATGTTTTGGGGTATTGAAGGAATTTTATGGTCTGCACCATTTACAGATGTAATAGGTATAATTTTAGCAATTATTTTTTCAATAAAAATGCTAAAAAAACTTAATAATTAAAATGTAGGATGTATCTTTTGGAGATACATTTTATTATTTTTAAGATAAAATGTAATCTAAAATTGGCTTTTTAAGAAAAAGTATGATAAAATTGTAATGATAATTAAAATAGGATGTGAATTTTCATGAATGATTTTTTGTTTCAATGTGTGAGTAAAAAAACAATGAATGTTGCCATTTCACAAAATGAAGAATTTAATAATCGACTAAAAAAACATCTCCTTGATATGAATGATATAGAAATTGAATATCGTGATAATGCTCCTATTTTTAGCTTAACACCATTTGTTCAAGTAAATATTCATCAAAATTGTGATTCATATTATGTGGTTGTTATCCCTGATTTTCAATTTAATCAATTTGAACGTTTTGTTCCAACATTAAAAGGTATTTTCTTTGATTATAACGAAGAAACGGGATACATTGTGTTTTATAATTCTAAAAATAATGAAATTTTATTAAATGAACCACTAAAGAATGTTTTATCACTTGATAAAAATATTTTGAAAATAAAGAAAAAAGATTTTTCAAACTTCGTATTAATAATGCAAAGTGCGCTTCAAGGAAAGAAAAAAAGGCTAGATATTTCCTTTAAATCATCAATTGAAAAGAGAGATGTTACTTATATTTTAGAATCATCATATAAAAATCAAAGTCATACTTTAGGATATTTTAGAAATATTGATTCATATGCCAAAGAAATTGAAAAGCTTACAAATATTGCAAATAAGGATGCTTTGACAGGTGTCTATGCAAAGCAAATAATTAAAAATAGAATTAAAGAGCTTTTAGAAGCCGCAAGCCTTAATGATAAATACATTATTGGTATTATAGATATTGATTATTTTAAAAACATTAATGATACTTATGGTCATTTATTTGGTGATGAGATATTAATCGCTTTTACTAAAAACTTGTCTAAGGCAATTGGAAAGGCTGGTATGGTTGGTCGAATTGGTGGGGATGAATTTTTATTCGTATATCCTGTAAAATCGACTGTTGAAGAGGATATTAAACCAATATGTCGTAAAATTAAACATATAATAAGACAAATCACTTTTCAAGACAAATCACAATTCACATTAACATCAACAATGGGTATTTCTTGTTATCCTAAGGATGGACTTAATTATGATGATTTATTTGTTACTGCAGATAAGGCACTATATCGTGGAAAGTTAAAGGGCCGCGATTGTTATATTATTTATAATGAGGCTAATCATAGTTCAATAAAAAAAGATAATTATTTGACCTTTGCAGGGCTTCCTGAAAGAAAGAATTCTGATTCGAGTCTTGTTTCGGAATGCTTAGATGGTCTTTTAAATACAAATGATTTAGAAGAAGAAATTAATAATGTTATTAAAAAGACAGTTAATCATTTTAGAATAGATAGAATTACTATTTCAGACTCTAATTTAAATATTTTATTTCAATATAGTAGAGATAATCAGCTTCTTGACCATGGCTATGAATTATTTAATGATGAGTCATATAGAGCGTTATTTAAAACTGATAATATGCTCCAAATAACAGACATCGTCCAGCTAAGGACGAATAATCCACAGGTTACGGAGTATTATACAAATAAACATATTAAATCTTTAGTTCAAATTATTCTATACAATAATGGAATTATTTCTGGATATATTTCTTTTGATATGTATCTTGAACGTAGAGTATGGATGCCAGAAGAGTTAATGTATTTTAATATTATTTCAAAAATAATTTCGGGATTCTTTTATAAATTTCAAATTGAAAGAAAGCTTAAGGATGTTTCAAATGATGATGCACTTACCTGTTTATTGTCGCCTGTTCATTTTAAACAGCTTGTTCTAGAAAAAATAAAGGAAGATTTGACGGGCGCTTTAATAGCTTTTGATATTGTTAAATTTAGACTTATAAATGAATATAAAGGCTATGATTTTGGCTCTTCAATTTTAAAAGAAATAGCCAAGAAAATAACAAGTGTTAGTAAGTCGGATTATGTATGCCGTTTACATGATGATGTCTTTGTTTTGTATTCAAAATTTATTAATAAGGATACTATGAATAAAAAGTTTGAACTTGTAAAGCATATTGTTGATAGTGTTGGTACTCATTATAATATAACAATAGGCCTTGCACAAGGTGCTGTCATTTTTAATGTAAACGATGGTCTTGATTATCAAGCATTGATTGATAGGGCACTTGAGGCTAAGAAGTTTTCTAAGGATAATGGGATTACTCGTCTTATTATTTATGATGATAAAGTTCATGAGCAAACCATTATTAATCAAACTATCGAAGCTAAAATGGAAAATGCACTTAAAAATAAAGAGTTTGAGGTTTATTTACAACCTTGTTATGAGCTTAAGACAAATACAATTTCATCCTTTGAAGCTTTAGTTAGATGGAATACAAATGATGGTATTATGTCACCAGATCATTTTATTCCCTTATTTGAAAAGAATGGCTTTATTGTAAAAATGGATTTTTATGTATATGAGGTTGTTTGTCAAACCTTAGCTCGCTGGAAGAATGATGGACATCCTTTAAGAAGAATTTCGGTAAATGTTTCAAGATGCCATATTAATGATAAGGATTTTGTTATAAAACTTAATGCTTTATTAAATAAATATAATATTGATAAAAAATATTTTGGAATAGAAATTACCGAATCATTATTTATGGAAAATGAAAACGATGTTATATCTTTAGTTGAAATATTATCTAAAGAAGGCTATCAAATTTATATGGATGATTTTGGAGTTGCCTATTCAACCTTAAATTTATTAAGTCGTGTTCATGTTGATGTCATAAAACTGGATCGTGGTTTTATAAGGAATGACTTTAGAAATAATAGGGAGACAATTGTAATTAGAAATATAATTCAAATGGCACGTGAGCTTGGTATTAATGTTTTATCTGAGGGGATTGAAACCCAAAAACAGGCCCTAGAGTTAAAGGACCTTAATTGTGATTATGCCCAAGGATTTTATTATCAAAAGCCTATGCCAATTAGTGAAATAGAAAAGCTATATTTGAAAAAATAGTTTGGAGATGTAATATTTATGAATATGGATTTTAAATCAAAACTTCCCATTCCTATGGAAGTAAAGAAGATGTATCCTGTTACAGAGGAAATGAAGCTTCAAAAAGAAAAAAATGATGAAGAAATAAGAAAGGTTTTTACTGGTGAAAGTGATAAGCTTATATTAATTATAGGACCTTGTTCAGCTGATCGTGAGGATGCGGTTTTAGATTATATGAAACGACTTCGCCTTCTTCAGGACGAGGTTAAGGATGAAATCTTAATTATTCCTCGTGTTTATACAAATAAACCAAGAACAACAGGAGCAGGCTATAAGGGCATGCTTCATCAGCCTGATCCTAATGGCAAGCCTGATATGCTTAGGGGTGTAGTAGCCATTCGTAAGCTTCACATGGATGTTTTAAAGGAGACAGGCTTTAGTGGAGCTGATGAAATGCTATATCCTGATAATCATAGATATTTATCAGATCTTTTATCATACGTTGCCGTTGGCGCAAGGTCAGTTGAAAATCAGCAGCATCGTCTTACCGCATCAGGCATTGATTCACCTGTTGGAATGAAAAATCCTACAAGTGGTGATATTTCGGTAATGATTAATGCAATTAATGCGGCGCAGCATGGACATACATTTATCTATCGTGGCTGGGAGGTAGAGTCTAAGGGTAATCCTTTATGTCATGCCATTTTAAGAGGCTATGTTGATGATAGAGGCGTATCACATCCTAATTATCATTATGAGGATTTAGTTGCGTTAAACGAAGCTTATAAAAAGTCAGGTCTTCAAAATCCGGCTGTAATTGTTGATTGTAATCATTCAAATTCTGGTAAGCAATACCTAGAACAAATTAGAATTGCTAAAGAGGTTCTTCATTCAACAAGATATAATCCTGAACTTAGAAAGCTTGTTAAAGGTTTAATGATTGAATCATATCTTTTAGATGGAAATCAGCCTGTTGATGGAAAGGAATATGGTAAATCAATTACCGATCCATGCTTAGGCTTTGAAAAAACAAAAGAATTAGTGCTTGAACTTGCAAAAATGCGTAAGGGTGCATAAAAAGCACTTGAAATATGAGCAGTTATGATGTATAATAACCATCGTAACTGATGTGGAGAAATACCCAAGCCCGGTTGAAGGGATCGGTCTTGAAAACCGACAGGGGATGAAAGTCCCGCGTGGGTTCGAATCCCTCTTTCTCCGCCATCAAGAAACAACTGTGCTAATACGAGATTTTATGCTCAAATTAGCACTTTTTTGTTATTTTAGGGCATTTTTACTAGGGCTCAAGTCCCGTTATTAGTAAAATTGCCTATTTTTTATTGCGTTGTATTGGATTGATTCAACTTCATAAAAAAGCTTTAGTGTATTTTCACACGATAGGTACACGATTGCTCACATTTCGTGTCATTCGTGTAAATAACATATTTCTTTTATAAATAGGGTTATTTTTAATAATTATTCCCCTTTTTTATTGGATGGATAAAAAAATTTTTGAAAAAAGGTGTTCAAAATGAAGATTTTTGTCCCTTATCTATTGAAGAAGGTAAGTTATATGGTTAAAGAAGAAGTTATTAAGCTTAAAATTGAAGGAAAATCCTACAGTGAAATTTCAAGAATCTTAGGAGTAAATGAGTCTACAGCTAAAACTATTTATAATAGATTTAAGAATAGCCATCCTGAATCATTTTGCCCTATGTGTTCAAAGTTCTTAATTCAAACTAAAGGGCATCGCCAGAAAAGATTCTGTTCTAGTAAATGTAAAGACCGTTATTGGAACTTAATGAAAAACCAAAAAAATAAGTAAAGAAACATATGAGAGACTAGTCAATATTTAAACTGGCTAGTTTTTCATTTTTTATGTTCTCTAACCAATCTAAAGAACGTACCTCTAGATACTCCTATAAGTGATGCTGCTTCAGTATTTGTTATTTCATGATTTATATATCTATCTAATATATCATTGGTGTTAGGTGGCGTGACTACTTTTGGCCTACCAAACTTAACACCTTTTTCTTTTGCGATTCTGATTCCTTCCATTTGTCTTTGCTTAATATTTGTTCTTTCGTTTTCAGCTACAAATGATAATACTTGAAGAACGATATCACTTATGAACTTACCAACCAAGTTTTTACCTTCAATTCTTGTATCAAGTAAAGGCATATCAAGTACCTTAATATCGGCACCTATTGTTTTTGTAATATGAGCCCATTCCTCAAGTATCATACGATAATTTCTACCTAAACGATCTATTGATTTAACAATTAGTAGGTCGTCTTTTTTTAATTTCTTAATAAGTTTTTTGTAATTAGTCCTATCAAAATCTTTACCTGAGATCGGA
>ERZ1106935.2701-NODE-2701-length-11428-cov-3.740965_pt1 | contig 11428 bp, 9 predicted proteins | sample MGYA00403666_ERZ1106935 | MGnify/ENA primary metagenome ERZ1106935 (study PRJEB35170, sample SAMEA104062452) | human gut metagenome | biome: human gut; feature: human-associated habitat; material: faeces | place: Denmark | collected 2012-11-20 ... | reverse complement strand
TTGGCATGGACACCCTCGACGACGACGATCGCATCATCGACCACAATAGCGATGGCAAGCACCATAGCACAAAGAGTCAACAAGTTGATACTAAATCCGATCAAGGATAACATAAAGAAGGTACCGATCAAGGCAACCGGGATAGCGATAGCCGGAATCAACGTAGAACGCAAATCCTGCAAGAACACATATACCACGATAAACACCAATACGAACGCCTCCAACAAAGTCTTGATTACTTCGTGAATAGAAGCGAACAAGAAGTCATTGGCATTCATGGAAATATTCACCTTCATTCCGGGAGGCATTGTCAACTGAGTTTCCTCCAGCAAGGTTTCAATGTTACTAATTGTTTCCGTAGCGTTGGTTCCCGGCATCTGGTAAACGATACAGGTAACGGCGTCGTGACCATTTACACGGTTGATAAAGTTGTAAGTCAAACGCCCCAACTCGATATCGGCGATATCTTTCAAACGCAAGACCTCACCATCCGGCAAAGCCTTTACAACAATCTGCTCAAACTCATTAGCCTCTTGCAAACGTCCTTTATAGCGGATCGTATATTGGAAAGACTGATTTCCTTGTTCGCCGAACGAACCCGGAGCGGCCTCTACGTTCTGTTCAGACAAGGCAACGGTTACGTCGCTCGGACTTAATTTATATTGGGCCATCACATCCGGCTTCAACCAAATACGCATGGAGTAGTCCGTACCCAACACGTTGGCATCACCGACACCCGGCACACGCTGGACTTCCGGGATCAAGTTAATCTTCGCGTAATTCTCAAGAAACTCTGAGTCATAACGATCATCTTCCGCGTATACGGAGAAAACCAACAACATTGAGTTCTGACGTTTCTGGGTCGTCACACCAATCTGCGTTACCTCGGCGGGCAACAAACCTTGTGCCATAGATACACGGTTCTGCACATTGACAGCCGCCATATCCGGGTCCGTTCCTTGCTTAAAATAAATGGAGATATCCGCGGAACCATTATTAGAGGCATTGGAACTCATATACATCATGTTCTCAACACCATTGATCTGGTCTTCCAAAGGCGCGATCACACTATTCAATACCGTTTGCGCATTGGCACCCGTATAAGTTGCCCTTACCGAAACGGTTGGAGGGGCGATATCCGGATATTGGGTAACCGGCAAGGAAATCAAGCCTAGGAAACCCAAGATGACAATCAAGATGGAAATCACCGTGGAGAGCACCGGGCGGTTTATAAATCTATCTAATTTCATATCTTTCGTTTTTACTCGACAAAAGCGAATATTTGTCTTATTCTATATACCTATTAATTAAAAGCAGTCTGCAAATTACCGTCATGCTGGTCTTTCAAGGCCTGATCGTACTTTGCCTTTTGCTGCTCACGAGTAATCGGCTGGATTTCCTGGCCGTCTTTCAAGATCTGTACGCCTTCCACGACAATCTTATCACCGGACTTCAAGCCTCCCGTCACTAAATAATTTTTGCCATCATTCAAATTGGAAACCTTGATCTCGGTATTCTTCACGGTATTATCAGGCTGCAATACAAATACGAATTTCTTATCCTGAATCTCCACGGTAGCCGATTGAGGGATCGTAATGATATCGTTCATCGTATATGGGAAGATGATATTACCAGTACCACCGCTTCGTAAGACATTTCCCTCGTTAGAGAAAATAGCACGCATGCTTACAGAACCGGTAGATTGATCGATAACACCGCTCACGGCATCAATCTTACCCTCATGATGGTACGTAGAGCCATCCGCCAATTGCAGTCTTACGGCCGGCATCTTCTCTAATTGCTCTTTCAAGGTACCACCGGCTTTCGTCAATGCCAATAGCTCCTTTTCCGTCATAGAGAAATACACATACATATCACCGATCTCAGATACGGTAGTCAGCGGTTGAGCGATCGAAGCGCTTACCAAGCTACCTACACGATACGGGAATGTACCGACAACACCGTTCGAGGGACTTGTAACCGTACAGAAAGACAAGTTCTGGTTAGCGCTAACCAATTGAGCCTCCGCCTGCGCCAAGCTCGCTTTTGCCGACATCAGCTGGTTCACGGCAGTCTGATACTCGAAATCACTGATGATTTTCTGATCAAACAAAGTTTTCTTATTCTTCTCGGTCAATGTTAAAGTGCTTACGTTTGCCTTCGCCATCTCTACCGCGGCCTTAGCCTGACCTACCGCAGCAGCGTACTGCGTAGGATCAATTTGGAACAACGCCTGTCCTTTACGAACCGTAGCTCCCTCATCCACACATAATTTCACGATAAATCCAGAAACTTGAGGACGGACTTCGATATCCTGCGTACCTTTGATGGTAGCCGGATAGGATGTTGTTTGGTCGCTAGTCGTTGAATTGACCGCCATCACAGCGAACTCAGCATCCCCTAATTTCATACCACTCTGACTGTTTCCACAGGCAGTTAATAAAGACATACCAACCGCAAACAATGCGATCTGCCTTAACTGAGTAATCGTAATTTTCAGCATTCGTTTATCCATATTTGTATATAATTATATATTCAAGGCTGTTTTTCAGTTACCTTCTCTTTCTAACCCAAGTGGATATCTTTTACATCTATTCACACAATAGGGTCTTTACTCGCTGTTTCATCCTACAAATGTAGAAACTTTTTACACGATTTCTGTTTCCTACTTATCTTTTTCACCTAAATTAATAGCACTTAGAAAGAAGTACCCGTTGAAATACACCTCTTTTGGTTTCAAACGAAAATAAAATTGTTTTTTTCAACAATATATTTTACATTTGTGTCCACACACAATAAACAAATATTATATATTATGGAGCCTAAATTTATAATATCAGAAGTATTCAGTACCGCATGGAAGGGAACGAAGTCGCAGCTATGGATATTAGCCGGATTATTAATCGGATATTGTATCTTGTCTTTCACGCTGACAGCGTTCGCGATGCCCATGCAAAGTTCTATTATCGGTAAAATCATCGTAAACGTGATCAGCGCGTTATTCTCCATTATTTTCTCCTTAGGATATATGAAAAATATATTTCAGGCGTTGGATGGGGAAGAACCTCAGTTTTCCGCATATGGACAACAGACAAAGAATATCATCACCTACTTTCTAGCGAGTCTTATCACGGGATTTGTCGTATTGGCGGGTTTCTTATTTTTTATCATCCCCGGTATTTATCTGGCATTGCGCCTTCAGTTCTTCCAAGCCTTTATTATCGAGGAAAACGCCGGGATTATCGAGTCTTTGCATAAAAGCTGGGAGATAACGAAAGGACAAGTATTGCCTCTGTTCATTCTGGCGTTGGTTATGATCGGGATCCTGATATTAGGATGTATTTTGTTCGGTATCGGAATTTTCGTCGCCGTTCCTCTTATCTATATGATGTATGGCTACGTTTTCCGTAAATTGAACACTCCTCTTCAAATACTCGAATAAGCAGAGAGGACGAATACACACTACAATCTATACCATGAATAAAAATTACAGGATAAAAGATATCGCCGAATTATCCGGCGTATCAACCGGTACGGTAGACCGCATTTTACATGAGCGGGGAAAGGTATCGGAGGATGCACGGAAAAAGGTGGAGAAAGTCTTAAAAGAAATTGACTATCAACCAAATCTGATAGCCCGTTCTTTAGCGTTGAAGAAAAAATATCATTTCATCGCTTTGATCCCTTCTTTTCTTGAAGGGGAATACTGGGCGAAACTAAGCCAAGGGATAGAGAAAGCGGAACGGGAATTGTTTAGCTATAATATAGACGTCGAGCAAATCTATTTTGACCAATACGATAGCAACAGTTTCGACGAATTAATCCCGAAGATTGAGACCGCGGATTGCCAAGGGGTTATCATTGCTACATTATTCAAGCAAAGTGTCTTGACCTTGACCCAGCGGCTAGACCAGAAAGGTATTCCTTATATATTAATCGATTCTTTTATCGACCACACGAATTGTATCTCTTACTACGGAACGCATTCATATGATTCGGGGTATATAGCGGGACGCCTTTTATTCGAGCAAATCCGTGAAGAGGACGATCTAGTGATTTTCCGTTTCACCCGTAAGGGGGATTCATGTTCTACGCAAGTGCAGAAGCGAGAGGAAGGATTCCGGGATTATCTCGCCAATACCTCATTCAAGGGAAAGATTCATTTGCTGCATGTGCACGCGGATGACCGAGAAGAGAATACGAGACTACTGAATACTTTCTTCGACAAATATCCTCAAGTAAGAATCGGTATCATCTTTAATTCGAGGGCCCATTTCCTTGGAGATTATCTAAGTAGCGAACGGCCGGACTATCCTTTCAAGCTTCTTGGCTACGATGTGATAGAACCGAATGTCCGTTATCTGGAAAACGGCTTGATCACGCATTTGATCGCCCAGCGACCGGAGGTACAAGGATATCATTGTATCAAGGCACTTTTTAGGCATTTGATCCTTAAGGAGAAAATTGAGCCTGTCAATTATATGCCGATTGATATCTTGGTAAAGGAAAATATACAATACTACAATAATTATATCTGATGAACTCCTTATTTAGCGTAAAAGAGAAAGTGATTTTGTTGACCGGAGGCTATGGTATATTAGGAGCCTGCATGGCCAAGCACTTGGCGAGAGAAGGCGCGTACGTCGTAATCCTCGGACGAAACGAGCAAAAAGGATCTGCCTTGGTTGGTGAGATTAAAGCGGAAGGGGGCGAGGCCTTATTCTTGGTTTCAAACGTACTGGATAAAGCCTTGCTGGAGCAAAACAAGCAAGAGATATTGAAAGCATATGGGAAGATTGATGTTTTAGTCAATTTGGCGGGTGGTAACCAAGCCGGAGCGACGATTCCTCCCGACAAGACGATCTTTGATCTGGATATCGATGCTTTCCGGACGGTCGTGGACCTGAACTTATTCGGGACCGTACTGCCGACAATGGTCTTCGCCGAGGTCATGGTGGGGCAAGGGAAAGGAAGCATTATTAACATCTCGTCCGAATCGTCCCTACGCCCATTGACTCGTGTGGTTGGCTATGGATGCGCGAAAGCCGCTATCAACAATTTCACGCAATACATGGCCGGGGAGCTAGCGATTAAATTCGGAGAGGGCCTGCGAGTAAACGCCATGGCACCGGGATTCTTCCTTACCGAGCAGAACCGGGCATTGATGAGCAATCCGGATGGATCACCTAGTGATCGTTGCAACACGATCGTCGCGCACACGCCGTTCCGCCGCTTAGGAAAACCGGAGGAATTACTCGGTACTTTACAATGGCTGGCGAGCGACGCCTCCGCATTCGTAACCGGTACCGTGATCCCCATAGACGGAGGCTTCGACGCTTTCTCCATCTAAATAATGTGCCAATGTGCCAACCAGCCATGCATCAAACCGCATTGGCATATTGGCACATTGATAAATTTAAAAATTATTCATTATGTATCTATGTGAGCAAACTTGGCGTTGGTACGGACCGAATGATCCTGTCAGCCTTTGGGACATCCGTCAGGCGGGTGCCACCGGTATCGTAAATGCGTTGCACCATATCCCGAACGGGGAAGTTTGGACTACGGAAGAGATTCAAAAGCGGAAAGCCTTGATCGAATCCGCCGGATTACAGTGGAGTGTGGTTGAGAGTGTGCCCGTACACGAGCATATCAAGACGCAAACCGGGGATTTTCAAACCTATATAGAGAACTACAAACAAAGCATCCGTAATCTGGGAGCTTGCGATATCCGGGTAGTTACTTACAACTTCATGCCGGTATTGGACTGGACTCGTACCGATTTGGCTTATACGATGCCGGATGGTTCCAAAGCCTTGCGCTTTGAACGTGCGGCTTTTATGGCGTTCGACTTATTTATATTGAAACGACCGGCGGCGGAAGCCGAATATACGGAGGCGGACAAGGCGAAAGCCAAGGCACGCTATGACGCTATGAGCGAGGAAGACCGCCAGCTATTGGTTCGCAATATGATCGCCGGACTACCCGGCTCGGAAGAGACTTTTACGATCGAGCAGTTTAGGGAAGCGTTAGACCGTTATAAAGATATCGACGCGGAGAGACTTCGCTCGAACCTGATCTATTTCTTGCGGGAAATCGCTCCCGTAGCGGACGAGGCCGGTGTCAAGCTCGTTATCCATCCGGATGATCCCCCCTATTCCATTCTCGGGCTTCCCCGCATCTTGAGCACGGAAGATGATTTCCGGAAGTTAATAGAGGCCGTGCCGAATCCAAGCAACGGGCTTTGCCTATGCACAGGTTCTTTCGGTGTCAGAAGTGATAACGACTTGGCCGGGATCATGGAACGTTACGGGGATCGGATCGATTTCGTTCATTTCCGCAGTACGCAACGAGATTCCGAGGGTAATTTCTTCGAGGCGAACCATCTGGAGGGCGATGTGGATATGTACGGTGTCATGAAAGCCTTACTGGAATTGCAACAACGCCGCCAATGCTCCATCGCCATGCGACCGGATCATGGACATCAAATGATAGACGACCTAAAGAAGAAAACCAACCCGGGCTACTCCTGCATCGGACGTTTACGGGGTCTGGCCGAACTACGGGGATTGGAGATGGGTATCGCCTTATCCCTGTTCAAAGGACATTAAAAAGACAGCGTCTTACAGTTAGCACAGTACTGTGTACGAAGTACCGCAGTACTGTGGCTAAAGTACTACAGTACTCTGTACGAAGTATTGCGGTACTCAGTACGTAAGTACTGGAATACTTCGTACACAGTACTGCCCTATTTATAGCACAAGGCTACTTCGACCCTATGGGGGAACATCACAAACCGAACAACCGGGGAATCAATAAGCTTAAATCCGGCAAGAAGGCCACCAAGAACAAGACAATAACCATCGCCGCGAACATCGGCAGCAACGGACGGATCACCTGATCGATCTTTGTCCCCGCCACGCTACATCCGATAAACAATACCGAACCCACCGGTGGCGTACATAATCCCACACAAAGGTTCAATACCATCATGATCCCGAAATGTACCGGGTCCATCCCCAATTGCCCCGTCGCTATCGGCAGGAAGATCGGGGTAAAGATCAAGACAGCGGGCGTCATGTCCATAAAGATCCCGACAATCAATAGGATCACGTTTATAAGTATCAAGATGACCACCGGATTGTCGCTTATACTTAGCAAAGCGGCACTTACCGTCTGAGGAATATTCTCATAACTCATGATCCAAGATAAACCCGTACAGGTCGCCACCAGAAGAAGGACGATGGCCGTAGTCTTGGCCGATCGCAATAACACTTGCGGCAATTTAGCCCAAGTAAGTTCCTTATAGATAAAAGAGAGGATTAACGCATACAATACAGCGATCGCCGAAGCCTCGGTCGCCGTAAACAGTCCCGCCAAGATTCCTCCGATCACGATCACCAATAGCATCAAACTAGGGATCGCCCTGAAAAATACCCTTGTCGCCTCCGAGAACGGAACACGTACGCCAACCGGATACCCCTTTCGTGCGGCAAACATAGCGGCTACGATCATGATCGCCACTCCCGTAAGAATTCCCGGTAGATAACCAGCCATAAACAAGGCGGATACAGAGACTCCACCACTCGCCAAGGAGTAAACGATCAAGACATTACTCGGAGGTATCGTCATGCCGGTAGTGGCGGAAGAGATATTTACGGCGGCACTGAAATTCGGATCGTAACCGGCCTTTTTCATCTCCGGTGTCATAATACTCCCGATAGCAGAGGCAGCGGCGGCGGCAGAGCCACTGATCGCCCCGAATAACATATTCGCCACGACATTGACCACCGCCAGTCCTCCGGGCAACCGTCCGACCAGCACTTTAGCGAAATCGATCAAGCGCAAGGCGATACCTCCGCTATTCATGATATTCCCCGCCAATATAAAAAACGGGATCGCCAACAGAGCGAAACTGTCCAGACCCGAAGCCATACGCATCGCATAAGTCGTAAGGGCGGGAAGCGAGTCTATATTCACGAGCATCGTCAATATACCCGCCACACCGATGCTATACGCTACCGGAACCCCGACCACCAGCAGGAAAAAGAAACTTATCACTAATACGAGTATACCTATAATATCCATATCATCAGTCTTTTAAGAATTAGAGGAACGAAATAAGGTGATCGCGTTATCTATCGCATAATAAGCGGTAAGCAATCCCCCTAGCGGCAATGCCAAATACACATATCCTAAATTAATCTCTAAGGAAGCCGAAGTAACTCCCAAATGAAAACGAGTGTATACCAGCCAAGCCCCTCCTACGATCAATACAAATACAGCGAATAAAAATACGATCAAGAAGATAAACAATCGCAAGAGCTTTCTGCGGGAAGGACGCATATGTTGAAGCAATAAATCGATCGCTAGATGCTCATTTTTACCGGATACATAAGCGGCCCCCAACAATCCCACCCAGATCAATAAATATCCGGCCAATTCATCCGTCACGGAACTCGGGGAAACCAGAATATACCGGCTTAATACCTGCCATAGCACATCCACGACCAAGAAAGCCATCAAGAAAATCAACGATAGCTCCAATCCTTTATCAATTATCTTTCTCATGGGTATTCTGTATTTGATCAATTAAATCATGAAAAACCGGATCATTCTTAAACCGCTCGATCATCGGGGCGGCGGCATCCATAAACGGCTGCTTATCCGGGTAAATAATCTCTACGCCATGCGCTTCCATCTCCTCTAGCGATTGCTTCTCTTGCTCCGCCCAAAGTTTCCGTTGATAAATAGCGGCGGCGTCAGCGGCCTGTCGCAGCCAATTACGTTCTTGTTCCGTCAGCTTCTGCCAAGTAGCCAAGCTAATGATGATCACGTCCGGACACATCGTGTGCTCATTGACTGAATAGTATTTTACCACCTCATGATGGAACGCCGTCGTCACGGAAGGCGTATTATTCTCGGCTCCATCCACGACATTACTTTGTAAGGCCGTATACAATTCACCCCAATCCACGGGAGTAGCCGAACCACCGAATGTCTTCATCATCTCCACGGCTATCGGGCTCTTTTGCACACGGATCTTCAGTCCTTTCAGATCCTCGGGAGTACGAATCTGCTTGTTTACCGTATAAAAGCTACGGGCCCCCGAGTCAAAATAAGCGAGTCCCCTAAACCAATAAGGTTCCGTTGATCCCAATATCTGTTTACCTACCGAACCATCCAACACCTCGAAAAACTGCTCACGGGAACGGAATAGATAAGGTATGCCAAATACCTTAAACGGATCGGCAAATCCTTCCAATGCGGCGGAGGAAACTTTCGTGATATCGAGACTTCCTATTTGAAGCAACTCTATACATTGATTTTCGGATCCCAATTGAGCGGAAGAATAAATGTCCATGCTCATCTTTCCTCCGGACAATTCTTTCAGACGCTCGTTCATATAGAGCAATCCCAAATGGACGGAATGGCTGGGGGGCAATCCGTGCGCCAGTTTCAGCACCCTTACTTCCTTTACCCCTTCCTTACAGGAGAAGGAGAAAGATACGCACATCAGGAATAGCAGGGCGGTCTTTAGAACTTTCATATTAGAAATGTTAACAATTCGTTGTTTATCGACAAATATAAAGGAAATAATCGAATTGTGCACGTACACAGAAGAAAAAAGTGGCCGCTTTCTTCCTGCCTATATTCACATACGGAACAAGAAGAGCACGGCCTTGATTTAACCTATTTCTCTAATGTTATGATGAAACATCGAGACGGTCAAATGTAGAAACAATCAAAGTGACCGGTCTTATATCGACCGTGATCTTATTTCACGAAAGCGTGAAACTTATTCACGCCTTTTCTCTAACAGCCATTTACGGATCTCCTCTATATCTTCCTTGTCCGCTTCTATAGTGATTGAATATCGCCGGGGTTCGTCCGCTAAATACACCTCCCGCAAGAAATCATAGGCTAAGACTTCCGATATACGCAGTAACAAATCAACATCAATACTGCTTCGCTTAAATATTGGTACGTTCATAATGCAACGCATGGGCAAAATCGGAAACCGAAAGTCCCCGCTCTTCCATTTTCTCTTTTATTAACGAACCGATATGTATCTCCTTTTGTTCTTTCATATACAAAAGCCGTTTTTAAGGTAATCTTATCTCATAAATAAACCCACATCTGAGAAAAGGTGTGTTACACTTTACCTTAAACCCGTCAAACTGCGGCACGACCAAATGCCTTGTACACAACAGAAATAAGGCAAAGGAACACACCAAATACAGGTGTATTCGCATTGTCTATTTCTCTGTGTACTTTAAATTGGTCGTTTTCAGTTTAGAGAAATACCAGCAAATACAATATCGTCATCCTCTCTGACCAAAGAGACAAACTAGTCCCCTCAATCATCGTATAATATCTCCATTTTACCTTTACAAAGGTAGGCAAATTCAACTATCAGAAAAAACACAAAGAATAAAAAGAAGTATAAACATATCGGAAATATAGGTCATTGAAAGAGGCTTTTTTATACTTTTGTGGTAAAACAATATCTAATGGCATCTAAAATACACAATGGAATACTCATTCTTACGCTAATTTTATTTGCGTCTTGCCGTACGCAAAAGCCTGCTCCACGCCCGGCCCCTCCCGAAACTGTGGATTTCCCTACGGCAAATATTCCTCTTCCCGTCGTGGATTTCAATTTCATGTTGCCGGAAGCTCCGGAGCTAGCGGTTTGTCATTCTCCTAGAAAAGATATCACGGAAGCCTTTACGCCCCGTGATAAAAGCCAGATAGCGATCAAGGACCCCAAGCTATTCGATGAGAATAACACGGAAATTATTGATTTATCCTTGATCCCCGCCGGGGAATACGCATTTCCCCTTCCTAATGGAAACGTGATCTCTCCTTACGGGGGAAGGAGAAGACATCATTCCGGAGTAGATATCAAAACTTGTGCCAACGATACGATCGTGTCTGCTTTCGATGGTATTGTCAGGATGGCGAAACCATTCGCCGCCTATGGCAACGTTATCGTTGTTCGCCATTATAATGGACTGGAAACGATCTATAGCCACAACTCCAAGAACTTGGTTAAACCCGGAGATCGTGTTCTCGCCGGACAACCGATCGCCTTAACCGGACGTACTGGCAGGGCTACTACCGAGCATTTACATTTTGAGACTCGTATAAACGGAGTTCATTTCAATCCGAATATCGTCTTCAACATGGCTAAAAGGAAATTACGTTCAAAATGTCTGGTTTGTACCCAGAAAGGTAATAACGTAATCGTCAAATCGGTTGATATATTACCCCATCAAAAGGCTGGTCCATACGTACCGCCACCTCCTTATAAAGGGGTTTACAATGAATGAAAAAAGGCCTTACGGACAATCCGTAAGACCTTTTTTCATTCCGTGGAGATGGAGAGATTCGAACTCTCGTCCAAACGAGGAATTAATTTGCT
>ERZ1106935.2696-NODE-2696-length-11439-cov-4.484803_pt1 | contig 11439 bp, 9 predicted proteins | sample MGYA00403666_ERZ1106935 | MGnify/ENA primary metagenome ERZ1106935 (study PRJEB35170, sample SAMEA104062452) | human gut metagenome | biome: human gut; feature: human-associated habitat; material: faeces | place: Denmark | collected 2012-11-20 ... | reverse complement strand
CGGGCGCAAAGCCGGAACGGGGTCCGGTTTTACGCCCGGCGGGCATCGGGGCGGCAGGTACGAAAAAATGGCGGACCGCGCCTCTTCGGTCCGCCAAAAAGCAGGGGATGGGTGTGAAACTTGTTAACTAAAAAACAACTCCTTGGGGGTCATCCCCTGCCGAGGATCGCTTTTGCGGAGCCGGCACAGCCGGTTGCCGTGCCGGACCGCGAAGCGTGTGAACTTTAGCGTTTGATGGTAATCGTCATCTCCTCGCCCGTGATCTCGCCGTACTGGTAGGTGAAGCTCGGCGTTACCTTGATGATGATGTCCTTCAGCAGCGTGGCGCTGTTGTTCTCGTAGGTCAGCGTATTGTCTGTGATTTTGATATATGCGGAAGCATCCTTGTCGCTGGCAGGGGTATCGGCATACTCGGCCGATTTCATCTTGAATACGATACCGGCGGTATTTTTCGCTGCTTCGGGTTTTGCCTGGAATACGTCGTAGGCCGTCTTGCCGTCGCCTACCGTAACGGCTTCCCAGGCCTTCGTGTCTTTGTTGTATTCGATCCACGACTTACCGTCGGCGTCGATCAACTGGAGGTTTTCGAACATATTGGCCGTAGTCGCCTCGTTGGTCTTGTAAGCGACCTCGATAGCCTTGGTCTGTGCCAGCGTCTTGATCGGGGTCTGGATCTCCACGCGCAGCGGCAGGGAAGCTACCTGGATGTTCGTGTCCTTGATCTTAACGACAGCCTTGATGTCGACATAGTTGCGGTTTGCTGCGCTCCAGTCGAGTTTGTCGCCGTTGACGATGGCGTATTTGTCGCCCTTGTTCGGTTTGCCGTCTTTGGAGGTCACTTCGAACGTAAAGTCGTACTTCTCGGCGTCCACCTCGTTGAAGTAGGTCGGCAGTGTGATGTTGGGCCACTCCCAGAGGTTGGTCGTCCCGTTGACCAGGCCTTCGACTACGGTCGTCTTCACGCCTGCGATCTCGGTTACGTGTCCGACATTGTACCTCAGGTCGAAGTCGGGGATCGTGACATTGTAGTTGAACGTTACGGAAATCTTCTGGCCGTACCAGGTCGTCCATTCGGCTTTCTGCTCGAACTTGTCCTTCGTCGCGGTGATGTCCTTGGCATTCAGCACGCCCTTCAGGGTCGATGCGGTGACGGTCATTGCCGTGCCGTTGGTGTTCTCGATCACCGTGCCCTTCTCATTTGCTTTGTTGAAGAGTTTCGTTACGCCTGCGGGCGTTGCGGGATCGGTCGTAGCTGCGAAGATAGCCTCGGCGAACTCCGCTTCGCTGGCGAATCCGGCCTTGTTGGCTGTGTAAACGTCCTTCCACGTCTTGCTGACGCTCTTCGTCTCGTAGCCGATGGCGTTGTCGACGATGTAGTTGACGGGCGCCGGGGCGGCTCCGAAGGCGATCTGGCCCTTCAGTTTGTAGTCGACGTTCTGGTATACATAGACATACTCGATGTCATAGGCCTTGCCCCACTCGTATGCATCTGCCTGAACGGAGGCTTTCACGCCCATGGCGATCTGGCTGGCGAATGCGGTGAATCGGATGCCGAGATCGTTGTCGACCTCCTTGCCGGCGACCTTGACCGTCGAACGGTCCGTGTCGAGGTTGCCCAGCGTGATAATATCCTCGATGGTGACCTCCTTCGGCAGGTCGATGTCGTTCACCAAAGCGATTTCGCCGAAGATGTTATCGGAGATTTCCGGAGTGGCGGTCTGCCCGGCGATGCCGTTCTTGACGAACGCATAGCTCCATGCCAGCGGTTTGGGAGTCTCCTTGAAGGTGAAGGTCGCGCCGGCCTGGTTGGTGATGATGTAGGTCTGCGGCGCCTCGATCGTTGCCGTCGTGGCTTTCCCGTCGACGTTGATCACGATTTTGTGTGCGCATACGACGTTCTTGCCTACGTCGCCGGAAACGCCTGCTGCACGGAAGTCCACCGTAGCGAGTTTCGTGTCGTAAACGAGTTTCGAGTTGTCGACGCGCAGGATGAATTTGCCGATCTCGGTTTTGTCCGTAATCTCGGCCGACTGGCTGGGGTCGGCGTAGTATTTGGGCGTTACGGTGTAAGCGCCGATGCTGATTTTCGAGCCAAGCAGTTTGTTGACGTTGTCCAGCGTCATCAGGGTCTTGCCTCCGTCGAGCGAAGCCAGCAGCTGCGTATTCTCCAGCAGCGTCTTCTTGCTGACGGCCTGCTTGTTGAACGGCATTTCGATGGTGGCGTAGTCGTAGGCGACCGGCTCCTCGTCCTTGGTGTAAACGCCGAGTTCGATCTCTTGGGCCTCGTCGGGCATGATGCTGGCGAAGTTCGACAGCACGTTGTTCGTTACCTCCGAGGCGGTTTCGTCCTCGGCGCCGGTTCCGGGATTCACGGTGTTCTCGATCGAAAGGGCCAGCGTGATCCATTTCTCCTCTTTCTCGTAAAGCTCACCAAGCTCCTCCGCCGACATGGTGGCGGTTACGGCGAACTTACCCTCCTCGATAAACCGAACGTCGGTGATGGTGGCTGCGGGAGTTGCCGTTGCGGCACGGGTTTTTATCTGCTCGGAGACAATAGCGAACGTCGCTTTTTCGTTAGCATAGGCATCTACGAGGTCTTTGGCCAGCGAGGCCGGCGTGACGCGGTAGGTCAGCGTGACCATTCCGTTGCCGATGGGGGTGGCTCCGACCTTGTAGAAATCCATCGTAGTATAGGATCCGCCACTGCCAACATACATGGTTCCGGGAACGTTTACCAGCGACTGGATGCGGTTGATCAGCGCAGTGACATCGGCCTGAAGTTGGGCGATGGCCTGCTTGAAGGCGCCGAGTTCCGCAGTCAGGTCGCTCTTCTTCAGGTAGCCCTGCGTCGAAATGAGGCTGATGATCTGCCTGCTCAATGCGGATTCGGCGTTCTTTACCGCTTCGGCGGCTGCCGAGTTCACGTTCTCGATCCAGGCTTTGTTGTTGACGTCCATGTATTCCTTGACGAATTCGGAGGCCTCCTCGCCGGCAATTTTGCTGATGGCGGTCTTGATGTCCTTCACGGCCGGGTCGTTGGTGATGGCGGCCAAGACGGCTGCGACAGCCTGATTCTTCACGGCAGTGGTCAGCTCGCTGTTTTTGGCCAGCTCTTCGAGGATGCCTTTCTTGACCTCGCCGCCGATTTTGGACCAGAGGTCAGCGGCTTTGAGCTGATTCTCGATCAGGGCCTTCACCTGCGCTTCGTTTTGCAGGCCTTTGATCAGATCCTGCACCTGTGTCACGGTCTGGAACCCGAGGTCTCCGACTTTCTTTTTGAGGTCGGCGTCCTTGACGTAGGCTGCCAGCTCCTGGCTCAATTCGGCATCGGTGACGAATTTCGAGAAATCGACATCCTTCAGTTTGTCTGAAATTGTCTGAAGGGCGGAAGCATTGGCCTTCAGTTCGACTTTCGCATTTAGATCGTCGATCTTTTTGTTGATGTCGTCGATGTCGTCGTCGTAGTCCTTACACCCGACACCGGCCAGCATGGTTCCGGTTAAGAACAATGCCAGGAATTTTCTAAACAAGTTGTTGTTTTTCATAGTAAAAATGGTTGAAATAAAGATGTGTTTGTATTTAGTTTTCAATTTGTTATTCGGACGACCCTCTTTTTGTTGGTATCATATATGATACGCATGGTGCAAATATATATATAAAAATTTGCACAGCAAAATTTTTGTCCAAATTTTTGAAATGGGAATGAACTATCAAGATGAAATCCTTTATATCTCTACGAGGATCAAGGAGTTGAGGAAGGAACGCAAGCTGACTGTACAGGAGCTGGCTTACCGGTGTGACATGGAAAGATCCAACTTGAGCCGCATCGAGGCGGGGCGGACTAATCTTACCGTAAAAACCATTTGCAGCATCTGTAATGCGTTGAGTGTTAATATGCGCGATGTAATACGTTAGGACGATATACCTATATTTATATATATTGCGCCTAATCGTTCGTTGTATGCTTTTTTTGGGCCGTTTCTTTAAAATTCGTATCTTTACGGTGATAATTTAACGGCTTATTGAACACGCTTGATTTAATCGTCTGCCTCGTGCTGGCGCTGGCCGTCTGGAACGGATGGCGCCAAGGCTTCGTCGTGCAGATATGCTCCCTTGCAGGGATTGTGGCGGGCATTTGGATCGCGGCGCGTTTCGGCGCGCAGGTCGGCGGATGGCTGCGGCTCGATGACGAAGTGGCCGCCGCGGGCGGTTTCGTCATGGTGCTCGTCGCCGTGATCCTCGTCGTGGCGATTGCCGGCAGGGTGGTGCGCAAGGTCTTTCACTTTGCGGGACTGGGCGTTGCCGACACGCTGCTGGGCATTGCCGTATCGGTTTTGAAGTACCTGCTCGTGTTGAGCGTGCTCTTCTCGGCCTTCGATGCGCTGAATGAGGATTATTGCCTCGTGGGGCCGCGGACGATCGAGCGGTCGAAAAGCTACAAGCCTGTCCGGTGGCTTTCCGAATCCATTTTCCCTTTTCTGGAGTGGGTCGGCGAGCGGGTTCCCCGGCAGGAGGAAAAAACGGAGACCGATGGATAGAAAGTTTACAGCCACAGTGGTCCGGGCGACGGGCAGTTGGTACGACGTGCTGCACGACGGTGAGACGGTGCGCTGCCGCATCCGGGGCAGACTGCGCCTGAAAGGGGTGCGTTCGACCAATCCCGTGGTGGTGGGCGACGAAGTGGCGTGCGAGGCCGACGAGGGGGGCGACTATGTGATCGCCGACATCCTGCCGCGGCGCAACTACGTGATCCGCCGGGCTTCGAACCTTTCGAAAGAGTCGCATATCATCGCCGCCAACGTCGACCAGGCGCTGCTGATGGCGTCGCTGCGTTCGCCCGAGACGCCCACGGAGTTCGTGGACCGGTTTCTGGTGACCTGCGAGGCCTACAAGGTCCCGGTGACGATCCTCCTGTCGAAGCTCGACCTGCAGGACGCGGAGGCCGTCGCGGAGTTCCGCGCGGTCTACGAGGGGGCCGGCTACCGGGTGCTGGAGGTGTCGGTCCGGGAGGGCCGGGGCGTGGAGGAGGTGCGCGAACTGCTTGCGGGGCGCACGACCCTCGTTTCGGGAAATTCGGGCGTCGGGAAGTCGACGCTGATCCAGGACATCGACCCCTCGCTGGACATCCGCACGGGCGAAATCTCCGAAAGTCACCACAAGGGCCGCCATACGACGACATTTTCGACGATGTACCCCCTGGCCGGAGGCGGCGCGGTGATCGACACGCCGGGCATCAAGGGGTTCGGACTGATCGACATCGACGAGGCCGAGCTGTGGCACTATTTTCCCGAGATGATGCGCGTTGCGCCCGCCTGCCGCTTCTACAACTGCACCCACACCCACGAGCCGGGCTGTGCGGTGACCGAAGCCGTGAAGGCGGGCGAAATCGCCTGGCCGCGTTACGAAAGCTACCTGAAAATCCGCGATGAAGATGAAAAATACCGCAAATAACGACTCCCCGGGACCGGACTTCGATTTCGGTCCCGATGCCGCACACGCCGCTGAGCGCATCGCCTGCCTCGCCGGGTTTATGACGCCGGAACGGTATGCCGTTTTGCGGAAGACGGTCTCCATGCGCACGCGCTACATGACGGTGCTGGCCGAGAACATGTACCACGGGCAGAATGCCGCGGCGCTGATCCGCCATTGCGAGGCGTTCGGCGTGCAGGAGATGCACACCGTGGAGACGCTCTGCCCGTTCGAACCCAATCCCGACATTGCGCGCGGCACGCACCAGTGGGTCGACGTGCGCCGCCACGCCTCGACGGGCGAGGCCGTCGCCGCCCTCAAGGGGGCGGGCTACCGGATCGTGGCCACCACGCCCCACCGCGAGGACGCGACGCCCGAGACGTTCGATGTCGGGCGGGGACCTTTCGCGCTGGTCTTCGGGACGGAACACGCCGGGATTTCCGACGAGGTGATCGCTTCGGCCGACGAATTCCTGCGCATCCCGATGTGCGGCATGGTCGAGAGCCTGAACGTCTCGGCCTCGGCGGCGATCCTGATCTACACGCTCTCCGAGCGCATGCGCCTCACGGTCGGCAACTGGCGGATGTCCGACGCCGAACAGGCCGAAACGCTCTGCCGCTGGATGCGGCGCAGCGTGAAGGATTCCGAAGCGATTTTGCAACGCCGGGGTATGGTCCCGGATTTATAGGCGGCTTCGGCGCTCCTGGCCCGAATCCGCGCAAATGGATAAAATAGTATGATTCTCCGCAAACAATTTCTGGCGCATGTCGCCCAGACCTCCCCGTCGCCGATGCTGGTGGAGGTCGCGCGCGCCGAAGGCTCGTTTTTCTATACGCCCGAAGGCAAGCGTTATTTCGACCTCGTGGCCGGGGTTTCGGTCAGCAATGTCGGTCACGGCAATCCGGCCGTGGTGCGCGCCGTGCAGGAGCAGGCTGCGCGTTACATGCATGTGATGGTCTACGGCGAGCTGGTCGAGACGCCGCAGGTGGAGTATGCCGCCAGGATCGCGTCGCTGCTGCCCGCGCCGCTCGAAAGCGTCTATTTCGTCAACTCGGGCGCCGAGGCGGTCGAGGGGGCTTTGAAACTGGCGAAACGTTTTACCCGGCGTACGGAGATCGTCTCCATGCGCCGCGCCTACCACGGGTCGACGCACGGCGCGATGAGCATGATGGGTGCGCCCGAGGGCGAGGAGTGGAAGGGGGCGTTCCGGCCCCTGCTGCCCGACGTGCAGGCCGTGGAGTTCAACGATTTCTCCGAACTGGAGCGCATTACGCGCCGCACGGCCTGTGTGCTGGCCGAGCCGGTGCAGGGCGAGGCCGGCGTCCGTCCGCCCCGTCCGGGTTATCTGGATGCGCTGCGCAGACGCTGCGACGAAGTCGGCGCGCTGCTGATTTTCGACGAGATACAGACCGGCATGGGCCGCACGGGCCGCCTGTTCGCCATGCAGAAATACGGCGTCACGCCCGACATCGTCTGTCTGGCCAAGGCCTTCGGCGGGGGCATGCCCCTCGGGGCGTTCGTCGCGCGTCACGAGGTGATGGACACCTTGCAGGAAAATCCCGCGCTGGGGCATATCACCACTTTCGGCGGCCATCCGGTCTGCTGTGCGGCGGGACTCGCGGCGCTGAATTACCTGGTGGACAACAAGGTGGTCGAAAGGGTCGAAACGAAGGGCGCGTTGTATGAAATGCTGCTGAAGGATCATCCCGCCGTGCGGGAAATCCGCCGCAGCGGCCTGCTGCTGGCCGTCGAGCTGGGCGAATCGGCGAAACTTTACCGCATCATGGAACTGTTCCGGGAGGCGGGCATCCTGAGCGACTGGTTCCTGTTCTGCGACACGGCGTTCCGCATTTCGCCGCCCCTCACGATCTCGGAGGACGAAGTGCGCGAAAGCGCCGCGCTGATCCGCAGTTGTCTGGACCGGTTGTAAAAACAAAAGGGAGGCTTCGAAGCCTCCCTTTTCTATGCCTCTTCGGCAAACGCCTTCAGTTTGGCGATCTCCTCGCTCCAGCGCGCTTCGTCGGGGGTTTCGAGGATCAGCGGAATGCCGTCGAAACGCTTGTCGGAAGCGATATAGCGGAAGCATTCCATGCCGATCATGCCCTCGCCCAGCGGCGTGTGGCGGTCGACGCGGCTGCCCAGAATCTTCATCGCATCGTTCAGGTGCATGCCTTTCAGGTATCCGAATCCGACGACGCGTTCCAGTTCGGCGAACGTGGCGTCGCACGCCTCGCGCGTCCGGAGGTCGTACCCCGCCGCGAAGGCGTGGCAGGTGTCGATGCAGACGCCCACCCGCGATTTGTCCTCCACGCGCTCGATCAGATAGGCGAGGTGCTCGAAGCGGAATCCGAGGTTCGAACCCTGCCCCGCGGTGTTCTCGATCACCGCCGTCACGCCGTGCGTGCGGTCGAGCGCCATGTTGATCGACTCGGCGATCCGGTCGAGCGACTCCTGCTCGGTGATCTTCTGCAGGTGGCTGCCGGGATGGAAGTTCAGCCGGTCGAGGCCCAGCAGTTCGCACCGCTGCATCTCGTCGAGGAACGCCGCGCGCGATTTTTCGAGCGGTTCCTTCTCGGGATGTCCGAGGTTGATCAGGTACGAGTCGTGGGGCAGAATCTGTGCGGGCGTGTAGCCGTAGCGTTCGCACGCCTCGCGGAAGGCGTCGATCTCGCCCGCGGCGAGCGGTTTGGCGACCCACTGCCGCTGGTTCTTGGTGAAAAGGGCGAAGCCCTCGGCTCCGATAGCGTGTGCGTTGGCCGGAGCGTTCTCCACGCCGCCCGCAGCGCTTACGTGCGCTCCGAAATATTTCATAGTTGGTCCTTTCCGTTTAACTTTCAGACAAAGTTAAAGTTTTTATAAATAAATTCATAAATTTGTAGATTGAAAATCAAATACAATCGCTTCGTTATGAAACATTTTTACCTGATTCTCACGCTGGCGTCACTCGTCGGGGCCTCCGTTCCGGTCTCGGCCCAGATTTCAATCGACGAAGTCAATGCCGAACGGCGGAACGTGACGTTCCGCGACCGGCTGAAGTCCACGTCCGTCGATGCCGATTATTTCAGCCTCGCCCGCTACAAGGCCGAGCGCGCCGCAATCCGCAAGGAGCGCAACTACCTCGAATTGGGCGGCGGCCTGCAGGGAACGCTGACTTCGTACAACGATCCCTGGATCTCGGTGTCGGGCGGTGACAACTCCATTGCGCTGGTGGCGACCTTCAACCTGCGGCATATCTTCAAGAAGAACCTCTTTTCCATCGAAACCAAGTTCAATGCCAAGCTGGGTTACAACCGCATGAAGGTCGAGACGCAGCGCGTGGGGCCGGACGGCAAGCCGATGGTCGACGAGAGCGGCAACAAGATCATGGACAGCGAAGGCGTATGGTTCAAGAATCAGGACGAGTTCGTCATCTGGGTGAACCCGGCGTTCGAAATGGCGAAGAACTGGACTTACGGTTCAATTCTGCAATTCCGCAGCCAGTTCGTCAACGGTTACAAATCGCGCTCCGAGCAGGAGAAGAAGCACCTCAAGAGCAAGTTTATGACTCCGGGTTACCTCGACATTTCGCTGGGTATCACCTACAAAAGCCCTCAAAAGAAATTCCCCATCACGGTCAACATGTCTCCGCTCGCCTTGAACGCCACCTTTGCCGAAAGCGACTGGATCCGCATGCGGCAGGTCGACGGCGACGGCAAGGAGATCAAACCGGCCTATCCCTATGGTATCGAGGACCCCGAGAAGACCTCGAAATACGAGGGCGGTTCGTCGGTCGAGATCGGTTTCGACCGCACGTTCGGCAAGACGGGCTACCTGCGTTACATCACGACGATCTTCTCCTTCTACGGCTGGATTACCGACATCGGCCAGAAGAACAAGATCAGCGACTACACCAAGTACCTGGAGGCCTACGACAAGTGGGCCGACAAGGAAGATACCAGCGTCGGGCATGACATCAAGGACAAGCCCCGCCGATCCATCCCACGGTGCGTTGGGAAAACACGCTCGAAATCAAGGCGACGAAATACCTCTCCACGAAGGTTAGTTTCCAGCTCTACTACAACCGGGCGCAGAACGTCGACGTGCAGACCCGTACGCTGTTGCAGGTGGGTCTCACCTATACTTTCAAGAACAAGCCGAAACCCTGATAAGTTTTAAATACCGAACCGGCGTCTTTGGCGCCATCATACGATGTACAAAAACTCGAAACACACCGTCCTCTTCCCGCTGCTGCTGGCCGCGGGAGTCGTTCTGGGCCTCGTTCTGGGCCAGTATCTGGGCCGCAACACCACCACGTCGCAGCTCAAGGGCATGCTCAGCCGCATGGCGCTGCCCGACAACAAACTCTCCTATACGCTCTCGCTGATCGAGAACCAGTATGTCGACTCGGTGTCGATGGACTCGCTCGCCGAACACGTCATTCCGATGCTGGTCAAGGAGCTGGACCCCCATTCGGTCTATATCCCCGCCGCGGAAATGCAGGCTCTGAACGAACCTCTCGAAGGGGAGTTCGACGGCATCGGCGTGGTCTTCAACATGGCCACCGACACGGTCATCGTGCTGAACGTCATTCCGCAAGGCCCGAGCGACAAGGCCGGCGTCAAGGCCGGGGACCGCATTGTCGAGATCGGCGATTCGCTTGTCGCCGGGCGTAAGATTCCCCAGAACAACGTCGTCAAAATGCTGCGCGGACCGCGCGGCACGACGGTCCGTCTCGGTCTCGAACGGCAGGGCATCTCCGATCTGGTCGAGGTCGAGGTCGTGCGCGGCGTCATTCCCATCAGGAGCATCGAATCGGCCTTCCGCATCGCCGACGGCGTGGGGTACGTCAAGCTGGGGCAGTTCGCGCGGACCACTTTCGACGAATTCCGCAAGGCGCTGGCGTCGCTGCGCGCCGAAGGGGTGACGAAACTGATTTTCGACCTGCGGGGCAATTCCGGCGGGTTCCTCGATCAGGCGATCGCCGTGGCCAACGAGTTTCTGCACGAGGGCCAGTTGATCGTCTACACCGAGGACCGCCGTCACGAGCAGCTGCGCGAATACGCCGACGGCAAAGGCTCGGCGCAGAACATGGAGGTCGTGGTGCTGATCGACGAGGGAAGCGCCTCGTCGAGCGAAATTCTCGCCGGAGCGTTGCAGGACAACGACCGTGGTACGATTATTGGTCGTCGTTCGTTCGGCAAGGGTCTCGTACAGCGTCAGATACCGTACAGCGACGGATCGGCCCTGCGGCTGACCACGGCGCGCTACTATACGCCGACGGGCCGCTCGATCCAGAAGCCCTACACGATCGGGGACGACGCGGACTACGAGGAGGATCTTTGGAACCGTTACCGGAACAACGAGTTTTTCTCGGCCGACAGCATCCATTTCGCCGACTCGCTCAAGCGGGTGACGCCGGGCGGAAAGGTGGTCTACGGAGGCGGCGGCATCATGCCGGATGTGTTCATTCCGGCCGATACGACCGACGTGACGAAGTATTTCGTCGAGGTGGCGGGCCGCAACATCCTCTACCGCTATACGATCGAGTATGCCGACCGTCACCGTGAGGCGCTCAATGCGGTGAAGACCATTGATGAGTTGCAGGCGCTGCTCGACAGCGACAAGACCCTTGTGGATGATTTCGTCCGCTATGCCGCCCGGAAGGGCGTTGCGCCGCGCTACGGCGACATCGCCCGTTCGCGGAGGCTGATCGAGGCCCAGCTCCGGGCCTATATCGGCCGCAATACGGCGTTGGAGGACAATGGTTTTTACGCAAACATCTATCCCGTGGACAACGTCGTCGTACGCGCCATCGGGATCTTAAAGGAGGAGAATGAAAATGATTAAAAAACTGATCGGTATTATCGTGGCCGTGGCGGTAGTCGTCATTATCGTCGTTGCGGCCATCCGGCGCGACAACTTCCAGTCGATGGTGCGGCGCGATGAATTGTTGAACGGCGTCGAGCCGGCCGCGGAACCTCCGCACCTGAT
>ERZ1106935.2695-NODE-2695-length-11441-cov-2.886615_pt1 | contig 11441 bp, 7 predicted proteins | sample MGYA00403666_ERZ1106935 | MGnify/ENA primary metagenome ERZ1106935 (study PRJEB35170, sample SAMEA104062452) | human gut metagenome | biome: human gut; feature: human-associated habitat; material: faeces | place: Denmark | collected 2012-11-20 ... | reverse complement strand
CCCTTGTACGGAACGAAGTGACGCAAAACAGCCGTGATACTCAGGTATCTGGGCTGTCTGCCTCGCAGAGCGCACATACTCCCGTCAGGAGAGTATAGAAGTGCGCCCTTGTTACCAAGGGATTATTTGATGGAAACCTGCTCGCCATCAATAATAATGCGATCACTTAGCACATTCAGTGCAGCATCCATCGCCTCATTGATGGCTTTGCCAACACGTGTCACTCCGCATTGCGCAGTCAAAGAACGGTACAACCCGCTTTTATCGGCGGTTACATTTTGTTTCAGAATCTCAAACATTCCAGCGGCTAATTCTTCTGGCGCAATTTGTTTGATGTCACGTTCAACATCGCCCGGACCTCTGAACTGAACCTCTTTTCCGTTATCCAGATACAGGAACCCATTTCTTCGGATAATGCCGTAACGCTGGTAGCCGTACATCTGCTGTTCGTAGGCTCTCTGCACGACATTCGTGACCTTTTCATGTTCAAAATACCACACGATACGCTTCAGGAATAAATCTTCCGATAGAGGCGCTTCCACTTCCAAAATTTCCTTGACGATTGCCTTGAAATCGCTGTAATCATGATGTCGGCAAACCTCAAAAAAATCCGCCGCCTTATACGCAGGAAATTCAAAATGTTTTTCGACCGCAACCTCTTCAAATGTTTCTGCTGGCTGGCTATCTACTGACTTTACTTCTGCTTTTGTTGGATTTTTGACCGCATCCGCAGCTGCCTCTAAAAGTCGAAGCTGCTCAACTGATTTGTTTCTGAACCAGTCCGTAGACCAGATACGATAGAATTTCCAACCCATGCGCTCCAAAATTTCCTGCCGCAGACGGTCACGGTCACGCGCATTTTTGGATGAGTGATATGTTGCGCCATCGCATTCAATCGCAAGTACATAGTCAGAGCTGTCCGGCAACTTCAAACCGAGGTCAATACGGAATCCAGAGCAGCCGACTTGCGTATCTACTGCAAAGCCTTTGGATCTCAGATAATCGCACACCTCAAGTTCAAAATCGGAATCGAATTGCTCAAACGTGCTGACGGAAATTGCCCGTTCCAGCGCAATGCTGCCGTTCTCGGCATAATCGAGGTATTCACGAAGCAGCTTTGCACCTTCTGCGGATGTATGCTTCAAGTCAATGTCCGTATAGTGCATGGAAGAAACCAGTTGGACATTGCATTTTGCACGGGTAACGGCAACATTCAGCCTTCGTTCACCGCCGACGCGGTTCAACGGGCCGAAATTATGCAGTAGGCGCCCTTGCGCATCAATACCATAGGCAATGCTGAAAATGATCGTATCGCGTTCATCACCCTGCACGGTTTCGAGATTTTTGATGAAGAAAGGCTCTTTCACATCATTCTTGAAGAAGTATTCCTTTTCCGGGGTGCTTTGCCGCCGCTTGGAAAGCAGTTTATCAATCAAGTCCTGCTGCGCTACGCTGAACGCAACCACACCAAGACTGCGGTTCGGATATTTTTCAATATTCTGATAGATCAGATCAACAATAAACTCTGCTTCCTTCCGATTGGTATGGGCTTTGCGGTCAAATACGCCGTCCACGTGATAATAGTCTACACCGATTCCCGGAGCATCGACCTTAGAAGACGGGAACGTCACAAGATCGCTGTCATAAAAATTCTTGTTGGAGAAAGTAATCAGCTGCTCATATCGACTGCGGTAATGCCAGCGCAGCCGGAGCTGCTGCATGGATGTCGAACACAGATCCAAGATAGATTCAAAGTCCGTTACATCTCCGGTTTCTTCATCGTTGTCCTCCGCTTCAATGGTAGCATTGAAGAAATTGCTGGGCGGCATCTGCTTAGAGTCACCCACAACAATCAACTGGTCTGCACGATAAATTGCGCCGATTGCATCCTGCGGGAAAATCTGTGATGCCTCATCAAATACAACCACATCGAAGTGAACGGAATCCGGTGCAAGGAACGTGCTGACGCTCAGCGGAGACATCAAAAAGCACGGCTTGACTCGCTGAACAAGCTCACCCGTTTCAGCAAGCAGAGAACGAATACTCTTTTGCTTGCGCTTTTTCTCGCCTTCACGAAGCAAGATCGACAATGCGCTCCCGGACGCAATCATATCAAGCGACGGGCGCATAGAGGAAAGCTCAGCGCGGATTTTTGCCTTATTGATTTCAAATTGCTCAGTATCTTTCTCGGAAAAAGTACGAATCGCTTTATCCTGAGAAATTCGATTGAATGCAGACAAAACAGGATTCCCAGACAAAATCGAGTCGATCCATTGATAGTAAAATTGCTTTTGGAATGCGCCGACAATATGCTTTGACTCTATATTCTGACCAATAGCAGCATTTACATAAGGCACGACCTGCTTATCATCCAACTTGGAGAGAAGGCTCCTGAAATGGCACCAGTTATCCAACTTGTCCATTTCGTTCAAGCAATCCGTAGATCTCGCCAATACCAGAACAGATGGTGCAGAGTGAGTATTCAGAATCGCTCGATCAAAGTACCCATCAACTCGCTTGAATGTATCAGCACTATAAGCTGCGAAAGTCTCGTCAAGTTTCTGGTGGTAATCTGCAAATATATCTCGTTCAGAGGTGAAATCGTTATAGTGTTCCAAAGTGCCGAACGCAATGCTGCTGGAGAATATTGCCCCCAACGCCGACATTTGTTCCGCTACATAATCCCATTCGGTTTCGACACCATGATAGGCTTCACCAAGAAATGCTTTGATGGGTGCTTCGGCTTCAACAAACTCCAAGGTCTTTTGCTGATAATAGGCAAGTCGTTCTGTCATGGAGACAGCTTCATTATAAGCAGGTTTCTTCCCGTCCTTCTTGCACAAGCGCAGATCGGTGATAAGCTGCTTGTACTCGGCATTGAAAAGCCGGGAAAAGATTCCACCAAACTGTTTTGTCAGCTTCTTGTGATACGCAGCTCCATCCAATTTATAAATATCATCGTCAAACACTGCACCCAACACGGAGCGGGCAGCCATAATATCTGCACTCTGCGCTTGTAATTTGTGCAGCGCAGAGTTTACCGCGTCAAAACACTCCCGATTCAGGAGTGACGGTGTAATCAGCTTGGATGCCGCTGCAAAACCGAAGAAACTATTCCAAAGCTGTGCGTCCTCTACGCTGGTACACTGTATTTCATACTTCTCAGAGATTTCCTGCTGTAAGGGGATCAATGTCTGCAAGAATTGTGAAACGGCAGAAAGATCACCCTTCACCTCGTTTTTTGACTGGTAAGATGTGTCCTGATTGATATAGCCGTACCACGGATTCTTTCTATAATCATATCCGACGGATGGGATATAATCCACATACTGCTCCAACAGAGAGACCGTTTCTGTCAAGTATGCTTCGCCTTTGGTAGAGAGCTGTGGGATAGGAAGCTCAACATCTGGCGTGGGCCGAAATGCGGCGTAAGATTCATACAGCTGATACAAGCTTTTTTCAATGACCGGGCGCGGCTTGTGAAGTTCAACCGCATAGGCATCCAGCTGATGCTGTGCCTTTTCCTTGATAGCAATTTCAGCGTCCGCTTTCGAGGAAACCGCACTTTTCCCTGTGCGGAGTGTATGGCAAATATCCGCAATAACATCCTTTTTATTTGCTTTATGACTGTGGAGCTGTAAGCAAAATTCAGCGAGTCCAGCTTGCTTCAACTTGTCGTAGACTACATTCAAGGCTGCCAGCTTTTCAGAAACGAACAACACTTTTTTGCCATCGCTAAGGCATTCTGCGATGATGTTCGTAATCGTCTGGCTTTTGCCGGTACCGGGAGGGCCTTGCAAAACGAAGCTCTTTCCCGACTTTGCCATCTCAATCGCTTCAATCTGGCTGGAGTCTGCATCGACCACGCTATGTAGTTCAATCAAAGGATCAGAAACAGATGCGGCAGTTTCCTCATCACTGTACATTTTTTCTGTGATGGCTGGCTCACCCAAGAGTTGACGGACATTCTGATTTGCAAGGATTGCCTTTGCATTGTCCTTCAGATCCCGGTACATATTGATTTTGAGAAATGAGAAAATACCGATCTTGCATTCATCTGTGACTGTCCATTGGAGTTTCGCCACAAGACGCTTTACTTTCTCAAGGTAGGCAGTCAGCCCTTCATCATTATACTCAGGGAGCTTCACCCCATGTTCTGTGTCCATTTTATAGGAAAAGGTCGGATTAACAATGATGTCGTCTTCTGCCGACTTGATAAAATAGGGTTCTACCGCTGACGCTTGTTCCAGCTGAATCGGCACAAGTAAAATGGGCGCATGAAAAACATAGTTCGAGGCGGCATTTTCTTTCCAATGGACAAAGCCAAACGCCATGTACGCAACATTGACACCGGTTTCTTCAATGAACTCCCGCGCCTTCTTATCAATGTTTTTTACGGCAGTAAGTGGATTCGTTGCGGCATTATAAAGTAGGATTTGATTCTGCCGCTTGATTTTACCGGAATATTGAGCCAAAAATGCAGCTTTGCCGCCAGAAGCATCGGACTTTTCTGACATCTCAATCTGCAACTGGTCCGGTTCAGAAAACTCTTCCGGTGTCCCGATTTGCAGCTGCTCCGGTTCAGAAGGCTCTTCCGGTGTCCCGATTTGCAGTTGCTCCGGCGCACAGGATTCTTCTGTGTCATCATCTTCTTCGACAATTTTGGGATCGAATACCTCAAAAGAAACTGTCCCGTCCACATTCTCAAATAACACATCAGAAGACGGGAGCAGCACCTCCACGGTTGAAGTTCGCGTATCCTTAAAATTGATTAAATTATTGCGCTTTCCTGTATCCAGCAGCAAATCAGCCCACTTATCCAGCTTCTTTGTATCCACTGCTCGTTCGCCTCCACCCTTCAGTTATTAGAGCTATCTGTAATCTCCATAATGTCGCCAATATCGCATTGTAGTGCTGTACAAATCTTTACTAACACATCTGTAGTGACGTTTTCATTCTTTCCGAGTTTTGCCATTGATGCATGGCTGATTCCCGCCGCAACACATAAGTCTTTCTTCCTCATATCACGGTCAATCAATAGTTTCCAAAGTTTTTTATAACTAACAGCCACAGACTACACCTCTGTTGAAATATAAAATCGAAACTTTGTATTCACATTTTGCTTGATAAAATTCTGTAAACGCTGAATTAAGTATAGCATAATTTGCTTCTATGCTCAAGCATGCAATTGAAATGCAAAAATACAAAACAATATGTATTATGTTTTTAATCAAAACCTTCAAGAACTTGCTCCTTTTTTGTAAGCTTGCGCGCGAGATAATTGCATTCAAAGAAGCATTCGTGTATAATGAAAGTTATGATTAGCAGGTGAGTAAAGGAGTATATATCATGGGAATAAGCTATAAAAAATTATGGGTGTTACTTATTGACCGCGACATCAAGAAGTCCTTATTTCGGAAAGAACTTAACCTTTCGTCCGGGACTTGGACGAAGCTGAATAAGGGGGAGGAAGTGTCCCTCTCTATTTTGCTGCGCATTTGTGATTACTTGAACTGTGACATCGGAGATATTTGTGAGGCTGTGCGGACGGAAAAGTCCTGATTATGGGACACATATGATTGTGAAACAGAGAATAGCCTGGGGAGTAGCCTGGAGTTACTTAAAGAAAAGTGAGGTAAACGGCAAATGGCTGATAAGCAAATTATAGATGCAATGTGGGACGATTCGCCTGTCGATGTTTCCACCGAAGTGAACTTTATCTGGTCCATCGCAAACAAACTGCGCGGACCATACCGTAGCGACAAATACAAGGATGTTATCATTCCGATGACGATCATCCGCCGCTTTGAGTGCGCACTTGCTCCCACCAAGCAGAAGGTTGTCGACCAGTTCAAAGCAAACCCGAATTTTCCGGCAAAGGCGATGTACCGCATTTCCGGCTTTCAGTTTTATAACACCAGTGAATTCGACCTTGCGGAGCTTGTAAACGACGCTGACCTCATTGCCGCCAATTTCAAGAGTTACCTGCAGGGGTTCTCTACAAATGTGCTGGAAATTCTAATGTCCAAAGTGCGGGGTCTAAATTTCGGTGAAGAAATTGACAAAATGGACAAGAACAACCGGCTGCTCTCCGTCATCAAGGCGTTCTCCGAGCTTGATCTTGACCCTCGAACTATCGACAATGTGAAGATGGGATATATTTTCGAAGAACTGATCCGTAAGTTCTCTGAAAATGCCGAAGCCGGCGACCACTACACCGGCCGCGACATCATTAAGCTGATGGTCAACATCCTGTTGGCCGAAGGCTGTGACGATATCTTCGATGACGGCAAGGTCATCACCATATTGGATCAGGCCTGTGGCACGGGCGGTATGCTTTCCACCGGCTACAATTGCATCAAACGTTATAACCCCTCTGCCGATGTGCGCCTGTTCGGACAGGAGATCAACCCGGAGTCTTATGCCATGTGCCTTGCCGAGATGCTCATCAAGGGGCAGAACGCCGAAAACATCTGCTATCAGGACACCATGAAAGCCGACCGATTTAAGGGCACTAAGATGCGTTTTGTGCTGGAAAATCCGCCGTTCGGCACCGCCTGGGGCGGCAAGGACGCTGCCGAAGGTGTCGAGGATGCCGTCAACGCAGAGTATCAGAAAGGCTTTGACGGTCGCTGGGGCGCAGGCCTGCCCGGTTCCGGCGATATGCAGATGTTGTTCCTCCAGTCTGCCATTGACAAGATGGACGACAACTTCGGTCGTGCTGCGATCATCGAAAACGGCAGCCCGCTCTTTTCCGGCGGAACGGCTTCCGGCGAGAGTCAGATTCGCCGCTGGATGTTGGAAAGCGATTTGATCGAAGCCATCATTGCACTGCCTACAGACCTGTTTTACAACACCGGCATCGCTACATACATTTGGGTTCTCTCCAAGAATAAGCGTCCGGAACGCAAGGGCAAAATTCAGCTGATTGACGCTTCGACTTTCTTCAAAAAGCTACGCAAAGCCTTGGGCGACAAGAAAAATGAGATTTCCCCCGAAAATCGCAGTGCCGTTACCAAGCTGTATGCGGACTTCGCAGAAAACGAATATTGCAAAATCTATCGGAACGAGGAGTTCATTTATCGCGAGTACACGGTGATGCAGCCCCTTCAGCGCAGCTATGCCATTACGGAGGAACGCATTGAAACCATGCTTTCCAAGGGTTCGCTCTCCTCTCTGTATGACCAGTCCAAGGTGGACGAACTGGAAAACGCCGAAGAACTGACCGGCAAAGACCAGAAAAAGCTGGAGGCTTACCGGGCAAATCAGCCTATCTATGAGGCTATCATCGCCGCACTGAATGCAGCTGTTCCTGAGGAGACCTACATCTCCCCAGCAGCTTTTATGCCGGTGCTGACCAAGGCGCTCTCTGCCGTAACTGCCGACAAGAAGCTGCTGGAAAAGATTGCAGACGGACTTTCCGTCATGGACAAGAATGCTGAGATTCAGCGTGACCGTAAGGGCAACATCATTTATGACAAGGAGAGCAAGGACACCGAACTGGTGAAGTGGGAAGAAAACATCGAGGATTATATGGCAAGAGAGGTCCTGCCGCACATCCCGGATGCCGCCGCATTCTTTGAAGAAGACCTTGGAAAGAAAAAGCCCGTCATCAAGACAGGCGCAGAGATCCCGTTTACACAGTACTTCTATAAGTATCAGCCTTCCACGCCGAGCGAAGAACTTGAGACCAGATTTAAGAAATTGGAACTTTCCGTGACTGAGCGTGTGGCAAAATTATTCGAGTAAAGGAGGCCTGCGAGGGTGTTTAAGCTCATATTCGAAATACTGACCGACCCTTTGGGGCTCCCTATAGAATGGTACTGGGAGTATCTGATTTTGGCTGTAATCGGTGCCGTTGCATACGCTGTTGCGTACCGTTGTGTAGGCGATATGTACAGCGGTGGGATGATTGACGGCAGCACCAGCGGCTCTTTCTTTCATTGGCTCATTCGCCTGATTCTGTTTGTTGTTCTGTGGGCAGTTACCTACGGAATCATTGCAGTAGTAAAATGGCTGACGGATAATTGGGTGCTGGTTTTGTGTATCATTGGTGGAGTTGTCGCTGTTGTGGGTATCGCCGCAGTTATTGCAATAATCATCCGCAAACGCAAAAATAAAGCGGGATTGGAGGTGTCAGATGATGAGAGCAACTAAAGATAGCGGTATAGCTTGGATTGGAGATATACCTGGTTGTTGGGAAATAGACAAATTAAAATATCACCTTAAAAGAAATGAGCCCAGAAATCCCGGAGAAGTAGTTGTATTATCTTTATACAGAGAACTTGGTGTCATACCTAAGGATAGCCGCGATGACAACCACAATGTTACCTCAGAGGACACTTCCAAGTATAAGTATGTGCGCCCAGGGAATTTTGTTATCAATAAGATGAAAGCGTGGCAAGGTTCCGTCGCCGTATCCGAATATGAAGGGATTGTAAGCCCCGCATATTTTGTGTACGAGTTTACGGATGCTTCCTTCTTTAAGCGGTATTTTCATTACCTGTTGAGAAGTTGCTATAAGGATGAGTTTATGCGTCTATCGGGCGGAATTCGTGTAGGACAATGGGATTTGCCTGCCGAAGCGTTAGAGAACACACCTGTTTTAATTCCTCCGATGGATAAGCAACAGCGCATTGCTGATTTTCTTGATGCTAAATGTGCCGAGATTGATGCGCTGGTCGCCGATATCCAGTCCCAGATCGACACGCTGGAGCAATACAAGCGGTCTGTCATCACCGAAACCGTCACAAAGGGACTGAACCCGGATGCGGAGATGAAGGACAGCGGGGTATTCTATATGGCTCCCATGAATGCAACATGGAGACTTACAAAGATCGGGTATATTTGCTCAAAGTTGTCTCGCTCATTTGCGCCGGAAGATACCGCTTTAATTTGTTCCAATAAAGGAAAGGTACAGGTTCGTGCTGATGACCTAACCGGAATAATGGTTAGTGACGATAATGCAATGCAAGGTATTCGTTCTGGCGATATCGCTATTCATGGAATGGATACATGGCACGGTGCAATAGCTTTGTCTGAATACGATGGCAAAATTACTCGCGTGGTTCATGTGTGTGATAGCACAGAAGACAAGCGTTTTATCGTTTATTATATGCAGCATCTTGCATTCCAAGGTGTTTATAAATTGATATCCAACGGCGTCCGTGGAAACACGAGTGATTTTCGAAGCTGGGATAAGGTTCGCGATATTTGGATTGCAATCCCGGAAACGAAAGAGGAGCAGGCAGCTATCTGCGATTATCTTGATAGTCAGTGTACGGCTGTCGAAGAAGTAATAGCGACAAAGAAGGAGCAGCTTGAAGTTCTCGGAGAATACAAGAAATCTCTGATTTTTGAGTATGTAACCGGCAAGAAGGAGGTGCCTTGCATTGATTAATATGGGCGGTTGGTATTGGTACCTTTCCGGTGAGGAGGAAAAGTTGGATCGTCATAAATGCGGGAAATGGATGTACTTCTTTGATGATCAGTCTTTTGCACAGAAGATTTGCGAAAAGGCCATTCGAGAAGGCATTTGCTATGAGTGTAAGTGTACCGATATGGCAGAGCAGGTGGTTCCCACTGGTGTTATCTGCTTTTACCTTAATGGGGATGATATTGCAAATCATAAGCGTGTACTTCAATTTATGATGGATAACGATCTGATCCGTAAGACCAAAGCGGGTAAATACTACAACATCAGTTTCAAATTTGACGATCAGACTCGTGCCGGTGAGTATGGATCAGATTTTGAAGGAAAGATTAAGTTGGAGGCATTTATAGACTTAGCAACCGGGAAATGGATACAAGGAGGATGAAAATGAATAATATTCTGACCGAAAAAGAATATCAGCATTTCATCATGGACAGGCTTTCGCAAGACAACGGTTACGTTGTCCGCAAGGCGACAAGCTATGACCGTCTCTTTGCTATGGACCGGGAGCTGCTGTTTCAGTTTCTGAACGACACCCAGCCCGATGAAATGGCGGCGCTCCGCAAAATCTACAAAGCTGACCTTGAGGATACTCTCGTCAGCTTTATCAATGCTGAAACCACAAAGGCCCGTGGCAGCTTGCTGGATGTTCTGAAACACGGCATCGAGATTTCCAACATGAAGCTGGAACTGATGTACACGAAACCGGCGACTACCTTTAACCAGGAGTTGCTGGCGAAGTATGAGAAAAACATTTTCTCCGTTATGGAGGAAGTCTGGGCAAGCAATGATGAGAGGGTTGACTTGGTCATTTTCCTGAACGGCATTGCCATCATGTCCTTTGAACTGAAATGTAATGCCGCAGGTCAGTCCTATCAGGACGCTATCTATCAGTACCGTGTTGACCGTGATCCGAAGACCCGGCTGTTTTGGTTCAAAGCCGGGTGCCTTGTTAACTTTGCAATGGATTTGGAGCAGGTCTATATGACCACCAAGCTTGCCGGGAACTCTACCTTCTTCCTGCCCTTCAACATGGGCAACGGCGAAGGCGTCAATGCCGGTGCGGGTAACCCCACCTTCAAGGACAAATACAGCGTCTCCTATATGTGGGAGGACATTCTGAAAAAGGACACTGTCCTCGACCTCATCAGCAAGTTCATCTTCATTGAAACCAAGGAAAGCAAGGACGAGCTGACAGGGAAAACGAAAAAGTCTGAAAATGTCATATTTCCTCGGTATCATCAGCTCGATGTAATCCGCAAGCTGCTGGCAGATGTGCGTGAGAATAGCTCTACGCAGAATTATCTGATCCAGCACAGCGCAGGCTCCGGCAAAACGAACTCTATCGCATGGCTGGCGCACCGCCTCACTTCACTGCACGATGCAGATAATAAAATTATTTTTGATAATGTCGTCATCGTCACCGACCGTGTTGTCGTTGACCGTCAGCTTCAGAAGGCCATTATGGGCATGGAGCACAAAGCCGGACTTATCCGTGTGATGGACGATAAATGCAACTCCGCCGACCTTGCAATTGCCCTGAACGGCAATACGAAGATTATTGCTACTACGATTCAAAAATTCCCATACATCGTGGATAGCGTTGCGGGGCTGAAAGACAAGCGGTTCGCCGTTATTATCGACGAGGCACATTCTTCTACTGCCGGTAAAGATATGGCGGCGGTCACCATGTCGCTGGGCTCCGGCGAGCAGGAAAACGGCGATGTCGAAGACATGATTACGGACGAGATCCGTCGCAACGGCAAACAAGCCAATGTTTCCATGTTTGCGTTCACCGCTACACCCAAGCCCACAACGATTCAGTTGTTCGGTCGACTGAACACCAAGGGACAGCGAGAGGCGTTTCACATCTACTCCATGAAACAGGCCGTCGAGGAAGGATTTATTCTGGATGTGCTCCAGAACTATATGACCTATGACACCTGCTTCAAAATCGTCAAAACCTCGGAAGATAACCCGGATGTGCCCGCCAGTCGTGCAGCTAAGG
>ERZ1106935.2675-NODE-2675-length-11532-cov-3.381894_pt1 | contig 11532 bp, 10 predicted proteins | sample MGYA00403666_ERZ1106935 | MGnify/ENA primary metagenome ERZ1106935 (study PRJEB35170, sample SAMEA104062452) | human gut metagenome | biome: human gut; feature: human-associated habitat; material: faeces | place: Denmark | collected 2012-11-20 ... | reverse complement strand
ACTTTGAGCCGGATACAGAGACTGCAACGGCGGATCAGATCCTTCCACTGGTAAGAAGCGGACTGGGGCTGGCTTTTATACCAAAACCGATGGCAAAGGATGCGATTGACAGGGGAGAGGTGTCAGAGATACCCCTGTGTGAGAAGATACCGTCCCGGAATATCTGTCTGATCTATGACAGCAAGCACCCTTTTAAGGAGGCTGCCACACAATTGAAAAAGATGATCGCTGCGAATAGTTTTGCCAGTGTTGAATAGGTTTTTGGAAAACGATTGATATTTTTAAAAGCATATGTTATAGTTCAAACGAACTTGATAATGAAACAAACAGGTGTCAGATAGGCAGGGTGACCTCACTCTGCCGGATCTGGTGAAAAGGGAAACAGGTGCGAATCCTGTACGAACTCGTCACTGTATTTAGGGAGTGCATGCCAAAAACTCACTGGGCAGCCGGGAAGAGGGCAATGCATGATGATCTGTAAGTCAGGAGACCTGCCTGATTGTTGTACGGGAAACAAAAATGTTTCCATGCCACGAGTAACTGGCTGTACGGATGAGAAAATTTGACCTGTTTTTAGATCATTTTTGTAAGATAGGACAGGAAAATTTTTATATTGTGATTTGAGTGCAGCGTTTCTTTTGTGAAAAAGAGACGCTTTTTTCATATTCAGGCAGAACGATTCCATAGAACATCATCTGGAACAGACCGTCGAACAGGAAAGAGAGAAAAACAGAATGCAAAGCAACGGAAACGGAACCGAAGTATGGGAAAAAGGAATACAGGTTGATCTCCCGGATGGGGAATATGAGATTGAAGTGCAGCTGACAGGGGGAAGCGGCAGGGCGTCTGTCACATCACCGGCAATTTTGCAGGTGCAGGATGAGAAAGCTGTCATTGAGATTGAGTGGAGCAGTCCAAATTATGATTATATGACGCTGGACGGAGAGACTTATCTTCCGGTCAATACAGAGGGTAATTCGGTTTTTGAACTGCCTGTGACGGCGTTTGACAAAGAAGTGCCTGTGACGGCGGATACCACTGCTATGAGTGTGCCACATGAGATTGAATATACGATTTTACTCGACAGTACTTCAATCGCGAACAGTGGGGAAAAACCGATGGAAGTGATCGCAGTTGTCTATGTCGCAGCAGTGATCGCAGTAAGTATCACAGCATGGCAGATACATCGAAAGAGAAAAGGAAAAAAGGAATGAAGCAGATAAAAAAAATCGGTCTGTGGTGTATGTTGCTTTTTGCCTGCATCCAGATGGCAGGATGTGGGGACAGTCAGACTTCCTGGAAGAGTGAGGATCATGAGATCAGCAGTGAACTGACTTATGAAAAGAGCATGGATTTAGATTATGCCACGGAGTTTACAGTGGATTATTATGAGAACGGTTTTACCCTTGTTTCCATATCGGATGGAAGCAGATTTTTACTGAATACCGAAGAGGAAAAAGTGCCGGAAGATTTAGAGGAGGGCATCACCGTTTTAAATGCCCCGGTGTCCAATATTTATCTGGTTGCCTCTGCAACTATGGACATGTTTTGCAGTATCGATGCTCTGGATCACATCTGCCTGTCCGGACTGACCGAGGAAAAATGGGAGATCCCGGGGGCAAAGGCGGCAATGGAAAGCGGACAGATTTTATATGCCGGAAAGTACAATGCACCTGATTATGAACTGATCTGTTCGAAAGACTGTGAGCTTGCCATTGAATCAACGATGATCGGACATTCACCGGAGGTGAAGGAGAATCTGGAATCGTTTGGCATTCCGGTTTTAGTCGACCATTCCAGTTATGAATCCAATCCGCTTGGCAGAACTGAGTGGGTAAAGCTTTATGGAGTGCTGACCGGGAAAGAAGATGCGGCAGTGAAGGTATTTGAGGAACAGAAACAGTATGTGAAAGAGCTTTCTGATGTGAAAGCTACCGGAAAGACGGTTGCATTTTTCTATGTTACAACAGCGGGAACGGTCAGTGTGCGGAAGAGCAATGACTATGTTCCGAAAATGATCGACATTGCCGGTGGGGAGTATGTGTTCCAGAATTTAAAGGGCGAGGATAACGCAGCTTCCAGTGTCAATATGCAGATGGAAGAATTCTATGCGCAGGCGAAAGACGCAGATTATCTCGTCTATAACAGCACGATTGACGGCAATCTGACAACGGTTAATGATTTACTGGCAAAAAACAGTCTTTTTGCAGATTTTAAGGCAGTCAAAGACGGAAACGTATGGTGTATCGGGAAAAACCTTTATCAGGATACCATGGATACCGGAAGCATTATCCATGATTTTCATGAGATGCTGACCTCGGAGGATACGGATGAATTTACCTACATGTATAAGCTCAAATAGAAAAATAAGATATACGGTCTGCTTTGTGGTGCTTGTGGCACTGCTTGTGATTTTTTTCACAATCAGTGTGTGTGCCGGAAGTGTGCAGATTTCAATCTCGGACATCTTGAGACAGTTCCGGGGGGAGCAGGATGAACTTTATGCAACTATTCTGTTCCAGATCCGCATTCCGAGAACATTTGCTGCAATCCTGCTCGGCGGTGCATTGGCATTGTCCGGGTATCTGCTGCAGACTTTTTTTCATAATCCGATCGCAGGACCGTTTGTTCTTGGTATTTCTTCCGGGGCAAAATTATTTGTGGCGGTCGTGATGATCGTGTTCTTAAGATATTCCAGAATATTATCTTCTGTGGATCTGATCGTGGCGGCGTTCGCAGGATCTATGCTGTCAATGTTTTGTGTGCTTCTGATGTCACCGAGAGTTCAGAATATGTCATTTTTAGTGCTGATCGGAGTGATGATCGGCTATATCTGTTCCGCAGTCACAGATTTTCTTGTGACGTTTGCAGAGGATTCCGACATTGTGAATCTTCATAACTGGTCGATGGGAAGTTTTTCCGGTATCACATGGGAGAATGTGAAAACAATCGTGTTTGTTGTAGCCGTTGCCGGCATTTTGACATTCTTTTTGTCAAAACCGATGGAAGCGTACCAGTTAGGAGAGACTTATGCAAAAAATATGGGTGTCAATATCAAAATGTTCCGCGTATTGCTCGTGATCTTATCGAGCATCTTATCCGCAGTGGTAACAGCGTTTGCAGGACCTGTGTCGTTTGTCGGGATTGCGGTGCCGCAGATGGTAAAGCGGTTATTCCGGACGGCAAAACCGATCATCATGATACCGGCATGTTTTTTAGGTGGGGCAGTATTCTGCATGTTCTGTGATCTTCTTGCGCGGATGGTGTTTGCACCAACGGAGATGAGTATCAGTACCGTGACGGCGATTTTTGGCGCACCGGTAATGATCGCTGTCATGTTAAAACAGAGACAGGAACGTTATTAAAGAAGCAGATGAGGAACGGAATGGAAGAACGGGAACTTTTGCACACGGACGGACTGTCCGTTGGATATCACGGAAAAGAACTGATAAAGGAGATAGGGATATCTCTGAAAATGGGAGAGATCGTAACATTGATCGGACCAAACGGGGCAGGAAAATCCACTATTTTAAAGACTATCGCAAAGCAGCTGCAGGAGATCTGCGGCAGCGTTTATGTGGAAAACACCAGGCTGTGTGAACTGCCGGAAAAAGAACTGGCGAAGAAAATGTCCATTGTTTTCACAGAGCGCATCACACCGGAGCTGATGACAGTGGCAGACGTTGTGGCGATGGGGAGATATCCGTATACCGGAGGACTTGGCATCCTGACACCAAAAGATGAGGCGGTGGTGGCGCAGTGCATGGAACAGATCCGCATCTCACCGTTAAAAGAACGCAATTTTATGAGCCTGAGTGATGGACAGAAACAGCGTGTACTGCTTGCAAAAGCGCTGTGTCAGGAGCCGGAGATTCTGATCCTTGATGAGCCGACATCTTATCTGGATGTAAAGTACAAACTCGAATTTTTATCCATGCTGCAGGAGATGACACGGAAGAAAAAAATAGGTGTTCTCATGTCGTTGCATGAACTTGACCTTGCAGAGCGTGTGTCGGACAAAATTGTATGCGTCAAAGGGGAAAACATTGAGCATTACGGCACGCCGGAGGAAGTCTTTACCGATGGATTTGTCGATCAGCTTTATGAGATCACGGACGGAACGTTTCAGGAGAAAAGCGGTTGCGTGGAACTGAAAAAGTGCGGTGGCATACTGGAGGTATTTGTGATCGCCGGAAATGGTACGGGAAGTTTCCTGTTCCGGCAGCTTCAGAGAAATGGGATTCCATTTGCAGTGGGGATCTTAGGAAAAAATGATATTGATTATCCGGCGGCAGAAGCGCTTGCGGTGCAGGTGATCGCTGCGGAGGCGTATCAGGACTTTGAGAGGGAACATTATGAGGCGGCAAAACAGGTGATGTGCGCATGCAGAAAGGTGATCTGCTGCCAGACGGTATTTGGATCACAGAATGTGCTTAACAGACAGCTTTTGCAGGAGGCAGAAGACTGTGGAATGGAGATAGAATTATGGCAAAAGTGATCATGGTGCAGGGCACAATGTCAAACGCAGGAAAGAGCCTGATCGTGGCAGGACTCTGCAGGATTTTCAAACAGGACGGATACCGGGTGGCACCTTTTAAATCCCAGAATATGGCACTGAATTCTTTTATCACAAAGGAAGGTCTTGAGATGGGACGCGCACAGGTGATGCAGGCGGAGGCAGCCGGAGTGGAGCCGGTGGCTGCAATGAATCCGATCCTGTTAAAACCGACCACACATGTCGGTTCACAGGTGATCGTGAATGGTGAAGTGCTTGGAAATATGAGCGCCAGAGATTATTTTGCCTATAAAAAACAGCTGATCCCGGAGATCAAAAAGGCATTCCGGGAGTTAGAAAGAGATAACGACATTATCGTGATCGAAGGCGCAGGTAGTCCGGCAGAGATCAATCTGAGGGAGAATGACATTGTCAATATGGGATTGGCAGAGCTTCTGGATGCACCGGTGCTTCTTGTTGGAGACATTGACCGGGGCGGCGTGTTTGCACAGCTTCTCGGAACGCTGATGCTGCTCGAGGAACCGGAAAAGGAACGTGTAAAAGGGCTCATCATCAATAAATTCCGCGGGGATAAAACCATATTAGATCCGGGTGTTGTGATGTTGGAGGAGCGCGGACATGTACCGGTTGTGGGCGTTGTGCCTTATATGGAGCTGTCCATTGATGACGAGGACAGCTTAAGCAGCAGATTTGACCGCAAGGAGGAAGGCTTGATCGATATTGCAGTCATCCGTTATCCAAGAATTTCCAATTTTACGGATTTGTCTGTCTTAGAGCAGATCGGGCAGGTTTCCGTGCGCTATGTGGACAGTGTGAGAGACTTACACCACCCGGACATGATCGTGCTTCCGGGCAGTAAAAATACAATGGCCGATCTGAAATGGATGCGGGAAAATGGTCTGGAGGCGCTGATCAAAAAGAAAGCGCAGGATACCATTGTTTTTGGAATCTGTGGCGGATATCAGATGCTGGGTGAGACGATCAGCGATCCATATCAGGTGGAAAACGGTGGAAGCATGAAAGGTATGGGACTGCTTCCAGCTGTGACTGAGTTGAAACAGGAAAAAACAAGAACACAGGTAACGGGAACTTTTGGAAAAATTTCCGGAGCATTCTCCGGTCTTTCCGGAAAGAGCGTGCGCGGATACGAGATCCACATGGGGAGTACCGTAGACAGTGGAAGTATCGTGGACAGTGGAAATATCGTAGACAGTGAGAATGTCAGACAGCCGGAAAGCAGAAGTGACGAAAAAGGCTATGTATGCAGAATACAAAACGAAGCAGATGGCAGTGTAAAATACGACGGAATCTTTTCCGGTAACGTATATGGAACCTATGTTCACGGCATCTTTGACGAGGGGACGCTGGCAGAGACACTGGTTGGTATCCTGGCTGCCCGGAAGGGTGTGGCGCTGGATACCGGACAGATGATAAGTTACGGGCAGTTTAAGCAGATGCAGTATGATAAACTTGCAGACGGTGTGCGGAAATCCATGGATATGGAAGCAGTGTATGCGATGCTGCGGGAAGCTGCGATTTAAAACAGAAATGTTGTTACTGGAACGAGGTACGAGTGAACAGTAACGAAAATGCGCAGTGCATAAAGAGGAAAAATAATGGAATTTATAATAGAGGAACCGGATAAAAAAATCGGGCAGGAAATCAAAGCAAACTGGGATCGTTTGGCAAAACCGCTGGATGGTCTGGGGGAGTTTGAGGGACTTCTCGCAAGGATCGGGGCAATCCTTGGGTCGCCAGAGATTGATATTGCGAAAAAAGCAGTGATCGTCATGTGCGCAGATAATGGCGTTGTGGCGGAAGGCATCAGCCAGTCCGGACAGGAGATCACGGCAGCGGTGACAGAGAATCTCGGAAAAAGAAATACTTCGGTCTGCAAAATGGCGAAAGCTGTTGGCGCAGAGATTTTTCCGGTGGATATCGGTGTGAACACCGACCGGATTTTTCCGGGAGTCATCAGCAGAAAAGTAAAAAAAGGTACAAATGATTTTCTGTTAAAACCTGCGATGTCAGAGAGAGAAGCCATGCAGGCGGTTCGGGTTGGGATGGAACTTGTAAAAGAGTGCAAAGAAGCTGGATATACGCTGCTTGGTACCGGAGAGATGGGAATTGGCAATACGACGACAAGTGCAGCGATGGCAGCAGCTCTGCTTTCCGTTCCGCCAGAGATCGTGGCAGGGCGAGGCGCCGGATTAAGTGATGAAGGGCTTGTCAGAAAAAGACAAGTGATCTCAGAGGCACTGGAAAAATATCAGTTGAGAGAGACTGAGCCGATGCGTATTTTATGCTCGGTCGGCGGGCTGGATATCGCAGGGCTTTGCGGTGTGTTTTTAGGTGGTGCAAAATACCATATGCCGATCGTGGCAGACGGTGTCATCAGTGCGGTGGCAGCGCTTACAGCAGAGCGGCTTTGTCCGGGAACAAAAGAATTTATCATTCCCTCCCACAAAGGAAAGGAACCGGCTTCGGAACTTTTGATGCGGGAGCTGGGGCTTTCTCCGGTTCTGGATGCAGGACTTGCATTAGGAGAGGGAACGGGGGCAGTCATGATGTTTTCCCTGTTAGATATTGCCATGAGTTTATATGAGACAGGGGCTACTTTTGGCGATTTTAAAATTGAGGAGTATCACAGGTTTTGATAAAGTCAGTGTGAACATATTTTTTACATGTGACAGAAAGGTGCAGTTATCAGGATGATCACATTGGTGACAGGGGGAAGCGGCAGCGGAAAATCTGCATATGCAGAAAGCCTGCTGTATTCCTGCGAAGGAATCAGATATTATATTGCAACCATGCAGATTTATGATGCAGAGGGCGAAAAAAAAGTAGAGCGGCATCGGAAACTGCGGGCAGGAAAAGGGTTTCTTACGATCGAAAGCCCGATGAATGTAGGAAAAATCCAGTTTGTATGTGCTGGAGAATCAGGGCAGGCGCAATACCGGCAGGAAGCAGAGAGGAAAGGGCAGTGCAGCTCAGAAAAGAAATCGGCGCTGCTTGAGTGCATGTCAAATCTCACAGCAAATGAAATGTTCACGAAAGACGGCATGAAATCCGAGGAGGAAGTAGTTGAAAAAATTGTATCTGAGATACAGACTCTTTCACAGAAACTCGACAACCTTGTGATCGTCACGAACAATGTATTTGAGGATGGTGTAATCTATGACGCCGGAACAATGGAGTATTTGAGAGCACTTGGCAGGATCAATGCAGCACTTGCGCATCTGGCAGACCGGGTGGCAGAGGTCGTGGTTGGAATTCCGGTGGAGCTGAAAGGATGAAGTTATGAAATTATTAAAAGCGATGGCAATCGCATTTTCCATTTATTCTAAAATCCCCGTGCCGCAGTTTGAGTGGAAGGAAGAGGATATGGAGTATATGATGTGCTTTTTTCCGTGGATCGGCGGGGTGATCGGAATGTTTTTTTTCGGATGGGCGGTGTTATGTGAGAAATTTGCGGTAGGAAATGTCTGCTATGCACTGATCGGTGCGGCAATTCCGTTAATGATCTCCGGTGGATTTCATGTGGATGGATACATGGACACGATGGACGCATTTCATTCGTACCAGAGCCGGGAAAAAAAGCTGGAGATTTTAAAAGATTCCCATATCGGTGCATTTGCGGCGATCATGCTGGCTCTTTATTATATGATCGATATCGCAGCAATTTCAGAAATACATACCCAAAAGGCAGTGTCTGCAGTGGCAGCCGTATTTTTTCTGGCGAGATGCTTTAGTGGGATTGCAGTTATGACATTACAGCCGGCAAAGAAAGAGGGACTTTTGTATACCTTTGCATCCAGTGCACAGAAAGTCAGGGTAAAAGCAGCCTTATATTTTCAGGCAGCGCTTTGTGTGGCAATCATGCTGCTCGTATCCGGATGGTATGGAGCCGCGGCAATCGGGGCGGCGCTGCTCAGTTTCTTTTATTTTAAAAAGAAAAGTTACAAAGAGCTTGGTGGTATCACAGGTGACACTGCCGGATTTTTTGTGACAGTCTGTGAGGCGGCTGCGGCAGCTGCGGTTGCGGTGGCCGGATATTTCTTGTAACTTTTAAAATAGTATTCGGCAGAAGGGGAGAAAAAGCATGCAATTATATATCGGAGGATATGCGCAGGGCAAGCTTGCCTATGTGCAGGAAAAGCTGAAAGGGCAGGAGGTGCCTGTTGTAAATGATCTGCATCTCTGGGTGAAACGGCTTTTACAGGAGGGAAAACCGGCGGAAGAGATCGTGCTGCAATATTATAAGGAACACCCGGATTGTATCTTTATCTGCGACGAGATCGGCAACGGCATTGTACCGATGGAGAAGCAGGAGCGGGAATACAGGGAACGTGTCGGCAGATTATTGATCCGGCTTGCAGGGGAAGCGGAGACAGTGGAGCGCATCATATGTGGAATAGGACAGAAGATAAAATAAAAGCAAAAATCACATGGATCAGACATGGTATGACACAGGCGAACGGAGAACACCGTTATCTTGGAAAAACAGATGAACCGTTGTCTGAAACAGGAATCCGTCTTTTGCAGGAAAAAAAGAAGGAATATTTTTCCAGTCCACCGGAATTTTTGTATACATCTCCGATGAAACGCTGCGTTCAGACAGCGGAACTGCTTTTTGAGAGAAATCCAATTCTGATCCCGGAATGGAAGGAGATGGATTTCGGGCAGTTTGAGGGAAAAAATTATGAGGAATTAAAGGACGATCCCTGCTATCAGAAGTGGATCGACAGCAATGGAACACTGCCATTTCCCGGCGGAGAGTCAAGAGAGCAGTTTATCCGGCGTTCCATGGAAGGTTTTGACCGTATGATGTATGATATTTTAAAAAGATCAGAAAAGAACGCCGGAATACAAACCGACACAGATTCGCAATATCTGAAATGTGATCGTGGAACAGAAATCCCGGTCACGGCCGTAGTGCATGGCGGTACGATCATGGCGGTGTTAAGCAGTCTCACCGGAGGGGAATATTTTGATTTTCAGGTGAAAAACGGGGAAGGATATGAAACTGTGCTGGAATGGATCCAGGGCAGATGGAAGATGACAAGTCTGACTAAGATAGGATGTGAGGACTCAAAAAGTGAACATTTACAATAGATAAGAAAGGAAATTAAATCATGATTTATCATATTGCCGCCATGCTGGCGGGATTTCTCATGGATCTGCTGCTTGGAGATCCTTACTGGCTGCCGCATCCGATCCGTCTGATCGGAAACTGGATCAGTTTTCTGGAAAAGAGACTTCTCGGCAGCAAAACAGAAGAAAAACATACCACACCGGAGCAGGAACAAAGGAGAGGAATGCTGCTTGTACTTGCAGTTTTGAGCAGTACGGTGTTTGTGACGGCTGTGCTTTTACTTGGCGCTTACAGACTGCATCCGTATCTTGGGGTTGTGATCGAGAGCATTATGACCTACCAGATTCTTGCCACGAAATGCCTGCAAGTAGAGAGCATGAAAGTCTATCAGGAACTGAAAAAAGGTGATATTGCAGCCTCACGGAAAGTGGTTTCTATGATCGTCGGCAGAGATACGGAATGTCTGGATGAGACAGGCGTTGCAAAGGCTGCGATCGAGACTGTGGCAGAGAATACTTCTGACGGCGTGATTGCACCGATGATCTGCACAGCAATCGGCGGTCCAATCCTTGGATTTTTCTACAAAGCTGTCAATACCATGGATTCCATGGTAGGATATAAGAATGACAGATATCTGTATTTTGGCAGAACTGCGGCAAAATTGGATGACATCGTAAATTACATTCCGGCGAGGATCAGCGCACTGCTCATGGTAATTTCCTGTTTTTTCTGTGGAAAAGAGTTTGACGGAAAGCGTGCATGGTATATTTTTAAGAGAGACCGTTACAACCATGCAAGTCCCAATTCGGCACAGACGGAAGCAGTGTGTGCAGGTGCACTTGGAATCCGGCTTGCAGGAAACGCAAGTTATTTTGGAAAAATCGTGCAAAAGCCTTATATCGGGGATGCAGAAAGAGCGGTGGAGACAGAAGATATTAAGCGCGCAAACCGGTTACTGTATGCGACGGCTATCCTGTGTGAAGCAATCTGTCTGTCGGTACTTTGGATCATCCTGCTTATTTCTTAGGACAGAGAGGAGGAGAGAAAATGCGTCCGGTCATACACGGAGGAGACATCTATCAAAATGAAATAGAACTGGATTTTTCGGTCAATATCAATCCTTTTGGAATACCGGAAAAAGTGAAGGAGGCAATGCAGGAATCTTTGGAACTCTGTGAGCATTACCCCGACATTCACCATGCAAAACTGATCGAAAAAATCGGAGCATACTATCACATCCCGGAGGAACATATTTTGTGCGGAAACGGAGCATCTGAGTTATTTATGGCAATCGTCCATGCAATCAAACCGGGAAAAATTGTAATACCGGTGCCGTCCTTTTATGGTTATGAGAAAGCCGCAAACGTGACAGAGGCAGAGGTTTCCTATTATGAGATGAAAGAGAGGGACGGTTTCTGCCTGACCGAAGCGTTTCTGCAGGAATTGCAGGAGGATGTGGATTTATTATTTCAGGCGAACCCGAATAATCCGGTTGGCAATACAATAGAAGACATTTTACTTGAAAAGGTATGTGACAGATGCCGGAAAAAAAAGATAACCGTTGTGATAGATGAATGTTTTCTCGAATTTACAAGGAAAAGAGGATTTTTTGAAACACATTCTTTACAGGAATATCCAAATGTGATCGTTGTGAAGGCTTTCACAAAGTTATATGCGATTCCGGGTGTGCGTCTTGGCTTCTTATTCTGTGGCAGCCAGAACAAGGCAGGGCAGATTTTCAATCAATTGCCGGAGTGGAACATCTCAATCATTGCGGAGGCAGCCGGACTTGCGGCATTAGATGAGACGGAATACTGTAACAAGACCATTTCATACATTGGAAAAGAGCGTGCATATCTAAGGGCAGAACTGGAAAAGCTGGGGATCAAAGTCTACCCCGGGGAAGCAGATTTCCTGCTCA